>ERZ773106.1982-NODE-1982-length-12809-cov-3.190920_pt1 | contig 12809 bp, 9 predicted proteins | sample MGYA00580572_ERZ773106 | MGnify/ENA primary metagenome ERZ773106 (study PRJEB29015, sample SAMEA2737868) | human gut metagenome | biome: human gut; feature: human-associated habitat; material: faeces | place: China | collected 2012 ... | reverse complement strand
ATCATTGTATGCCATGCCGCAGTATGATTCATTCATAAGCCTGTAAAATACATCATTCGTACACTCTAGTACATTCCTGCGGCTTCTGAAATTAGTCTGAAGCTCTATTTTTACTGCATCTAAAGATTCCGCAGAATCAGTCTGTAAATCGCTGTTATATACATCATACGAATTATATTTTTCAATAAAAAGTTCCGGACATGCCATTCTGAACTTATAGATACTCTGCTTGACATCACCTACCATATAAATGTTTTGTCCATCTTTTGAAACAGCTGTAAGAATCACTTCCTGCAAAAGATTACTGTCCTGATATTCATCAATAAGTATTTCCTCATAAAAGCCGGCAAGCGTCTTAGCCGCATCAGTTCGGATTTTCTGTCCGTTTTCACGTTTTATAAGAATATTTAGAGCCATGTGTTCCATATCATTAAAATCAATAACATTTCTTCTCTTCTTTTCCCCGCTCATCCTCTGCGAAAATTCAAGAGCAAGATGAACCATCATTCTCACTGCCGGAGTGTTATCCACAATATCCTTATAAATCTTATTAATATCCCCCGTTATCAGCTTTCCTTTAACATCTTTTGTCAGGAAATTCTTGAAATTATCCCTTTCCTGTTTCACATAATTCTTCTTTTCTTCATCAACACCTTTACTGCATCTTCCGATATTTCCAAATGAAGAAAGATTTATCCTTTTTACAAGCATCTCAAAATTTTCAGAATTGATAAGCATCTTTATAAGCTGATGGTCTTCGCTTACTGTCGCAAGATAGCCTGCAGGTCCATCCGGACTCTGACATATTTTTTCAAGCTTATCAAATATACCGTCAAAATCTTCAAGACTTTTCTTTAAATCATTAAATAAATATTGTATACAAGGATTGGAGTCCATTGATTTTTCTGTCACAAGATAATTTTCAAGACATTCCTCATACCACTCATCTTCCCACGGACAGCTTCTTGCCGCATTATATATTTTCATTATAATATCAACAATTTTAGAATCATCCCTGCCTGTTCCGTAAGCATCGACAAACTGAAGAAAATCTTCATTTCCAGAAGAATAGTATTCTTCAAGCATATCATCCATGACATCATTTTCAAGGAGCTTGATTTCGCCATCATCCGCAGAACGAAATCCCGGGTCAACATCAATATCCGAGAAATAATTTCTCACAATATTAAGACAGAAGCTGTCAATAGTTGTTATCTTTGCATTATGTATAAGTGACTGCTGCCTTATGATATTTTCATTTCCCGGGCTGCTCTCAAGGATATTATCAAGTGCTTCACGGATTCTCTGCCTCATCTCGGCTGCTGCCGCTTTTGTAAATGTAACAACAACAAGCCTGTCTATATCGACAGGATGATTTTCATCTGTAATTTTTTTTATTATACGTTCAACTAATACAGCTGTTTTTCCTGAGCCTGCGGCGGCAGCCACAAGTGAACTTCTGCCCGAAACGTAAATGGCCTGTTTTTGTTTATCAGTCCAGTTTGCTGCCATCCTCGTCAACTCCTTCCTTTATATTTTCCCAAAGCTGTGCATCATCGAATTTCTGAATCTGCCTGAACTTTATATTACCAAGATTTTGTGAAAATCCGCACACCTCATTATACGGACAATATGAACATGAGCTGTAATTGCCATCTTTATACGGATTTATCTTATCAGCTCCCGAATATATTTTTTTACCCACACCAGAAGTTTTCTTTGCAATATAATTATCAAGTGAAATAAACTGATCCGTATTTAAAATATGGCTTCGTGAATCAATTGTGCCATCCTTTTTGTAACTTACAGGAATAACATCAGATTTTTTCACATCAGAACTATCCATATTTTTAATTATGTTACCGTCACAGTTGACAACACCTTTCATTGCAAGTGCTTCAAATATCATCTTTTCAACTGATGTCCCATCATCCGGCAAATCACTTGCCGTGCTGTCCAGTTCCACAATCGGATTGTCAATATTATAATACAAAAGTCCTGCCGGAATAATATTCTTGTCAGGGTGGCGTTTTTTCTCTATCTGCATTGCCGCACGCATATATACAACAAGTTGCATCTTTATTCCGTAATATGCTTTAAGCAGGTCAAAATCAGATTTTCCTGACTTGTAATCGACAATTCTTACATAGACATTGTCATCATCCTCACAGATGTCAATTCTGTCTATCTTTCCTTTTATCACCATTCTTCCAGTATTTTCGCCGGACCTTATCTCATGTTCATCTATGATAAACGGCATCTCAAATACGTCAGGTGCAAATACACCCTTTTCAAGCTGCTTTCCGACAGCCCACAAAGTTCTGTCAGCGAGGTCTTCCATCCTTCTTATAAGAAATTCATTTCTTCCCGAATCTTTAAGGATTGTATCAGCATAATCCGCACTGATATTTCCAAGTGTCTCCGATACAAGCTTTCTTCTCTCCTCATCAGAAAGACTTGCTATCGGCTTTTTCTCATGCTTTAAATGTGAACTGATTCTTTCCAGCACACTGTGAAGCACAGTACCAAAATCTGCAACTTCAAATGTATACTTTTCACGTTCCTCAAGTCCCAGTCCATATCTTAGAAAATATGCGAACTGGCATGATGCAAATGTCTCAAATGATGAAACGCTTCCTGTAATTTCACCGCCAAACAGTGACGCTGCAATATTTTCACCAATCACTTTTATATAATTTTCATCACTGTATGCAATTTCCGCTTTCGGAATCTTTATATATGACATCTGCGATGTAAATTGTGATGCAGGATAAATACCTATCGACGGATACAACTTTCTTATATTTCTTATAAGATATGACGGCAGTCTGCCTTTTCCGTCATCACCCTTTGATGAATATGTTATATAAAGCCTGTCCGAAGCCTTTGTCAGTATCATATAAAGGTAGAATCGCTGAACAAAAGCCTTCTGCCTTGCACCGGGTGACAATGTCACATCTGCATTTTCAAGTACATCTCTGTCAGTCTCTGACAAAATCCCGGCTTTGTCATTTGATTTTGGTATAAGCCCATCATTTACACCGACAAAAAACATGACTTTTACATCATCCAGACGCGTTCTTTCTATATCACCGATAAGGACACAGTCTGATGACGGCGGTATAAGTCCGACTTTTATCTCAGCAAATCCAGAATCAACAATCCTGTTAAATTCAGCTATTGCAATCTTTTCGGTACCAAGCAGTTCGACTATTTTATCAAGAAAATCGATAACTTTCTTATATAACTGCTCATACTCAGCTCCTGTATCTTCCATATCTGCGTATTCATTAATCTTTTTGTAACAATCGGACGCTTTTATAAACTCGTACAGCCCTCTTGCATAATCTTTTACAAGTGAATCTTTGTCTTTTAATGCTTTCTCAAGTATCTCAAGCGGCTTCATAATCTTTTCACGCAGTTCATTAAGATAATCAAGCGGATATGCACTTCTGCCTCTGCCTTTTTTTACCCATGTGCCATGCCACTGCTTTGAACCACGTATACCGACTGCAAGGCAGTAATTGTCAAGCAAATCAACATCTTCACGGCTTATTCCCGACATTCCCGAACGCAGATACCTGAACATCGAATCGTATGTAAAGCTCTTTTCAATTATTTCAAGTGCACTTCTTATATACTCGACAAATGGATTGTCGGTTACAGGCTTCTTGTTATCGACAAAACACGGAATCCTGTTCTGTCTGCATATATTTCCGGCAAGAATTCCATATGAAGCCATATCAGCCGAAACTATCGCTATATCTCGATATCTGTATCCTTCGTATCTTGTAAGCCTTAAAATCTCACTGATACAGTAATTCAGCTCCTCCTTTGGTGTCTGTGCAGTAATAATTTTTATATCTTCACATTTTTTGTTATATGACTGATTATTATTTCTGAAAATATTTTTTTCAAGAAAAGCTATCTCATCCGAAACAAATCTCGGATTTTTTTCATTGTCAAGTATTATAGGATTTAACACGTCAACATGTATTACATCACAGATTCTATAAAGCTTTGATACCATCTCTTTACTCATAAAGAAAAGCTGCTGTACCCCCTCATTGACATTAAGCTTTTCTCTTGAATCTGCCGTCACTGAAACTATAACTTTACCTGAATATATAAGAAGAAGTTCAATAAGCCTGTACTGTATCGGTGTAAATCCTGTAAATCCATCCAGATATAATATACTGTCTTTCAAAATATTGGACCGCTCTGCTACATCCGCAAATACGGTGAGTATTTCTTCAGAGGTAATGTAGTTATCCTGCAGATAATCCAAAAATGCGGCATACGCCACTTCTACATCCTGCAGTTTTTGCCGCAAAACCGGGTGCGATTTTGCCGATTCTTTCATCTGTTCCAATCCATCCGATGCAATATCATACTGCATTAATTCCGATAAAAATGATTTTATCTCCGCCACATATCCCTTTTTATGTATATTTCGCCCAAAATATGTCAACTGATCTTGCAGCCCCATTAATACCTTTTTTAGTATCATCGTCTTACCCAGATCATCGATAACCGGTGCCATTCCTGCACCTGTCTCGCCAAACACACGAAAAGCAAGGCGCGGAAAACTCTGCACCTCTATATTCCACAGACCGTGACGCTCACTCAATGCGACAAGATTTCTTTGTGTTTGCATTGTAAACTGCTCCGGCACAACGACAAAGATCTGCCTCTTCATATCTTTGCTCGCCATTGCTGCGGCCTGATGCTCTATGTACCATGTTTTGCCTCCACCGGCATTTCCTAATATAAATTGTAACCCCATATTTTCCTCCGTATTTATTTCTTTCATGATTTATAGTATACCACGTTCAAAATATTGCGGTCTATCACTTTACGGTTTGGTTTGCCGCACCTTGTTCCTCTAAAATTTCCTCTACCGCATCAACTATGATCTGTTGCGTGTACTTGGACTCTTTCGTCAGCTCCACCTCTTCTGGCGCAACTCCCGCTGCGAGCTGGTTGGATACACTTTTCACTGCCGGCTCCATTAATGGATACATCGTTGTAATACTTTCATCTAATGGAACAATCTTTACAGACTTAATATGATCCGTATCTAATGCCACCTCTAAACTGGCAGTACTCTCCCCTAATGTGATATCCTTCGTATATATCCCTGCCTGATATCTTTCATTTGCGTCAGCAGTATCTTGTTTACCTTCTGATCTCCCTTTTCCAACAAACAAATATACGATGAGTAACAGTAATATAATTCCAACACCGGCAAAAATTGCTGTATATATCAATTCTTTCATTCGCAAAACAATAATTTTGGTTCCATGCATCCTTCCATCCCCCACAACGATTCACTCAGCCAGCACCTTTATAACGGTACATAACCTACAGCCTTTATTATCCTATTATTATGAATGCTCTCTACGAAATAGAACTCGCGATCCACGCTTTCTTTTTACAAATTTACTTTCTTCGTCCAAATAAAAAAGCAAAGCCAGCGCTTTGCGATGATGTCACACTACACAACAGCAGTTTCCTTTTAATTAAAGAAAACAGCCATACAAACAAATTTTCCTTGTCCGTATAACTGTCCTCTTTTATACAAGGCGTTCATCTAACGCCAGACTCATCTATTCTCAATTCATTATTTTCATTACTTAGGATCACTTTCCTCTTGATCTTCAAACGCCTCTTTCCAAATTCCCTGACGCTCATTTGCCTTTTCCTGCTTACTTTCTTCCTCACGCAGATCATTTTCTCTCTCAATATTACGGAAAAATTGTCTGGCAAATCCACTGATCGTCAATATAAAGCATGCCGGTCCCAATATAATGCCAAAAAACAATAATGTCCAATGTAATTGATAGAACACCAAATATTCTACAAACAATGTCACAAGCAAAAACAAGGTTTTCAAAAAATATTTTACACAAATTGAATACGAATTACGCAATGTGTTGACGATCGTATTTTCGTATCTCGCTAACAGTGCATATGCATATAAAAAATGCATTACGGTCATTACAATAGCGATCACGCCGACTACGGTGCACAGTGTTCCATACCTTTCACTAACACGTGCTAACTGAAAATCTAAATAAATGGCATACGTGGCAAACAATTGTATAAGCCCGATCGCACTTCCCTTAAACAAATTTGCCTTAAACTCTTTCAAAAATGGTCCTGCAATATAACCTTCCTCTTCATCCACCATTTTCAGCGTAATTGTAAACGCTGCGGTTGTAGATGCTCCAATCGTTACGATCGGAATACTACAAAGTATCCACATCGCATTTAACTTCAACATATCAAACAAACGGCTCATAAACTTATATAATCCGCTGTCCAAACTAAATAATTTACTCATATTATTTCACATTCCTGCACACTATATGTGCATTTAATCTCCATTCTATGATTAAGCTGTTAAAATACCGCTTAACACTTTTATCTAATACATAGATACAGAATGGGCTGCTTGCATTAACAAACAGCCCGTTCCATTATTTTCAAGTTCATATGAACTCAAATTTTACCGTGTAATTGCATCTTCCAATGCTTTTCTTCTGGAAGCCTGGTTACGTGACCACTCAACGCACTTATCATAACCATACTTCTTAGCGCTCTTCTTCATACCAGCAACAATGCTATCAAACTTTTTGTCAGATTTAGCATAGATTGCTTTCCAAGAAGAGTTCTTGATCTCAGTTGTAACCTGATTCCAAGTAGTCTTAAGAGTAGTATCCTGAGTCTCCTTGGAGAATGATGTACCAGGAGCTACAGTATATTTACCTTTCTCCATGTACTCATTGATCGTTGTACAACCAGTCTTATCACGCCAATCTTTCTCGATATCGCTAGATGGAGTAGCGTTGTAGCTTGCCCAGCTCTCTTTGTTGTATGTCTCACCGTCAGAATCCGGGTTAGAAGCATCGAGAGACCAAGTTACGTTGTTGATCTGCAACTCGCCATCATGGTAAGATCCCTTATAACCGCCACCCATTGTGGTATTTTTATCGTTCTGACATTTTACTCCGACATCTGTCAAGTATGCATGTTTCTGATCATCATAATCCCAAGTATAACCCTTTGGACCATATTCCATTGTCATACGACCCTCTGGAGTAGAGAGATAGTTGATAATTTCCATACATTTCTCAGGGTACTCAGTCTTAGCACCGATAGACCAAATTCTATCTCCACCCTGTGTATTCATACCATAAACGATTGGTGAAGCATCTTCTGGTTTCATGCAGTACATAAGCTTGCCGGCAGATGTATGCTCTTTTGTGTTGTAACCAAGAGATCCACTGTAGTTGAAGATGGAGAACAATGTACCACCATTCTGAACCTTAGCGATCATCTCATCATATGTCTGTGTCATAGAGTCAGGGTCGATCAATCCATCCTGATACAGATCGTTGAACCACTTCAACATCTCAAGATATGGACCATTCTCTTCCAATGCATCATGATACTTACCATTGGTTGGATCATATAATCCAAGTGCCAACTCATCGTATCCATAATATGCAGTAGCCATAGCCTTAACATACATTACCATTGCATCATCCCAGTCTGGCCATAAGGATACAGCGTATACCTTATTACCGGAATCATCAGATGGGCAAAGCTTCTGCATGTTCTTCAGCATTTTGTGGTAATCCTGAAGGTTTTTAACCTTTGGATAACCAAGTTTCTTGTAAAGATCCCAACGAGTATCCCATGTATAGAAGAAGGACTCATGATCTTTACTGTTCAATGCCACGTTAGCACCAAAACCATAGAGCTTGTCACTGGCACCATTTGTGATCGTCTTTGTCAACTCTTTGTTTTTCTTAAGAGCATCCGGCATGTTTTTCTTGATGTATGGACCGTACTCATCTAATACATTGTCATCTTCCCATCCGAATAATAAATTATTCTTTACGGCCAAAGGATACTTATCATTATCAGCACCCCATACAACAATATCACCTAAGTTACCACTTGTCATACGTGTCTCAAACACGCCATCTCCCTCAGGAATGATATTCAACTCTACGTTGAATTTCTTCTTAAGGATGTCTGCAGACCAACCGATCTGCTTTCCGGAGAAGTTTGCCAACTGACTGTATACGTTCAATTTGATAACTTCGTTCTTTTTGCTTCCACAACCTGTTAATGCAGATGCAGAACCAATTACCATACTAGAAGCCAACAGTACAGAAAGTAACTTCTTTGAAAAAAGTTTTCTCATAATTTTCCTCCATTCTGAAGTGTTTTAATTCTTCTTATTTTTAAGTTCGAATGGCATTACACCATTCGAACTCATTCACTTTACGATTTGGTTCACTAAACCATCAGTGTACCAATATACATTAACCCTTTACAGCACCAAGCATAATACCTTTTTCGAAATATCTCTGCATGAAAGGATATACGCAAAGGATAGGGATAACAGATACCATGGCTACCGTGTACTTGATAACCTTGGTATTCAATGCAGCAGCTGCTGCATCTGATGTCTGTGCACCGGATGTAGAGTTCATGATCGAGCCCAAGTTACTTGATGTGTTCAAGTAGGTATACAATCTATGCTGCAATGTAAACAACTTAGCGTTACCCTGCATGTAAATCAAGGAATCCTGGAAGGAATTCCAATGACCTACCGCACCGAAGATTGCGATTGTAGCAAGAATCGGCTTACTCAAAGGCCAGATCAACTTGCGAAATACTACCATATATGATGCACCATCAATAAATGCACTCTCTTCCAACTCGCTCGGTATAGACTCTATATACGTCTTAACGAGGATAATGTTGTACGGAGCAACAATTCCTGGGATGATGTATACCCAGTAGTTATTTGTAAGACCTAACATAACTAAGTTCAAGTATGTTGGGATCAAACCAGCGTTGAAATACATTGTGATAACGAGGAAACGATACCATAAACTTCTATGCCACATTTCCTGCTTTGTTACCAAGTAACCAACGAATGCAGAAGCAAGTACCATCAATGCAGTACCAAGAATCGTTCTGCTGACAGATACCAAGAACGCATTTCCCAGATCGCCAACTTCACGCAATTTCAAATAGTTATCAATATTCAGTCCCTTCGGGTAGAAATTGATCATACCCTTTTTAACCAGATCATTACTTGAAATCGTATTGATAAACAAGTAATAGAATGGGAAGATACATGTTAATGTAAACAGTGTAAAGAATATATAGTTGAGTACATCAAAGACAACGTCTCCGACAGATCTCTTGTACATTCTTTTATGTTTCTTGTTGTACTCTTTTTCTCTTTTAGCATCTAACTTTTCCTGTGCTGTCTTAGCCATACGATTTCACCTCCTATACAATACTCTCGCCGCGCAATGCCTTAGATACACTATTAGCACCAAACAGCAACGCTACGCTGACAATGGATTTTGCCATACCAATTACCGTGGATAGCGGGATACTACCGCCATTAATACCTAAGTCGTATACCCACAGATCCAATACACGGATCGTATCCATGTTGTTCGGGTTACGGAATACAAGGTACTGATCCAAACCATTGCTCAAGCAGCCTGCGATTGCCATCAACAGCAATACGAAGAATGTAGGAAGCAAACCAGGTAAAGTAATGTGACGCATCTTTTGGAATCGACCGGCACCATCTACTGTTGCCGCCTCATATAAGGACTGATCGATACCGGAAATACCTGCGATGTAGATAATAGCACTCCAACCTACACCTTTCCATGTTCCCCATGCCCACATCTTAAGCCATGTATGCTTAGAACTCATCAACCACGCTTTACCCTGTGCGTTCTGTGCAACAACACCAATCTCCTTCAAGAATGTGTTAATGAAACCATCTGTAGAGAAGATAGCCAATGCAACCGCATACACAAGTACCCAGCTGATAAAGTTAGGAATCGTCGTGAATGTCTGTACAAAACGACGGAATCTCAAGTTCTTCATCTCGCAAAGGAAGATTGCAAAGATCATAGGAAGCCAGCTGGTACCCACTCCCAAGAAACTCATGATCAATGTATTTCTCATGGTATTGATCATATCAGTACGTGTAGCTGAGTTCTGGAACAAATATGTAAACCACTTGAATCCTACGAAGTTACTCATAGAAAGCGTATCTCCTGATTTGTAATCGAAGAACGCATATCTCCAACCATACAAAGGCAGGTAGCAGAATACAAATGCTAATGCAATGAATGGAAGGAACATAAGGAATAACTTATACTTTGATTCCATCTCGTACTTCTCACCCTTGTCAACACTAGGAAGAGAAATAAATACAACAATTGCTGTAATAAGCATAATAGCTGTTAATACTGCATAACCATAAAATGCTATTGGGATCTGAGGTAAGATCTTGTTAGCCTTTGTTGGATCTGTAGAAGAATTTACCAGCATATAACTCACTACAGTTACAACTAATCCAAGTGTCTCAGCGACTGAGCCACCCAACGTAAACTGAGCACCTGTTTTCTGCATTCTCAGATTACCGAGGGACATACAAGCTCCCACGCCGAGTAAAATGATACCGATCACCAATATAATAGATGCAATCATTACAACGGCAAAGCTGCTTTCACTGACCCAGTTCATACGGAACGCTCTGGCGAACTCACTTGTCAAACTGTTGTAGGATACTGCTGATGTAAACAGGGATACATTTGAACTGATCATCTTAGCAACTCTAGTTGGATTAAATGTCGGGAAAAATGCACCAACGATCAACAGAATTGTAATGATTCTCTGACAAATGTACAGTCCTGAAGCAGCTCCTTTCTTGTTTTCTTTGTCTTTCATAAATAACCTCCTCGTATTATTTATCGTGCGCTAAGTGCTTTTTAGTGCAGAATTGCTCAAAATCACACCAACGTAGTTACTTCATCATGTAATTATACCTAAAGAATTCGTTAAAAAATACCATAATCTTTCAAGAAAAAATACACGATTTTTTCACACTTTTAACAAAAAATATATAAATTTTTGTGCAATTCATCAAATTTTTGTGCAATTCATCAAATTTTTGTGCAATTCATCAAACAGAAAGAGAGAGATGAGACAATATTGTCTCACCTCTCCACACGATTACTCTCCCAAATGGGATATGCGTTTTATTAGTCTTTCTTTCTCTTAACAACTACTACGATACCTGCAATCACTACAACTGCAACTACTACGATAGCTGCTACTGCTCCACCACTGATAGAAGAAGAGCTGCTACTGCTGCTAGAAGATGAAGAAGATGCGTCTGCTGCAGGCGTTGGTGTTGCTTCTACTGCATCAGGGTTATCAACATCAAATCCGCTAACCTTGAATGTGATCTCTACAGAATCATTAGGTGTTCTAATGCTTGGGCAACTAGGATAAGCACCCTGATCCTTCTGATATGAGTTGAATGGATCAAAACGGAACAATCCACTCTCATCTGTGTACTCTGTTGGAATGAAGAGCTCGTCCTGAAGTGTTACAGATGTATTATCGATCTTAAGCTTCCAGTCTGTTACCTGGATCTTGCCGTCTTTGTATGCAGACATCGGAATATCTGTACTTACATACAGCATGGACATTTTTGCCTGCTGGCTGCTCTCTGCACTTGTCAATACGCCGCCCAAGTCCTTTACACTAACTGTGTAAACGCCGTTGCCTTTGATCTCAGCATCTGTTACTGTTGCACCCGGAACTGCTGTAAGTGCATTGTTTTCACTATGATACAACTTACCTTCATAAGCACCGTCTGGAAGATTTGTACCATTCAAACCATTCTCTTCCTGATACCATTCATCACGGAAGATCCAAGACTCTGTCTGCTGTAAACCGAAGTATGCATGATATGTAGTCTTACCAGATGCATCGAATGCAGCCTTTGCTGCTTCCTTTGCTGCTTTGCTAATTGTTCCTGCACTTGCATTTGGTGCAGATGTTACTGCAAATGTTAACGCCATTACGCTCGCAGAAGCGATTGCAATGATTTTTCTCATTGATTTTCTCATTGTTATTCCTCCTAATCAATATATTTGTTTGCTTTTCGTTTTGCTGCCTGCAAAACTACTTACTTGCTTATTTTAGCAGAACGAAGTGATATTAAAACCATAATTATTAGACATATTTACCCGAAAAATTCCTTGCCACGTATATTTTTTTCATATTTTTACCAAATAATTGTCCTGTTTTGGATGCGATTTTTGCCAATAACCGCTATTTATTATGGTAATTCCTGCTCATCACTTTGCTCGATCGCTGTCGATGCATTCTTCGGGATCCGTATTGTCACAACCGTCCCCTCATTCAAACGGCTATCCACCTTTACCGCATACTCTTTTCCATACTGCTCATTCAGCTGCTTCACCAACTCTGGAACTGAAATGTCAGGATTTGATTCCCAGATAATTTTCATAATTGGCGCTTCACACACACTTAATTCTTCTCTCATTCCTACCTCCACTATCTTTTTTTACACACATTTGCGGCTACCACCGCGTCTTCCCACACTTTTGTAATCGTTTTCATCAGCATTCTCCTATTATCTGACCAGATTTTGCCCTTTTAGTGCACTCTAACTGCCGATTTTTCACTTGATTACTGTTGCTGATAGTACCATTTTTATGAAGTGTCGTCAAGTGTCATAATAAACATGTTTCATTAAAAAAAGCTGATATCTGCTATCTTTTGGATAACAAACATCAGCTTTTTTCTATTTATTAATTATCGCAGTGTATAGATCAGACATTTGCGATCCAACTTCGCTGCCTGCTCATAAACACAGATTACTCGATTACCTGAATCCATCCCTTTGGAGCCTCGATGCGTCCCATCTGGATACC
>ERZ773106.1981-NODE-1981-length-12810-cov-6.897844_pt1 | contig 12810 bp, 10 predicted proteins | sample MGYA00580572_ERZ773106 | MGnify/ENA primary metagenome ERZ773106 (study PRJEB29015, sample SAMEA2737868) | human gut metagenome | biome: human gut; feature: human-associated habitat; material: faeces | place: China | collected 2012 ... | reverse complement strand
TGATTTTGTCGGGTGAAGTAAGCGGCAAAATGAATCGGGTGTGTTGCGGGGCGGTAAGTTCTTTCGTGGGCTTTTCCTCACGGAAGTGGTGGGTCTCACGGTGATAACCGACCACTTTCTGTGGCTGTGTTCAAAATGAACACGACCACATTTTGTGGGTGGTTTCAAACCAATCCACAAAGACGGTGGGATTTACAAGAAAAATACTACTGTATGTGGAATTCGTCAAGAGGGTTTTGGAAAACCCCTATTCTCACACTCATCCACCCTATCATGTGGGAAACCACGGGCATGATCTTGTGATCATGAGTTCTCCCAAAATGCTGACCCCAAATGAATACGATGTGTTTTTCAGCTTTCTGGAAAACACGGTAATGAAAAACGCATACTGACAGTAAAACCGCTCCGAGCGTTCTGCCCGGAGCGGTTTTTCGTCAGCAGTATTTATGCAGAATGGTCATAGATGAAGGGAGAAGTCATGCGTCCTTGCACAGATTGGTCAATTCTTCGATGGCGGCATCCTCGTCCGGGCCATCGGCGGCGATGGTCACGGTCTCGCCGCACTTCACGGCCAGACCCATTACGGCAAAGATCTTCTTCATGTCGGCGACTTTGCCGTTCTTAGTCATAGTGACTTTGCTCTCAAAGCCTTTGGCAGCTTTGCTCAGGATACCGGCGGGACGGGCGTGCAGACCTTCTTTGTCCTGAATGGTGATATCGATGCTCTTCATAAAAATCTCTCCTTTTTGGAATCGTTATTGTAAGTGCTCCAGCACATAGTTCATATCGGAAGTGGTCTTGAGCTGTTCCAGCGCATCCTCGTCTTCAAGGATCTCGCAGACGTTGCCCAGCAGGTCGAGGTGGTCGTTGCCCACACCGGCGATGCCGAACACCAGATAGGCTTTTTCATCGCCGAAGTCCACGCCCTCGGGATATTGCAACAGGACAACGCCGGACTTTTTCACAGTGCCCTTCTTCTGGCTGGTGCCGTGGGGAATCGCCACGCCCATGCCCATATAGGTGCTCACGAGCTTTTCACGTTCGACCATGGCATCGGCGTAAGTGTCATCCACATAGCCGCGCTTTGCCAGCAGGGCACCGGCGGCACGGATGGCTTCTTCCTTGGTGACGGAAGGCAGCCCTAGCTGAATGTCCTCAGCCTGAATTTTCAGAACAGAACCGTTCGACTTGGAAGCTTCGGTCACAGCGGCGGCCAGCGGAGCGACGGCGGCAGCGCGCAGATCGGAAACGATCTCCTCATTGGCGGCAGCTTCGGCCTTGGCATCCAGTGCCGGGGTAGTGGAGGTCAGTGCGTTGTACAATGCGTCCAGATGCGGATCTGCAAGGAAGTTATCCAATGTAACAAGCTGTGCCTGCGGGGCGCACTTGGCGGCACGGTCAGCCAGAACGCGCTGGCAGACCACCACGTCCGCGTCGGCGGGGATGGTATCCACGCTGGAGTTGGTCACGGTCAAGTCGGGGCGCTCCGCCTTAATGCGGTTGTGGAACTTGGTAGCACCCATGGCGCTGGAACCCATACCGGCATCGCAGGCAAAGACGATCTTGCGGATCTGGCCGACATTCACGGCAGTAGGCTCGGGGATCTCGCCCTTGGCCTGTGCCTTCATCTCCTTCATTTCGTTCTGGGCATCGGTCAGGCTCTTGGTGTGACCGGAGGTCGCTTTCAGAATGACCGAGGACAGAACAAAGGAAACAGCACCGGCGATGACAACGCCCAGCAGAACGGTGAGAATGGAATCCCGGGGAGCCATTGCCATGTAGGCGATGATGGAACCGGGAGAAGCGGGACCGGACAGACCGGCGCCGGTCATGGAGTAGAACAAAATCGCGCAGAAGTTGCCCACGATGGGCGCGAGGATGATAACGGGGTTCATCAGGATGTAGGGGAAATAAATTTCATGGATGCCGCCCAGCAGGTGGATGATGACCGCACCGGGGGCAGACTGGCGGGTGGTGTCATCCTTGCAGAAGAAGCAGTAGGCCAGTAGAACGCCCAGACCGGGGCCGGGGTTGGCCTCCAGCATGTACATGATGGAACGGCCGGTCTCGGCGGCCTGACTTGCACCGATGGGGCTGAAGATGCCATGGTTGATGGCGTTGTTCAGGAACAGGACTTTTGCAGGCTCCACAAAGACGGAGACCAGCGGCAGCAGGCTGTGGGCAACGAGGAAATCCACACCGGCGGTCAGCACGGTCAAAATGGCGGTCATAAACGGGCCGATGACGTAGTAGCCGAGGATGGCCAGCAACAGGCCCAGAATGCCGATGGAGAAGTTGTTGATGAGCATCTCAAAACCGGCGGGAATGTGGCCTTCCATCTTTTTGTCAAACTGCTTGATGACCCAGCCGGCCAACGGGCCCATGACCATGGCACCCATCAGCATGGTGTAGTCGGAACCGCAGATGCAGCCCACAACGGCGATGGCGGCGATGACACGGCCGCGCTCTCCGGCCACCATCTTGCCGCCCTGCCCTGCGATCAGGATGGGCAGCAGGTAGGTCAGCATCGGGGAGACCATGCTGGCCAGCTTTTCGTTGGGGAACCAGCCCGCTTCAATGAACAGAGCAGTGAGGAAGCCCCACGCGATGAATGCGCCGATATTCGGCATGACCATGCCGCTGAGGAACTTGCCAAAGCGGGAAACAGCGTTTTTCATTTGTAGCTCTCCTTTTTCACTTGAAAGGCAGGCGGTGCAGCTCCTGTGGCATGGGAGCTGCGGCCTGCGGACGGTTGTTCGGAGGAGCTTTCGTTTCGTTCTGGCACTATTCTAGCCGATACTGCGCCGGATTTCAATGGTGACAAGCGGTGGGGTTGTCACCGGAGGATGGTGACACCAGTGGGCTGATACGGCAACATTTCCAATGGATGTGCGGGTGATTTGTGCATATTTGCTGATGCGCCGGGATACAAGACGGGAACAAGGAAGCTTTTGTCACCGGGCAATGGTGACAAAAAACACACAACTTCTTTTCTGCGTTGGGGGCTGGCAGACGGGGTGGCACTATGCTACAATAGAAGCAATGGGTAACTTTTGGGAAAAGGAGAGAAGCAACATGGGTGCGGTGTATCGTGAGGAACTGTCGGCAAATGCACGGAAGCTGATTGAGCAGCTGCTCAGCCTTCCGCAGGGCTGGGTGACGGCGGCGGCGCTGGCTGAAAGCATCGGGGTCAGCCGCCGCACCGTGCTACGGGAGCTGCCCGCTGTGGAGCAGTGGATGCAGGCTGCCGGGGCGCATTTTGTGCGGAATCCCGGCAAGGGTCTGCTGCTGGATGAAGCGCCGAAGCGGCGAGACGCACTGCGCACCCAGCTGAACAGCGGCGACAGGAAAGAACTTTCCCGCGCAGAGCGGCGGCAGCAGCTTTTGACAAGGCTGCTCAGCGAGCAGGAGCCCTGCAAAACAGCGGTACTGGCACGGGCGCTTGGCGTTTCGGAAAGCACGCTGTCTGCGGACTTGGATGAACTTGAGACCAAGCTACACCCCTACCGGGTGGAGATGTTCCGCCGCCCCGGCGTGGGGGTCTGGCTGCAGGGGGATGCTTCTTCCTACCGGAGGGTGGTGTCTGCCCTGCTGCGCAGCAGTATGCCGGAAAAGGAACTGGCAGAGGTGCTCTGCGGACGGATGCCGGAAAACGAGATCTTCTCGACCCTGCTGGATACAAAAACGGCCGAAAAGGTCTGGGCGGCTTTGCAGCAGTTTGAACAGGAAGAGCAGCTCCATCTGCCGGATGCAGGCTTTCTGGCGCTGGCTATCCATTGCACCCTGACCATTCAGCAGCTGCGGCAGGGCGGCGACAAGGGCAGTGCCCCCAGAGGGCTGCGCCCGGCGGGCAATCATGCTGCCCGGCTGGTGGCGGCGCTGAACCGCGCCTTCGGGCTGACCCTGCCGCCTGAGGAAGCGCAGTATCTGGAACTGTATCTCGCCGCTTATCTGGGTGCGGAGGACCCTTGGGGTAGCGCACAGGAGATGGAGTTGCGGAATCTGGAAGCCGCCCTTATCCGGGAAATGGAAAAGGCGCTGCACACAGACCTTTCCGGTTACACCTCTCTGCGGGATGACCTGTACTGCCACCTGCGCCCCATGCTGCTGCGGGTGGAGCAGAACATTCGTACCGAAAACCCCCAGCTGGACACCATCCGCACCGCCTACCCCGGCCTGTGGAAAGCCACCCGCACCGCCTGTGATGCGGTGCAGCAGCAATTCGTCCTGCCCGCCATCTCGGACGACGAAGCGGCGTACCTTGCTATGCACTTTGGCGCAGCGCTGGAACAGAATGCCATGTTCCGGCTGCGGCTGCGGGTGGTAGTGGCCTGTCCGCTGGGCATGGGCTCCAGCCGCTTTCTGGCTTCCCGGCTGGGAAATGAGTTTCCCTCTTTGCAGGTGGAGGGGTGCTGCTCGGTGCGGGAGCTGAACACTGCCGACCTGCGCCGGAGAAAAATCGACTTCATTATCTCCACCGTGCCGCTGGAACTGGATTACCCGGCGGTGTGCATCAGCCCTTCCCTGCTGGAACCGGACCGTGCCGTGCTGAAGGACGCTATCACGCGGTACAGCCAGAACCGCGCAGAACCGGAACCGGCGGTGCAGCCTGTGCAGGATGCACCGCACGCAGGCTCCAAGCTGCAGTATTATGCACGCTTGACCCGGTCCATGACCGGGCTGCTGGAACATCTGACCATCCAGCCCGTCAAGGCTCCCGGCAGCCGCGCTGCCCTCATCCATGCAGCGGCGCAGCTGTTCTGCCCGCAGGAAGCGGACGCCCGGCTGGTGGAGCAGCAGCTTCGCCGCCGTGAAACGCTGGGCGATACCTACATCAAACCCCTGTATGCCCTGCTGCTCCATTGCAGGACAAGTGCGGTAAAGGACTGCCGCTTGGGTTATTTGCAAGCACAGCCGCCGGTCTATGAGCCGGGGCGCATCGTGCTGGGGGCACTGGTGCTGCTGGCTCCGGATGACGGGAACGGCGTCCCGGTGGAGGTCATGCAGAATGTCAGCGGGCAGCTGATCGAAACGCCCCGGCTGATGGAGGCACTGCGCACCGGCCAGCAGCAGGAAGCGGCAGACCTGCTGGAACAGGGCTTTGACCGTGGCTTTTTTGCGGACTGCAAACCGCCGCACACAAAATGAACTGAAAACGAACTCCCGGCTTTTGCCTTTTTGGGCAGAGCCGGGAGTTTTTTGTTGTTGTAACAAGATACCTATTAGAGAACTTTTGAATCAAAAATCATGTATCCCAGAAAGTTGGCGAAAAGCACCAAAAACACGCAGTGCAATTTGTTGAAACAACAGCTTGACAGGGGCGAGAACTGTTGGTATTATAATGCCAGAGCTTTCGTTTCAACAGTTTCGAGTTTCATAACAACAATCGTGAAGGAGGCTGTTGTTCCCATGATCTACACCGTAACATTGAATCCGGCGCTGGACAAGACCGTTGAGATCCCGAACCTTGCGCTGGACACCGTAAACCGGATCACCAAGATGCGTACCGATCCCGGTGGCAAGGGCATCAACGTCAGCAAGGTGATCGCAAAGCTGGGTGGGACCAGCAAGGCTATCGGCATTCTGGCCGGTAACAGCGGCAAAGCCATTCAGGACGCATTGGACGGTGAAGGGCTTGCCCACAACTTCCGTTTCGTGCCCGGCGAGACCCGCACGAACCTGAAGGTCATCGACCCGGAAAACCACACCAACACCGACATCAACGAGCCGGGCATCGAGGTGGATGCCCCGGAGCTGACCGCCCTGCTGTACGACCTGCTGAAGGAACTGAAACGGGGGGATATCGTGGTGCTGGCAGGCAGCCTGCCGAAGGGTGCCCCCAAGGACACCTACTACACATGGGTGGAATCCTGCAAAAAGGCAGGGGCAAAGGTCTTTCTGGATGCAGACGGCGAGCTGCTGGCAGAGGGGCTGAAGGCTGCTCCCTATCTGGTCAAACCCAACAACGACGAGCTTTCCCGCATGATGGGCCGGGAGCTGAAAACGCTGGATGAACTGGCCGATGCCGGTCAGGCGCTCATCCGCAGGGGCATCGAACATGTGGTGGTGTCCATGGGCGGTCGGGGTGCGCTGTATCTCCGCAAGGACAGCGTGATCTACGCTCCGGCACTGAAGGTCAAAGTTGGCAGCACGGTGGGTGCCGGCGACAGCGTGGTCGCCGCTCTCGCCTACGCCGAAGCGGAAGGGCTTAGCGAAGAAAACACCGTTCGCTTGTCCATCGCCACAGGAGCCGCCAATGTGATGTGCAGCGGCACACAGGCCGCAGAGCGCAGCCAGATCGAAGAACTGCTGCCGCTGGTCACCTTCCAGCATCTGTAAAACTTCTTGAAAACACAACGGTAACTGTTATAATAAAAGGAGAGTTTCATTATGAAAGTCAAAGCTGTTCGTCTGCACGCCGCCAACGACCTGCGTCTGGATACTTTTGAACTGCCGGAGATCAAGGACGATGAGATCTTGGTCAAGGTCGTTTCCGATAGCATCTGCATGTCTACTTACAAGTGCGCCATCCTCGGCACTGGTCACAAGCGTGTGCATCCGGATGTAGCCGAGCACCCCGCCATCATGGGTCACGAGTTCGCCGGTGATATCGTCAAGGTGGGCAAGGCGCATCAGGACAAGTTCAAGCCCGGCATGAAGTTCACCCTGCAGCCCGCCCTGAACTACAAGGGCACCATGTGGAGCCCCGGCTACTCCTACGAGTTCTTCGGCGGCGACGCCACCTACTGCATCATCCCTGCCGAGGTCATGGAACTGGGCTGCCTGCTGGAGTACAAGGGCCGTGCTTACTACGAGGCTTCTCTGGCCGAGCCTATGAGCTGCTCCATCGGTGCTTTCAACGCCGCCTACCACACCAAGATGGGGGTGTACCATCACGATATGGGCATCAAGAAGGGTGGCAAGCTGGCGATTCTGGCCGGTGCAGGCCCCATGGGTTTGGGTGCTCTGACCTACGCACTGCACCGTGATGTGCGCCCCGGCATGGTGGTGGTCACCGATATCAACGAGGATCGTCTGGCCCGTGCGGAGTCCCTCTTCCCCCCGAAGGAGGTCAAGGAGAAGGACGGCATCGACCTGTACTTCGTCAACACCGCCAACATGGCAGACCCCGCTGCCGAGCTGCGGGAGCTGACCGGCGGTACCGGCTTTGATGATGTGTTCTGCTACGCCCCTATCGCGCCGGTGGTGGAGCTGTCCAGTGCTGTGCTGGGTCGTGACGGCTGCCTGAACTTCTTTGCAGGCCCCACCGACAAGCAGTTCAGCGCCAAGATGAACTTCTACGATGTGCACTACAATTCTACCCATGTCATGGGCACCACCGGCGGTAATACCGCCGACATGATCGAGTCGCTGGAACTGACCGCCGCTAAGCGCATCGATCCGGCTGTGATGGTCACCCACATCGGCGGTCTGAACGCCGCTGCCGAGACCACCCTCAACCTGCCCAAGATCCCCGGCGGCAAAAAGCTGATCTACACCCACCTGACCATGCCCCTCATCGCCCTGACCGATCTGCGTGCCAAGGGCGAACAGGACAACGACCCCCGCTATATCGCACTGGCTGACATTGTGGATGCCCACAACGGCCTGTGGTGCCCGGAAGCAGAGGAATATCTGCTGGCAAACTTCAACCCGGAGGACTAAGCAGAACGTGCCATGGGACAGGACAAACGCAGACAGGAGGAATCCCCCATGGAACAACGCCGCAATCAAATCGTGGAGCTGGTGAACCGCAAAGGCAGCATTAGCTTTGCCCAGCTCAAGGAAGCTTTCCCTTCCGTTTCGGAAATGACCCTGCGCACCGACCTGAAAGCACTGGATGAAGCCCGCCGTGTGGTGCGGGTGCATGGCGGTGTCAAGTCGGTGGAGCAGGTGGTAGGCACAGACGACCTGCTGAGCCGCCGTTCCGCCCGCAATGCCGAAGCAAAGCAGATCATTGCCGAAAAAGCCGCTGCTCTGCTGCGCCCCAACACCACCCTGTTTCTGGATTCCGGCAGCACCGCCACAGCAGTGGCCCGGTGCATCCCGGATCAGCCCATGCTCATCTACACCAGTGGTCTGAGCTGCGCCATGGAGCTGGCAAAGCTGGAAAAGCCCCATGTGTCCCTGCCGGGCGGCAGCCTGAACCGGTTCAGCCTGAGCGTCTGCGGTGCACAGAGCATCCAGACGATGGAGGGCATCAACTTTGATCTGCTGCTGCTGGGCGTGACCAGTTACAGCCCGGAAACCGGTTTTACCTGCGGCGTGGAGGATGAAGCACGGCTCAAGCAGACCGTGCTCCGCCGCTGTGAGCAGAAAGCCGTGCTGCTGGATTCCTCCAAGATCGGACTGAAAAGCACGTTCCACATCTGCGAGCTGTCCGATATTGATATTGTGATCTCGGACGGAAAGCTGCCCGTAGAATTTTTACAGGCCTGCCGGAACGCAGGCGTAACGGTACTATAAAAGGAGTATTATTATGAAGATCATCCGCGCAAAAGATTATCAGGATATGTCCCGCAAAGCGGCCAACATCATCTCCGCACAGGTCATCATGAAGCCGGACTGTGTACTGGGTCTTGCCACCGGCGGCACCCCGGTGGGCACTTATGCCCAACTGGTGGACTGGTACAACAAAGGCGATTTGGATTTCTCCGAGGTCACTACTGTCAATCTGGATGAGTACCGCGGCCTGCCCAAGGAGCACCCCCAGAGCTACTGGTATTTCATGAACGAGAACCTGTTCAGCAAGGTGAATATCGACCCGGCCAAGACCAACCTGCCGGACGGCACCAATCTGGACACCGCCGCCGAGTGTGCCCGTTACAACGGTATCATCCACAAGCTGGGCGGCATCGACCTGCAGCTGCTGGGCATCGGCCCCAATGGTCATATCGGCTTCAATGAGCCGGGCGAAGCCTTTGAGCTGGAGACCCACTGCATCGACCTTGCTCCCACCACCATCGAAGCCAACAAGCGCTTCTTTGACGGCAACGAGGCCCTTGTCCCCAAACAGGCATACACCATGGGCATCAAGACCATCATGCAGGCACGCAAGGTGCTGGTGGTAGCCAACGGTAAAGCCAAGGCACAGGCCGTCAAGGACGCCGTGACCGGCCCTGTGACCCCTGCCTGCCCCGGCAGCATCCTGCAGCTGCATCCGGACTGCATCCTTGTGGCAGACGAGGAAGCACTGAGCCTGCTGTAAACTCCCAAAGCCAACTTCTTCATTTACCATAACTTTGCTCAAGATCCAACCAAAGCACAGAAAGGGCCGAACTCGTTGTACGGGTTCGGCCCTTTCTGTCAGAAATAAGATTTATCTTGCAATCTTACGCAAAGAGCAACTCCAAAAGAGCCGTCATGGAGATGGTGGGTTCGGCTGCTGCGGGATTTACGCTGAAAATATGCTGAAAAGAGGTCACCCCGATCGGTGGCCTCTTTTTTGCTGCCGCGAACTGTCTGGCTGCGGCAGCGGATAACAGCAATGTCCATTGCGCTTTGTTTTGCCCGGATGCGCACCCGCAGAAAGCTCTCCCTCGTCAAACTGCCCAAAATACGCCCTTAAAAGTTTACTTGACGCAATTTTCAAATCAATATATAATTGGGTCAGAAACCAATCATAGAAAAGGATGATTTCCAATGGCGCGCAGATACGACAGCAAAGAAGCAAAACGGCGGATCCTGACCGCCTGTGTCCGGCTTTTTCTGGAAAAAGGCTACACGAACACCAAGGTTGCAGAAATTTTAAAGGAAGCAGATGTTTCCGCCGGGTCGTTCCAGAATATTTTCCGCACCAAGGACGGCGTGCTGACCGAGCTGATCGGCATGATGTTCAGCAGGCAGTTCGGCGCGGTAAGGCCGCTGGCGGCAAACGCCCCCTCGCCGGTGTACCTCTACGCGGTGGAGACGGCTTTGCAGCTGGCGATGACCGAGCTGAGCGAGAATCTGCGGGATATCTATGTGGAAGCGTACACCTTCCCCGCCACGGCGGAGATCATCCACCGCAGCACCACGGCCGAGCTGCAGGCGGCGTTCAGCGCGTATCTGCCCGGGTGCGCCGAGTGCGATTTCTACGAGATGGAGCTGGGCACGGCTGGCATGATGCGCGGCTACATGGCACGGCGGTGCGACCCCTACTTTACGCTGGAGCGCAAAATACGGCGGTTCCTGAGCATGAGCCTGAGTGCGCTGCAGGTCCCCGCGCAGGAGCGCGAGCAGGTCATCGCTTTTGTGGCGGAGATCGATATGCTTGCCCAGGCGCGGAAGGTGGTAGATGCCGTGCTTGCATCGCTGTCCGTGCAGTTTGATCTGAAAGGATAACAAGGTTTGATGACAAGGAGGGAGTAACATGAAAAAATGGCTGATCTGGTGTTTGACGGTGCTGGCAATGGTGTGCCTGATACCGGGGATCGTGTTAAAAGCGGCGGCAGAAACAACCACGGTGCGCTGCAAAAACTGTGGGAGTGTGGAGACACGTGAGATCCTTGGATACAGAAAATATGATTCGAACTCTCATAGGTTTTATGTAGCTGAATGCCAGAACTGCCACAACGATGGCAATGTTTCGTATTTAAAGGTACATACCGGCGGTACCGAAACGCCCACCTGCACCAAAGGCAAAACCTGCGAAAAATGCGGCGCGGAATACGGCGAAAAAGACCCAAATAATCATGATTTGGTGCATCACGATGCAAAAGCCCCCACCTGCACGGAAAAGGGCTGGAACGCTTATAACACCTGCTCCCGCTGCAACTATACCACCTACGCGGAGCTGCCTGCGCTGAATCATGATCTGGTGCAGCACGAAGCAAAAGCCCCTACCTGTACGGAAATCGGCTGGAACGCTTACGAAACCTGCTCCCGCTGCAACTATACCACCTATACAGAGCTGCCCGCGCTGAACCATGCTCTGGTGAATCACGACGCGCAAGCCGCCACCTGTACGGAAAAGGGCTGGAACGCTTATAACACCTGTTCCCGCTGCAACTATACCACCTATGCGGAGCTGCCCGCACTGAACCATGATCTGGTGAATCACGACGCGCAAGCCGCCACCTGTACGGGAATTGGCTGGGATGCTTACAAAACCTGCTCCCGCTGCAACTATACCACCTATGCGGAGCTGCCCGCACTGAACCATGCTCTGAAGCAGCACGCAGCAAAAGCCCCCACCTGTACGGAAAAGGGCTGGAACGCTTACGAAACCTGTTCCCGTTGTGACTATACCACCTATGCGGAGCTGCCCGCACTGAACCATGCTCTGGTGCAGCACGCAGCAAAAGCCCCGACCTGCACGGAAAAGGGCTGGGACGCTTACGATACCTGCTCTCGTTGTGACTATACCACCTATGCGGAGCAGCCCGCACTGAATCATGCTCTGGTGCAGCATAAAGCGCAAGCCCCCACCTGTACGGAAAAGGGCTGGGATGCTTACGAAACCTGCTCCCGCTGCGACCATACCACCTATACAGAGCTGCCCGCGCTGAACCATGATTATCAGGCTGTTACCGTAGAGCCTACCTGTGAAACAGACGGCTATACCATCTTTACTTGCTCCCGCTGCAAAGACAGCTACACCGCAGACCCGACCGATCAGCTGGGACACAAGTTTGGTGCATGGTCCCCGAACGGAACCGGCTCTCAGAGTGCCAGTTGTCTGCGGCAGGGCTGTGCGCACACTGGCAGCACGGATTGCCGGAAGTTTACTTTCCGCACTGCGGAAGGCGAAGCTCTGACCTTCTGCCCCGTGTGCGGGCAGGCAGAAAACGCCGCGCAGCTGGAAAAGATCGAAGCCGCAACGGCGTGGGCTAACAGCGGCAGTCTTTCTGCGGAGGATGTGACCGCACGGACGAACGGGGAATACCTGAGTGTGGCCTTTGAAACCGCAGGCAGCCTGACGCAGCCCACCGGCCGGGTAAGGCTCGCGCTGCCCGCCGGACTGCTGGAAGGCAAAAAGCTTGTGCGCATTGCCCCGGACGGCACACAGACGGAGATGCCGTTTGAAACAGAGCGCGGAAAGCTCATCTATACGCTGGATTTTGCAAACAGCGCGCTGCCCGTAATGCTCTTCCGGCTGGTACCCCAGACCGCCGCCCTCTGAATGCTTTTACAGCGCGCAAACGATAAACCATAAAATGCCCGCTCACCGTGGTTTTCCACAGGTGGGCGGGCATTCTTTTGTGCCTTTTGGGGCATAAAAATACCCCCGGAGGATGCAGCGTTTTTTACGCTGTCTACTCGGTGGTCATTTCCATCGTGCTGTCGCTGTTCTGGCCTGTGGTGCAGACCGGCATCAATAACTTCGGCATCTGGATCGCCAACTCTTCCGAGACTTCTCCCATTCTGGCTCCGTTCATCTATGGTACGCTGGAGCGTCTGCTGCTGCCCTTTGGTCTGCACCACATGCTGACCATCCCCATGCAGGACTGGCTGGGGCTGGATAACGCCGCCCGCATCAATAAGCCCTCCACCGTAGGCCAGAACTGGCGCTGGCGGCTGAAAAAGACCCAGCTGACCAAGAAACTCCAGAAAGAGATCTGCCAGCTGACCACCCGCTACGGCCGGAAGAACTGGGCGTGAGCGTAAGAGAACTCAACACAAAGGGCAGGGCGGCCTGTGGGCCGCCCTGCCCTTTGTTGCGGAGTGCCCCCTTGGCAAACCGGACGGGATTGCGCTATAATAGAGCCGTAACAGTTCCACAAAGGTGTGGTAAGGGAGGTGTGGTCATGATCCGGGTGGCGATCGTAGAGGACGACGCGGAGGTACAGGGGGTATTGCAGGAGTATGTCCGGCGGTATACCCGGCAGT
>ERZ773106.1967-NODE-1967-length-12879-cov-7.542342_pt1 | contig 12879 bp, 8 predicted proteins | sample MGYA00580572_ERZ773106 | MGnify/ENA primary metagenome ERZ773106 (study PRJEB29015, sample SAMEA2737868) | human gut metagenome | biome: human gut; feature: human-associated habitat; material: faeces | place: China | collected 2012 ... | reverse complement strand
TTTCGCCCGTCATAAGGCTTTCGGGGGTCGCTTCCGGCTGCTGCTTTTCAAGCTGTCCGTCCTTGTAGGAATACCCTTGTGCCGCGATTGCTTCAAGGGTCTTGCCTGTAACGTCGCCATAAATCCGCTTGTCCGCGTCTACAAGCAGTTGCAGCGTATCTTTTACGGTATCGGATAGGGCTTGCTGCTGTTCGGGAGATAGCTTATCAAATACGGGGGTCTGCTGCGCTTGCTCCTGTAAAAACTCCGGCACTTGCTGAAAACCTATGCTGTCTACATAATGGGCGGTGTTCTCGCCGTTCTGATGAAGCACAACAATGTCGGAAACGGAAAGGCTATGCCCTTTAAAATCGGCGGGGTGGTCGATATTAAACTTTTCCCAAATGCCGCCAAGCGTCATATCCTTTGTAAGCGGCGCGGTATAGACGAGTTCATAATTTGCCCGGTCAACGGTATGTCCCGTTGCTTGCAGACGGTCGAAAGGCTCAAAGCGCAAATCCATAGTTTCCTCTCTGCGGGCTAACTGATAAATCCCGTAGCTGTCCTCCTTGCCATTGAGAAGCAAGGTTTCTTTTGTTTTCGCTTCCTGCTCCTGCTCGGCTTGCCGCTGCTGCTGCAATTCGGTAAAATGCCCCTCAATCTCGGTAATGAGTTCCTTTGCGGTCGCCTGTATCGTTTCAAGGGACGCTTTTAATTCGGTCATTTCCTTGCCGCTGCTCCAACCCGCCACATAGCCGAAAGAGTAATCCGACGTATCAAGCCCGAAATGCTGACACACCGTATAGGCGACGCTTTCAGCCTGTACCTCGCGGCTGCGGCGGTCAACGCGGTTTTGTTCCTCCAGCGGGGCGTTTAAGTCTACGTCATGCAGCTTCGCATGGGCGATTTCGTGAATAGCGGTCTTAACCGCTTGCAGCTCACTCACACCCTCTTTGATAGCAATCCGCTTATCGGTCAAGCTGAAATATCCGTTTGCGCCGTTTGTGATCTGCTCAAAAGCAATCGGAACGGGGGACGCTTTTTCAAGGGCAGCGAAAAAGTCCTCGTACTGTTCCACATCGGCAAGCAGCGGTTTAACGGAGAGGTCGGGGAACTCCTTGCCCTCGGTCTGCGAAATGTCAAAGACGGTTACAACCTTAAAGGCGGGAACGGTAACTTCCTTTTCTTCCTTAACCGTCTTTCCCTCGCTGTCAAGTATGGGCTTTCTTGTATCGGGGTCGATTTTATCCACCAGCTTTTTTACCTTGTAGGGCGCGGGGGCAAAGATTTTAATGCCTTTCTCGCCGCTTTTTACATGGCGGTCAAACTCTTTCTGCCATTGTGAATAGCCCTTTACCAAATTGCCGCCCTGCATGGCAATTAGGATAGTGTTATTCAAGCTGTAATCGTGAAACTTTGACATAGCCGTTAAAAACTCTTTGTAGCGGTCGCTGTCAAAAATTGCTTGTATGCCCTGTTCCAGACGGGCGGTGATCTCCTTTACCTTGTTGCCGGGTTTTTCAGAAGAAAGGATAATCGGCACGACGGGGCGGGGCTGCTGTGGCTCGGCGGGCGGCGTTTCTGCCTGCTGCGCTTCGGCTGCGTCCATAAAGACTTTATCCTGTTCGCCGCGCTCCGACTGCGGGTAACTCATAATGCGGTATTCCTCCGGCACTTCGCGCCCCTCAAACTGACGCTCCCACTCGTCGCCGCTTTCGACGATATAGCCGTATTCGGTAAACGCGCCCTTTTCCTGCTCGGCGGCGTTCCTGCCAAACGCGGTAAGGTCAATCCCGCCTTTCCATTCTTCGGGCATTTGTACCATGCCGGATTGATTTAAGTAGTAGTCGCCCAAATCGCGGTAGGTATGTACTTCGGGAATATGGACGTAGAAATCCACGTTGTAGGTGAAGTCGATTACCTGTCCGATGTTCTCAAAGCCGTTTTTCTGCTGCAAGGCTGCGTTCAGCTTGCCGATCTCGGCGGGGTCCAGCTGCTCAATCCGCGCCGCAAGAAAATTGAGTTCGTCCACGCTGGCGGCGCATACCATGTCATAAGGCAAGGCAATATGTTTTTCCGGGTCGTCGGAAAAGCCGCGAATGGAAAAATCCTGCGGGTTGTCGGCGGTAATGCCGACGCTCTGCATAGCTTCGTGAAGCTGCTCCTTTGTGGCGGGCATATCCAGCCAATAACCGCCGGGGTCGCCCGCTTCAAAACGGCTGCGGTTGCCAATCATAATAGAAAACTGTTCGCTCATGTGTTCACGCTCCTTTTGCTGCCCGGTAGTTTCGGGGATAGCTGCCGCCTGTGGCTGCTGCTGCGGGGGTTCCTCGCCCTCAATGGTATAGCCCGGTAAAAGCATACCGTTTACTTTGAAATGCTCGGCGTACTCCTGCGGGATAGGCGGGGAGATTTCCGTAAACAGACGGTCGTATGCTTTGATACGTCCATTCAGATACTTTTCCATAGCCGCCTTGTCGGAAAAAACCTTTCTGTCCTGTCCGGCAATCTTCGCTTGCCCGTTCCTGTTCGGGCTGTTGGTATAAACGCCCCATGTGAGAGAATAAGAGTAAGGGACGCTTTGCTGCTTCTCCCTGTCGTAACGGGTGTTCTCGTAAATGTGGTAGTTCATCTGATATACCCGGTTGCTGCGGGTGTATCGGTCATATTCGCCTTTCTGCCACTCGTTAGAAGTGTGCTGCACAACGGTTGTTCTTGTGTATTCAATCGCTTTGTCAAGCAAAAGCGTTTTTCCCGCCTGTTCCTCCCAAGCAGCGGCGCGGGTTGAGAGATCGTTAAAAATCGCCTGTTCCGCTGCCGCGCTTTCCTCGCGCATGGCGTGTAGCTGTTCCAGCGGCAAAGAAACATAGGGGGCAATATCCCCGTCCTTTGCTTCAAAATATATCTGGCGTTCTATCCGCATGGTTTCGGCGGTTTCCAATTTGTCATGGTCGTATGAAGAATACGGCATATTGTTTCATCACGTCCTTTCTCGATTTTTAAGGGTTTGGGACTATCCCAACAAGCAAAATGCCCGCGCTTCCCATAGAGCAGCGCGGGCATTTCTCGCAAACGGGTACTCGTTTGCTGTGCTTGCTATGTAGTTGTTTTTATCCGTAAACGCCTGTTTCTCTCGCTTTGGGCTTTCTGTCTGCGGCGTATCTTTGCCGCGCAATCGGGACAGTATTTCGCCCGATTGCTGCCCGCCGCAAACGTGCTGCCGCATACCGCGCAACGCTTCAAATCGGTTTCCCCGCTGCGGGTGATCTGTTCGCATAGCTGCCTGTCTGTGGGTAAAACTGCTTCGCGGAAATAACGGCATAACAGCGAATAGCTGATACTCTGCACACACACGCAAGTTTCCCCGTCGTCCAATAGCAGACAGTTCCCGCAATCGTTGTTGGCGCACGCGGCGCGGGTCATTTTCTTAACGGCTCGATACTGCTTTTCATCAAGCCTAATCATTTTCGGTTCTGCTCGACGCGGAAGTTTACATACTTGCCGCCTGTGTCGGCAAGCAGCACAATCCCGTCAAAGGTCTTTCCTGTTTTGGTTGAGTACATACCCTTGATTTTTACCTTTCCGTCTTTCAAAAGGGCGACGGCAATCGCCTTTGTGAAAGTCTTTTTGCGCTGCTGAAAGAACAAGTCATTTTTCCACATGACAAAGCTGCACGCCCTGTCGGAACAGTAGTAGTTTTTCTTGCCCTCGTAAACCGCCGCGCCGCAACGGGGACAAGTGCCGATTGCTTCCCGCTGCGGGGTAAACAGCTTCGCTTTATCTTCGGAAATTGCGGAATAGGTTTTGACAAGCCCCGCTGTCATTTCCTCAATGCTGCGCATGAAGTCGTCCGGGCTGTCGCTGCCTTTGGCAATCCCGGTAAGGCGGGTTTCCCATTCTGCCGTAAGCTGCGGGGACGTAAGGACTTCGGGCAGAATAGCGGCAAGGTTATACCCGTCCTTTGTGGGGATTAGCTTTTTGCCCTTGCGCTCGGCAAAGCCCGCGCTAATGAGTTTTTCAATGATACCCGCCCGCGTTGCGGTAGTGCCTAACCCTTTGCGCTCTGCGTCCTCCGGCGTTTCCTCCTTGCCCGCGTTCTCCATAGCGGACAGAAGCGTATCTTCGGTATATGCTTTCGGGGGCTGCGTGTAACGCTCGGAGATCTCCGCTGCCGGATTGTCAAAGGTCTGCCCCTCGGCAAGCGGCGGCAAAACGGTTTCCGGCTCTGCGTCCTCGTCCTGTTCCTCGGACGCGGCGCGGGACAGCTTTTCAATCTCACGCCACCCCTCGCAAAGCGTCGTCTTTCCCTTTGCGGTAAAGGTATAGCCGCCGCAAGAGATAACCGCCGTAACCGCTTCATACTCATAGGGCGCGGCAACGGCGCAAAGCAGTTTTGCGCACACAAGGGTCATTAGCTTTTTCTCACTTTCGGCAAGGGAAGAAAAGCCCGTTTTCACAAACTCCGCTGTCGGCAAAATGGCGTGATGGTCGGTTACTTTGCTGTTGTCGCAAATCCTCGCAAGGTCTGCTTGCAGCTTCACGCCCTGCATAAAGGGAAGCAGCGAACAAAGCCCGGTAATGAGTTCCTTTGTGCTGTCCTGCATATCGGAAGTGATATATTTACTGTCGGTGCGGGGATAGGTCAAAAGCCGCTTTTCATAGAGGGCTTGCGCATAATCAAGGGTCTGTTTCGCCGTAAATCCATACAGGCGGTTAGCTTCGCGCTGCAACGCGGTAAGGTCAAACAGCTTCGGCGGTGCAACGGTCTTTTTCTCTTTTTTGAGGGAAGTACAAACGGCTTGCGATTTCTCGCAAGCCGCTTTCATCTGCTGCGCTGCCGCTTCGTCGTTCAGCCTTTCGGACAAAGCCGAAACACCGCCCGCGTCCAGACGGACAACATGATATTTTTCTTTCTTAAAGCTGCTGATCGCATAGTCGCGGTTTACCAGCATGGTAAGGGTGGGCGTTTGCACTCTGCCGACATTCAGCGTTTTGTGATAGAGGATAGAGAAAAGGCGGGTCGCGTTAATCCCGACAAGCCAATCTGCCTTTGCTCTGCAAAGCGCGGATTGATAGAGGTTGTCATAGCTGCGCCCGTCTTTGAGGTTTGAAAAGCCCTCGCGGATTGCGCTTTCTTCCATGCTGCTAATCCAAAGGCGGGAAAAGGGCTTTTTGCAATTTGCCTGTTCGTAGACAAATCGAAAAATGAGTTCTCCCTCGCGCCCGCTGTCGCAAGCATTGACAATCTCGGAAACGTCGCTGCGGTGCATAAGGTCTTTGAGTACGGAAAACTGCTGCTCCTTGCCGCTGGCAACGGTAAACTGCCAATCCTGCGGGACAATGGGGAGATCGTCATACTTCCATTTTCGGTACTGCTCGTTGTAGGTCGCCGCGTCCGCAAGGCTAATCAAATGCCCGATACACCAGGACACAAGGTAGCCGCTGCCCTCAAAATATCCGCTGCGCTTTTCATTCGCGCCAAGTACGGCGGCAATCGCCGCCCCGACGCTCGGTTTCTCTGCAATTACAAGTTTCATACTTCCTCGTCCTCCTGCTCGGTTTCTAATTCTTCCTCGTCCTCGTCGTCCTCGTCAAAGTCGAGATCGTCAAGGTTGCTGCTGCCTTTTGCCGCGTCCTTTTTGGGCTTCATAATCTTAAAGTAATAGAACGCGCCGCCGCCCGCTGCGGCAAGAAGCAGCACCACAAGCAGAATAGCACCGCCCATGCCGCCGCCTTTATCTTCCTCCGGCTCCGGCTGCTCGGTTTCTTCCGGCTCCGGCTCGGCTTCCTTGCCCGCGCACTCGCTCATGTTGACGCTGCAAACGGGGCAATCGGTGTTGACGCTTCCGGCAACGCATTTTTCAGTACAGCTACAAACGGGGGCTTCGGTCTGTTCGTCCTCCATAAGCTGCAAAAGGTCTTTTTCATCAACTTGATTGAGGAAATGGACGGTGTTTTCTCCGTCCTCGGCGCGGTCAATGATGATGTAAAAATAGTTGCCGTTTTTCGTAACGACGGTAATAAACTGCTTATCGCCGGACGCTTCTCCCGTTATGTCGTCCACAAGGCTCATGTTGCCCTCCGGCGTTAAGGGCTGCGGCTCATAGCCGCCCGTCGTTTCTTCCGGCTCGGTTTCGGTTACGGGGGTAGGCGGCTCGTCGCTCACATCACCGCCGCCCGCAAAAGCGGTAACAGAAAAGCCGCCCATGAGTACAAGGGCGGCAAGCAAAGCGGTAACGCTGCGGAACAGTTTTTTATGCTTCATCTTCGGTTTCCTCCTGTTCGTCGGTATAGTCTGCGTCCGGCTGCGGCAAGGCAATTTCGCCGCTGGCGTAAGCAGAGAGGAACGCGGCAAGCTGCGCCCCGTCAAGGTGTACCGCTTTCACCATTTGAACGATCTGCGCGTTTTCTTCCTCGATTTTCTGCGCTTCAAGGTCTTTCAGCCTTTTTTGGTATTCAAGGATTTTCGCCCTCGTTTTCTCAATATCCCTTTCGATACGGTCAAGTTTCGTGTTTGCCATAGAAATAAACTCCTTTCAAAGTCAGTTGTAATGTAGCCGCCCATAGGCGTAAAAATGGGATTGCCAATAGCTTGTATCAAGTTTTGCGTATTGTATCGGGTCGCCACAATGCAGCATGACGGGGCTTCCGTCCCCGTCCTCGCCAACGTAGATACCCACATGAGATACCCCCGGCGTGTCGTATGTACCCGTAAAGAAAACCAAATCCCCCGGCTGCGGGTTGGAAACGCGGGTTGAAATGTTGTAAAGCCCCTGCGCCCCAAGTCTGCCCGTATTGTATAAGCCGCTGTTCGTCAGCACATAGCTAACAAAACCGCTGCAATCAAAAGAGGTTTCCGGGCTGCTTCCGCCCCACACATAGGGAAAACCGACATACTTTTCAGCTTCTTCAATCAATCGCGCAAACTGTTCATCTTCCAGATAGGCGGGCGGGATTTCATAATCCGCTGGCGGGTTTTCATAGTATTTTGAGATATAGCCGGATTGTGGGAAAAGATCGGGTCGGTTTCCAAGCGACGACATATACATAGCGTACATGGATAGCTGTTCCTCGCCCATAATGTAAACGGGAACATGGGAGAGGTTGAAGTTTTCCAAATCCACATTGAGAATGTAATAGTTATAGGGTACTTCAACGTCGTATTCGTTGCCCTCGCTGTCCGTCCGCGTTTCGGTGCGGTAGCGTACCTCGACTTCCTCCGTAACCGTCAAGATATACTGTTTATCAAAGAGCATTTTAAGGGTGCTTTGCGCTTCATCGAGAGTAAACACGCCCTCATGCCAAGCGGAGAGGATAGAGATTAGCACATACGGGTCATGCTCGATCTCGTCAGCCGTTACCTGGTATTCGTCGTAACCGGGGTATTCGCTTTCGATGTTATCCAGCATATCCTGTAACTCGGCTTCCATAGCGGCATACGCGCTTTCTGCGCCTGTAATATCCGCGTCCTCGGAGAGATAGGACGACGCAATCAAGCCGCTGCCGCTGTTGCCGCCGAACAGGGAACAAGAGGACAAGCCGCCGAAAAACAGAAGCACGATAAAGGCAATCCCGCCCACAATCAAACAGCCTTTCCAATGCCGGACTACAAAGAACGTCGCCCGTTTGGTTTCCTGCGCCGTTTTCTTCGCCGCCTTTGCGGTGGCTTCGGCGGTCTTTTTCACCTTGCCGCCTGTTTTCAACGCCTTTGCATACTGCTTTTTAATGCGCTGCTTTTGCCAAAAACGGGAAATCGGGTTAGAGTGCGCAAGGGCGGGGTTATCATGCAGCGCCTTTTGATAGAGAAAATCGGCGTTTGCCTTTGCTGCCTTTTTCTCGGCTGCTGCCGCTGCCCGGTAGGGTTTCAGCTTATGGCTGCGTATGCCGCGTTTTACTGCCCGCGTCGTCATGCCGCCCGCTTTCTCGCCCACAAGTTCTATCCTGTGTCCGCTTTCCACACCGACGTTTTCTTTCTCCACCTCATAGATTTTTCCATGTACGGCGGCGTCCAATTCCTGCGCCGGACGGGATAACGGATTATGACGCAACTTGCCGTTTGGGGGCTTATCCGTCTTTTCAAAAGCAAGGCGCGTCTTTGCTTTGCCTTTGGCTTCGTCAAAAACGCGCTCTTTTGTGATTTTGGTCTGTTTGGGGATAGCTGCCCGCGCTTTATCTAAACGGTCAGCCGCCGTATCGGATTTTTTGATTGCCTTTTGCAGTTCCGGCGTTGCCCGTTCCGCTTCGGAAAACTGCAAGCGGGACGTATGGGTTTTAAGCTGCGCTGCGTCAAGGGTCTTTTTCTCCGCGCCCTTTTCTAAATGGCGGCTAACCTCTGTGCCGATACGTTGGGTCGCTTTTTCCGCTGCTCCCGCTGCGGGGGCTGAATAGTTTTCCTCCGGCGGTCTTTCGCTGATACTCGTTGTTTCGCCCGTCGTAAGGTTTTCCGCAACCGCCCCGTCGCGGGTCATTTTCTGCGTTACCTTGTCGGGGGCTTTCCATTCCTTGCTCAATCTTCATCACCTCCAATCCGCTGTTTTGCAAGTTCGCAATAGTCGGGGTTTAACTCAATACCGATATAGCGGCGGGAAAGGCTTTTTGCCGCCGCTGCGGTCGTGCCGCTGCCTAAAAACGGGTCAAGCACAATCCCGCCGACAGGACAGCCCGCCAAAATACACGTTTCCGCAAGTTTCGGCGGGAACGCTGCAAAATGCCCGCCGCGATAGGAAGCTGTGTTGATCTGCCAAACGTTGCGGCGGCTGCGGATGGGGGAAATCATTTCGTCGGTGTATGCGCCTTTTTTGCGGGGGCGGTTGATTTTCTGCGGCTGGTTTTGCCCCGGAACAGTAGCAGCATATTTGTTGCCTTTCCCAACTCCGCTTTTCAACCGTACCGCTGTTGTGGGGGCTATCGGCTCGGCTACTGCTTGCCAATCATAGTAATATTTCTTCGACTTGGTAAGCAGAAACACATATTCATAGCAGCGCGTCGGTCTGTCCCTCGCGCTTTCCGGCATGGCGTTTCCCTTGTGCCAAATGATAGAACTGCGCAAATACCAACCGTCGCCCCGCAAGGCAAGGGCTACAAGCCACGGAATACCGATTAGGTCTTTTGGCTTGCAGCCGGGGGCGCGGTGGTTTACCGCCACTTGCTGCCCGTTCCTGCCTTTGGGATATTTCGGGTCTTGGTGGTCAGCTTTGCTGCCTGTACCGCAATAAGTGTCCGCGATATTCAGCCAACAAGTACCCTCCGGCGTAAGCACCCGCTTTACCTCATGGAAAACCGCCGTAATGCGGGAAACATATTCCTCCGGCGTTGCTTCCCGTCCGATCTGCCCGTCTGTGCCGTAATCGCGCAAAGCATAGTAGGGCGGGGACGTTACGCAACAATCCATACAGTTATCCGGCAAGGTTTGAAGCACCTGCAAGCTGTCGCCGCAATAGATTTTATCCGTTTCTATCCTCATGCCGACACCTCGCCGGGCTTGGTCGTCATCACGCGGTAGAGTTCCGTATCTTTTGGGAAACGGTCAATAAAGGGCAAAATCACGTTGCCATAGAAGATAAGTCCCTCACCCGCTTCGGAATGGGTTACATAGGTCATTTGCTGCTGTGAAATGTTAAGCTGCTTGGCAAGGATTTCCCGGTCGCCCTGGGCTTGGTTGAGCATATAGACAAAATCGCTGTTTTCAAAGATGTTCTCCACCTCGCGGGAGGAAAGCAGGTCTTTGACATTCTGAGTGATCCCGGTGGGGATGCCGCCCCATTTGCGATAGCGCTTCCAGATCTCGACACTGTACGAAGCCGTCTGTTCCTCCTTCAAAAGAAGATGGAATTCGTCAAGATAGTAGCGGGTCGTTTTATGGGCGGCGCGGTTGATTGTCACGCGGTTCCAGACCTGATCCTGCACCACCAGCATCCCGATTTTCTTGAGCTGCTTGCCCAGCTCCTTGATGTCGTAGCAGACAATGCGGCTGTTCACATCCACGTTCGTGTGATGGTTGAACACATTCAGAGAACCGGTGACGTAGATTTCCAAAGCGGTGGCGATGTACTGCGCTTCCTTTTCATCCTGCGCACGGAGGGCGTTATACAAGTCCTCCAGCAGCGGCATATTCTCCGGTTTCGGGTCATTGAGGTAGTCCCGGTAGACGATGCGAACGCAGCGGTCGATGATGGTCTTTTCCACAGGGGCAAGCCCATCCTTGCCGCCGACGATCAGCTCACACAGCGACAGAATGAAGTCGGATTTCAGGCTCAGCGGGTTATCATCGTCGCTGTAATCCAGATTCAAGTCCATCGGATTGATATAGCAGGGCGAACCGTCGTAGCCCTTGCCGGTGGGCGACAGCTTAATGACCTGACCGTGCAAACGCTCCACCAGCGGCGTATATTCGCCCTCCGGGTCACAGATGATGATGTCATCCTTGGGGCAGATGAGAAACGCATTGGTGATCTCGCGTTTTGCCGAAAATGACTTGCCGCTGCCGGGAGTGCCTAAAATCAGGCCGTTGGGATTTTTCAGCAGCTTCCGGTCTACCATGATAAGGTTGTTGGAAAGAGCGTTGATGCCGTAGTACAGCGCCTCCGAACCGTTCTGGAACAGCTCCTGCGTAGTGAAGGGGACGAAGATCGCTACGCTGGAGGTGGTCAAGCCCCGCTGAATCTCAATCTGATTCAGCCCCAGCGGGAGGCTGCTCATCAGTCCTTCTTCCTGCTGGAAGTCCAGCCGGGTCAGCGCACAGTTATATTTCTGCGCGATGCTGGAGGTCTGGAAGATGTTGTTGTCAAGCTGCCGGGGCGTGTCTGCCGTGTTGAGAATGAGGAAGGTCAGCAGGAACATTCGCTCGTTGCGGGACTGCAAATCCTGCAATAGCTTTTTGGCTTCTGCGCCGTAGGTGGCAAGGTCGGATGGGATAATGTCCATGTCGTACCCTGCACGGACGGCCTTCTTCTGTTCCTCGATTTTGGACTTGTCGAGATCGGTGATCTTGCGCTTGACGGTCTTGATGGCGTTGACCTGATCCACAGACTGCACATGGAGATTGACGAGGACGCTGCTCTCCATATCCAGAAAGTCCGCCAGCATCCGGTCATTCAGCTCCGGTGCCAGAATCTGCACGAAGCTGATTGCACCCAGCTTTTTGCCCATGCGGAACATCCTGCCAGTCTTGAACTCAAAGGAGCTGGGCGCGATAAAGTCCTTAGTGGACAGCCCGGAGGGAGCCAGCCAGTCCCACGAAAAGCGGAACGGTTCCTGCTCGTCCATCCGCAGAATGTCGTGCATGACGTGCAGGCGCTCAAAGCCGTTCAGCGGCGCAGCCACAACGCCCAACCGCTTGAAGTTGTTCAGAAGGTCGGTTTCGATGCGCTCCAAACGGGGCTTGGCGGCGCGGAGATTGTCGGCTTCAATGCCGAATGTGAGATACTTGGTCTTAATGAGGCCGTTGTTGCCGCGGGCAAGCTGATTTTGCAGCATACCGGCGTACTCGGCGCGGATGCCGTCAAATTCGTCCCCGCAGGGCGGAATAGAAATGCTCCGTGCAAAGGTTTCCTGTGAAGCCGAGAGGTTCACAAAGGAAAGCTGGAATTGCACGGAGCTGTCAAAGTAGTTCAGAAAATCGCACCACGCCTCAAAGATGGCGGTCTTGTCCTCATTCTGCGAGAGCTGGTAGTTGATGTCCTGATACTGGATCGTTTTGGTGTAGCGCGTGTCGGTCACACGGCAAATACCGTCCGGCCACATACGCTGATACGGGATGCTGTCCTGCGCCGATTTTTCTTTCTTATCCGTTCGGTTCGCTCTTGCGATGGCGGCTTCGATCTGTTTTCGTTCGGCGCGGGTCAGCTTTTTCTTTTCGGACAATTTGATACACCTCCCGGTCTAACTGGTTTTGCCGCTCCAAAACGGCATAGAAATTGTTGGTCTTATACGGGCGCTGCTTCGGCCTCTGGAAACACACGCGGTAGATGTTGCGGATGACGACCTCCAACGGCTGACCGTTCTTTTCATACATGGCGAACAGCATAGCCGGGATCATCACCACCATCATCACCATGGCGGCGGGGCTGGTGCCGATGCTGCCCTTGAGCAAGAAGAAAAGCGGTACGCCGATCAGCGCACCGCCGCCGAAGCAGACAAGCTGCCTCTTGGTTAAGTTGAACGCGACCTTGGTTTTGACTTTCGTAAGATCCTTGGGTACGGGTACATAAGCCATATTATCCACCTCCTTTATGGGAATGAAATAGAGCTGTCCACTTCATTTCCCCACACATCCCAACCGGGTGTGGATTGACGAGCAAACAATTCTATGCGCGGGAGATCACCCATCAATGAGACAATGCGTTCTCTGGCTTCCTGCGGTTTTTTTGAATGTTCTTCAATGTGAGAGACAATGACCTGATGAACAGCTGCGTTTATACGCTTGGGATGTCCTTTCGTTGCGAGGATACAAAGTTCCACATTGGAGCGCGTCCAATATCCCATTCCCCAGAACAAGCTATCTGCCTTTCGATTTTGCTTTACCCAAACAAAGCCGACGGTTTTATAGGTAAATCCCCATGCCTTCAGAACTGAGAGACCTTCCAGTAAACATGGAATCGTGACCCATAAAAACAAGGCACAGTCTTTATCCGCCAAGTTGCCTACTGGCAGCGCACAAATATCCTCGATACTCATGGTCGGATAGTGACTTTCTGCACTGCGTCCCAATCCTTTCTTGGAATATACTTTGTAGTTCCATGGCGGGTCTGCGTAAATGATTTGATATTTTTTCATACAGAACCCTCCTTTAGTGCGCCTGAAAGACTGATTTTGCGAGACTGCCGGTTTTGAACAGCGTAAAGCACAGCAGTACGGTGTAGCCCACGCAGCTCCAGATTGCCATGATGATGTCATCTTCCA
>ERZ773106.1944-NODE-1944-length-13007-cov-3.214793_pt1 | contig 13007 bp, 14 predicted proteins | sample MGYA00580572_ERZ773106 | MGnify/ENA primary metagenome ERZ773106 (study PRJEB29015, sample SAMEA2737868) | human gut metagenome | biome: human gut; feature: human-associated habitat; material: faeces | place: China | collected 2012 ... | reverse complement strand
CTTGCACGGTTACAAGAAAGAACAACGGGAAGCAGGAGATCCCGTGGAATCTGACGCTGGTGAACCGGTGGAATCCCCTGCCGGAGGGCTGGACCGTGGACGAGGTGGAGCTCTCCAACGGCTGGGCGGTGGACAGCCGCTGCTACGACGCCCTCCAGCAGATGATGGACGCCTGCCGGGCGGAGGGGCTGTATCCCGTGGTGTGCTCTGCCTACCGGACGCAGGCCATGCAGCAGAACATCTTTGATCAGATGAAGCAGTCCCTGTTGGATCAGGGGTACAGCGATGCCGACGCCGAGACGGAGGCGGGCCGTCAGGTGGCCGTCCCCGGCACCAGCGAGCATCAGCTGGGGCTGGCGGTGGACATCGTGGATCTGGACCACCAGCTGTTGGACGAGAGTCAGGAGCAGACGGCGGTGCAGCAGTGGCTTATGACCAATAGCTGGCGCTACGGCTTCATCCTGCGCTATCCCACCGCCAAGACGGAGACCACCGGCATCATCTATGAGCCGTGGCACTACCGCTATGTAGGACAGGAGGCCGCTGCGGAAATCTATCAGCAGGGTGTGTGCCTGGAGGAGTATATCGCCGCCAAATACGGCGCTTGACCGGAGGGACGAGGAATGAGATTGAGAAAGTAAGCAGCTCACATTTGTATAAAGGAGTTGCTGATGGATGCATATCGAGGAATATACCACGTATCAGGAGTCGGAGGTGCTGGCTCTGTATGGAAGCGTCGGATGGACGGCCTATACGGAGCAGCCGGAGGCGCTGCGCCGAGGCTTTGCCGGGTCGCTGCTGACACTGGCCGCCCGTGAGAACGGGACGCTGGTGGGGCTGCTGCGGGCTGTGGGTGACGGCTGTACCGTGGTGCTGGTACAGGACCTATTGGTGCGGCCGGATCACCAGCGGCGGGGAATCGGCACGGCGCTGATGCAGGCGGCGCTGGAGCGCTTCCGATCGGTGCGGCAGGTGCAGCTGCTGACGGACGACACGGAGAAAACCAAGGGGTTCTACCGGTCGCTGGGTCTGCTGACACTGCCGGAGCTGGGGTGCTGCGGCTTCATGCGCCCGTAAAACCACATGGGGGAGAGTGTCCTTGGACACCCTCCCCCATGCTTTGTCCTGTGTACCGGGCGGTCAGCGCCGGTTCTGGTTCTGCTGCTCCTGCTGGTTCTGATTCTGATTCTGGTTCTGGTTCTGCTTGTTCTGGTTCTGCTGATTCTGGTTCTGCTGATTCTGGTTCTGCTGATTTTTGCCGGACATTGAGGCACCTCCTTCCGTATCTGCGATACAGCTTCAGTTTGCCCGAAAACCGGCGGAGCATACATCCTCCCGTGAAAAATTTCCGGCGGCAGATAAAAAATCCGCTTGACAGGCGGGAGGAGCGATGGTATACTACTGAAGAAAACAAAGAAGGCAGGATGCATCCGCCTCACCTCCAGCAAAGGCAAAGAGGTCAACAGCGAGTATGGCGGCGGCCCGGAAGGGGCGCAGGCTTTGTTGTGCGGATGCAGCTTTGCATCCGTGTTTTTATTTTCTGAAGGAGGTGCTTCGGTTATTAGCAATGTAGTGCATCAACTCAACGAGGAGATCCGTGACAAGGAGATCCGCCTCATCGGTGAGACCGGTGAACAGCTGGGTATCATGTCCTCCGCCGACGCTCTGCACATTGCGGACGAGCGGGGGCTGGATCTGGTGAAGATCTCTCCCCAGGCGACCCCGCCGGTGTGCAAGCTCATGAACTACGGCAAATACCGGTTCGAGCAGAGCAAACGGGAGAAGGAAGCCAGAAAGAACCAGCACGTGGTGGAGATCAAGGAGATCCGGATGTCTCCGGGCATTGACGTGGGGGATTTCAACACCAAACTGAAAAATGCCCAGAAGTTCCTGACGGAGGGGAACCGGGTGAAGGTCTCTGTTCGCTTCCGTGGCCGTGAGATGGCACATACCGAGATCGGCCGGGAGCTTCTGAAGAAGTTTGCCGAACAGTGCGCCGAGGTCGCCACCATGGATAAGGCCGCCAAGCTGGAGGGCCGGAATATGTCGATGTTCCTCTCTCCCAAGACCGGCAAGTAAACAAAAGTTCTGCTTGCCCCCGGCAAGAGAATAGATGGAAGGAGTAAAAATTATGCCTAAACTGAAGACTCACAGCGGCGCCAAGAAGCGCTTCAATCTGACGAAATCCGGCAAGGTCAAGAGAGCTCACGCTTTCAAGAGCCACATCCTCACCAAGAAGGACACCAAGCGTGGCCGTCGCCTGCGGTCCGGCACCTACGCCGACTGCACCAACGAGGCGACCATCCGCAAGATGATCCCCTACAAATAAGAGACGGAATCGTTAGAATAGGAGGCAATTAAGATATGGCACGTGTAAAAGGCGCTATGATGGCGCGTAAAAGAAGAAATAAGACGCTGAAGCTGGCCAAGGGCTACTGGGGCGCTAAGTCCAAGCACTTCAAGATGGCCAATGAGCAGGTCATGAAGTCTCTGACCTACGCCTATGTGGGCCGCCGCCTGAAGAAGCGGGACTTCCGTCAGCTGTGGATCACCCGCATCTCCGCCGCCTGCAAGATCAACGGCATGAACTACTCTACCTTCATGCACGGTCTGAAGGTGGCCGGCATCCAGATCAACCGCAAGATGCTCTCTGAGATGGCCATCTACGATGCCCCGGCGTTCGCCGCCCTGTGCGACATCGCCAAGAAGGCGTAACTGTCTTAAAAAGCACGTCGCATATGCGGCGTGCTTTTTCCTGTGGCAAAGGGCGGAAATATCTGGTATACTATCAGGGAAACACATCATCGATGGTACCAAGAGAAAGGAGCATTTCCATGTACTGCACGAGAAAGGTAAATGACGATTACACGTGGGTAGGCGCCGACGGGCGGCGGCTGGCCATGTTTGAGGGTGTGTTCGATGTACCCAACGGCATCTCCTTCAACAGCTATCTGCTGAGGGATGAAAAGACCGTACTGTTTGACACGGCGGATGCGGCGGTGCGCCGCACCTTCCGGGAAAACCTCCTCCATACGCTGGAGGGGCGGTCGCTGGACTACGTGGTGGTACACCACATGGAGCCGGATCACACGGCGGAGCTGGAGGAGCTGGTGCTGCGCTTCCCGGAGGTGCAGATCTATTGCAGCGCTATGGCCAAGACCATGATGACCCAGTTCTTCGGCACCGGCCTTCAGGAGCGCATCCATGTGGTGAAGGAGGGGGATACCCTCTGCACCGGGCGGCACACGCTGCGCTTTATTGCGGCTCCCATGGTCCACTGGCCGGAGGTACTGATGACCTATGATGAGACGGATCGTCTGCTGCTGACGGCGGATGCCTTCGGCTGCTTCGGGGCCTTGAATGGCCGGCTGTTTGCCGATGAGGTGGACTTCGACCGGGATTATCTGGACGAGGCCCGGCGCTACTACACCAATATCGTGGGCAAATACGGCTCTCAGGTACAGGCGGTGCTGAAGAAGGCGGCGGAGCTGGATATCACCATGCTGCTGCCCCTCCACGGCTTTGTGTGGCGGAAGGAGCTGGGGTATCTCCTGCACAAGTACGACCTCTGGAGCCGCTACGAGCCGGAGGAGCGGGGGGTGCTCATCGCCTATGCCTCCGTGTATGGCAACACGGAGAACGCTGCCAACATTCTGGCCTGCCGACTGTCGGAGCGGGGTGTGAAGGTGCAGATGTTCGATACCTCCGTGACGCCTACCTCTTACATTCTGTCGGCGGCCTTCCGTTACAGCCATCTGGTGTTTGCTGCCACTACCTACAACGCCGGGGTGTTCATCACCATGGAGGAGCTGCTCCACGATATCGCTGCCCACGATCTCCAGAATCGCCGGGTGGTGCTGCTGGAGAACGGCTCCTGGGCCCCGGCCAGCGGCAAGGAGATGCAGAAGATCCTCCAGCCTCTGAAGGGGTGGCAGCAGATGGAGGACACCTTTACCATCCGCTCCGCCCTGCGGGAGGATCAGACCATGCAGCTGGAACGGCTGGCGGCCATGCTGGCGGCGGACGTACAGGCTGCGGCCCCGGCGGAGGAAAAGCCGGAGGGGCAGCACCGCTATGTGTGCAAGGTCTGCGGCTATGTATACGAGGGGGACTCCCTGCCGGAGGATTATAAATGCCCCCTGTGCGGCGCCGGTGCGGAGTATTTCAAGCAGGAGTCGTAAAGAGCGCTTTTCCCCATGAAAAAACAGCAGGATGGCTATACCATCCTGCTGTTTTTATATCATTCTACGGAAGAAGCTTCCACCGGAGCAGCCTCCGCAGGTTCCTCCTCCGGCTCCGTCCACGGCTCCATGGTAGCCACGCAGCGGTTGATGTTCTTCCCCAGCTCATAGAACTTGGCCTCGTAGTCCGTCATGACTCCCACGGGGCCGTCGGCGTGGAGGTTACGGGTCACCTCCGACAGGGTAAAGCCATACTGGGGAATCTCCTCCACGGACCACTGGAACAGCTTGTCGTTGTCGGTTTTGAAGTGGATCTGCCCGCCCATAGGCAGCACCTGCCGGTAGCACTTGAGAAAATTGCCGTGGGTCAGACGGCGGCGCTTCTGGTTGCTTTTGGGCCACGGGTCGCAGAAGTTGATGTACAGCCGGTCCACCTCCGTTGGGGCAAACATATCCGGCAGCAGGGCGGCGTCCCCCACCACGAAGAATACGTTGTGCAGCCCCGCCGCTTGCGCCCGTTCCATGGCCACCACCATGGCGTCCGGCACCTTCTCCACGGCGATGAGCAGAACATCCGGCTCCGCTTGGGCCGTACCCACGGTGAAGCGCCCCTTGCCGCAGCCCAGTTCTACCCGCAGCTCACGGGCATCGGGCATCAGCTCCCGCCAGTGGCCCCGCATGGCGAAGGGGTCCTGTACCTGACAGGCCCGGCAGGCCTCCATCCGGGGCAGTAGATTCTTCTTTTTCCGCATACGCATGGTGTCGTTCCTCCTGAAAAACGCCGCATGGCGATGGTATCCGACTACCCAATATACCGGTTTTCCGGTGAAAAAGCAAGAGGAAACGCCGGAAAATCTCTCCCGGCAAGGGAGAGCCGCCGAAGCGACGTTTTCGTAGGACGGCGCATCGAAGAACAGGTGCGGCAAAAAGCTGGAAAAGTACCAAAAAATCCGACGAAATTTGTGACTTCCTCTAAAAAGCAAAAAGCCGGGTGAGAAGTGCTTGATAAATTTTAGACGAACGTCTATAATGGATAAGGTATATGAGAAGGCGCATTTTGCGGGTGAAACACCCCTGTAGAAAGCGCTTTTTCCCATGACGCTGCCGCTGCTTCGGCGGCGGCTGCCACAGTAAGGAGGAACCATTGTGACGAACGTACTGTTGGAGAAAAAAGGTCCATATGCCGTGGCCACCATCCACCGTCCGGAGGCGCTGAACGCCCTGAATTCTCAGGTGCTGGCGGATCTGGCGGAGCTGCTGGACACCGAGGAGGCCGACGAGGAGATCCGTGTACTGGTCATCACCGGCGCCGGGGAGAAGGCCTTCGTGGCGGGGGCAGACATCGGAGAGATGAGCACCCTCACCAAGGCCGAGGGCGAGGCCTTCGGCAAGAAGGGCAACGACGTATTCCACCGGCTGGAGACGCTGCCCATCCCCACCATCGCCGCTGTCAACGGCTTTGCACTGGGCGGCGGCTGCGAGCTGAGCATGAGCTGCGACATTCGCATCTGCGCCGACACCGCCGTGTTCGGTCAGCCGGAGGCCGGTCTGGGTATCACCCCCGGCTTTGGCGGCACCCAGCGGCTGGCCCGTCTGGTTGGCCCCGGCATGGCCAAGCAGCTGATCTATACCGCCAAGAACATCAAAGCCGACGAGGCCCTGCGGATCGGGCTGGTGAACGCCGTTTATCCGGCGCAGGAGCTGCTGCCCGCAGCGGAGAAGCTGGCCGGGACCATCGCCAAGAATGCCCCCATCGCCGTGCGGGCCTGCAAGAAGGCCATCAACGACGGCCTGCAGGTGGACATGGATCGGGCCGTGACCATCGAGGAGAAGCTGTTCGGCAGCTGCTTCGAGACGGCGGACCAGAAGGAGGGCATGAGCGCTTTTCTGGAAAAGCGCAAGCACGAGCCCTACCAGAACCGGTAAAGCTCTGTCAGAACGTTGTTTTCCGGGCATAACGTCCGGTGGGCAAACCAAGGACCCTATATATTCTAATTAGGAGGAATCATTATGAAGATCGCTGTTTTTGGTGCAGGTACGATGGGTAGCGGTATCGCTCAGGTGTTCGCCGGCAAGGGCCACACCGTTCTGCTGTATGCTTCCAGCACGGCCAGTGCGCAGCGCCACAAGGATAAGCTGGCTGCTTCTCTGAATAAGCGTGTGGCCAAGGGCAAGATGGCGCAGGAGGCCGCTGACGATTTGATGAGCCGTGTGCTGGTGGAGGAGTTCGAGGCCGCCGCTGACGCCGATCTGGTCATCGAGTGCGTGGCTGAGAACATGGCCGTGAAGAAGGAACTGCTGGGTCGTCTGGACGCTCTGTGCAAGGACGAGGCCATCTTTGCCTCCAATACCTCCTCTCTGTCCATCACCGAGATGGGTCAGGGCCTGAAGCACCATCTGATCGGTATGCACTTCTTTAACCCCGTGCCTGCCATGAAGCTGGTAGAGGTCATTGCCGGCGGCAATACCCCCGCTGAGCTGGTGGACTACATCAAGAACCTGTCCACCGAGATCGGCAAGACCCCCGTGGTGGTCAACGAGGCCCCCGGCTTTGTGGTCAACAAGATCCTTATCCCCTATTGCAACGAAGGCGTTTGCGTTCTGCAGGAGGGCGTTGCCTCTGCGGAAGATATCGATATTGCTATGCAGCTGGGCTGCAACCACCCCATGGGTCCCCTGCATCTGGGTGACCTCATTGGCTGGGACGTGGTGCTGAACATCATGGATGTGCTGTTCAATGAGACCCACGACAGCAAGTATCGTGCAAACGTATTGATTCGGAAGATGGTTCGCGCCGGCAAGTTGGGCATCAAGTCTGGCGAGGGCTTCTTTAAGTATACCAAGTAAAATTTCGTAAAGGAGAAAAGAGTATGGACTTCCATCTGACTAAGGAACAGCTGCTCGTTCGCAAGATGTACCGCGAATTTGCAGAGAACGAAGTGAAGCCCCTGGCCGCCGAGATCGACGAGGAAGAGCGTTTCCCCATGGAGACCGTCGAGAAGATGGCTAAGCTGGGCATGATGGGCATTTACTTCCCCAAGGAGTATGGCGGCGCCGGCGGCGACGTCCTCTCCTATGCCATGTGCGTGGAGGAGCTGGCCAAGGTCTGCGGCACCACTGCCGTTATCGTTTCCGCTCATACCTCTCTGTGCTGCGCTCCCATTTTTGAGCACGGTACCGAGGCTCAGAAGCAAAAGTATCTGCCTGACCTGCTGTCCGGCAAGAAGATCGGTGCTTTCGGCCTGACCGAGCCCGGCGCCGGTACCGACGCACAGGGCCAGCAGACCACCGCTGTACTGGACGAGTCCGGCGAGAACTACATCCTCAACGGCTCCAAGTGCTTCATCACCAACGGCAACGTGGCTGATACCTTCGTCATCATCGCCGTCACTGGTAAGACCACCGACAAGCGTGGCCGTGCCATGAAGGAGATCTCCGCCTTCGTGGTGGAAAAGACCGACCCCGGCTTCACGCAGGGTAAGCACGAGAAGAAGATGGGTATCCGTGGCAGCTCCACCTGTGACCTGATTTTCGAGGACTGCGTCATCCCCAAGGACCGTATGCTGGGCAAGAAGGGTCAGGGCTTCAAGATCGCCATGCAGACTCTGGACGGCGGCCGTATCGGTATCGCCTCTCAGGCTCTGGGTCTGGGCGAGGGCGCCGTGGAGGAGGCCGTCAAGTACACCAAGGAGCGTGTCCAGTTCGGTAAGCGTATCTCCCAGTTCCAGAACACCCAGTTCCAGCTGGCCGACATGCACACCCGGATGCAGGCTGCTCAGTTCCTGGTCTACTCCGCTGCCATGAAGAAGCAGAACCACGAGCCCTACTCCATGGATGCCGCCATGGCCAAGCTGTTCGCTGCCGATGCCGCTTCCGACGTGACCCGTCGTGCCGTGCAGCTGTTCGGCGGCTACGGCTACACCCGTGAGTATCCCGTGGAGCGCATGATGCGTGATGCCAAGATCACTGAGATCTATGAGGGCACTTCCGAGGTCCAGCGCATGGTCATCGCCAGCCATCTGGGCGTTAAGTAATTGAGGAGGTATAAGGCAAAATGAAAGTTATTGTTACTGTGAAGCAGGTTCCCGATACCTCCGGTAAGGTGGCTGTGAACCCCGATGGCACTCTGGACCGTGCGTCCATGCAGACCATCATCAACCCCGATGATATGAACGCCGTCGAGGCTGCTCTGGCCCTGAAGGACGAGCTGGGCTGCAAGGTCGTGGCCTTCACCATGGGTCCCCCTCCCGCCGAGGGTATGCTGCGTGAGCTGATGGCCATGGGCGTGGACGAGGGTGTCCTGATTACCGCCCGTGAGTTCGGCGGCTCCGATACTTACGCCACCTCCCAGATCATCGCCGCCGGCATCGACACCTACGGTGTGGATGAGGACGACGTCATTCTGGCTGGCCGTCAGGCCATCGATGGCGATACCGCTCAGGTCGGCCCCCAGATCGCTGAGAAGCTGCATCTGCCTCAGGTCACCTATGCCGGTGAGATCAAGAAGGAGGGCAACACCTTCATCGTCAAGCGTATGCTGGAGGATGGCTACATGACCGTTAAGGTCAACACCCCCTGCATGATCACCTGCATCAAGGAGCTGAATCAGCCCCGTTATCTGTCCGTTGGCGGCGCCTTCGAGGCTTACAGCAAGCCTCTGGTCACCATGACCTACGAGACGCTGAAGGATCACCCCCTGATCGATGCCACCACCATCGGTCTGAAGGGCTCCCCCACCAACATTCTCACCTCCTTTACGCCTCCTCAGAAGGGCGCCGGCATGATGCTTGAGGGCGCCGGCAAGGAGACCACCGACAAGCTGGCTGGCATTCTGGCCGCCAAGCATATCATCTAAGGAAGGAGATAAGAAAATGGCTTTTAATAGTGCTGATACCGCTGCCTTCAAAAACGTCTGGGTTTTCTGCGAGCAGCGTCAGGGCAAGATGATGCCCACTACCTTTGAACTGATCTCCGAGGGTCGGAAGCTGGCTGACGAACTGGGCGTTGAGCTGTGCGGCATTCTGCTGGGCGACAACGTGGACGGCATCGCCAAGGAGCTGGGCGGCTACGGTGCCGACAAGGTCTATGTCTACAACAGCCCCCTGCTGAAGGACTACACCACTGATGCCTACACCAAGGTCATCACCGATGCCGTGGAGGAGATCAAGCCTGAGATCCTGCTGTTCGGTGCCTCCAACATCGGCCGTGATCTGGCTCCCCGCTGCGCAGCTCGCCTGCACACCGGTCTGTGCGCCGACTGCACCCATCTGGACATCGATATGCCCATCTACAAGAACTTCCTGCGTGAGGCTTCCACGCTGGCTGAGGAGCGTATCGAGAAGCTGGGTACCGTGAAGATCAACGGTCAGGATCACGATGTCTCCCGTGACATCAAGATGACCCGTCCCGCTTTCGGCGGCCACCTGATGGCCTCCATCTTCTGCCCCCGCTTCCGCCCCGCCATGGCCACCGTGCGCCCCGGCGTTATGAAGAAGCGTGAGTTCTGCGCCGACTGCGCCGAGAAGGTTGAGATCCTGCATCCCGCTTTCGAGCTGTCTGCCAGCGACATCAAGACCGAGGTGGTGGAGACCGTCAAGGCTGCCAAGAAGCTGGTGGACCTGATCGGTGCCGACTTCATCGTGTCCGTGGGCCGTGGCATCAGCAAGGATGTCGAGGGCGGCATCAAGCTGGCTGAGGAGCTGGCTGAGGTCCTGGGCGGCGTCGTGGGCTCCTCCCGTGCCTGCGTGGACGCCGGCTGGATCACCGCTGACCATCAGGTCGGCCAGACCGGTAAGACCGTCCATCCCAAGGTCTACGTCGCCCTGGGTATCTCCGGCGCCATCCAGCACAAGGCTGGTATGCAGGACTCCGAGTGCATCATCGCCGTGAACAAGAACGAGAACGCTCCCATCTTCGAGGTGGCTGACTACGGTATCGTTGGTGACCTGTTCAAGGTCGTTCCCGAGCTGATCGAGTCCATCAAGGCTGCCAAGGCTGCTCAGTAATCGATCCCCTTTACGAATCAAGAAGGGCTGTCCCGCTGTGGGACAGCCCTTCTTTCATTGCTTGGATCATGGTCAGGTGGTGATATGCCAGTAGGTGACGGTATCCTCGATATCCATTTCCACCAGATAACCACCTACTCCGTCAGGGCAGAATACCGTGGGCCAGTTTTGATAGGTGGCAAAGTCGTTGATCACAAGGGGATCGGTCTGCTGCGTATCCGGATAGAGGATATGGGCAGCAAAGGTATCGTCTACATACATACAGCTGCTGCCGCTTCCGGCCAGACGCCACAGGGACACTGCGGAATCGGCGGTGGCTACCTTTCCGTCGCTGATGCGGATCGTCTCATAGGAAAATTTTTGGGTCTCCGGGTCACCCAAACCGCACACCATGTACTCGCTCGTTATGGCAAAGGTTGTGACCTGCTGCGAAAGCTCCTTCTGGTACAGAATACCGGACGCATTGCAGAGGAACGCCGTCCAGTAGGCGTCGTCATTGGCAGAGGCCAAAAAGGTGAATTGCGTACCATTGGTGCAAACGGTCACATCGGACATGGTGTAGTCGGTGAGGTTCAGCACGCTGGAAACGGCACTGCCGTCCACACGATATACGGATATGCCGGTATCTTCTGATTGCAGATACATGGGCTGACCGTTCAGGGAGAACAGCGCAGGAACCTGATTATAGGAAGCGGCTTGACCGGAGGCGAGGGTGCTTTTCCCTGTGTCTGTGGAGCGGATCAGAGACCATTTGAGGCCGGAATCCGTGGATTCATAGTCCACGTACAGAACATCGGCTCCGTCCAGAGCGGCGGAGATAATATAGGCCGGGGAGGAAACGGGAAACTGCTTGGTGGTCCCGTCCGAATAATTCCAGTAAAGCAGATAGTCGGTATTATAAAGGGGGCCGGTCTGAGCCGTGTTGCGATGCCCGACAGCCAACAGGACACCGTTTTCCCCGCAGCACTGTATAAGGGTGGCGGCCTCATCCTCGGAAAGCTCCAATGGCGAGGTGAGCCGCTGCACCGTGGGGGCAGAAACCTGTTCCGGCGCCTTGGAGCAGGCGGAGAGGGAAATGGCGCATATCAGGAAGAAAAGAACAACGATTTTCTTCATGTGGGGGCCTCCTTTCGTTAGTGGGCAATATAGAGACCGGCATTTGCGTTGATGGCAGAATTCATTTCAGTGTAAGTGCAAGTATATCGGCCATAGTATTTGGAAACATTATTGGGATCATTAAAGGTGAGAATGGTTTCCCGCCCGCCAGTGGAGCCGCCCTGTGCCCAAGAATAGCCGATCACTACAACATAATGACCGCTTGCATGCCCATCATAGTGCGGCAGCTTCCTTGTTTGTGTATGGCATACGATCGGGTAGCCGGCATCAATACTTGGAACTATCTTTGTACCGAAGGATAGCTCCGATGTGTAAATATATGCGTATTTCCCGCTTCCTAGATAGGAATTAAGACCATTTGCAATTTGATAGACATAAGTTCCATCTGAGGAATTTGTATTCATTATGCTACTCAACTTGCTTTGTGTGGCAGTATACCCAAAGTACTTTAGTACCATCTGCACGCTGGCCGGTCCGCAGTAGTAGTTGTTTTCCTGTTTGCAGAGTGGTACATTTAAGGTTTTTGAGCCAGCGCTATGGGGTATGTAGGAATTGTTGATAGCGTCATTCGTTTCAGCAATGATACGCTGAATTTGCTGCAAACGTTCTGGGTCATTTCGGTCTGGGGTATGTTTGTCATAAAGGTCATCCGCAAAGGCAGGAGAAGCGATAAGAGAGAGCGCCAAGAGGAAAAAGACGAAACGATAAGCAATTTTCTTCATGTGAACGAGTTCTCCTTTCTGTCTGTGTGTTTCTGCCTGTATGGTTTGCGAAGTGAAGCGCCAACCCTCCTTTCTTGATTGTAGATAAATTATATAAAAAGAGTTTACAGCTGTCAAGGATTTTTGTGAAATACACATTTTGACACGATTGAACATAACGAAATTGTATGCAAAATTGGACGAGAGAGGCCGCCCCTGTGGGGCGCCCCCTCTCTTTTACCACGAAGCTCTCCAGCCTTTCGGTCATGCGGATGTGGAAGAACATGGAAAATGATAAAGAATCTGCAAAGAAATAAAAATTCATAATTTAATAACACTTCCATAGCGCTCCGGGGGTTGCAATTCCCATAACAGAGTGCTACAATAGGCGTCGCTTGAGAGATAGAATCCTAAAAAGAGGCGAATTTCCTATGGTAGCTGAAATTGCAGCGTTGGTAATTTTTGTCATCATGTTCCTGCTGATCGTGCTGGACCGCATCCCCCGCCAGTGGGTGACGCTGGGCTGCGGCGCACTGATGCTGGTGCTGGTATTCGGCATCTGTATGCACGACGGCGGGGCCATATGGGATACTCTGAACCTGTCCGCCTTCGGCCAGAGCACCTTCTGGTACGGCGCATCGGAGTCCTCCGGCGGCATCAACTGGTCCACCATCGTGTTCATTGCGGGCATGATGGTGATGGTGGAGGGCATGGGCCACGTGGGCATCTTTCGCTGGCTGTGCCTGAAGCTGGCCAAGGCGGTCCATTACCGCACCGTGCCGCTGCTGGTGTGCTTCATGGTTATGGCAGCCGTGCTGTCCATGTTCATCGACAGCATCACCGTCATTCTGTTTCTGGCCGCCGTCACGGCGGAGTTGGGCCGTACCCTGCGCTTCGACCCGGTTCCCATGATCCTGGCGGAGATCTTCTGTGCCAATCTGGGCGGCAGTGCCACCATGTGCGGCGATCCCCCCAACATCATCATCGGCACCGCGCTCGGCTAT
>ERZ773106.1939-NODE-1939-length-13029-cov-2.912286_pt1 | contig 13029 bp, 9 predicted proteins | sample MGYA00580572_ERZ773106 | MGnify/ENA primary metagenome ERZ773106 (study PRJEB29015, sample SAMEA2737868) | human gut metagenome | biome: human gut; feature: human-associated habitat; material: faeces | place: China | collected 2012 ... | reverse complement strand
GTGATTCTATTGTGTATGTGTCAAAAGTAAGTGTGATCACCGGATCTGAAACAACAGCGGTAAATCGGTTTGCCGGTGTGGTAGAACCGCAGAAAACTGTAAACGTAAAAATAGAAAGTGGACGAAAAGTAAAAGAAGTGGAAGTTAAGACCGGAGAAGAGGTAAAGGCCGGACAGCTTCTTTTTGAATATGATCTCAGCAGTATTGAGGATGATCTGAAGCAGGCGCAACTGGATCTGGATAGATTAAAAAATGAACAGATCAGCCTGACAGAACAGATAGCTACGCTGGAAGCGGAGAAGAAAAAAGCAAAGGCCGAAGATCAGTTGTCCTATACCATTGAAATCGAGACTAACAAAATGAATCTCAAGAAGAATGAATATAGTCAGAAGAGTAAACAGTCTGAAATTGATAAACTTCAGAGCGCAACACAGAATACAGAGGTTCGAAGTGAAATAGATGGTGTGATACAGAAAATTGACACTTCCAAAATGACAAGTGACGACGGTGATTCTGTGGATGACAGCAGTGCAATGGACAGTAGCATGTCGTCAGGTGACGGAAGTTCGGACAGTTCTGCATTTATTACAATTCTCAGTACAGGTGCTTACAGAGTAAAAGGTAAAGTTAATGAACAGAACAGGGATTCTATTGTACCCGGAGAGGCAGTGATCATCCGTTCCAGAGTAGACAGCAGTAAAACATGGAAAGGAACGATGGGATCCGTAGATGTGAATAATGGAACTTCAGATGACAGCAGTAATGATATGTATATGGGTATGGCAAGTACCAGTTCCGATGATCAGACAACGTCTACTTCTTATCCTTTTTATGTGGAATTGGATTCCTCTGAGAATCTGATGCTTGGACAGCATGTGTACATAGAACGTGACATCGGACAGGATGAGAAAAAAGATGGTCTGTGGCTCAGTGATTACTATATTCTGGACACAGATACCAATGAACCGTATGTATGGGCAGCCAGCGATAAGAACAGACTGGAGAAGCGTTATGTAACACTTGGAGAACATGATGATGATCTTGGAGAATATAAGATTGTTGAGGGCCTTACAAAGAAAGATGCGATTGCATTCCCGACAGCGGCTCTGGAAGAAGGCGAAAAAACAGAGATCGGAGATCTGGCTCAGACAATGAGCGGAGGCGCGGACGGGATTACAGATATGGATGCTGATCATGGAAATATGGATGATGAACAGCCAGATTCCGCAGATGGGGAAGCCTATACAGATCCAGATATGGAAGAGGGTTCTGAAGATGACAGTTCGGATGACTCGATTGATCCAAATGAGGAACTTGTACCAATCGATGAGGCACCTGGTATGAGCGCAGGTGAAGACGTGGAGGGGATCGAATGATACTGGAATTAAAGGGTATATATAAAGAATATCAGCAGGGTAAAATGAAGGTTCCGGTATTAAAAGATGTGAATTTCTCCATGGAAGAAGGAGAATACGTGGCAATTATGGGACCATCCGGTTCGGGAAAAACTACTCTGATGAACATTATCGGATGTCTGGACAAGCAGACAGAGGGGACTTTTTTTCTGGATGGAGTGGATATTAAGGCGTGTTCGGAGAATGAAATGTCAGATATCCGGCTGAATAAGATAGGGTTTGTTTTTCAGAGTTTTCATCTTCTCCCTAAGCAGAGTGCTCTGGCAAATGTTGAGATGCCATTAAATTATGCGAGAGTACCTAAGAAGGAGAGAAGAGAACGCGCTCTGAAGGCACTTGACAGAGTGGGCCTGGCGGACAGAGTGGATTTTAAGCCAAATCAGCTTTCAGGAGGTCAGATGCAGAGGGTTGCCATTGCCAGGGCGATCGTCAATAACCCGAAACTTCTTCTTGCAGATGAACCTACAGGTGCTCTTGACAGTAAATCCGGTGCGCAGGTTATGGAACTTTTCCAGAGACTGAATGATGAGGGGGTATCTGTATTGATGATCACCCATGATGCGGATATTGCCGCACATGCGAAAAGGGTGGTTACGATCAAAGATGGTATCCTTCAGGAAAAGAGGTGATCTTCATGGGCAAAGTAAAGAAAATCCTCGCAGGAGTGCTTGTGGTGGTAATCGCAGGAAGCGGAATTACAGCGGGATTGATGCAGCTGAAGAAAAACAGCCAGAAAACAGTGGCGGTTACTCCTGTGAGCGGATTACTGCAGGAATTTTATACACCTTCCACCACGCTTGACGGAACCATTACATCCAGTGCAACACAGACAGTAAACGGTGATAAAGACCTGATTATTGATCAGATTTATGTGACAAAGGGAGATGCCGTAAAAAAAGGGGATCCTCTGGTTTCTTTTGATACTACTCTGGTGGAAATGGAACTGAATATAGCAAAGCTGAAAAAACAGAAACTGGAGCAGGATTTAAATAAAGCAGTGAACAGATTGAACAGCCTTCAGAATGGTGGACCTGTAGAGGAAACAGATGCGGGTACAGACGCCGATAACCTGAATTCAAAAACAGGAAAAACTGATAATGATACAGGCGATGATGATATGACACCGGATGATACGTTATCATCCACAGCAGATATGTCCGGCAGTTACCTGGCAACAGCCATGTATCCGTTTTTATTATCTGCTTTTACAGATGGAGATGCAGTGGATAATGCGGGCTCAGACAATTCTTCATCCAAGTCAGATTTACCGGGAGATGATGCTTCAACAGATACCGGAAATACAGGCGGTTCATCAGGTGGAACATCTGCGGATAATGATATTCCGGTATATTCGGATCCCTCAGCGAATGGATTCAGCGACGGAGAGAAGGATGATTTTAATTCAGGAAAAAATGATACACCGGAATTATCACCAACGCCAACGCCAACACTGGATGATCGTACCACATATTTTGATCCTTATTACCGAAAAGGTGATCCGAATATCACTGATGGTGACGAGCCGTTTTATCAGAAACTGGATGCAGATTCTGTTCCGTTTACAGGAAGTGGCACAGAGGACGATCCATATGTATATCTGTGTAGCAGTGCAAAAGAAAAAGTAACAGTAATGGGTTCATTCTTTAATAAACTTGCAGGATACAGTCCTGATGGAACCAAAGTTGTTAATCAGGGTGGTTACTGGTACCGTCTGGAATTTCATCAGAATGATACAATAGCGGACTATGATGATCTGAAAACCTCCTGCACAGGTTATTATCTGGTAAACGGAAGTCTTCTGGAGAAACCGGTATATGAATTTGCAGAGGTGGAATTCACACTGGCAGATGCAGATAAATATGATGAGAATCCGGATGATGGAGGAGATGATAATCCTGGTGGGAATGATGAACCTACCGGAACTCCTGTTTCCAGAGCAGATGCCATCAAGTATCAGAAGAGTAAGATTGCCAGCCTTAAGCTGGATCTTCAGGAAAGCGATATCAAGATATCACAGCTGGAAAAGAAAGCGAATAAAAAGCTTATCACTGCAAAACTGGATGGTACGGTTACTTATGTGGGGGATTCCGGAAGCGGTGAGACAACTGACGGTAAGGCTCTGATCAAGATAAAAAGCAGTGATGGTTTTTATGTTGTAGGTTCTGTGAGTGAACTGATGCTCGATGATTTTAAAGAAGGCACAAAGCTTAACTGTACAAGTTATACCAGCGGATCTTTTGAGGCAGATGTTATGGATGTTTCGGAATATCCTGTAACCGGAAACAGCTTCTATGGAAGCAGTAATCCAAATGTGTCTTATTATGCATTTACAGCAGTGGTAAGTGACAAGACACTTCAGTTGGAAGATCAGGACTGGGTTACTGTCAATTATGAAGCATCTGCTGCAGAGAACATTATGGTCATTCAGAAAGCTTTTGTCAGAAATGACAATAATAAAAACTATGTGTATAAAGATGATAATGGTATCCTGAAGAAACAGGAGATTTCAGTGGGTGCAGCTGTAGACAGCGGTTACAGTGTGATTGTCAAAGGTGGGCTCAGTGAAGATGATCTGATCGCATTTCCTTATGGAAAAGATGTGAAAGAGGGCGCAAAGACAAAAGAAGTTACTCTGGATCAGATGTATGGATATTAATTGAGAAAGGAGACATTTTATGCTTGAAAATATACGCCTGGCTTTTCAGGGAATATGGTCACATATGATGAGATCCTTCCTGACCATGCTGGGTATCATTATTGGTATTGCATCTATTATTGCAATTGTTTCTACCATCAAGGGAACCAGTGAACAGATTAAGGAAGATCTGATAGGTGCAGGTTCCAATACGGTAAAGATTTATCTGTATGATGGAGATAACCAGTATGATGCGGAATATGGAAATTCTTCAAAAACACCGATTTTGACAGATGATGTAAAAGAAGAAGTAAAAGATTTGGATCATGTTGAGAATGCGACCTTTTATTATAACAGTACCAGCGCATCTATTTATAATAACAATAACAGTCTGGAGGGTGGAAGTGTTTACGGGATTGATGTGAACTATCTGGCTACCTGCGGATATATAATTCAGTCAGGACGGGGATTTGTAAAAGATGACTACAAAAATTACAATAAAGTTGCGCTGATCGATGATAATGCGGCACAGAATCTGTTCCCGTCACAGAACCCAGTAGGGCAGACTGTGGAGATCAATCAGGAACCATATACGATTGTGGGAGTGATCCGGCAGGATGAGAATTATCAGCCGACGATCAACAGTATTGACGAATACTACACTTATTATCAGTCGATTGTAGGAAGTGTAATGATTCCGGACAGCTGCTGGCCGATTTCCTTTAAATTTGATGTTCCTCAGAATGTAATTGTGAAAGCAGACAGCACAGATACCATGAGTTCGGTGGGAAATGCAGCAGCAGATGTGCTGAATAATTTAATTGCAGCCTTAAATACAGACGGAAATACAACCATGAAATACAAAGCCGATAATATTATGGAGCAGGTCAAGAATATGCAGAAACTCAGTGAGAGTACGAATAATCAGCTGATCTGGATTGCAAGTATTTCTCTTCTTGTAGGCGGTATTGGTGTCATGAATATCATGTTGGTTTCTGTTACAGAGCGTACCAAAGAGATTGGATTGAAAAAGGCTATCGGGGCACGTAAGAAGACGATTCTGGGACAGTTTCTGACAGAGGCTTCCGTACTTACCAGTATTGGCGGTATTATCGGAGTAATAACAGGAATCGGGCTGTCGAAAGTGGTGGGAAAGGTTACCGGTTCGCCTACTGCGATCAGTGTGCCATCAATTGTGATCGCAGTATTGTTTTCTACAGTGATAGGCGTGGTATTTGGACTGCTTCCTTCTGTGAAAGCAGCAAATTTAAATCCTATTGATGCGTTGAGAAGTGAATAAACACTGCACAGATAAAACAGACTTGATGTACAATACCTTTGTATATTGAGTCTGTTTTTCTGTAACATTTTTAGTTACTGTTTACTGGTAATATCTTGCAAAGCGTGTTATTGAAAACGAAGTGAACAATAACCATTTTTCTGTGGATTTTAAACAGAAAAACAATCAAATTTGTATAGATGTCAAGAAATGTGCTAAAATTTGTACAAAAAATAAAAAAATATGGAAGTACAAATACAGGTTGTGCTATAATGAAGTATCTCAAAAAGAATTATTTATACAGGAGGAAGTTCGCGGATGGTATCATTTACCTATATCATCAAAGATAAATTTGGAATACATGCAAGGCCCGGACTGCTTCTTGTGCAGGAAGCCGGAAAGCTTACGAGCAATATCACTATTTTTAAAGGAACAGACAGTGGTGATGCGAAGCGGATGTTCTGTGTTATGAATCTTGCAGTAAAACAGGGAGATCAGATAACAGTACATGTGGAAGGCGAGAATGAAGAGGCAGATGCCGAAGTAATGAGAGAGTTTTTGAAAAATAATCTGTAACTGTGAAGATGTCAGACAGTTATGCCATAATCTTTAATAAGGAGAATTGGAGTAATGAGAGTATTAGAAGGTAAGTCCGTATTTTCAGGAATCGCAATTGGAAAGATTTCTATTTTGCAGAAAGCAGACACAAGTGTAAAGCGTACGAAGGTAGAAAATCCGGAGGCAGAGATTACACGTGTGCAGGAAGCAAAAGAGAAAGCAGTTGAACAGCTTCAGAAACTGTATGATAAGGCACTCCGGGAAGTAGGAGAATCAGGTGCTGCTATTTTTGAAGTGCATCAGATGATGTTGGATGATGAGGACTATCTGGATTCTATTGATAACATTATCCGTACGGAGAATGTAAATGCAGAGTATGCAGTAGCAACAACAGGTGATAATTTTGCAGACATGTTTGCGCAGATGGATGATGACTACATGAAAGCAAGAGCGGCAGATGTAAAGGATATTTCAGATCGTCTGGTACGTGTATTATCAGGACACGATGAGGGAGATATGGATGCTGCAGAACCATCTATTATCGTTGCTGAGGATCTGGCTCCAAGTGAAACTGTACAGATGGACAAGAGCAAAGTTCTTGCATTTGTTACAAGGAAAGGTTCTTCCAATTCCCATACAGCAATCCTTGCAAGAACTATGAATATCCCGGCGCTGATCAATATTGAATATGATGACAGCATGGATGGAAAAATGGCAGTTGTAGACGGCAAGACCGGTTCTCTTATTGTGGAACCGGATGCAGATACCCTGAAGAAATATCAGGATCAGAAAGACGAGGAGTTGCGCCAGAGAGCAATGCTCAAAGAATTAAAAGGCAAAACTACAGAGACAAAGAGTGGACATAAGATTCATCTGTACGCAAACATCGGAAGCACAGGCGATGTAGCCAGTGTACTGGCTAATGATGCAGAAGGTATTGGTCTTTTCAGAAGTGAATTCATTTATCTGGAAAAAGATAATTATCCGACAGAGGAAGAGCAGTTCCAGATTTATAAAGCAGTAGCACAGAATATGGCAGGAAAGAAAGTAATCATCCGTACACTGGATATCGGCGCAGACAAGCAGATTGATTACTTTGATATGGCACACGAGGAGAATCCGGCAATGGGTTATCGTGCAATCCGTATCTGCCTGGACAGACCGGAAGTATTTAAGACACAGCTTCGTGCACTGTTCAGAGCAAGTATGTTCGGAAATATCTCCATTATGTATCCGATGATCATCTCTGTAACAGAAGTAAAACAGATCAAGGCTATTGTTGCAGAGGTTAAGAAAGAGCTGACAGAGCAGGGCATTCCGTTTAAAGATGACGTAGAGCAGGGTGTAATGATCGAGACACCGGCTGCAGTTATGATCAGTGATCTTCTTGCAAAAGAAGTTGATTTCTTCAGCATCGGAACTAACGATTTAACACAGTATACACTGGCAATCGACCGTCAGAATGCAAAACTGGATAATATTTATGATTCTCATCATGAAGCTGTACTTCGTATGATCCAGATGGTCATTGATAATGCACATAAAGAGGGAATCTGGGCAGGAATCTGCGGAGAGCTCGGAGCAGATACTACATTGACAGAACGCTTTATACAGATGGGGATTGATGAATTATCTGTATCACCTACATTTGTTCTGCCGGTACGTAAGATTGTAAGGGAACTGGACTGATTCTGGCATAAATATCGCAAAAGAATAGAAACAGGCAGTCAAAATTCCGCATGGGTCAATCTATGCGGGATTTTTTTGCGATAAATTAGCGGTTCCTGATTGTGATACATAAAAAAATATGATAAACTGAACATAGTCTGTAATTTTATGAAAAGATAATTGATACATAAAAAATCTGAAGTGGATCAGAAGCAAAGGAGATATGAATATGGGAAAAATTGCCATTGTCACAGACAGTAACAGCGGCATAACACAGGACCAGGCAAGAGAACTTGGAATCAGCGTAATTCCAATGCCTTTTTATATTAACGAGAAGCTTTATCTTGAAGGAATCACTCTTTCACAGGAAGAGTTTTATGAGAGACTTAAGAATGATGAGGCTATTTCTACTTCACAGCCGGGGCCGGCAGATGTATGCGGACTCTGGAATACATTACTGGAAAAGTATGATGAAGTAGTGCACATTCCAATGTCAAGCGGACTGAGTGCATCCTGCGATACAGCAATGGGACTGGCTCAGGAATATGACGGAAGAGTACATGTAGTAGACAATCAGAGAATTTCTGTTACACAGAGACAATCTGTACTGGATGCCCTCACATTAAGAGATGCGGGCAGAAATGCGACACAGATCAAACAGGTTCTGGAAGAGCAGAAGCTGGATTCCAGTATCTATATTACTCTGGAAACTTTGAAATACCTTAAGAAAGGTGGAAGGATTACTCCTGCAGCAGCAGCAATCGGAACAGTTCTGAACCTGAAACCTGTGCTTCAGATCCAGGGTGAGAAGCTGGATGCATATTCCAAAACAAGAGGCAAGAAGCAGGCAAAACGTGTCATGCTCAAGGCTATGCAGAATGACTGGGAGAACCGTTTCGCAGAATACGTAAAACGTGGCGAAATGTGCCTGCAGTCTGCTTATACAGGAAATCAGGAGGAAGCAGAGGAATTTAAGAAAGAAATTGCCGAAGTATTCCCCGAAATTGAGATTGTGCAGAATCCGTTATCATTAAGTGTTGCATGCCATATCGGACATGGTGCTATTGCAGTTGCATGTTCAAGAAAAGTGGTAGTAGAATAAAACAATCTGAGGAGTTAGGAAAGAATGAAGAAACTTATGGAACAGATGGCGGAAGAACTTTCCGCAGCATTTGAAAAATCCTGATACGACCCATCCTACGGAAAAGTAACCGTATCCAACAGACCGGATCTTTGCGAATTTCAGTGTAACGGTGCTATGGCAGGAGCCAAAGCATACAAGAAGGCACCGTTTATGATCGCTGATGATGTAGTAGCATACTTAAAAGACAGCCAGGTTTTCTCCATGGCAGAAGTAGTAAAACCGGGATTTATCAATTTAAAAGTAAAAGGTGAATTCCTTGCAGATTACTTAAAGGAAATGGCAGCAGACGAGAAACTTTCCGTATCTGCAGCAAAAGAGCCGAAGACGATCATCATCGATTATGGCGGACCAAATGTTGCGAAACCTCTTCATGTAGGACACCTTCGTTCTGCAATCATTGGAGAAAGTATTAAGAGAATCGGTCGCTTTGTAGGACATAAAGTGATCGGTGATGTTCATCTGGGAGACTGGGGTCTTCAGATGGGACTGATCATTACAGAACTGAAACACAGAAAACCGGAGCTGGTTTATTTTGATGATTCTTACACAGGAGAGTATCCGGAGGAAGCACCATTTACGATCAGCGAGCTGGAAGAGATCTATCCATGTGCCAGTGGGAAGTCCAAAGAGGATGAGGCTTACCGTAATGAGGCACTTGAGGCAACCCATCTTCTTCAGCAGGGCAAACCGGGATACATGGCTCTCTGGAACCATATTATGAACGTATCCGTTACAGACCTGAAGCGCAACTATGACAAATTAAATGTGTCTTTTGATCTCTGGAAAAAGGAATCCGATGCACAGCCATATATTCCCGGAATGGTTGAGAAGATGAAAGAAAAAGGATTCGCCTATGTAGACCAGGGCGCACTTGTAGTAGATGTAAAAGAAGAGAACGATACAAAAGAAATTCCTCCATGTATGCTTCTGAAATCAGACGGAGCTTCTCTTTATACAACTACAGACCTTGCAACAATCGTAGAGCGAATGAAATTATTTAACCCGGATGAGATCTTGTATGTGGTAGACAAACGTCAGGAACTTCACTTTATCCAGGTATTCCGCTGTGCAAGAAAGACCGGGCTTGTAAAAGATGATACAAAACTTTCTTTCCTTGGATTCGGAACCATGAACGGAAAAGACGGAAAACCGTTCAAGACAAGAGAGGGCGGCGTTATGCGTCTGGAAACTCTCATTAAAGACATCAACGAAGAGATGTTTACCAAGATTGTTGAGAATCGCAGCGTGAAAGATAAAGATGCGAAAGAAACTGCAGAGATCGTAGGGCTTTCCGCGATCAAATACGGTGACCTTTCCAATCAGGCTACCAAGGATTACATTTTTGATATTGACAGATTTACATCATTTGAAGGTAATACAGGTCCGTATATCCTTTATACGATCGTTCGTATCAAATCTATTCTGAACCGTTTTGCAGAAGAGGGCGGCAACCTTGAAGCAGGTGCAATCCTTGATCCTGTAAACGACAGCCAGAAGAACCTGATGCTTCAGCTGACAGGTTTCGGTGCAACCGTAGAGAACGCCTTTGAAGAAAAAGCACCGCATAAGATCTGTGCATATATTTACGAAGTATCCAATGCATTCAACAGCTTCTATCATGAGACAAAGATCCTCATCGAAGAGAACGAAGCACAGAAAGCTTCCTTCATCCAGCTGCTGAAACTCACTAAGAAAGTTCTGGAGACATGTATCGATCTTCTTGGATTTTCTGCACCGGACAGAATGTAAAAATAAGATTCATCAATAAATCAACTTGTTGGCACACTAAGCCCTGTTTACATATATTGTAAATGGGGCTTTTCAAAAAGAACGAAGTGTGCTATTCTGTATTTATCTAATCTATACGTGATGAAATTCTTTCATCACATTTTCCATTTTTATTTTAAACGAATTGTGAATATCTGCTTGGTTCAGATAAACTGCGGAGCAGTTATTCGGTTATGAGCAAGTAGCGAATCTGATGATTTTATCTGTTTGACAATTGAACAGGAGGTGAACCAGTGAATTTATCTGGAACTGTATTAAAAGGGCGTTACTGTATTCTGGAGCCTGTTGGAAAAGGCGGTGGAGGGAAAGTTTACCTTGCCAGAGATCTGGAACTGGGCGTTTTGTGGGCGGTAAAAGAAATACCGGTATCCGGCAAAAGTGAAGCACGTATGCTTTTGAAGCTTTCACATCCGTCTCTGCCAAAGATGATAGATTATATAGAGGATAACCGGAAATGTTACCTTGTTATGGAATATGTCAGGGGAAAATCTCTGGGTGAGTATTTAAGAGGCGGAAAACATTTTTCCATAAATGAAATCGTTAAATATGGAATGGAGATTTCAGATGTATTCTCCTATTTTCATGGTCGGAAACCACCGGTTTATTATGGAGATCTGAAGCCTGACAATCTGATGCTGGGTGAGAATGGAAGATTATATCTGATCGATCTGGGCGGTGCTGTAAACGGATATAAATATCACCATAAAGTATGTACAGGCACTGCCGGTTTTGCTGCGCCGGAACAATATGAGGGAAAGATAAATGCAGCAACAGATATTTATACATTTGGAAAAACATTATCTGCCTTATGTGGAAAAACAGATTGTCTGTTATTCATCCGGAACATGTCATTATTCTGGCTTATTTTCAGATGCTGCATGAAGAAACCGGAAATGCGTTATCAAAATATGAAGACTGTACAGAAAAAACTAAGCAGAATCCAGAAGAGACAAAATCAGAGTAAAATTAAAAACATGTTGGTTTTGGCAGGGAGCAGTATTGCTTTTGCAGTAATAACTGTTTTTCTTCTGTTTAGTTCTAATCTGGTATCCGGCTCCAAAACATTTGATTTTTATGAAGAGCTAACTGATATTACAGACCTTTATTATCAGGAAGAATTTCAAAACGGCAGTAAAGCGGACAGGGAAAAAATTTGTGAACAGGCAGATACCGGACTGCGGAAATTACAAAAACAATGCACTGAAAAAGAGGAGTCCAGAAAGATATTACAGATTCTGGCAGTAAACAGTGAGTACCAGGAAAATTATGAAAATGCAGGATTCTACTATGAGCAAATGCTTCTTTATGATGAAACTTACAGAGCCGGATACGGTGAATATGGAATGTTCCTGTTCCGTACCGGGCAAAAGGAAGCCGGTCAGGCACTATGGACAGAATATAAGTCGAAAGAAACAATGTTAGACGATACAGTCAGCAGAAATCTGAGATTGTGGGAAAAGGAGATGACTAAGAGTGAAGAAAAATCATAACAGACTCTGGATTGTGACATTTGTATGTTTATGTCTGTGTCCGACTTCGACTATCTCTGCCATGCAGATGGGAGGTTTTGATATTGATGTAGGAAATGGAGAAAACAGCAGCTGGCAATGGCATGAGGAACAGCAGTGGAATCAGAGCAGTTGGGAGAATACGTGGGAAAATAACCGGCAGACTGGAGACAACACATCAGAAACTCCTGCACAGAACGATCAGACGCAGGACAATGGATATCAGTATGATTCTGATACAGGAAACGGAACACAGGATAATATACAGCAATGGAATGGTGTACAGCAGAATAACACTGACTGGAATAACAGCAGTCAATGGAACAATAATTCTCAGAATAATAATGTCCAGAATAATAATGCCCAGAATAATAACGTTCAGAGTAATAATGCCCGGAATAATAATTCTGCATGGAACGCTCAACCTCAGACAGATAACAATATGCAGATAACATCCCGGACGGATAATGAATCCGCTGTTAAGATATCAGAAAAACCCACCCCAACATCAATACCTGTACCAACACCTAAACCTGCGAAAAATCCGAAGCCGACAAAAACACCCAAATCAACTCAGCCCCCAACTCCTAAGCTGTCAAAAAAGAAAAATAAGAAGAAACAAAATAAAGCAAAGAAAACAGAAAAAGAAAACAAGAATACAGGTAATTCCAAAGTGTTTCAGAATAAAGAAAACCAGGGGGATACTGTTGAATACACGCATGTAAAAGATGAAGCTGTTAAGTTTCATTGCACACAAAATACAGATAGTTTCCATACCCCGCGAATTCAGATAATATCCCGGGGCTCTGTTCAGATTCTTTCTTTTCGGCTTAACAAAACAGAATGTCCCTGGCATTGGGAAGGAGACTGGATCATACCAGATACGGAAGATGAAAATGTAAAAGAAATAGAATTGTTGGTTATCTCTCAAGGCGGAAAGCTGATAAAAATGAATCCCCGGATTTTTTCCTCATAGACGCTTCAGGAAAACAATGCTATAATTTATCATATTATATCAATTTTTCTGAGACAGG
>ERZ773106.1938-NODE-1938-length-13052-cov-28.744172_pt1 | contig 13052 bp, 10 predicted proteins | sample MGYA00580572_ERZ773106 | MGnify/ENA primary metagenome ERZ773106 (study PRJEB29015, sample SAMEA2737868) | human gut metagenome | biome: human gut; feature: human-associated habitat; material: faeces | place: China | collected 2012 ... | reverse complement strand
CATCCCCGTGAAGTGGCAGACCCATGGTTCACGGGAGATTTTGAAGCCACATGGCGGGATGTGCTGGAAGGGTGTACGGCATTGCTTGAGGAACTGCGATCATAACAGATTATCATAAAAACGGACGGATGTCTGCCAGTTGACAGACATCCGTCTATTTTTTTATTTCAAATCATCTTAAAATACTTCAGTGCCTCCCGGATGGCTTTTTCCTTCTCCGGCGGGCACTTGAGCTGCTTGGGGTTCTCAGCCTTAGGCTTGTTGTAGTTCTGCCGCTCCTTGATGCCGCACTTGCGCTTGACCTGTGCAATATAGAGGTTGCTCACGTTCAGACCGGTGTGCTCCTTGACGTACTCCCGGATCTCTTCATAGGTAGCCTTGTTCTCCGCAGCAGTCACGTCCAACTCATCCATCTTCAGGTCTACCGTGATCTTCTGGTAGACATCTAGTTTGGACAAAGCGCATACCGTCTCGGCGGTGTCATCGACTGGCCCTACGAGCTTGTGAAGGAGGGATGATTGTGGACAGTTCTTTTAATCTGGCCGTCCATGCGCTGGTCTGCCTGAGCCACAGTGGACGCTCCCTCAGCAGCGAAGCGCCGGCGGAGAACATCTGCACCAATCCCACCCGCGTCCGCCGGGTGCAGGCGGTGCTGAAAAAGGCGGGAATAGTGGAGACCCGGGAGGGCTTGGACGGCGGCTATCCGGGAAACGCTGGCGCAGTGAGGGCGTGGCTATGGAGCAGATCTATGATACGCTTCCATGTAGCACACTTCGTGTCTCTTTAGAAACCGAGGGTAACGGTCAAAGCCATCCGTTTGCACCATGGTCAAAATGCAAAAAGCGCAGCCGCAGATATTCTCTGCGGCTGCGCTTCGATCCATTTTCAAAGCTTCGGCATCACTCAACGCCATATTGTTGTCTAAATAAATCAGCGACGATGTTTTGCTTTTGAGGCATCGGGCGGACAGACGAAGCCAGACTCGCCGCCTACTCCGCGCAGAGCTCAGCCACCAGAGCATCCATCTGCGCTTCGCTGGTTTGGTTCAGTGCGCCGCGCAGCGATACCTCCGTTTCACACAGTCGGAGTTCCTTCATCTTTTCTAACTCGGCGCGCATCAGCCGCGCGGCAGCAGGGGCCCATGAGCCGTTTTCCATGAGGCCGATCCGGCGGTTTCGGAATCCCTTTGTCTGTAAATGATCCAAAAACTCCTTCATGGGCGGGAACAGTCCTCCGTCATAAGTGGAGCAGGCCAACACCAGTTTCCCACAGTAGAATGCGCTGGTCACGGCATAGGAAAGGTCTGTCACCGTCAGATCGCACATGGTGACTTGCGCACCTTTTCCCTCCAGCTTGCTCTTGAGGGCCTCCGATGCATATGCGGTATTTCCATGGATGGATGCGTGAGCGATCAGGATGCCCTCCGGTTCTTCCGGTTTCCATTGTGACCAGAGATCATAGAGCCGCAGATACTCTCCCAAGTCTTCTGTGAGCATGGGGCCATGGAGCGGGCAGATCGTTTTGATCTCCAGCGCGGAGATTTTTTTCAGCAGCGCCTGCACCTGTGCGCCATACTTTCCGACGATGTTGTAATAATACCGCCGGGCCTGCGGCGCCCAGGGGGCACGGGCAGTCCGTTCCAGTGAACCGAAGCGGCCGAAGGCATCCGCCGAGAACAGGATCTTTTCCTCCTCTTCATACGCTGCCATCACCTCCGGCCAGTGTACCATCGGCGCCAGCAGAAAGCGCAGCCGGTGCAAACCCAAGGAAAGCGTATCTCTTTCGCCAACCTCCAGCATACGGTCTTCCGACAATGCACCTGTGCCGAAGAACTGCTTGATCAGGGTAAATGTTTTCGCGTTTCCCACGATCTTCATCTCCGGGTACTTTTGTGCCAGCCGCATGAGGCTGCCGGAATGATCCGGCTCCATGTGTGTGACCACAAGATAGTCGGGGCTGCGCCCCTCCAACACCCGCGCCACATTGGAAAGCCATTCTTCCGCCGCCCGTGCGTCCACGCTGTCCATCACGGCGATCTTCTCATCCAGAATGACATAGGAGTTGTAGCTCACTCCCATAGGCTGGACGGGGTACTGGTTTTCAAAGAGTGCCAATGTGTTATCATCCACCCCTACATAGCGGATGGCATCTGTTACCGTTTGGATAGCCATATAAAAAACACCTCCTATTTTCCTTACTCAGACTCTGACTGATAGGTTCTTCTTTTCTAATGAAACATATGCTCAACCGCGGATCGACGGTCGCGCATTTTACCGTTGCCTTGCTTCCCCCAGAGTCGTTACATGTGGTACACCGCAGCGGAGCGAAGTCCTTCCGGCAGGCCGTCGGGCGCAGCAGGTGAAAGTTCCCAGCGTACCTGCCCCGCCCACTGGGAGGCGACGGCGGAGAAGTGGAGCATGACAATACCGAGATCCAATGCGGCATCCAAATTATCGGTGTAGGCATCCTCCTGCTGCACCAAATAGATGCTGTGATCCTGCACAAGGAAGCCATAGGGCTGACGGTTGAGATAGCTGGGGGAGAGCGAAGCGGCGTAGAAGGACTGCCAGAGCATATCGTCGTAGAAGTCCATCATCTCGTCAAGCCCAGACTTGTTGCTCCAGCTCCCCATGTGAACCAAATCATTCACGCCCTTTTTGGGCGCGTAGTACTGCTGCTCGGCCCGCACATCGATCTGAGACATACTTAGGATATTCAGCCGCAGCTTTTTTGCGGTCTTTTCCCCGTAGCCAAAGGCAACGATTGCCGCCACCTCTAACGTGGTGGTGAGAGACAGTGCCTTTTTGATTTTGTCGCTGTCGGTGAAGGTCATCCAGCAGGTGTCAATGTCCAACTCAGTCAGCTTGAGGACGAGATCTTCCATCATGTAGCCGGCGTTGATGGCCGCATAGGAATGCGGGGCAGACATAAGGAGCAGGTAGTGCGGTGCTCCGATGAGAAATTGATTATAGCCCGCTGAGCTCTCCAGCGCCGGCTGTGCATCCTTGTCCAAGACGATCAACTCCGTTGCAATCTCCGGGACAAGACGGGGGCAGGTCTTTTCATAGTAGGATCGGAGCTGGCCGATAGCCTCGCTCGGAACTTCCTTTTCGCGGAATGCGTGAACGGATCTGCGATTTTGAATCATAGCGCTGTAATTCATAGTAGTATCTCCTATTCTGATGTCTTTGGTTTTCTTATAAATCGTCTATCAGTGCGGTGCTCTTGGCGTAGGCGGTACTGCGTGCCTCAAAGAAATCGGTCTTGACCATGTTGGCGTCGGCGTACTGGCTGACCCATTCCATGCTCTCCGGTTCGCTCTCAAAGCCCGGATACAATGCCGGATAGCCAAGGCTCGTCCAGCGAAGATTGCCGAGATAGCGGATGTAATCGCTGATCATCTGCCGGTTCAGCCCCGGGATGTCGTCGCCGATCACATAATGCCCCCATGCGATCTCCTGCTCCACGCCCTCACGCATCATCTCGCGCAGCGCTTGTACGCTCTCGGCGGTGAACAACTCCGGCTGCTCCTTTTGCAGCTCCGTGATGATATTGCGGAACAGCCACAAGTGCGTGTTCTCATCGCGGTTTATGTAGCGAATCTCCTGCGCCGAGCCGGGCATCTTCCCGTTTCGGGAGAGATTGTAGAAGAACATAAAGCCGCTGTAAAAATAGATGCCCTCCAAAATATAGTTTGCCATCATCACGCGCAGCAGCGTGGGAGCGTCCTTCCGCTCCTGAAACTCGTTGTAGCAGTCCCCAATGAAGGTGTTGCGGCGCAGCAGATGCTCGTCCGTTTTCCATTGGTAGAGGATGTCATTGCGCTCCACGGGGGAACAGATGGTGTCGAGCATATAGCTGTAGCTCTGTGAGTGGACACACTCCTGAAACGCCTGAATGGACAGGCAGAGATTGACCTCGTTGGCGGTAATGTAGGCGCCGATATTAGGCAGGTTCGCTGTCTGAATGGAATCCAAAAAGACAAGAAAACTCAGAATTTTATCGTAGGCGCTGCGCTCGGCTGACAGCAGGCGGGGATAGTCCTTCACATCCTGCGAGAGATTGATCTCCTCAGGGATCCAAAAGTTGTTCATGGCCTGCCGGTACCAGTCGCTGACCCAAGCGTACTTCATATTGTTGAAGTCGTTGAGGTTGGTGGTATTGCCGCCGATCATGCGCCGCAGGCGCACATCAGGGTCGCCCTCCGGGTTAAAGAGGGGCTTTTTCTTCAGTTCCATCATGCTATCCTCCTTATGACGAGCAGCTTTCGCAGGCCTCGACCTCAAGGGCCTTGCTGCGGACATAGTAAATGGTCTTGACGCCGACCCTCCACGCCTCCAAATACAGTCTGAGCACCTGACGCATGGAATAGTCGTTGGTGATATAGAGATTCATGCTCTGCGCCTGGTCAATATGTCTCTGGCGAAGGCCCGCGGCGCGTACCGACCAGCTTTGGTCGATCAGATGCGCCGCCTTATAGTACCACCATGTATCCATAGAAAGCTCCGGAGCAACGCGGGGCAGCATGCTGCCCTTTTTTTCCTCTAAAAAGAATTTCTTCATAATTGGATCTATGCCCGCCGACGTGCCGGAGAGGATAGATGTGCTGGAGGTCGGTGCGACCGCCAGCAGATAGGCGTTGCGCATTCCCTGCACCGCCACCGTTTTCGCAAGCGCCCGCCACTTTTCGGAGGTATAACCCCGCTTTTCAAAATACGCGCCCGTCTGCCAGTCGCTGCCCTCAAAGAGCGCGTAACGACCCTTTTCCCGTGCCAGAGCTGTGTCCGCCTTGACAGCGGCGTAGTTGATGAGCTCGAACACTGTGTCTGTGAAGGCAAGGTGCTCATCGCTCTCCCAGTGGATGCCGCGCTTTGCCAGCATGTGGTGGTAGCCGCTGACGCCCAGGCCGATGCTGCGGTACTTCTGATTGGTAAGCCGCGCGTATTCCAACGGGTAGAAGTTGAGGTCGATCACATTATCCAGTGCGCGGATGGCCGTTTCCACCGTGCGTTCCATATAGGCCTCGTCCTCCACCGGCAGATTACCGAGAGACAGACTCGCCAGGTTGCAGACCACAAACTCACCTGGGCGTGTGGCCGTCACCACAATTGTGTCGCCGTTCTCCGTGTGCACCTCAGTGCTGATGTGCTCGATGGGTGCCATGTTCTGCGCGATCTCCGTACAGAGATTGGAGCAATAGATCATTCCCGTGTGGCCGTTTGGGTTCATACGATTTACGCTGTCACGGTTGAAGGCGAAGGGCGTGCCGGTCTCCACTGCCGAGCGAAGCACCAGCCGCACGATGTCCTTGACGGTGACGCTGCGCTTTTCGATGCGCGGGTCATTGACGCAGTCCAGATACCGCTTCTCCCATTCCGTACCCCAGTAATCCTCCAGTGCGTAGCCCTTGACCGTGAGGATCTCATGCGGACACATGAGATGCCACGGCGCGTCTATGTTCTCCTCCGCCAGTCGCCAGAAGAGATCCGGATAGCACACGGCGGGAAACACATCATGTGCCTTCATGCGGTCGTCGCCGTTGTTGGTGCGCAGTTGAAGGAATTCCGGCAGATCCCGGTGCCATGCGTCTAAGTAAACCGCCACAGCGCCCTGCCGCATCCCCAACTGATCCACCGCCACGGCGGTGTCGTTGACCAGCCGGATCCAGCGGATAACACCGCCCGCCGCCCCTTGAAAGCCGCGGATGGTGCTGCCTGCAGCGCGCACCTTACCGAAGTACATCCCCATTCCACCGCCGAATTTAGAGACCTTTGCGAAGTTGTCCAGCGAGCGGTAGATGCCGTCCAGACTGTCCGGCACAGTGTCCACAAAGCAGCTTGAAAGCTGATGGTAGGGCTTTCGTGCGTTGGACATGGTAGGTGTCGCCATCGTGACCTCCATACGGCTGAGCATATCGTAAAAGCGCTTTACCCACCCCATGCGGTCAGAGCCTTCGTTCATAGCAAGATGCAGCGCGATACCCAAAAACATCTCCTGCGGTGTTTCCAGCGGCACGCGGCTGCGTGACTGGATCACATAGCGTTTGAGCAGCAGGTCAAGGCCGGAGTAGGTGAACAGCTCGTCCCGTTCCGGGCAGAGAAAGTCCTCCGCCATGGCAATCTCCTCGTGGGTATAGTGGGCAAGGATATAGTCACCGTAGAGTCCCTTATCCGTCAGATAGCGAAGCCTGCCATAGAGGTCGCCGACGCCGCGCCCCTCCCATTCCTGTGCGTTGCGACAGCGAAAGGAGTGGTTCAGAAGCCGCGCCGCGATGAACTCCCACTTGGGTGCCTCTGCCGTAGTCAGCTCTACCGCCGCCTTGGTCAGTGCCTCAGCCCGCTCATCCTCCGTCATGCCCAGGCGACAGAAACTCTCAAACTTCATTTGAAGCGCCGCGAGGGAGTAGACTTCCTCGGTAAAATCCATCTGGATGCGGCGCAGCACCTCGTCAAGCGAGTCATCCCCCACCGTCCGCGCGATGGTATGCCGGACACGGCGCAGCGCAGACCGCTTTTCGCGGTAGAGGATGTACGCCTTGGCCACCTCATAGTGTCCGCGCTCCATGAGCGTTCGCTCCACCTCGTCCTGCACACGTTCTACGGTGAGCGGCACTGTGACGGAGAGATTGTTGAGAACGGTGGCGAGGATCTCATCCATCTCTCTGCTCCCGATCTCCTTGCCCTGTCCGTCAAACGCCTTTTTCATGGCGTTGAAAATTTTCTCCTGTTGAAAGGGAACAGACTCCCCGTTTCGTTTTCTGATCTCCATTTCGATCCTCTCATCTTCTCCGGTCACTTCTCATGTCCTTTTGGGCAAAGAGCGGGCAAGCGCAGTATCACGCTTGCCCGCTCTGTTTTTGAAAGCCGGTTTTTCTGCAGCCGACGCGGCGGGGCTGTTTGTTGTCTGTTGTCTTGGTTTTGGCTTTCCTGCCAGTTACTTCATAGATTCCAGAATGGCGTCCGCCAGTGCTTCCAGCTCAGTGCGCTTGTCCGTGCCCATGGACGAGGCGAGGCTGAGCCGCTCGTTGAGCACCGTCATGTTCTTAAGCTCATCGTTGACGAATTTCTGCATGAGGTCACCGGACTTCACCGCCCATGAGCCGTTTTCAATGATGGCAAAGGTGCGGTTTTGCAGATTCAGTGCCTTCATATCCATGAGGAAGTCATGCATGGCGGGGTAGATGCCGAGGTTGTAGGTCACAGAGGCCAGGACAATGTGACTGTACTTAAACGCCTCGGAGATCAGCTGGGAGACATGAGTGGAGGACACATCGTACATCGCCACCTTGCTCATGCCCTTATCGCAGAGCGACGTCGCCAGCGCCTGCGCCGCGTTCTCCGTGTTGCCGTACATAGAGGCGTAGACGATGAGCACGCCCTGGGTCTCAGGGGCATAGCGGCTCCATGTGTCGTACTTTTCGATGAACCAGCCCAGATCCTTGCGCCACACGGGGCCGTGGAGCGGGCAGATGTACTTGATCTGATCCAAAACGCCGCCGGCCTTTTTCAGCAGGAGCTGGATGTGGGGGCCGTACTTGCCCACGATGTTGGTGAGGTAGCGGCGGGCGTCGTCCAGCCAGTCCCGCTCGAAGTCCACCTCGTCGGCGAACAGCTTGCCGTCCAGCGCGCCGAAGGTGCCGAAGGCGTCGGCGGAAAAGAGGACGCCGTCGGTGACGTCGAGGGTCACCATGGCCTCCGGCCAGTGAACCATAGGCGCGCCCACAAAGGTGACGGTGTGCTTGCCGAAGGAGAAGGTGTCGCCCTCCTTCACCTCGATGCACTCATGTCCGTCCACATGGAAGCCGAACTGCCGCATGAGCATGAATGCCTTCTCGTTGGAGATCAGTTTCACCTTGGGATGGCGCAGCAGGATCTCCTCGATGCAGGCGGCGTGATCCGGCTCCAGATGGTTGACCAGCAGGTAGTCCAGCTCGCGGCCATCCAGCACATACGCCAGATTTTCCAAAAGCTGGCGGCAGGCAGACCAGTCCACCGTGTCAAAGAGCACCGTCTTTTCATCCAGCAGGCAGTAGGCGTTGTAGCTTACGCCCCGGGGAATGGGAAAGCAGTTTTCAAACAGGGCCAGGCGATGGTCGTTGGCGCCCACCCAGTAGAGGTCGTTCGTTACTTTACGCACGCAATACATCTTATCTTGCCTCCTTCACGGCCTCAAGCCTTTACAAATTGATCCTTCGTCTCCGCGCACTCGGGACACACCCACTCGGCGGGAAGCTGCTCAAAGAGCGTACCGGGCGCGATCTCGCCGTCCTCGTCGCCCAACTCCGGCACATACTCGTAGCCGCAGCCGCTGCAGACGTAGCGGTCGCCGATGGGGGCGGGCTTCGGCGGCGTGGGCCGCTTCATCTTTACCATGGGCGGCGCGGGCAGCTTTTCGCCGCTATCCAGCGCGGCAGTGAGCAGGGGCAGGATCTCCTCCACATCGCCCACGATGCCGTAGTCGCAGTTCTTGAAGATAGGCGCGTTACCGTTCTTATTGATGGCCACGATGGTGGAGGCGTCCTTGATGCCCTTAAGGTGCTGGGATGCGCCGGAGATGCCGCAGGCGATGTACAGATTGCCGGTGAACTTCTGACCGGACATACCCACATAGCGGTTCAGCGGCAGATATTTGAGAGTCTCCGCCACAGGGCGGGAAGAACCGATGGCCGCGCCGGCGGCCTTGGCCAGCGACTCTACCAGTTTCATGTTCTTTTTCTCCCCGATGCCCTTGCCCGCGGAGACCACCCGCTCCGCCTGCGGGATGGGCGTATCCATAGGGATGCCCACGGAGAAGTCGTGACCATCCTTCTTCAGCGCCGCCACAAGGTCGGCCACCTGCTGGGCAGCATCCCCCTCCCGGAAGATGGTCTTTTTGCGAATGCCGGTGATGGGCGCGGGTTTCTTGGCCGCCGAACGGCTCTCGCCGCCGGAGCTCTTGCCCAGCCTGCCCAACAGATGAGAGGCGATGACCACCCGCTGGATCTCGTTAGTGCCCTCGTAGAGGGTGGTGATCTTGGCGTCGCGGTAGGCCCGTTCCACCTCCATGCCCTTGAGGTAGCCGCTGCCGCCGTGGATCTGCAAGGCATCGTTGGTGACCTCCAGCGCGATGTCCGAGGCGTACATCTTCGCCATGGCGGACTCCATGCCGTAAGGCGCGTGCTGCTCCTTCAGCTCCGCCGCGGAGTAGATGAGGAACCGGGCGCAGCGCAGCTTGGTTGCCATATCCGCCAGCTTGAAGGCGATGCTCTGCTGGGCCGCGATGGGCTTGCCGAACTGGACGCGCTCCTTGGAATAGCTCAACGCGTGCTCAAACGCGCCCTGGGCGATGCCCAGCGCCTGCGCGGCGATGCCGATGCGTCCGCCGTCCAGCGTGGACATGGCAATCTTGAAGCCCTCGCCCTCCTTGCCCAATAGGTTTTCCTTGGGAACCTTCACGTCGTTGAAGATCAGCTCCGCCGTGGAGGAGGAGCGAATACCCATCTTGTCATAGTGGTCGCCGAACTCAAAGCCCTTCCAGCCCTTCTCCACGATGAAAGCGGAGATGCCCCGGGTGCCGATGTCCGGCGTGGTGACGGCGAAAACCACATAGGTGTCCGCCTTAGGGGCGTTGGTAATGAAGATCTTGCCGCCGTTGAGGAGGTAGTAGTCCCCCTTATCCAGCGCCGTGGTCTCCGTGCCGCCGGCGTCGGATCCGGCGTTGGTCTCCGTAAGGCCGAAGGCGCCGATCTTCTCGCCCTTGGCCAGCGGAACCAGATATTTCTTCTTCTGCTCCTCGGTGCCATAGGCGAAAATGGGCCATGAGCCGAGGGAGACGTGGGCGGAGAGGATTACGCCCGTGCCGCCGTCCACACGGGCCAGCTCCTCCACCGCGATGGCGTAGCTCAGGGCATCAAGACCGGCACCGCCGTACTCCTTGGGGTAGGGAATGCCCATCCAGCCCAGCTTACCCAGCTTCTTGACAGCCTCCTCGGGAAACTCATTGTTCTGATCCATTAAAAATGCGAGGGGCTTGATCTCCTCCTCCGCAAAACTCCGGATCTTCGCGCGCAGCTCTTCGTGCGCCGACGTGGTTTGAAACAGCATACGGGTACCTCCTTTTAAAATTTTACAGCTTGCTTGTATCTTGGGGATCGGATCCGCCGGTCAGCAGCCTGCGCAGGCTCACGGCACGGAACGCCTCGTCCTGCTTTTGCTGCAAGGCCGCCAGCTGACAGTGGATGGTGCACCGCCCATGCTTGTCCTGCCAGCGGCATTCATATCCCGGCTCCATGCAGGCGCACAGGATGCCCCGCTCCCCCACGACCCCCATGAGATCGTAGAGGGAGGTCGCGTCCAGATCGCAGGACAGCTCGCAGCCGCCGAGAGCGCCGCGGCTCACCCGCACCAAATTGCCGGCGGAGAGCTTGCGCAGAATCTGGTAGGCAAACTGATTGGGGATCAATTCCGTTTCCGACATCTCGGCCACCGAATGCTTCTCCCCGTCCAGCAGCACCCGCAAAATGCGCAGCGCGTAGTCCGTCTCTTTGGTGATGATCATGCTCCGCCTCCTCTTTTCGCTTGCTTGTTAGTGCCATCATACCAATCTTGACAAATTTTGTCAAGATAATTTCCAAAAAAATTTCCGCTTTAACACAGACCGCCCCAGCCCGGGTCAGCTTCGCTTTCCATTCAGCGAAAAGTCATGTTCTTTCTAATTATAGAAACCAAAAAACTGTGCCGTGGCAGTCCGCCGAAAGCAGAAAAGACCATGACTGAAACCTAGAAAGCGGAGAAATTGGTTGGGGCTCGCAGGGGTCGCCCCCCCAAGGCGGATGAGGCGATCCATGACAAGCCTAAACCATCCAACCGAAACAAGCAATAAAGTGCGTGCTTTTCATCTTATATTAGTTAGACCGCTTGAGACTGGTGTCGTAGGTCACAAAAGTTACATTTTGTTGTTCAGCTATTCATCTATCTTTCGTGTGCAGATGAAATTCTACTGTTTTTGAGCATTAAACGTGCTTTGAGTTTGTAGCAAGGCTCAAAAAACCAGCCCCGCAGCAGGGGGAAAATATAGATTATTTTATCATGCCGATTATTCTTGGGAGACGGTAGAAAAATTTCCATTGTTATTGACATGATGTGCGTTACAGAATAAAGTATTCATCAAGACTGATTCGCAATAAAGAATATCATGGTCGTTCCGTGATCGAGGTCGTTATGATAAAAGGAAATGTAAAAATAGATCGCAAAAATCTCATCAGCATCCTGCAAAGCTGCCTTGTGCTGATTTTGGTGATCCTTGTCGCTCTGATGATGGTCGAGATCGGCAACCTGAAGGGCACGGCCCGCGTCATCAATTATGCCGGGCTGGTGCGCGGAGCCACGCAGCGGGCGGTAAAGCTGGAAATCACAGGCACCCGAAACGATGAGTTGATCGCGTATTTAGACGATATTTTAAGCGATCTGACATCCGGGGATGGGCACTACGAATTGGTAAAGCTCAAGGACGCGGCCTATCAGGAAAGGCTGGACATCCAGCGTGACTACTGGGAGCGGCTCAAGGCGCGGAGGTCGCGGCGGCCAGACAGCGTGGATATGAGAACACCCAAATCGTTGCCATGAGCGAGACCTATTTTGAAATGGCGGACGAAACGGTGTCTGCCGCGGAACACTATTCAGAAAAGATCGCCATGAAGATCCGCACTATTGAGATCCTCTCGGCACTGGATATGCTGTGCCTGGTGATCCTGATCATGCTCCAGACCGCCATGGCACTGAAAATGGTCCGGAAAAACCAACTGCTGGAGCAGAAGGCATACATCGACATCCATACCGGCCTGCCCAACAAAGGCTCCTGCGAGGAGCTTCTCAACAACAGGGAAATTCTCCGGGAGCCTACGGCCTGCGTCATATTTGACCTGAACAATCTGAAAACCGTCAACGATACGATGGGTCATTCGGCGGGTGACCAACTGATCCTGAGCTTTGCCCGGCTTTTACGCCGGGTGATCCCGGAAAAGCATTTCGTGGGCAGATACGGCGGCGACGAATTTATGGCGGTCATTTACCATACGGACCGGCAGGAGGTGGAGGGCATACTGGACAGTCTGCGCAGGGAAGCCGACGCTGCAAACCGTGACGGCAATCAGCTTCCTCTCAGCTACGCCTACGGTTGGGCGATCTCCGCCGATTATGAAGGCTGCGTCATGCAAACGCTGCTGGACAAGGCCGACTATTGCATGTACGAAAATAAGCGAGCCTACTACGCCACCCACGACCGGAGAGCGCCCAGGTCATAAGGCTCTTTTCAAGCGAAAAACAGCAAGAACGAATTCGTTGCCACTATTGCGAAAAAAGCCTGGCCTGACGAAGAAAGGACAGGGAGGCGGCACTGAACGTCCACGTCGCAGTTGTGATGGAGGTACTGAAGGCTGGTGGCAGCGTGCAGTTCATCAGCTTCGTTAGCTTGAGGTGAAGTGGTGCGCTGCCCGATCTGCCGGTTCGATGGTTTGCTGTACAGGAAACTCACCAGCAGGCACTTTACGATGAATGCTGGGGCGAGGGGCGGACGACTATCTTCTTTGCTGCACAACTGCACCATTTTCTCATACACGGACGATAGATCCAGCACTGCCTCACATTTCCGGAGGATGGTCTCCTGCTGCATTAGATACTCGATTAATCCGCCAAGCTGATCTGGCCATTGCTGTAACGATACATAGCTGCCCTCCAGGTGCAAGGTTTTTGCGGGATTTTCGCCAGTTCTCTTGCTCCAATTATACCACAGATTGGCCTCTATGGATTGAAATATAAGGCTTTTTCTTTTATTCAGTGCATATTAAGTTAGGATGTGCAGTAGATGCTCCATTTTACCATCCCACTCTCTGCTGGAATCGGCGCACTCTTTCAGTTCAGTTTCGACTTCAGTATTTATCGGCAAGTTTTTCTTATAGCGGATGGTATGCTCAAGGCTTGCCCAGAAGTCCATAGCGATTGTACGGAGTTGTATCTCCACCGGCACATGGATCTCTTTTTCCGCAAAGAATACCGGCAGCCGGATCGTCAGGTGCA
>ERZ773106.1935-NODE-1935-length-13065-cov-3.336126_pt1 | contig 13065 bp, 16 predicted proteins | sample MGYA00580572_ERZ773106 | MGnify/ENA primary metagenome ERZ773106 (study PRJEB29015, sample SAMEA2737868) | human gut metagenome | biome: human gut; feature: human-associated habitat; material: faeces | place: China | collected 2012 ... | reverse complement strand
TGTAACCATTACTAAGGCTACCTGTAATGCTATACTCATATGTATGTCCTCCTCCTGTTTATTCCTTGTTTTTCTTGAGTTCAAGTCCAATATTATAAATACTGTAGAATATAATAATCACACCACAAATAGGAATAATTGAATAAATAACACCTGTAGGAATGTGAAGAATTGAATCTAACTGTACAAGATTCATTCTTGTAATTACAAATCCGCCATATACCATAACAAGTCCTGCAAAAATAATTGTCACACATTCGATTATAATGCTTACTACCCTTTTTGCTGTTTTTGGCAGCTTATCTTTTATAACAGAAATATTAATATGTTCTCTCTGTCCAAACATGTATGTTGCTGAAATAATAATCAGCCATACGAAACAATATCTGGTAAGTACCTCTGTTACACTGCTCGGGCTCTTAAAGAAGTATCTTGATATAACCTGATATGTTACCATAAGAACCATTGCTATAAATATTACAACACTTGAATATGCTGTTATTTTGTCCATTATTTTTTTTGATTTAGTCATATCAATTCTCCTCCCTTAAAGATTCAACTTTATCATATATATTCTTAGTCACTTCTGACTGGCTTGAAATACTGTCAAGGAGTGGCTGGCATTTTTCTCTGAATAAACTTATATCAGGATAAATGAAAATTGCTCCATGTTCCTCTGCTTCTGCCTTTGCTTCCTGTACAGATTTTTTAAATGCAGTAAATTCATAGTCTGTAGAATCATCTACAAGCTGGTCAAATATTGCCTTATCTGCATCTGATAAACCATCAAGGAAATTGGTACTTGCTATTACTACATCAGGATGAACAATATGTTTTGTATATGAATAATATTTTGCGACTTCATAATGTTTGAAATCAGTGTATACACGCTCACTATTTTCACCTGCATCAATAACTCCCTGCTGTAATGCTGTATATACCTCTGACTGCGACATTGCTGTACCAACACCCCCCATATATTTAACCATGCTAAGATATGTTGGAGAATCATTAACTCGTACAATCATACCCTTGAGGTCATCTGGTGTGTTAATTGGCTTATCTGCATAAATATTTCTCTCGCCGGCCGTATAAACTGTAAGTACCTCAAAATTAAATTTTCTTGTTGATTTGAATAATTCATCAAATATTCCTGCCTGTACAGATCTTCTTAAATGATCCATATCCTGATAAAGGTAAGGTGCTCCGACAATAGCAAAATCTGCATCATATCCTTCTGGAACTGAGCATGGAACAATTGCCATATCCAAAGCACCAGTTCTTATGAACTCTGCCATTGACCCCTGTTCACCTAACACACCATTAGGATAAATAACCATTTTATATCTTCCGTTAGTCGCTTTTTCAAACCTGTCGCCTAACTCTTTCATTGCCTTATACTGAGGATGATCCTCGTTCTGGTTAAATGCAACTCTTATAATTTTTACTTCTTGTCCGTCTGCTGTAGTTTTTGTGCTACACCCTGTAAGTGCAGAACAGACTAAAATACCCATGCACATTAATACCGCAATAAATTTTTTACCCATAATAGTCTCCTCACGTTTACTTTAATAATTCAGTGCTTACTTTCACTACAACCTTTCTTACTGTCATAGGTTCGCCATCTTCACATGCCGGTCTGTGAACATCTGATGGGAAGAACACGCAGAAACAGCCCGGAGTAGATGTTATAAACCCTTCATTTTCTACAGATTTATAAAAAATAAGATCTCTTTCATCAAACTTCTCATCAATCTCGTAACTACCTGTATCTGGCGTAAATCCTAACTTTTCTCTTCCTGACGCAAGGAACTGCACATCCAGATATTTTTCATGCACTTCAGGTCTTTTCTCACTTACAGGACCTGTCGCAGCATCAAACACCTGTGCATACATAAGTTTTCCCTCAATCTCATAAACACCAGCTTCCATATTTACAAAATCATTTTCTTTTAAATATTTAATTGCTCTCTGAACTGCCTTTGGATAATTAGTAAAATCGTCTTTAGAATTAATAGATGAAAAAATCATTATTTTATTTCCTTTCTTTCTCTGTCTTCCATTGCATGAACCATATTTACAATCATTCTGTGTGTCGGAACATCAACGCCAGTCTTTTCTCCGGCTCTGACGACTGCACCACTGATTGTATTTACTTCTGTACGTCTTCCTGCTTTAAGGTCAGCGTATATTGACGTTTTTCCCTCAGGTGAATTAATAGAAGTTGCTCTTACTTTTTCAATAACCTCATTTTCATCAAAGGTAAGTCCTAATGCTTTTGCAACCTGCAAAGCTTCTTTTATGAGAGTTACAGTCATGTTCCATGCATATTCGTCTGATGCAATAAAACCAATTGGCACCTGAAGAACACCTGTAAGTGCTGAAAGTGATACATTTGTAAAAAGCTTATCCCATATCAGCTGCTGGATATTATCATAAATATGTGTGTCAAATCCACATAAATCAAAGCTTTCTTTAACTTTCTGAAGCATTCCTTCTTTATCAGGAACTAACATTCCAATATTAGTTTTTCCTTTACCACCGCGTCTTACATACGCATTATCAAGAACCGCCCCATTATCCTCTGTTGTTCCAATAATAATTCTTTCTTTTGGAACAAACTCAGATAAAATATCTTCATGTCCTGCCCCATTCTGGAGTGTCATCAAATAAGTATGTTCTCCTATAATGTGCCTGTTTTCTTCAAGTGCAGCTTTTGAAAAAAGTGATTTAACGAAAAGTATTACAAGGTCAACTTCTTCAAGATTTTTACTGTCTGACATTGCTTCAGGTCTGTAAACCACATCTTTGTCATTTTCAAAAAGTTTAAGTCCGTCAGCATTGATTTTCTCGACAATTTCCTGCTTCTTATCAATCATGTATACATCATTGTATAATGAAAGATGTCCGCCATATATTGAGCCCATAGCTCCCGCACCAAGAACCGCAATCTTCATAACTGTAATCTCTCCTTCAATGTGTTAAAATCTTATTTTATAATACCAGTTTCCTAACCGGCTATTCCACTCTTATCTTGAAAATTCTGCAAGTCCTTCAATTGCATATGCACGGATTGGACATGAGTCAAGTCCGTAAATCGGAAGTGGTGTATATGACATGAAAAATGTATCCTGTGTAAGTTTGTCCAAATTCTTTAATACTTCAAGAAATACAATATTTTCTGCCATACAGATGTCATGGAACGGTTTTACATCTTCATTGCAGTTTTCAATTGAAACTCCATCACCAAAACCTACACATTTAATCTTGTGGTCTACACACCACTGTGCTGTCTCACCATTTACAAGTAATCTCTGGTCCTTATCAGTATTTGTATCTGGTGTAAATGGGTCTATCTTGTAAGAAGAATCAATAATAAGAATATCTCCTTCCTTTACCCAGCCTTCTGTTGCCTTGTCAAGGTCTGCTGCACTGATATGTTTTCTATGAGGAAGTGTATCTTTAAAGTCTACATAAATTGCTCTTCCCATAAATGTTGTAAGTGGAAGCTCTGCAACTGATGGCCAGTTATCATCATGATGATAAGGACACTCACAATGTGTTCCGAGGTGGCTTGTAAGATCCATAGCTGTATGGAAATCAGGAATAGGACCACCTGTATTATATCTTATAAGGTGACATCTTCTTGACTCTGTCTTTGGATCAAGTGGCTTTGTAAGATCCACAATTTTTAAGTTTCCTAATTCATATGTTGTATTCATTCTTTTTTCCTCCTGAACTGTTTTAAATGATTTGTTGTTTTGTTGTTGATTGCAGTATACCAGTATACCGGTATAGAATCAATTATCAAAAATAGTCAAAGTTTTCACAATTATTTTAGCAAATTTAAACAAAACCGGGATACCGGTATCCTAATTTTAAAAATTATTATTGACCACAAATATATTTTGTTCTATTATTTTGTGTATAACGTACCACCATAAATAAATACATTTATTGTTTATATAGCGATATCTGATACACATATTCAGGAAGGATTATCAAAATATGAAGATTATGTCTTCGCTTCAGCAGGAAGCATACAACTACATTAAAAAACTTATTCTCACAAACCAACTGGATGTAAATATGATGTACTCCGAGACTAAACTTTCAAAAGAACTCGGTATATCAAGAACACCTATGCGTGAGGCATTGCAATGTCTCAGCCAGGATGGTTATATAGATGTAGTTCCGAGCAAAGGCTTTAGAATACGTCAGTTAAACCAAAAAGATATGAAAGAAACTATTCAGATTAGATGTGCAATAGAAGGTTTTTGTACTCACTGTCTGGCTTCTACAATAAATACTCCAAAAGGTCAAAAAGTTCTACGTGAACTTGAAAATATACTTGATTTACAGGCTAAAGCTGCAGAAAATAGTTCTACAGACGGCAATTATGAAGATTTCATTAATTATGACCACCAGTTTCATCTTCTCCTTGTAAATTATATAAACAATGAAGAAGTCAATCACATTTTTCAACGGCTTATGTACTTAATAAAACTTACTTCACAGTCAGCACTTGAAGTTGAAGGACGTGTTACAGGTACATTAGAGGAACACAAAAAATATTTTGATTATCTTAAAGCCGGTAACGGCGATGATGCTTACCGCATACTCATTAATCATCTTATGATGCCTCTTAATGTTGTTAAAACTAAAAAATAACGGACAAAAATCATATAAAATATTTAAAAAACAGGCAGGTATCTTATTAAAGTTGATAATAGAATACTTGCCTGTTTTTTATTTTATTTAATTGCTAATGATGCATCCGCAAGGCGGCAATACATACTTTTGCCATCATTTTCTGTATATGTTTCAAATATTCCAGATATTACAACCTGTGTCCCTCTCTCGGGATATTCATCAGGATACACATGGGCTCCATCATCCCATACAAATTCTATTCCCTGTGCACAACATGCTGTTGCATCCTGTATTATACAATAATGATAATATTTTCCTGTAGGTTCATAAAATATTGAATAGTATGTTCCAGAAATTTTAAAACTTTTGTTTTCATATTGCTCAGGTGAATTCACCATCTGAAACACAGTAGCATATACCATATCACTGCTCATACTCGTGAGGTCATAATCAACAGTAAACATTTCCTTCTTAACATAGTTTCTTTGTTCAGTTTCCACCCCAACTACAGTTGTAGTTTCCTGTTCCGCTTTTTTGCCATCATTTTCATTATCTTCTTTTGTCGAATTATTTATCTGTTCATTAAGAACTTTATCTACCGAATTTGACGTATTTAGTTTTCTATTTGCTTTTGTATTTTTTGAACATCCTGTCGCTAAAATAATACAGATACATAACAAAATAAGTTTTAATTTTTTTCTCATACTCACACTCTTCCTGATATTTTTCCAATTAGTGAACACACACAAAATGCAGCTATATCGACTGCAACAATCGTTGCCCCTACTGGTGTTCCAGCTAAAATTGATAATAAAATCCCTATAACTGCACACGTAACCGACAGTATTACAGAACATACCGTAACCTGAAAAAATGTTTTAAATATACGCATTGACGATAATGCTGGAAATATAACAAGTGCTGATATAAGCAGCGAACCTACAAGATTCATTGCCAGCACAATTATTATTGCTGTAATTACCGCAATAACCAGATTATAAAAGTCTGTTTTCATTCCTGTAGCTTTTGCAAATGTCTCATCAAATGTAACAGCAAATATTTTGTGATAAAAATATACAAATGATACTACAACTATTATTGATAAAACAAGGCACAGCTTGACATGTTCAGATGTTAGTGTAAGTATCGATGTTGAGCCAAAAAGTGTACTGCAGACATCACCTGAAATATTTGGTCCTGCCGCAAAAATATTCATCAAAAGATATCCTATTGCCAGTGCTCCAACCGAAATCATTGCAATAGCAGCATCTCCTTTTATCTTGGTATTCTGTCCCGTTTTCAGCAAAAGAATTGCACATATTATCGTAACAGGTAGTATAAATATCGTATTATTAGAAAGATTCAATACAGATGCCACTGCCATAGCTCCAAATGCAACATGTGACAATCCATCACCTATAAATGAAAATCTTTTTAAAACAAGTGTTACTCCAAGAAGCGAAGAACACAATGCAATTAAAACTCCAACAATTAATGCGTATCTTACAAATGGATACTGAAAATAAAAAATTAATTTATCTATCATATTGCCTGTCTTCATACTCCTTCTTTGTTCCATAAAATACTTTATTTCCTGTATAAAGTACATGACTCGCATATTTAACTGAATCTTCAATATCATGAGAAATCATAATAATAGAGATGTTATCTTCTTTATTTAGTTTTTCTATAATTTTATACATCTCTTTTGAAGCCTTAGGATCCAGTGCTGCCACTGGTTCATCAAGAAGCAGTATCTTTTCTGTTGCACACAATGCTCTTGCAAGCAATACACGTTGTTGTTGTCCACCTGAGAGTTCCCTGTAACATCTTCCTGATAAATTACTGATTTCAAATTTTTCCATCATATTTTTTGCAGTCTGTTTTTGAACTTTATTATAAAAAGGACGCATTCCACACCTATTCTGGCATCCGGAGAGAATTATTTCTCTCACGGATGCTGGAAAATCTTTTTGTACAAATGTCTGCTGCGGAAGATAACCTATCTCATTTTTTTTAAGTCCATCACCATAAATGATATTTCCAGCAACCGGCTGCTGTAAACCCAGTATAGTCTTCATAAGCGTTGTTTTTCCGGAACCATTCTCACCAACAATACATAGATAATCTCCCTCATCAACAGAAAAATTAATATTTTTAAGTATTGCTTTTCCATCATAGCCAACTGATAAATTATTACAATTAATCTGACTCATTTATCCTCCTATTGCAATGCTTCTTTAAGTACATTAAGATTGCTCTTCATTACAGAAAGATATGTAACACCATTCTTTACATCTTTTGAAGTAGTTGACTGTAATGAATTAAGCTCAAATATTTTCTGATTTTTATTTTTTGTATTAGAAATTATTGTATTAGCTATCTTTTTATCTGATTTTTCAATTGTCATTACATTTTTAAGTCCAAGTTCGTCTACCTTTTTCGCCAAAAATGATATAGTTTCAAAACTTGCCTCACTCTCTGCAGAACAACCCGCAAATGCCGCATAATACTTTAATCCATAATCATCCACCATATAACGGAATGGGAATCTGTCTCCAAACAGCAAAGTCTTATTAGTTGAATTTTTTACAACATTCCGGTATTGATCATCAAGCTCTTTTAATTTATTTTTATAAACTGCTGCATTTGTACTATAAACATTCTTATTTTCTGAATCTATATCGCACAAAGAATCTGCTATAGCATCACATAATTTTTCTGCATTTCTAAGTGACAGCCATACATGTTCATCATATTCTTTTTCTTCATGTTCTAACATATCTTCTTTAATTTCATTACTTGTCATTCCAGCAGGATAATATGTCGGCCAGTTATCCATTTCTTCTGATAAAGCGTCAAAACTATCGTTTCCAGCATAAATATGATAATGTTCAGCCTTGCTAGGTGATATGCCATGATCACTAAATTGCACATACTTCGGTGCATCAGATGCATTGTCAACAGATTCAAAAAAGTAACATACACCTCTGTTTCCTGATGAGTAATCATAAATTTTGTAACCTTTATACTCATATTTTGCTTTTGATGTAACTCCATTTTTAGTAAATTCCATAGTACCTTCTTCACCATTAATGGACATCTTTTCTACATCTGTTTTGTAACCTGTTTCGTAATATTTTTTATACTCTTCAGCAGTCTTGTCTCCACTTTCAGCCTTGCGTTCCATAACTTCATCTAAATCTCCATTTTCAATATATGGATACACTGACTGCCATTCGCCACTCCAATCCGTCAGGCTTCTATCCTGAACATCACTATCATCAAAATGAGAATATCCATGATTATGTCCTTCTTCTGACTGCATACCAGGCATTGCTTCTTCAGTTTTAACTGTGTCTTTTAAAACATCCAGCAAATTAATAACCTTCATATTTTTATTGACAGACTCTTTTAAAGCATCCTCAACCCATTCATCTGACTCTCCGCCAACATATATAAACATATCACATGAAGAAATCTTCATTATATCTTCTGCCGTTGGCTGATAACTGTGTAAATCAACACCATTATCAAGCAACATTGTTATATCAACATTTGAATTTTCTCCTGCAATTTCCCTTACCCAGTCATATTCTGGAAAAATTGTTGTAACAACTTTAATTTTATCATTTTTTGATGAATATTTTGATTTATTCTGACCGCATGCAGCAAGGCATAATAACGCCATTACCACTGCTAAAATTATAGAAATACGTTTTTTCATAAACAAAACCTCTGCTTTCTTACCACTATAATATAAAATTAAGCACAAGAACCAAAGGGGTCTGCTTTATCCCCTTTGCTCTCACAGAAATTTTATTCAATTATTCAGTCTTACCTTTTGACGTATTGGAGAATTTTTTATTATAAATAAAGACCTGGTGAATACAGCTGTCACCACAGCCACAACAATTAAACCAGCCACTTGGCTTACAACCGTACCTGTTGACAGTTTCTTTAACATCTGCTGTGCCTGCTGTATACATGCACAAACAGGACAGTCTTCACCATTACATTCATGATTTAATTCTTTTTCTATATAGAAAAGGCAAGCAAATGTCACAACAATAAATAAAATGCACATAATTAAAGCTGTCTTTTTTTGTCTCTTTATATGTTTATCCATCTGCTTCTCCTTTCCCAAATTAAATTTTTATTTTTTATTTTTACACTGACTGCACACGCCATAAAAAACTGTGCGTTTGGAATCTATCATAAAATCATGGTGCTCACATATATGTTCCCTCAAATGTTCAACTTCATCACATTGCAAGTGAATTATCTTTCCACATACTTCACATTTGCAATGATAACATGAAGTCTCTGCATCATTATGTAAATCACCAATATACTCAAAACATGCACTGCTTGTTCCATCAACAACATATTTTGCCACTACACCTTCACTAACAAGTTTTTCAAGATTACGGTATATTGTAGTCATTCCGACATCTATATCTTTTTCCCGAAAATAATTATTAATATCAGATACTGTTACATGACTGCCTTTAACAGACTGCAAAAAATCAAGCAACTCCGTCATTTGTTTTGTTTTATATTTAACTTTTGTCAAACCTCTGCCTCCCAGTAATATGAAAACGATTTTCATTTTATCACATTATATAGATTTGTCAACATAAATTGAAAATGATTTTCATATTCTCTTTTTATATTTTAGAAAAATAAGGTAAACAACATTTAATAAAATTCCGAATATTGTCGCTGCCGGTGCTGCAAAGCCAATCTTTGTAAGACTTGCGTCAGGCTGAATACTCATATAATAAGCAAGCGGAAGACGCACAAGAAGTGTCTGTATAAGTCCCTGTGCCATAACCCATATAGTCTTATCATGTCCGTTAAAATATCCAATCATGCTGAAAAGAATAGCTGTCACTATTGTTTCCAATGCAAATCCTTTAAGATAATCATATCCCTTTTGTACAACAGCTGCATCCGTCGTAAATATTCCTGTGAGTATGTCACCTTTAAATATTATTAATAAAAATGCAATACATCCTATAACAAGTCCTACACCAATGCCTGTAAACATCGCCTTTTTGGCTCTTTTCTCATTACCAGCACCGACATTCTGTGACACAAATGATGCCATTGACTGCATAAGTGAACTTGGAATCAACATTGCAAAGTTTACAATTTTACAGGCAACGCCATATCCCGATGAAGCCTCAAGTCCAAGTCTGTTGATAAATGCACATAATGCCAGAAATGAAACCTGAGTAAGAAACTCCTGTAATGCAAGAGGAATCCCGATTTTTAATGCTCTTTTACAGTGCATATTTATCTTGAAATCACTTTTTGTTATCGTAAATATCTTATTCCTTTTTACAAGCATAAATAATGCCAGCACAACACTTACCGCCTGTGCAAATACTGTTGCTATTGCTGCACCTGCCGCATCCATTTTAAGACCGGCAACAAGCAAAAGGTCACCCACAATATTTATAACACAGGCAGCTGCAACAAATATAAGCGGAGATTTACTATCGCCAAGTCCTCTGAAAATTGCAGATAAAAGATTATATGCCACAATAAAAAATATTCCACCGCCACAAATCTTCACATATACCGATGTAAGCCCTACAGCTTCTGAAGGTGCTTGCATGACAATGGCAATGCGGCGTGAAAAACATATCATCACAAAAAATAATACTGCTGAAATTATCGCAAATATTATAATTGAACCACCTATAACCTGCCCTATCAGCTCCTGCTTCTTTTCACCTATATATCTTGCAATAAGCACCGTTATGCCCATTGCAAACTGTGTAATTACAAATGTCACAAGATTAAGTACCTGGCTTCCTGTTGAAACGGCTGACAATCCGGAAGTCGTACCGAATCGTCCAACAACAAGCAGATCAACTGCACCATACGCAGCCTGCAGTATCAGTGCACCGAGTATAGGCATCATAAACGGAATTAACTTGCCAAGTATGCTTCCCTGTGTAAAATCCGATTTTGAATTATTCAATGTCAACTCTCCTTTCACTCATTACTTTATAAAACTTTTCTATTGTATTAATCATACAATCAGCCTCTTCCTCTGAAATACCATCAAGATATCTGCATAAGCGGCTGTAATAATTTTTATCATATTTTTCAGACAGTTCTTCACCTTTAACTGTAATCTCAATATATGTTATACGTGCATCCTCATCAGACGAAATCTTCTTCAGATAACACCTTTCTTCCATCTCTTTGACCGTCCTTGTAACACCCGGACGTGGTATTGCAAGGGAATCGCTTATGTCAGAAATCTTGACCCTCTGCACTCCATTTCCCTGCAATTTGTGAATTGTATCCATATACTGTATATATGCCGGCTTTACTCCATCTGGCAGCTCCGGGAGAAAATCACGGATTCTTTTTGCCAGAAAGCACGCATCTAACATTCTTTTTATTTTTTCTTCTGTCATAAATACTTCCTTTCATTTTATCCGCATATAGTTATCTTTGGTAATTACCTTTGATAATTATATATTTAAAAAATATAGAAGTCAATAACAATCTATGCACATTTTATTGACTTCTAATAAAATTATTCTTTTCAGCATGCGGCCTTTATAAATCTTGCCTTTAAAATCTCATCAGTTTTTTTGTACACAGCATCCGCAAATATCTTATGTGCCTGTGCGTCAAGATGTTCCTGATCCGTCTCACTGCATGAAACAAAATCCTGTGCCCTAAGAAAATGTATATTATTTTTTAATGCTATTTTTTCATAAACTGCCTCAAGATTTTTTGATACCTGTATAGATTCTTTTGAAAATTCAACATCAAAGCCTTCTTTATACACATTTTCACCAAGATATATCGGAGAAATCAACAAAATATCGCTGTCAGGACTGTAATTTTTTACCTGTTCAAGAAGTGTCTCCACTCCTTTTCCGATTATGCCCGCAGTTGCTACGTAAACGGTCTTGCAGTCATTGGTTCCAAGCATGATTATAATAAGGTCAAGCGGTGTGTGACTTTCGAGAATTGCAGGAAAACTCTCACTTCCTTTGCGTCCAACACGGAATACATCGTCAAATATTGTTGTCCTTCCGCACAATCCCTCTTCTATAACATTGACATCTCTTCCAAACTTTTCTGCCAGAATACTGGTCCAGCGTACACCCCACGGAAATCTTCCGCTCTTATCAGGTTTATATCCATATGTATTAGAATCTCCAAAGCACAATATCTGTTTCATAAAACCCTTCCTTTCCACAGCATGCCGCTGTCTCCCAATAAATTTTGACAATTATGTAAGTATAATATATTCCGCTTTCAGCGTTTTATATCATACTTATTCGGTAGGGTTAGTATAGATTAAATTTTATATACTGTCAATACTGAATTTAAGAATATGGCAATTCTTATAAAAACAATCTGCCTCGTCAATATATGCAACTAATTCAAAATAGCTTTTATGTTATTATCTTTTTATTTTGCAAGAGCTGAAAGAGCCGCAATATTTCCTTCCCCCGCAGCTTTCACATACTGGTATGGTGCTCCTGTTATATCTCCACACGCAAAAAGTCCTTTGATATTAGTTGACATGTCACGCTGTACCAATACCTTGTTTTCTTCTGTTTTAAGTCCCGGAACAAGTGTCTTAGGAGCTACATGTTCCCTCATCACAAATATTCCATCAAATTCATAGCTGCCGCCTGCCTGCGTTTCAAGAATAACTTTCATTCCGTTCTTTTTTATTCCAACAGGTTTTACAGCAGACAATACCTCAATATTTTTGATTCCAGCAAATGTACCCTCAACATCATTTGAATCTTTATACATCTTTATATATGTCACTTTTTCAGCAATCTCAGCAAGAAACTTTGCCTCTGCCTCTTCTTTATCCGAAAATGCAATTACTGCAGCACTTTTTCCACGATAAAATGCAGCATCACATGTCACACAGTAGCTTACTCCCTGTCCGAGATATTCTTCTTCACCCGGATATGCATTTACATTAGAAAGTCCTGCTGCCAGAATCACGCTATCTGCCTCATAACTGCCATTTTGCCCCTGTAAAACAAAATAATTTCCAAGCGAATAAACTGCATTAATTTTATCCTCAGTTATTTCAATCCCCATGCTGCCAATATGTTTTAAAAATGCTTCTTTTAGCTGCTCACCGCCGGAATTCCCGGATAATTATTAATAAGTGACGCTTTTTCTATTTTAGTGCTAAGTTCACGGCTTCCTATAAGAATAATATTTTTATTTCTCACTCTTGCTGTTATCGCCGCTGATATTCCAGCCGGTCCTGTACCTATAATTGCTATATCATATCTATCCATATTATCTCCAATCACCTTTTATAAGAATCTGTTTTTTCATATATTTTTATAATAAAACATAAATTTATAAAGAAATCAATATTTTATTAATCATAACAGG
>ERZ773106.1923-NODE-1923-length-13133-cov-2.855712_pt1 | contig 13133 bp, 8 predicted proteins | sample MGYA00580572_ERZ773106 | MGnify/ENA primary metagenome ERZ773106 (study PRJEB29015, sample SAMEA2737868) | human gut metagenome | biome: human gut; feature: human-associated habitat; material: faeces | place: China | collected 2012 ... | reverse complement strand
CGAAATACCTTGCGGGTGTAGTTCAATGGTAGAATTCCAGCCTTCCAAGCTAGTTACGTGGGTTCGATTCCCATCACCCGCTCCAATTTTTCAAAATGCGCCTTTAACTCAGCTGGATAGAGTAACTGCCTTCTAAGCAGTAAGCCACTGGTTCGAATCCAGTAAGGCGCGCCATACATGGTGGGTGTAGCTTAGCTGGTTAAAGCGTCGGATTGTGGTCCCGAAGATCGTGGGTTCGAATCCCATCTCCCACCCCATATTTACCATGGTTATCATGGTACAAAAAAGTCCGTTTCAAACGGGCTTTTTTTGTTTTTCTAATTCTTTTTCGCTTCGACAAGAATCGACAAAATTCGACAAAAAGCAGAATTGACGGTATGCCAAAAGTCTATTATAATAAAATTGTTCACATTGTAAATTTCCGATAGCGATGTGAATAATTCCAACCAAAATTGCAGGTGCTCCGCTGGTTTTTTATTCTTCCACCAGTGGAGCACTTGCGTTTTTCCGGAAAGTTTTGTTCTTTTTTTCCGCTCCACTACATAAGATATAACAATTTCTACAATCCCAGTGGGAAATCCTGCACGTTTCCCACGCTGTGCGGATAATTTTGGAGGGAGCAGCTATGAAACAACAGCCAAGGGAACGTGCCATTATTCTCGGCGAATATATTCTGGAACAACAAGCCACTGTTCGTGCAGCTGCGGAATGGTTCGGCATTTCTAAGAGCACGGTTCATAAAGATGTCAGCGAACGTCTTCCCAATTTAGACCCCCACCTCTATGCAGGGGTAAAGATGATTCTAGAAAAAAATAAGCAGGAACGCCATATTCGTGGCGGACTTGCAACCAGAAAAAAATATGCTCTGCTGGCACAGCAGAGAGAACAGCAAAAACACGCACACTTCTGCCATCCGGCAGCAGAAATGCCTGTACGCAGGGATTCCTACATACAGGCATAACTACAAGGAAACGGCAGCAGGTCTGTGCACATCTGCACCGTTTCTCTGTCTGCCGGTTCAGAGCTATGACAGACAGAATCTATGGCAAAGCGGCAGTTCCCTCCTCGGAGAACTGCCGCTTTTCGATTGCATTTCTGCCATCACAGTTCCCCGACCTCTGCGGTGCGTACCGCTATTGCTATATTGTATGCAAAAACGGCAGAAATGTAACAAGGTAAATTCTGCTAATCAATCGCAGCTTATTCTCCAAAATACTTGACAATCCGGAAATCAATGATACCACTGTAAGGGTCATAGAAAATATCTCGGTTTTCATTTCGATAAACCAGATATGTTTTCTTATAATACACCGGAATGAAGCTGTATTCGGAAAGCAGTTGATTTTCCATCTGCATACAAAGGTCGGTCAGCTGTGCAGCATTGTTACAAGTTGTAGTCTGCTGTATCATTGCATCAAAAGATTCGTTCTGATAGAATGGGTTCTGGTCGGAACAAAATGCAGACAGCACAGACGCTGGATTATTCTCTGAACCGGTAACGCCATAAAGTGCAATGCCATAATTTCCCGATTCCAGTCGGTCTTGATATTCTGAAGCGGTTACTTCTTCAATACCAATGTAAAATTCAAATGTCTTTTGCCAGTTCTGAAGAATTTCATGCAGGTAAGAACAATCCATCAGTTCCGGACAAACAAGAATTTGGTCAGATGGCAAGGAATCCATTTTCAGCTCCTGTAAGCCCTTCTCAAAGTCCTGCTTGGCAGTTTCATTCTGATAGGTTGCGGACGGCTCTGGGACGTTATCTCGATACCGTACAGCGTCTACACGGGTATCAGGCGGAACAATGCCGGAAGCCCCTGTTAAGTCCCCATCAGAGTCTGCACCGATGTTGGAGCGGTCAATACTCTCTGAGAGAGCCTTGCGGATATTTGTATTGGCATAGGCTGTATTCGTCGGATTGAACACCAAGCCCAATGTCATCGAAGAATAAGAATTCACTGTATAGACATCTGGCTGTGCAAGCTCTTGTTTCGGATAAATCGAAGTCGTTAAAATATCCGACTGTTCGGAATCAAACGCTTCTTCTGCTTGTGCCTGCTTTTTCCGAATCAAAAATGTTAAGTCAGAGGGGTAGATTTTCCGGTCTGCTTCTTTGGAATCGTTTGCAGAGTTACACTGCATATAGATTACATTATCGCTTCCATAGGGGTCATAAAACCACTTCCGCAGATAAAAAGAACCGTTGGAAATCACAGAAGTTTCGTCCAGTCCATACCGTCCCTTTGTCTGCTGAAAAAAGGTTTCATTGCAAGGCAAGGCGGCAGTCGTTGCCAGCAGTTCCGGAAAGCGGCTGTTTGGCTCTGCAAGCTGGAAAATTAATGTCTGGTCGTCCTGTGCAGTTACGCCAATCTGAGAAGCATCTACTGTTCCCTGCATGATTTCAGCGGCATTCAGCAGGCAGGAGAACGTTTCTCGATAGGGAGAACGGGTTTCTGCTAAAAACATTCGCTGAAATGCATAGACAAAGTCCTGTGCAGTAACTTTCCATGTTTCACCATCATCAATCTGTTCGTTTTGATTCTCGTCAAAATACCAATAGCAATCATCCCGCAAGTGAAACGTATACAGCAATCCATCGTCCTGCATGGTATAGCTATCTGCAACGCCGTTCGACAGCGTTCCATCTGGATTTTCTTCCAGCAGTCCTTGCATCATATTCCGCAAAATCAATTTTGAAGAGGCATCTGTTGCCAGCAATGGATCTAAATTCTCTGGATTTCCTAAAAGTGTATAAGTAAATAGATAGCCAGAACCATCCGATTCTTCTTTCTGAAATGGCGATGTACAGCCACTGAGCAGAACGACTGGCAAACACAAACACAGGCATTTTTTTAGCAAATGATTCATCAGAAATTGTCCTTCCCTGAACTCTTGTTTTCTTTTATTATAACACGCCGCCTTGCAACTTGCAATCCTTTTCCGGACATGCAGGGAGAATTTTTTCACGCCAATTTCATATACAAAAGGGTCTACCGCTTTTCAGCGGCAGACCCCTGTTTTTTGTTTTGTTTGCTATTGAAAGCGAAACGAATCTTACTTCATTTCACCCGGCAGCTGCTGTACATAACCTACCAGATACTGCATCAATGCATTCAGGTCGTGTTCATCCAGAACCTGATCTACATTACCGCAGTCTGCATTCAAGAATGCCTGTTCATCCAGTGTTACCTTACCAGCGATTGCCTTGTTCAGGAGAACAACGTCTACGATAGTAACCTGACCGTTCACGTTTACGTCACCGTACAGCGGAACCAGCGGCTTCTTAGTAGTGGTTGTTGTGGTTGTGGTAGCCTTTGTAGTTGTAGTGGTTGGCTTTGCTGTAGTGGTTGTTGTGGTGGTTGTGGTGGTCGGCTTTGCTGTAGTGGTTGTTGTGGTGGTAGTTGTAGCCTTTGTGGTAGTAGTGGTTGGCTTTGCTGTAGTGGTTGTTGTGGTGGTAGTTGTTGTGGTAGTAGTCGTCGTTGTAGTTGTTGTGGTGGTAGTTGTAGTTGTGGTTTCTTCCGGAACCAGTACGCAGATCGAACCATCTACATATGTTACGTCTACCTGTTCTTCATCCTTGGTAATCCATTCAAGTGCAAAACCGCCTCTGCTGTTCTTCTTTTCCTTGTCGAAGTTCAGCGGGAATTCATAGTAATCCTTGCCCTTGATGTTATCCGGATCATCTGCCTTTACAAGCTTTCCGCCCATTGCTGCCAAATCATCAGCTGTTACGTTCGGAATATTGTAGTAGATGGAGAGAATATCAGAACCATCCGGCATGCTGTCAGCGGTTGCAATCTTCACACCATCACCAGAAATACCCCAAATGAGTTCTGCATTGTTATCCAGCGGCTTGCCCAGATTGAGCAGTGCATCTGCAAATGCATAGAAACCATCCTGATATGCACCTTCGCTATTCAGCAGCTTCTGTGTTGCTGCACCTTCTCCATCTGTCTGGAATGCAAAGGAAACAGCGGTTGCATCAACTGCATCATATACCTTCAGCGGAACTTCTGCTTCCTGCTGACCCGGTTCTACGAAAATCTTGTGAGAATCTACAGTATTTCCGCTTGCATCGGTTGTTTCTTCACCAGAAACTTCTACTCTGGTATCTACCTGTGTGATATTCTTTCTGTCTGTATATACACGGAGTATATTGTCCTGATAAATTGCACGTTCCCGAATGCTAACATCGTTCGGTCCAATCCAGTCAAGCAGCTTACCATCCTTGTTGTTCAGCTTTTCTCTTTCGAATACCAGCGGGAAGTCATAATAAGTGCTTCCTTCTCCATCCTTCTTTTCTTCCAAGCCGTTTGCTTCTGCAATGCTTTCAACATCTTCCTTGCTCGGAATGTTGTAATACAGCGAGAAGAATGCTTCCTCTTCTGAAATATCGCTTGCCAATGCAGTTGTTTTACCATTAGACGGAACGCCCCAGCTCAAGCCCTTCGGATTGTTTTCCCATTTACCGAGGCTTACAAATACATCTGCTGGTTCAGCAATAACATAAGTATCGCTGTTTTTATTCAACAGTTCCTGTGTTGGCTTGCCCTCTGCATCGGTCTTGAATGCAACGGTAATACCAACAGTATCTTCTGCATTCTTCATGTACAGCGGAATTTCTGCTTCCTTCTGACCAGCATCAACAATTACAATTTCGTCCTTGTTGACATTGATTTCAGGATTATCACTAGATACCGTTTCCATTACTACGCAGAGATTGTTGCCTACATAGTTTGCCTTTACGTGCGAATCCGTTGCACTAGACCATTCAACGATGTGACCCAGCTTGCTGTTCAGTCTTTCCCGGTCAAATTGCAGCGGGAATTCATAATACTTAACAGTTTTTCCATTATAAGTACCAGTCTTTAATTCCATCTTGTTGTCATCCGCAATTGTCTGTACGGTTGCCTTATTCGGAATATTGTAATACAGGCTGACAATTGCTTCATCATCAGAAATGTCACTTGCCTTTACAACTGTTTTACCAGAGGATGCAACGCCCCAGCTCAAGCCCTTCGGGTTCTTTTCCCACTTACCAAGGCTAACAAACGGATCGGATGCTTCATGGGTAACATAATTGCTGCTATCCAACAGTGCTACGGTTGCTGCATCCAGCTTAAAGCCGAAAGACAACGCTGTTGTATCAATCGGATTCTTTATATACAGCGGAATTTCTGCTTCCTGCTGTCCCGGTTCTACAAAGAGGTCTTTGCCACCATTTACATTCAACTGCGGCAGGGTGTCATCCTTTGTATCATCGGTTGTAGTGGTAACTGTAGTAGTGGTTGTCTGTGCAGTTGTGGTTGTGGTTGCAGTTGTTGTAGTTACATCTGGAGCATCCGGTGTAACATAAACACGAATCACCGTGTTGCTGACTTCTGCTTCGTCTTCATAGTGTGTATTATTTGGCCCAATCCAAGTGAACAACTTTCCGTCCTTGCTATTCATGCTTTCTCTATCGATGTCTAACGGGAAGTCATAATATGCCTTATCTCCATCATTGACCTTTTCAAAGCCGTTATTTTGCGCAATTGTTGTTACCGTTTTCTCATCTGGAATGTTGTAATACAGTGAGATGAACGGTTCATCTGGAGAAACGTCACTTGCCTTTACAACTGCTTTACCAGAGGACGGAACGCCCCAGCTCAAGCCAGCCGGATTCTTTTCCCACTTACCAAGGCTAACAAATGCATCAGCTGGTTCGGCAACAATGTAAGTATCGCTGTTTGCATTCAACAATTCTTTTGTTGCTTTCCCTTCTCCTGTGGTTACAAATCCAAACGAAATACCTTCGACATCTCTCGTGGTTTCCATGTACAGGGGAATTTCTACTTCCTTGTCTCCAGGGTTTACTACAATCGGTGCTGCATCTTTTCCGACCGTAATCTTTGCCACATCGGCTGCCTGTGCCATCAATAACGAAGAGGCTGGAACAGCAGTCGCTGCCATTGTAACAGCAGCACAAAAAGAAATAATTTTGGTTATCTTCTTCATAGCTTTTCCTTTCTGTTCATAAACATAAATTGTATACGGTTTCCCACATACGGACTGCGGACGATATACGGAAACGTCATTTTCCCGTGCGTTGCAACACAATTTGAAACGCTCCCGTACCTATCACATTTCCTTTTTTATTATACAATTTTTCCTAAAGAATCTCAAATAAATTTGTGTAAATTTTGTGAGAAATTTTATTAAACAAATGTGACTAAAAAACAACTTGACAGATTTTTATTTCTCTGTTAGAATAAAATGCACGAACTTGAACAAAAGCAATGAAAGAGAAGGTGTCTAGGTTGCTAACAAACTTTTTCGTAAATCGGATGATTCCAGACCCCAAAAACATCGAAAACCCCTCTGTTCGGAAGGCTTACGGGACATTGAGCAGCGTTGTTTGCATGGTCTGCAACATCCTGTTATTCAGTATCAAATACCTTGCCGGAAGTCTTTCCGGCTCGATTGCGATTCTCTCCGATGCGTTCAATAACCTGTCGGACTGTGCAAACTGCCTGATTACTTTTTTCGGCTATCGCATGGCTGCAAAGCCTGCCGACAAAGGGCATCCGTTCGGACACGGCAGAATGGAATATCTCACTTCCCTGCTGATTGCCGTACTCATCGCCATTATGGGCGTGGAACTGCTGCGAGATTCCTTCGATAAGCTGCGGCATCCTGCTCCGGTTACATTCCGCTGGCTGGTGCTGGGAATTCTCCTGCTCTCCATCCTTATCAAACTCTGGATGGCACTGTTTAACCAGAAGTTAGGAAAACAGTGCCGCTCTTCTGCCATCCTTGCAACTGCCAAAGATAGTTACAGCGATGTGCTGGCGACAACTTCGACACTGATTGTGCTGGTGGTTTCTCGGTTTACGGATTTTCCATTAGATGGGTGGATGGGGATTTTGGTTTCCCTGTTTATCCTGAAAACGGCTTATGACATTATTAAAGATACCGTCGATGATTTGCTGGGGAAGCCGGCAGATGCTGCATTGGTCAAGCAGATTTGCCAGCTGATTCGCTCTCATCCCGAAATTTTAGGGATTCATGATTTAGTCATCCACAACTATGGCATGGGCAAACGAATCGGAAGCTGTCATGTGGAAGTGTCCAGTCATTCGGATTTTGTTGCTATTCACGACTTGGTGGACAACATCGAACACCAGATTCAAAACCAGCTGCAAATCAACATGACCATTCACATGGATCCGATGGAACTGGACAACGAACAGATTAACGCCTGCCGTTCCATGCTCCTGCATATTCTGCATCAACTCGACCCACATTTACATATGCACGATTTTCGGATGGTTGCCGGTGAAACACACACCAACTTGATTTTTGATTTGGTTGTGCCATTCGACTGTGTCTATAAAAATGACCAGCTGAAAGAAATGATTGAATCTGCTCTGGCTGCTCAACCCATACAATACTATACAATTATTACCTTTGACCGAGAATATACCGCCATTGACTCCGAAACAGATAGCGGTGAAAATTTTTAAAAATCCACTTGACAACATCCGGCTGCCTATGGTAGAATAGAAAAAATGGCGTGGATGAGAAAGAGTAACCGTTCTACAGCTTTTCAGAGAGCCTTTGGGTGGTGGAAAAAGGCAGGCTGCACGGCGAATACATCTCGGAGTCGACTGCCTGAACCAGATTTGCAGTAGGGTTGTCCGGGTATGCCCGTTACAGCATGCTTGAGGTCAGCTGTTTTTTCTACAGCTGATGAACTGAGGTGGTACCACGGTGAATGATAACATCGTCCTCTGACAAATTCGCTTGTCAGGGGCGTTTTTTTATGCTCCTGAACAAATTTTCAGAAAGGTTGTATGAAAAACATGACAGTATTTGAAGAACTGAAACGGCGTGGCTTGATTGCACAGATGACCGATGAGGCAGAAATTGCAGAACTCATCAACAACGGAAAAGCAACATTCTACATTGGCTTCGACCCGACCGCTGACAGCCTGCATGTTGGGCACTTCATGGCACTGTGCCTGATGAAGCGGCTGCAAATGGCTGGAAACAAGCCAATTATCCTGATTGGCGGCGGTACGGCAATGATTGGCGACCCGTCCGGCAAGACCGATATGCGGAAAATGATGACAAAGGAAACCATTCAGCACAATGTTGACTGCTTTAAAAAGCAGATGAGCCGCTTTATTGACTTCTCCGAAGATAAGGCGATTGTAGTCAACAATGGCGACTGGCTGCTGAACCTGAACTATATTGATGTTCTGCGGGAAGTTGGTGCTTGCTTTAGCGTCAACCGGATGCTGACCCACGAATGCTACAAACAGCGGATGGAACGGGGTCTGACATTCCTCGAATTCAACTATATGATTATGCAGAGCTATGACTTCTACAAGCTGTTCCAGGATTACGGCTGTAACATGCAGTTCGGCGGCGATGACCAGTGGGCAAATATGCTCGGCGGTACGGAACTGATTCGCCGGAAGCTCGGAAAAGATGCTTATGCAATGACCATTACCCTGCTCCTGAACTCGGAAGGTAAGAAAATGGGTAAGACCGAAAAGGGTGCTGTTTGGCTGGATGCAGAAAAGACAACACCGTACGAATTCTACCAGTACTGGCGGAATGTTTCTGACCAAGATGTCATCAAGTGCCTGAAGTTATTGACATTTGTTCCGATTGAACAGATTGAAGAAATGGAACGAACACTCGAAGGACAGCAGCTGAATCAGGCAAAGGAACTGCTTGCTTACTCTCTGACCGAACTGGTACACGGAAAAGAAGCTGCCGACCAAGCTCAGGATGCTGCAAAGGCAATCTTCACCAGCGGCAGTTCGAGCGAAAATATGCCGACAACTGCAATTCCAGCGGCAGATTTACAGGATGGCGGAATGGGCATTCTGACTTTGATGGTAAAGGCTGGACTGTGTGCTTCCAATGGTGAAGCTCGCCGGTTGGTACAGCAGGGTGGCGTTTCCGTCAACAATGAAAAGGTAACAGATCCGAAGGCAATCATCACTCTGGACGGCGAAACCATCATCAAGAAGGGCAAAAAAGTGTTCCATAAGGTTGTTGTGGAATAAGCATTTCGTAATTTTATTTCTGAGCAAACGGGAAAGCAAGCAAATTTTTGCCTTGCTTTCCTTTTTTTCTGCAATTTTTTTGCCGTTTTCCTTTGGAAAAGACGGTTTTTCCCTATTCCTGAAAAAATTGCTTGACAAATCCTGTGCGGTGTGGTATCCTATAGTTAGTCACCAATAACTGACTAGTTTCATTAGTTAGTCATGACTAACTAATTCGTGATAAACCATCACATAGAAGTAATCAACAATGAGTAATTGACACGATCCAAACAAGGAGGATTTTATGAGCGTTGTAATTATCGGTGGAAACGAATGTATGAGCCGGAAGTATACAGATATCTGTCAGGAACACGGCTGTAAGGCAAAGGTATTTCCAAAGGAAACTGGCCCGCTGGAAAAGAAAATCGGTTCTCCGGACTTGATGATTCTGTTCACCAACACCGTTTCCCACAAAATGATTCAGGGTGCAATGAAAGCCGCAAAGAAGAACTCTGTGCCAGTTGCACGAATCCACAGCAGCAGTGCAACTGCCTTGCGGAATCTGCTGTGCGAACATTGCCCGATTTGTTCCAACTGTCAGGCAAAGGCAGAATAAACTCGATTTCCTCTACCTATCTCAATTTTATCTCACAGAAAAGCAGCTGTCGGATTTTCCGGCAGCTGCTTTTTCCTATCTGCTGTTCTATTTACTTTGCGGCTTCTTCGGTTTCCGATGCAGAACGATGCATATTAATGCTGTCAATATCTGCAAACCGATGCAAATTCTCGGAAATGTTCCGGTCATCTGCTTGCCCAATCAATTTATCACGGTTTCGCTTCGTCACTTCTGGTTCAATATGTCGGCTTGGTCCACCAACACATCCGCCGACACACGCCATACCCTCTACAAAGTCTGCTGGCAATCTGCCCAGCTTCATCAGCAGCAAGGCTTTCTTACATTCTTCTGCACCATTGCACTTATGAATGTTGACTTCTTCGGTAAAGCCCTGTTCTTTCATGCTCTCCAGAACGGCTGCGGTAACACCGCCGCTATCACCAAACCGCTTTCCGAATACACTACCGTCCTGCTGTTCGTTCGGCTCTGGCTTCAATGTAACGCCCTTTGCTCGGATAATGGCACGAATTTCCCCGAACGTCAAAACATAGTCTGCATTTCCCTCCAGACGCTGTTCCAAAACTTCACTCTTCTTTGCAACACATGGCCCAATAAAGACTGTAATCGTTCCCGGATGTTCTGCTTTCAGCTTTCGAGATACGGCACACATCGGGGAAACGGTTGTGGAAATATTCTCTTTCAGCATCGGATAATGCTTTTCAATCATATTTACAAATGCTGGACAGCAGGAAGTTGTCTTCTTCTTGCCCTCCTGATACGCTTCCATCCATTCTGCTGCTTCTGCGTTGGCGGTCATATCTGCACCCAATGCCACTTCCACCAAATCGGCAAATCCGACCTGCTGCAGGGCTTCTCTCCAGCTGGCAATGGTAATACCATCCCCAAACTGTCCTTCCGCACTCGGGGCAATCATTGCAACGACCCGCTTTCCAGCAACTAACGCCTTTACGACATCTACCAAAAATGCCTTGGAACTAATTGCTCCGAATGGGCAGCTATGAATACAGTGCCCGCACTGAATGCATTTGCTCTCGTCAATCTGACAGACACCATATTCATCCATCGTCATTGCATTCACTGGGCAACTCCGCTTACATGGTCGGATCAAGTCTGCAATCGCATTGTACGGACAGGCTTTCGCACATTTTCCGCATTCTTTACAGAGCGAGGGGTTAATATGTGCCCGTGTCCGTCCAATATCGATCGCACCGAATCGGCAAGACTGCTGACACGCTTTTCCCATGCACTTCTGACAGTTGTCTGTGACAACATAACGGGAAATCGGACATTCTTCACAGGCTGCCCGCACAACCTGTACCACCAAATTATTTGGTGCACCCTCTACATTTCTGCCCTCTGCCAAACGAACCCGCTGCCGCACAATTTCCCGTTCTTTATAGACGCAGCAACGATATTTTGCCGTTGGCCCTGGCATCAATCGCAATGGCAATTCATCTTTTTCCTCTTCAAATTTTCCGGCGAAAACCAGTTTTGCAACTTCTTCTAAGATTTCATGTTTAATTTTGACAATGGTTGCGTCATTCGTAGCCATAGTTTCACTCCTCTGGGTCTGATTGCTTTTATCCATCCGCTTTTTCTATGAAATTCTGCCAAATTTCATAAAACCAGTTCTATGTACAGTATACTCGTTTTCTGACCATTTGTCAAGCAAGTTCTCAACGCAGCAAAACCCGTCAAAAAATCTGAATTTTCCCCAAAAATCAACAGATTTCTACAAGGAAAAGCGGTTCTTTTCCGAAGTTATTGAAAATAAGATATAAAAAGTTTAGAAATCCACAGTAAAAGCAGCAATAAAATCGTGATAGAATAAAGATAAGCATAAAATGATGCAGATGAAACAAAACTAAATTCGACTTTAATTAGGAGTGAAAAAACGCCTTGATCATCGACTTTGTGAATTATACGCTCTATCATCCCGGTGCAGAAGCATCTATTTTATTTCATCTACATGAATATGGACTGCGTGTTCCTCGGTTTTTTTGTATTCCGGAACAATACGAACCAGAAGAACTGGATGCCTATTTTGCCATGCACTTTCAGGATGTCTTACAATCATGTTTGGATGACGGCAACCATTGTCGTTTCTGAAAATAAAACTGATCGAACCGAATGGATGCCCAATTGTAAAGCGGACTTGCCTGTTTATACAAACGTCAAAAAATATGCCCTGTACCGCAACATTGAACGAATTTTAGAAAGTCGGGAATCCTATCGGCAGAAAATTGCAGCAGCGGAATCTGTTTCGCCGGAACAGGTGCAATTTCATATTATCATTCAAGAAGCAAGAACATTTACAGAATTTGCGGTTCTGAATACCATTCAGCAAGACGGCATTCTGAACGAAACACAAATTCAAATTGGCTGCGGCTGGGATAGTGAACTGATTTGGAACGATAAACCTACTATTACCATGTGTTATCACAACACCGACCAACTTCTTTACTATGGACTGCCAGCCGGCACGACCCCTCCGGAAGATGATTTTCTACGGAAACTGGAAAAGGCAGCTCAAATTCTATTTACCAAGTTTGACGTGCAAATGCAGATTTCCATTTTTGTTGACCCGGAAAGCCATCATTTATTCGCCTTAACCGTCCGGCAAACGACTCTTCCCAGTGAGGAAAGCATTTTATTCGACAGCCGCAGCATTTTAAGTGCATTCTACCCCACCACTTGCACCCCCTTGATGGGCAGCTATATGCAAAACATGTATAACCATGTGATTCATAGCTTTTTTAAAACAACCCTGCACTTATTTGACCGCCCCTATTCCGTTTCCGATGATATGGATGATATTGTCATTTATATCAACGGCAGACTTTATTTCTGTGTGGAACATTGGAACAAATTGCTGTATTATTTTCCAACTTTCCGAAAGAAGCAGAGTTTTAAAAATGTCTATGCCCTGCTCCACAACCGAGATGGGATTCGTTCGTGGATGGTACACCGCTATATTGATTATATTGGAAGACGATTGATGCGATCGGATTTTAAAGTGGTACAGGAGAAATTACAGCTGCTGGAAAATCGAGTACAAGTCTATCAATCCTATGACCTCTCCCGAATGTCCCTGTCGGAACTGAATCAATATTACAAACGCTTTCAAAATACCAACATTGCTTGCTGGCATTATACGTTGCTGAGCGTATTGAACAGCCGCATTTCCATTCAACACCTGAAAAAAAGCCTGCGGAAAACGCATCCAAATTTACCATCTGGGATTCAATATCAATATGCTGCCGGTATGCTCCCCATGCCAGACTGGGCAGGAAAAAAACTACGGAAAAAAATTCGGTGCACACAAAAATCCGAAACCTATCGAAAACAATTCCTGAAATTACAAGACCAACTGGTAAAATTGCTGGCAGATTTGTTCTTAGCTGCCGGAAACCGCTTATATGAAGCGGGGTCAATCTCAGATGTTGATGATGTGC
>ERZ773106.1911-NODE-1911-length-13210-cov-2.064994_pt1 | contig 13210 bp, 10 predicted proteins | sample MGYA00580572_ERZ773106 | MGnify/ENA primary metagenome ERZ773106 (study PRJEB29015, sample SAMEA2737868) | human gut metagenome | biome: human gut; feature: human-associated habitat; material: faeces | place: China | collected 2012 ... | reverse complement strand
GCAACAAGCCCAGACGCAGCCGGCGACGGCCAGCAGTCCGCCGCCCGCACCGCGCACGGCAACGGTATGGGTGGATTGCTGACCGATGAGCCGTTGGCCGACATCGCCCGCCATGTGCAGGAGCAGCTCGGCCATGCCACCAGTCGCGAGCGCGTCGAATCGCATATGAACCGCATGATTGCGCTGGAAAAGAATCCGGTGCTGCGTCTTGCGCCCTCCCCTGCCAAGGACTGGGTGCTGGAGCTGGCCCGGTTCATCGCCGACCGCGAGACCACGACCACCGTCTCGAACCTTGGCCGAGTCACCTTGGACGAACGACTCGCGCGCCATGTACGTTCGGTGAGCTTCCTCACCACACCGGCCAGCCTGAATTTCACGGTCTGCTCGTTCGGCGACGACCTGAGCATCGGCATCTCCACCATCTACCATGATCTGAACGTCATCAAGAACCTGTGTCGGATTCTCGCCGCGCAGGGCATCAGCGGCCGTATGAACATCGCTGGCGTGCATGTGGAGAAAGGAGCGTCGGCATGAAGCATTGCGATGCCTGCACCGTCGATTTCACCGGCGATATGGCCCGTTGCCCGCTCTGCCAGAACGAATTGCGCGGCGAGGCCTCCCCCGCCGCATTCCCCGCGCAGCAGATCTATCTGCGTCCGAGGCGTTTGGCGGTGGAAATCATCACGTTTGTAACCGGCGCGATTTTGCTGCTGCATGGCTTCTTCAGCTATCTGTTTTCGTGGCCGATACCGATTGCCAGTGCATCGGCGGCCGCGCTGATCATCAGCGTGCTGTTCATCAATAGTGCGATTCTGCACGTGCCGCGGCCGCTTCGCCTCATGTTTCGATATTTCTATATCATGCTGGCGATTGCGCTGGTCTGGTTTGTGGCGACGATGAATCATGTCGTCACCATGTTCGTCATACCGATCACGTGTCTGGTTTCGCTGGTCTTTGACGTGGTGCTGCTTATCGTGCTGCGGGCCAAGGCCATTGACGAGTACGCCAAGTATCTGGCGTTCGACATCGCCTCTGACGTTCATTCCGCTCGGCTGGGCTCCGTGGGATGTACTGGTGATGGTCAGCGGGCTGGTCTCCCTGCTGGTGCTGCTCGGCCTGCTCGTCTTCGCCCGCCGTCAGCTCTTCTCGGAATTCGGCAAACAGTTCTCGGCCTGATTGCCTCGTGCGCTCAATCGCCCGACTTAGGATGGAAACCATGAGCGAACATGTGGAGCATGGGTTTGGGCCGGTGTGGGATGGCGAGTCCCGGGTTTTGATTTTGGGATCGATGCCGAGTCCGAAATCCCGAGCGGCGGCGTACAGCCGAGGCGAGCATCCGCGAGAGCGGCAGCAGGTAGAGGAAGGTCGCGGCGGCCAGGCTGAGCGTGGGCGCGTTGATGGTGGCAAGCGGCACGGCACCGGCGATCGACCAAGGAATCAGCGGAGCGATCACCACGGCACTGTCTTCCAAATCGATAGCTTGTGCGGAGCGTTCGGATTCGTCGTCGCCGTACAGCCCACCGCACAACTGGTGAGTGAGCATGATGGTGAGGGTCTGGTTGCAGGCGAGCGCCGCCGCGCAAGTCGCGGTAATCATGGTGGCACCACATGCGCCGATGCGATGACCGAGCATCTCGATGACCTGCTGCAGCCGAGCAAGCATCCGCGTCTCGGCAAAAATGCCGGCGTAGGCGGAGGAGATACAGACAGTGGCCATCACAGTGAGCATGGAGAGGATGCCGCCGCCGTCCAGGAGTGCGGCCACCTGCGGATTTTGCGCATGGTAACCGAAAATAAGCAGCCGCAACAGTTCTGCCCATTCCATGTGCTGCACGCCCACGCATACCGCGACCGAGGCGGCAATGCTGGCGAGCATAAGCAGCCGAACATCCACACGCAGCAACGCCAACACGATGACCAGTAATGCTGGAACTAGGGTAAGCCAATGCAAATCGAAGGCCGATGAGAACAATCCGCCGATATCGGTTATGCTGCTTGCGTTGGTTGAAACAGCCGCTCTAGCCGAGCCAGCCGAGCCAGCCGTAGCAGCCGCACTAGCCGCACCAAATCCGGAACCACCGCTCGCGCACAGCCACTCCACCACCGCAGCCGCAACGTATACCACACAACTCAGCACAAACGGCACCGCACCCGTGCGCAGCATGCGGGCAATAGTATTGAACAGGTTCGTATGCGTAAGCTGTTTGACCAGCAAGGCACTGGTGGAAACCGGCGAACAACGATCGCCCACATAGACGCCCGCAAGAATCGCGCCACCGAGCATCACCGGGTTCGCCTGCATCGACAATCCCAACGACATGCAGATGGTGCCCATAGTCGCCGCACTGGCGAACGACGACCCGACCAGCACCGACATCGCCGAGCACAGTAGAAACGACAGCGGAATCACCGTGGCGGCGTGAATCACCGCGGTCGAATGGGCCACGATGAAGGCGATGGTCCCGCTGGCCCGCCACAGCGAGGTCAGTACGCCGATGAGCACGAAGGCCACCACCACGGTCCCCGCGGATCGTACGCTGCCGGCCGCACGGCTCGCCATCGCGCGCAACGAGCACCGGCGAACCAGCCCATACCCCATGAACAGCAGCACACCAACGAACAGCGCGGGAATAATCGACCAGCCGAGGGCGACGCTGGCAAACAGCACCGCACAGAACAGCAACATCGTGCCCGCTTCCAGCATGCGATCCTCTCCTCTTCCGGCTACAGCCTCATCTCAGATTCCATCTCATGACCCGCAGTCGCAAACATCAACGCTATTCGCACGAGCCATGACCTAAGATAACAGGAGAAATACAGACTAAACTGATATCTATTACAGGTTTAATACTGTGGCATTGATTCGCGCCACGACACGTCATACACACACCACGCAAACGCCATACACACGGGAGTATCGCCATGAACTTTCTCAGCATCGAATACTTCGCCGCCGTGGCCTCGGAACATAGCTTCAGCAAGGCGGCGAAACGGTTGGGGATCACGCAGCAGACGCTGAGTGCGAACATCGCCGCCCTAGAGCGGGAGCTCGGATGCACGCTTTTCGTACGCCATGTGCCGCTCGAATTGACCTATGCCGGCACGGTGTTCGCGCGATATGCGCAGCGATTCCGCCGCGATCGCGATGCACTTGGCCAAGAAATGCGCGACATCGCCGGCGATCAGGCCGGCGTGCTGCGCGTGGGTGTTGCCTACACGCGTAGCCGGGCGATCATGCCGCCGATTGTGAAGGCGATGCAACGTGACTGCCCGAATATCATCGTTGAACTCATTGAGGGCCGCAACGATCAGATTCAACAATGGCTGGCGAACGGCGATCTTGATCTGGCGGTGGCGGACTTCGCCGGGAAACCGGCCGGCATCGAACTTATGGATTTCTATAACGAGCGCATGGTGCTGGTCCTCGCACAATCACTGTGGATGGATTTGGCCGCTACCGGTGGCGCGGCGAATGGCCAAGTCGATGCCGTCAGAACCGCGCCGGACGAGCGCGCCATTGCCGCAGGTGACCTTTCCTCACTGGAGCATTGCCCGTTTCTCCTAGGCAGCCCACAAGATATTGACGGACGCATTGCCGATCTGCTGTTCCGCCGTGCCGGTTTTGAGCCGAAAGTCACAGCCCGTTCGGATAACGTACTGACTCTGCTGGAACTGTGCCATTACGGCATGGGTGCCTGCCTATGCCCGGAGCGGTTCCTGCCAGCGCTGCTTGACGGCGAACGGTTGCGTACTTTGCGCGTGCTGGATTGCGGCCCGGGTACCGCATATGCCATTCAGTTCGGCGTTCCGGCCACATCGTATCGGTGGAGCGTCATTGATGATTTCATTCGTTGCGCCCGCGAAGTCACCACCGGCGTGTCGCAATAGCCGCCAACTTGCGTTCAAGTGGGGTTGAACTGTTTCAATAAGAATTGTTAGCGTTCACGGCCGGCCATGAAGAGACGACGGTGACGATTGATTATCAAGGAGCACACATGAAGTATCGCAGCGTTGGCAAGTCGGGACTGAAGATCAGCGAGGTCGCACTGGGCAGCTGGGTCACGGATCTCAAGGGCACGGCGGCTGAGGACGTGGCCAAGGAGACCGTGAAGCTCGCCTACGATTCCGGCGTCAACTTCTTCGACTGCGCGGACGCCTATTCTGGCGGCGCGGCCGAACGCTTCCTCGGCAAGACGCTGAAGCAGTACCCGCGTAAGGAACTGGTCATTTCCAGCAAGGTCTACTTCCCCACCGGCGAAGGCGTGAACGACCGCGGCCTGTCCCGCAAGCACATTTTCGAGAGCATCGACCAGACGCTGAAGAACATGCAGACCGATTATCTGGACATGTACTTCTGCCACCGTTTTGACGAGACCACCGACCTTACCGAGACCTTGCGCGCGATGAGCGACCTGGTCGCCCAAGGCAAGGTGCTGTACTATGGCGTTTCCGAGGAGTGGGGTTCGGCTCGCCTTGAAGAGGCCCAGCGCATCATCGACCGCTACAACCTGTACCCGATCACCGTGGTTCAGCCGCAGTACAACCTAAACGACCGTTACATCGAGCATGAGATCATGGGCACCTGCCGCAAGCTCGGCATCGGCATCACCACGTTCTCCCCGCTCGCGCAGGGTCTGCTGACCGGCAAGTACCGCAAGGGCCAGCCGCTGCCGGCCGGCTCGCGCGCCACCTGGCAGTCCGACCACCAGATCAACGATCTGCTGACCGATGAGAACCTCGACAAGGTCGAGCAGCTGCGCAAGGTGGCCGACGAGCTCGGCACGAACCTGCCGGTGCTTTCCATGGCATGGATCCTGCAGCACCCGGAGATCAGCTGTGTGATCGCCGGCGCCTCCAAGCCCAGCCAACTGGAGAACAACATGAAGGCCGCGGGCTTTGTGATTCCGGCTGACGCGATGGCCGAAATCGACAAGATCACCGGCTTCCACCGCTTCGAACGTCACGTAGGCTGACGAATCTGAGACTTCCTCCAACGAGAGCGATTGTCAAGCGCCGAAATCGGTATCGCCTTGGGCTTCGGCCTGAGCGATGGCGGTTTCGGCGTTTTTTGCTGTTTGCTCGATGACTTGGTTGTAGCCGGTCAGGGCCGCGAACGGCATGAACTGCGCGGCCCGCTGGTGGCGGGACATGTGCGGATGCTTGCGCGACTGATGGTGTGGCAGGTTGATGATGTCGTCGTACGCACGGGTCTCTTGCAGGGTCATGCGCGATGGCCTCCGATCTGACGGTTGCGGTCCTGACCGGTGGCACCGTCTTCCATGTCCATGGCTTTGATGACGGCGTTGCGGCCGAATTTACGTTTCACATCCAGCAGCGCACGCTGGATATCATGCTCTCCATCTTTTTCGCTGGTGGAATCGGATCCATACGATTGGGCCCCGTCATCACCGAACAAGTCGAGCTGTTCATAGCGTTTGCCGGCGGCCAGCTCCTCCGGAGTGGCCACATCATCGGCGATGACGGTCAACCGCCTCACAAGCAAGCGTGAATCCACAATGCGCTCGTACAACATCGTCATAGCCTCACGAATACGTGCCGACGACGAGGTGAAATCACCCAAACCAATCGACCCGACCGCGCTCTTGGGCACCTTGCGCCCAAATCGGTCGATGGTCACCGGCCCTTGATAGCTTTTCGCCGCCCGCTCAGCGGCACGTTTCATCGCATAATCAGCGCACGAATCGAGCTTTGACGAATCAAGACTGCCGATGTCATAGCCGACGGCGAGCGTCAGTCGGTTCGTCAGCACGCTTTTATCGACCAGATCGAGGGCCAGCGCATCAGCCATCTCCTTGGTGATCAGCCGGGCCGTGGCATAGTCGGCGGGGCCGGTGAGCACCTGCCCACTGCTAATGCTGTGCGCACCTGGCTCATAGGATCGGATATCCGCGATTTCGCACGGCTCCCAGCCCCACGCATGGTCGATGAGCAGTTCGGCATTGACACCGAACATGCGATACAGCAGGTCTTCGTTGTAGTAATCCGAAGCACGACCCACCGAGCATCGGGCGATATCGCCCATGGTCATCAGTCCGGCATGCTCGAGCTTCTTGGCATAGCCGCGCCCAACCCGCCAAAAATCGGTGAGCGGACGATGATCCCAAAGCAGCCGACGATATGACATTTCATTCAGTTCGGCCACGCGCACGCCGTCCTTGTCGGCGGGCATGTGCTTGGCGACGATATCCATGGCGACTTTGGCCAGATACATGTTGGAGCCGATGCCGGCAGTGGCGGTGATGCCGGTTTTGGTGAGGATTTCGCGCACGATGGTTCGCGCCATCGCATGCGGCCCCATACCCAGCGAGCGCAGATATGGCGTGGCGTCGATGAACACCTCGTCAATCGAGTAGACATGGATGTGCTCGGGTGCGGCGTATTTGAGGTAGATGCCATATATTTGCCCGCTGATTTCCAGATAGTGCGCCATGCGCGGCTTGGCGATGACCATCGAGGCTTTGAGCCCCGGCGAGCGTTCCAGGTCGCACGCATCGCAGGACTCCCCGATTAATCGGCCGCCGGGAGCATGGACCGCGCGCTCGATGTTGACTCCATTCAGGCGCTGTTTTACCTCAAACAGCCGCGCACGGCCAGGAATGCCATAGTTCTTCAGCGAGGGTGAGACCGCCAAACATATTGTCTTATCGGTGCGGGTTTCATCGGCCACCACCAGATGCGTGGTCAACGGGTCGAGCCCACGAGCCACGCACTCCACCGAGGCATAGAAGGACTTGAGATCAATGGCAATATAGGTATGCTCGCGTTGCGTCGATACCGTTCCGCTGCCCATCGCCATCACCTCCTTACCACCGCTGGCCCGACCAGCATATCAACACAGTCGAACATTTGTTCGATGCAACATGCCTGTTCGAAGCTGCCGAAGTCGACGCACGCAACGCGCCCAAGCACGCTCTTCACCCACGCCACACGCGCAGCGGCGGAGCAGCGGCATGCATGCGTACCATGGGGAATATGAAGAAAAGCATTACAGCAGACAGCGATTTTGCAGCGTGGGCGGCAGCCCGATCCCAGAAGACGAATCGATCACTGGCAGGAGCCCGACTCGCGATTCCGGAGCCACAGAAGCATGCCGAAATCAAGTCTCAGGCCCAGCAATGGGGCATGACCGTCGAAGATGCCACGATGACCGACGAGCACAACGAGGAATTCCTATGCGACGGCACACAAAGCATCGATTCCATCACCGATATGCGCAAGGCAAGCGGACTGGAGGCAATGGAGTACGCGGAACAGCACATGCCGGTATTACGTGACACCATGGATAGCCTCACCACTCGCGTCGATTTCTCAGGCATTCGTATTGCCGTCTGTCTGATACTGGAGCCAAAGACCGCGATTCTGCTGCGCAAGCTTAAGGCCGCCGGCGCAATCGTCGGCGTATATTGCGGCCCGGATTCCACGGATCCCCGAGTGGCGGAACAGCTGCGCCGGGAAGGAATCACGGTCGAATCCAGCCGAGACTGGACCGCGGAACAGGCGCACGAGGCGGCCCTGCACCTGCTGGACGAAATACAGCCGGACATCATCATCGACGATGGTGCCAGCTTCGCCCGTCTCGCCTCGCTCGAACGCCCCGAACTCACGGCGAACCTCATTGGAGTGGCCGAGGAAACGACCAGCGGCGTACGCGCGTTCCAGCAGATGCAGGAAGCGGGAGCCCTCACCTACCCGGTCGTAGCCGTTAACGACAGTGTGCTGAAAACCGGATTCGACAACGCCCACGGCACTGGGGAGACATGCGTGACCACCATGCAGCGCATTCTCGGCGAGCATGCATTCGACGGTAAGAACGTCACCGTCATCGGCTACGGCCCGGTCGGCCAAGGCTTCGCACGGCGCATTCGCGCGCTTGGCGCCGAAGTCACCATCTGCGATATCGATCCAGTGGCTTCACTCAAAGCGGTGTTCGACGGCTTCGCCGCACAAGACATTGACGAGGCACTCCCCTGCGCGGATATGGTGGGGTCCGCCACTGGCGTGAGACATACGGTCACACTTGAGCACATGCGCGCAATGCACGAGGGCGCGGCGCTCGCAGTGATCGGCGGCATCGCCAACGAAATCGCCTTGGACGAGGTAAGCGACTTCACCCCACAGGTCAACAGGGACACCGTGCAACTCAATGTTCCCGACGGACCAACGCTCACGCTAATCGCCGACGGCGATGGCGTGAACTACACGGTGGGAGGCGGCAATCCAATCGAGATCATGGATCTGAGCTTCGCCGTACAGGCCAGCGCCGTCGCATATCTTCTGGAACATCGAGGCACACTGGATCACACGCTTATCAGACTTGACGCAGCGACCGACCAGCGCATCGCCGCCAGCGCGCTCAAGGCGCGCGGATACCGAGCCAGCCATGCCGTGGAGGACAACGGCTACAATTGGCGACTGACCAGATTCGCGGAAAACGACCGAGAGAACGCCGACCGATAGCCATAGACACGGCACCGAACACAACGCAGCGAGGAGAATATGACCGACAACACCTGGCCGACCGTCGATACCGAGCTTATCGATGATGTGACACTGTATTCCGCCAAACTCATCATCCCCGTGACGGGCCCCGTCATCATCGATGGCGCAGTTGCCATACATGGCGACCGCGTGGTTCATGTAGGTAAACGCCGCTGGGTGCTGAAGGCGCTGAAGCAGGAAATGACGGCTCACGGCACCATCCATGAACGGCATTGGGATGGGGTGCTCACCCCCGGATTGATCAACGCGCACACTCATCTGCAGTACAGCGGCATGGTGCAGGTCGGGCAAGGCACCTACGATCGGTTCCGCGCCTGGGAACTGGCATTCAACGAGGTGTACGCCGAGGCGCAGAAGACCCAGCCATGGAAGCAGTGGGCCGAGGACGGCGCTCGCCAGATGGTCGAATCGGGAACGACGGCCGCCGCAGACATCGTCACCGATTTGGACGCCGCCGGCGCGCTGGCTTCGCAGGGCATGCACGGCATCGCTTATTGGGAGGTAATGGGCTGGCACAACGCCGAATGGATGGAAAAGGGCCGCACTGAGCTCATCCGGCAGTTGCGCCGGATGAACGAGGAGCAGCTGCCAAACCTCGGCATCAGCCCGCATGCTCCGTATACGCTGGAGTCCGAACCGTTCGTTGATCTTCCAGACATTGCTCGTCAGCTGAACATGCGACTGCATATCCATCTGGCGGAGACCCCGCTCGAGGCCGGCACTTATCCGCCGGTGCTCACCACTTATTCGGCGGCCGACTGGAGTGACCACGATTGGGAAAGCTACCGGCAGCTCAAGGAAGTGGGCAAAGGCGCCTCCGCCATCCAGTTCGTCGATCAGCTTGGCTCGCTTGGACCGGATGTGCACATTGCACACGGCGTGTGGGCCAATGGCGAGGATCGGCGTATTCTACGTCAGCGCGGCGTGGGCGTGGCCTTGTGCCCCCGATCGAATCGCATTACCAACACCGGCAAAGATGCACCGGTGCGCGAATACCTCGAGGAAGGCAATCTGGTAAGCGTGGGCACCGATTCGCTCTCCAGCACGCCGACCCTCGATCTGCTTGATGATGTGTCGATGCTTTACGACCTGGCCCGCGAACAAGGCTATGCCAGCGACGATCTGACACATCGCCTGATTCGTATGATGACGCTGGGCGGCGCCGCCTCCATGGGCATGCACGTGGGCCGCAACCGCATTGGACAAATCAACGCGGGCGCATTGGCTGATTTCGCGTTCTTCGACATCCCCGTCGACACATCATCTCCGGCCGGCATCGAAGAAACGCTGGAAACACTGGTGAGGCACGGCGCAGGCACGAACCGAGCCACGGTGATATCCGGGCGCGAAGCCTACAACAACGCCTGGTGACACCGCTGACCTGACCTGATATTAAGAAGCCAAAAACCAGCAAACCCGCCAAGAACAGGAGATCTCATTATGAGCGTCGCTTTGCAAGACATGAGTCCATACGCCCGGTCCATAGTGGAACGCCTTGGACTGGAAACCCACCCCGAAGGCGGCTGGTACACGCGTGACTGGCAATCCCCGCACACGGATGAGGCCTCAAGCCGACCGCTATCGTCACTGATTTACTTCCTGCTGCCCGAGGGAGATGCCAGCGCCTGGCATAAGGTCGATGCGGATGAGGTCTGGCTGTGTCATGGCCCGGCATCGGTCAAACTGGAGCTCGGCGGCAGCGACGAGACTCCGGAATCCGACGAATCCAAGCGAACCGTAATCACCTTGGGTTCCGGCATCACCACCGATCAGGCCGACGTAACCGTATCGGGACATGCGGTCGTACCGGCTGGCGTCTGGCAGCGCACAGTGCCAGGCCAGGGCGATGCGCTGGTCTCCTGTGTGGTCAGTCCGGGATTCGTATTCGACGGCTTCACACTCGAACAGTGAACGCCATTTCGCTCTGCGCCAATATGAGATATCCGTCCGCTTACGCGCCAGATTGCGCGGCTCTAGTCGGCCATAAGCAATGGCGATAGCCAGCATCCGAAAATATCGATGTTTTGTAACCCAATAGCCATACAATTGGCGCGAATGCATCAAGCACGGTTTGAACCGTGTGCATGACGAACACTTGAGGAGAGGAAACCCATGTTCAATAAGCGACACATCGTCCGTACCATTGCGGCCACCGTCAGCATCCTGGCTCTGTCGTTCACCGCAGCCTGCGGTTCCGGCCAGTCCACCGCATCCAATTCCACCGATTCGGACGACATCACCCAGCAGACGTACAAGCCGGGCAAGCTGACCATCGCCACCGGACAGCCGGCCTACGAGCCGTGGGTTATGAACGACAAGCCGGAAAGCGGTGAGGGCTACGAGGCGGCCGTCGCCTACGCAGTGGCCGACAAGCTCGGTTTCAAGAAGAGCGACGTGGTGTGGACCCGCACCGCATTCGACACCGCCATCGCTCCCGGCGCCAAGGACTGGGATTTCAACATCCAGCAGTTCGGCATCACCGACGAGCGCAAGAAGGCCGTCTCCTTCGCTGGCCCGTACTTCGTGGCCGGACAGGATCTGCTCGTGCGCAAGGACGACCATTCCATCAACGGCCCCGAAGACCTCAACGGCAAGCGCCTGTGCTCGGTCACCGGTTCCACTTCGGCCGCCACAGTCAAGGAGAAGTTCGCCTCCGAAGTCCAGCTCATGGAACAGCCCGGTTACGCCGAATGCGCCACCGCCCTGTTCTCCGGCATTGTGGACGCGGTAACCACCGACGACATCATCCTGGCCGGCCTGGCCTCCGCCTCGCGCGGCAAGCTCAAGGTGGTTGGCAAACCGTTCACGCAGGAATACTACGGCGTGGGCATCAAGAAGGGCGACACGGCGCTCGCCAAGAAGATCAACGCCGCCATCGCCGAGATGATCAAGGACGGTTCCTGGGAGCGCGCCATCGCCGACAACACTGAGGGCACGTCGTACACGCCGAACGCGGAGTACAACCCGCCGAAACCGACCGAGGGGGAGAAGTAGCATGGACGGATTCATCCAACTGTTCAGCGAGTACGACGTTCCCGCCGCGTTCCTGGTCAACATCGAACTGACGCTGTGGTCGGCGCTGTTCTCGCTGATTCTCGGCGTGGTGCTGGTCATGATGCGCATCTCGCCGATATCCTCGCTGCGCACCGTCGCCGGAGCCTACGTGGAACTGTTCAAGAACCTGCCGCTGACCATCATCATGGTGTTCATGGTGCTGGGTGCCTACGCGCAGCTGAAGCTCAGCTTCTCCGACACGTTCGCCACGAACTTCTTCTGGCTCGCGGTCACCGGCCTGAGCCTGTACACGGCGGCGTTCGTGTGCGAATCGCTGCGTTCGGGCATCAACACCGTGCCGATTGGCCAGGCCGAGGCCGCACGAGCGCTGGGCTTGGGCTTCATGCAGTCCGCTACTGAGATTATCCTGCCGCAGGCCTTCCGAGGCTCCGTGGCGCCGCTCGGCAACACGCTGATCGCACTGCTCAAGAACTCCACCGTGGCCGCCGCCGCATCCGTGGCCACCGAAACATCCTCGCTGATGAGCGAGATGATCGAATTCCGCCCCGACGTGATCATCCAGATCTTCCTGATCTTCGCGCTCGGCTACGTGATCCTGATCATCCCCATCGGCATGCTCACCACGTACCTGTCCAACAAGCTCGCCGTAAGGAGGTGACGGATATGGCCGATACTTCGAATTCCGTGCTGTTCGACGCGCCCGGTCCCAAGGGCCGGCGCACCATTCGCATCGTCAACTGGATCGCAGGCATTCTGTTCGCGGTGGTGCTCGTGCTTATCCTCATGCGCCTGCACAACCCGCCGGACGGCGAGAATCAGCTCAGCTGGGAGCTGTGGAAGCCCGCCATCGAACGTGAAGCGTGGACCGATTTCTACCTGCCCGGACTGTGGATGACCATCAAGGCCACCGTCGTGGCCGTGGTGGGTGCCGTGGTGTTCGGCCTGGTGTTCGGCGTGGGCCGACTGCTGCCGAACCCGCTGGTACGTGGCGTTTCCGCCGTGATCGTCGAGTTCTGCCGTGCGGTGCCGGTGCTGCTGCTCATGATCTTCTTCTGGCGATGGTTCGCGTTCGCGGGCCTGCCCAGCCCGTCCTATTGGGCCGTGGTGCTGGCCTTGGTGCTGTACAACGGTTCGGTGGTCGCCGAACTGGTGCGCTCCGGCGTCGGCAATCTGCCGGGCGGCCAGCGTGAGGCCTCGCTCGCTTTGGGCCTGACCGAAACGCAGTCGCTGATGGAGATCGAGGTGCCGCAGGCCGTCTACGCGATGTTGCCGGCCGCCGTCACGCAGCTGGTCGTGGTGCTCAAGGATACCGCGCTTGGATCGATCATCATGTACACCGATCTGCTGCAGGAGTCGCGCCGTCTCGGCTCGATGTACTTCAACATCCTGCAGACGCTGGTCATGGCCGCGGTGATTTACTTCATCGCCTGCTGGCTGTTGTCGAGGCTCGCCGAATGGCTGCCCTCGCGCATGCAGCAGCGTACGGCCGCACCCGCCGAACCCGAGCCGCTGGCGCCGATCGCCGCCGGCGACCCGTCCAATGTCAACCAGATCGCTGTGGCCAAGGAGGTCGAAGAGCTGCCGCTGGGCGGTACGCCGCGCAAATACCATGTGCATCACCGTGGCACCAACGCCTCGATTCGCAACTGGCGGCGCACCCGCTACGAACAGGGAT
>ERZ773106.1905-NODE-1905-length-13257-cov-3.465157_pt1 | contig 13257 bp, 8 predicted proteins | sample MGYA00580572_ERZ773106 | MGnify/ENA primary metagenome ERZ773106 (study PRJEB29015, sample SAMEA2737868) | human gut metagenome | biome: human gut; feature: human-associated habitat; material: faeces | place: China | collected 2012 ... | reverse complement strand
GAATTTCCACATCACCGATGATGCCCTCGGCGTCGGCGGCGCAAAAGCAAAGTTTCGGGCAAATATGGCGGCGATCCGCCTCCTGCAAGAGCTGGAGTTTGAGGGCTTACAGGCCAGCCCGGAGCAGCAGGAAATCCTCTCCCGCTATGTCGGCTGGGGCGGTTTGGCTGATGCGTTCGATGAAAATAAGCCAAATTGGGCAGACGAGTTTGCAGAGCTTTACGCCACACTTTCCCCGGAGGAATACGCCGCTGCCAGAGCGTCCACGCTGAATGCCCATTACACCAGTCCCACCGTCATCAAGGCGATCTATGAAGCGGTCGGCAATATGGGCTTCCAGACTGGCAACATTCTGGAGCCATCTATGGGCGTCGGCAACTTCTTTGGCCTGCTGCCGGAGCAGATGCAGGGCAGCAAGCTTTACGGCGTGGAGCTGGACAGCATCACCGGACGTATTGCCAAGCAGCTTTATCCCAAGGCGGACATTACCATCGCGGGCTTTGAGACAACGGACAGAAAAGACTTCTATGACCTCGCCGTGGGCAACGTCCCGTTCGGACAATATCAGGTAGATGACCGGGCTTATAACAAGCTCGGTTTTTCCATTCACGACTACTTCTTCGCCAAAACCCTCGACCAAGTGCGTCCGGGCGGCGTGATCGCGTTCGTGACCTCCCGCTACACGATGGACAAGCAATCGCCCGAAGTCCGCAGGTACATCGCGCAGCGGGCGGAGCTGCTGGGTGCCATTCGTCTGCCCAACAATGCGTTCCGCGCCAACGCCGGTACGGATGTGGTTTCGGACATTCTCTTTCTCCAAAAGCGTGACCGTCCCATTGAGATCGAACCGGATTGGGTACACCTCGGCCAGAACGAGGATGGCTTTGCCATCAACCGCTATTTTGTTGACCACCCGGAGATGATTTTAGGCAGGCAGACCTCCGAAAGCACCCAATACGGCAAGCAGGATTTTACCGTTGTCCCCATTGAGGGGCTGGCGCTTGCAGATCAGCTCCATGATGCCGTGAAAAACATTCGCGGCACCTATCAGGAGGCGGAACTGCCAGAGCTGGGCGAGGGCGAACAGATCGACACGTCCATCCCCGCAGACCCCAATGTGAAAAACTACTCCTACACCGTGGTGGACGGCGAGGTGTACTACCGGGAAAACAGCCGCATGGTCAAACCGGAGCTGAACGCCACCGCCGCCGAGCGTGTCAAGGGCATGGTCGCGCTGCGGGATTGCGTGAATGAGCTGATTGCCCTGCAAATGGACGAGTACAGCGCAGAAAGCCGGATTCAGGAAGCGCAGACCGAGCTAAACCGCCTCTATGATGCGTTCTCCGCAAAACATGGCCTGATCAATGACCGTGCGAACCGCCTTGCGTTCTCTGACGATTCCTCTTACTACCTCCTGTGTTCACTGGAAGTGCTGGACGACGACGGAAAGCTGGAGCGCAAGGCGGATATGTTCCACAAGCGCACCATCAAGCAGCAGCACAGCGTAGATTCTGTGGATACCGCCAGTGAAGCCCTTGCTGTCTGCATCGGAGAAAAAGCCTGTGTCGATCTCGACTTCATGGCCTCCCTCACGGGCGGCAGCGAAAAGATTCCACAGATCGTTGAGGATTTGAAGGGCGTCATTTACAAGGAACCCAACAGTGGCCCATTTGACTTGCAGGACGGCGGCGAGCATTGGGCAAAGGGCTGGCAGACGGCGGACGAATATCTCTCCGGCAACGTCCGGCAGAAGCTCCGCACCGCGCAGCGTGTAGCAGCGCGCGACCCATTCTTTGCCGGGAATGTGGACGCCCTGATTGCTGCCCAGCCGAAAGACCTTGAAGCCAGCGAGATTGAGGTGCGGCTGGGTGCGACATGGCTTGATAAGAAGTACATCGAGCAATTCATGTATGAAACCTTTGAAACGCCCCGCTATCTGCGCGGACAGATCGAGATCAGCTATGTCCCGTACACCGCAGAATGGCAGGTTTCCCGCAAGAGCATGGTGCGCTACAACGACGTGGCGGCATTCACCACCTACGGCACAGACCGTGCCAGCGCCTATCGGCTGCTGGAGGATGCGCTGAACCTCCGCGATATTCGCATCTACGATACCATTGAGGATGCAGACGGGCGGGAGCGCCGTGTCCTCAACGCCAAGGAAACCACCCTTGCCGCGCAGAAGCAGCAGCTTATCCGGGATGCGTTCAAGGACTGGATTTGGAAAGACCCGGAGCGGCGCGAAACGCTGGTACGGCAATACAACGAGGAAATGAACAGCACCCGTCCCCGCGAGTATGACGGCAGCCACATCGTTTTCTCCGGTATGAACCCGGAAATCACCCTCCGAGAGCATCAGAAAAACGCCATCGCCCATGTGCTGTACGGCGGGAATACGCTGCTGGCACACGAAGTTGGCGCGGGAAAAACCTTTGAAATGGTAGCCTCTGCGATGGAATCTAAGAGATTGGGACTGTGCCAGAAATCCATTTTTGTCGTGCCGAACCATCTGACGGAACAGTGGGCGTCCGAATTTCTGCGGCTCTACCCTTCGGCAAACATCCTTGTCACTACCAAGAAGGACTTTGAAACCCACAACCGCAAGAAATTCTGCGCCCGCATCGCCACCGGCGACTATGACGCCGTTATCATCGGCCACAGTCAGTTTGAGCGTATCCCCATCAGCCCGGAGCGGCAGGAGCGGCTCCTTCATCAGCAGATTGAGGAAATCACCGATGGCATTCAGGATACCAAGCTCGCAGGCGGCAACAGCTTTACCATCAAGAGCTTGGAGCGCACGAAAAAGGGACTGGAGGCGCGGCTGAAAAAGCTGCAAGCCAGTGACCGCAAGGATGATGTGATTTACTTTGAACAGCTCGGCGTAGACAGGATGTTTGTGGACGAGTCGGACAATTATAAAAATCTTTTCCTCTATACGAAGATGCGCAACGTGGCAGGGCTTTCCACCACCGATGCGCAGAAATCCTCGGATATGTTCTCCAAGTGCCGCTACATGGATGAGCTGACCGGCGGGCGCGGCGTGGTGTTTGCCACCGGCACCCCGGTTTCCAACTCCATGACAGAGCTTTACACCATCCAGCGCTATTTGCAGCATGACCGCTTGCAGGAGATGGGCATGGGGCATTTTGACTGCTGGGCAAGCCGTTTTGGAGAAACCACCACCGCGCTGGAGCTTGCCCCGGAGGGGACAGGCTACCGGGCAAGGACGCGCTTTGCAAAGTTTTTCAACTTGCCCGAATTGATGAATCTGTTCAAAGAGGTCGCCGACATCAAAACGGCGGATCAGCTCCACTTGCCCACGCCGGAGGTTGCGTATCACACCATCGCCACCAAACCCACACAGATCCAGCAGGACATGGTGAAAGCCCTCTCGGAACGAGCGTCCAAGGTACACAGCGGTGCGGTCAGCCCGGATGTGGACAATATGCTCAAAATCACCTCGGACGGACGCAAGCTGGGGCTTGACCAGCGTATCATCAATCCCATGCTCCCCGACGAGGAAACCACCAAGGTCAATCAGTGCGTGGCGAACATTCTCCAATACTGGCGCGACGGCGAGGAGGAAAAACTGACACAGCTTGTGTTTTGCGACATTTCTACGCCAAAGACCACGCCCTCGCAGCGGGCGGCAAAGGCTTCCCCCGGTACGCTGGACAGCCCGGAAATCCATGCGCTGGAGAGTGCAATTCCGTTGGAAGAAAGCTCTGACACGCCGTTTACGGTCTATGAGGATGTGCGTCAAAAACTCATTGACGCCGGTATGCCCCCGGAACAGATCGCGTTCATCCACGATGCCAACACGGAGGTCAAAAAGCGGGAACTGTTCGCAAAGGTACGCAGCGGTCAAGTGCGCGTCCTGATGGGCAGCACGGCCAAGATGGGCGCGGGAACCAACGTGCAGGATCGTTTGGTCGCACTTCACGATCTGGATTGCCCGTGGCGTCCCCGTGATCTCACACAGCGAAAAGGCCGCATTGAGCGTCAGGGCAATCAGAACAAGCTCGTTCATGTCTGCCGCTATGTGACCGAAGGGACGTTTGACGCCTACCTCTGGCAAACGGTGGAAAATAAACAGAAATTCATCTCTCAGATCATGACCTCAAAATCTCCGGTTCGCTCCTGCGAGGATGTAGACGCTACAGCGCTGTCCTTTGCGGAGATCAAGGCGCTGTGTGCCGGTGATCCCCGCATCAAAGAGCGCATGGATTTGGACATTGAGGTGTCCAAGCTCAAAATTATGAAAGCAGACCACAACAGCAAGCAATTCCGCTTGGAGGACAGTCTGCTGAAATACTTCCCGGAAAAGATAGAAGAACACAAGGGCTTTGTTCGTGGGCTGGATGCGGATATGCAGACCCTCGCGGCGCATCCGCTCCCGGCAGAGGGCTTTGTCGGCATGGAGATTCGCGGCGACCGGCTCACCGATAAGGAAAATGCCGGTGCCGCGCTGCTGGACACCTGCAAGGAGGTCAAGGGCAAAGACCCAGTACAGATCGGCAGCTATCGCGGCTTTACCATGTCCGTTGCTTTTGATTCCATGTGGAAAACGTACACGTTGACGCTGAAAGGCCAGATGACCCATCGCGTTGAACTCGGTTCGGATGCCAGAGGCAACCTTGTCCGCATCGAGAACGCGCTGGATAAAATGCCGGAGCGTCTGCGCAGCGTTCAGGAGCAGCTTGAAAACCTCTATAACCAGCAGGCGGCGGCAAAGGCCGAGGTCGGTAAGCCGTTCCCGCAGGAGCAGGAGCTGGCCGCGAAAACTGCGCGGCTGATTGAGCTGGATATGGAGCTGAATCTGGACGGCAAGGGACAGCCGCAGCCTGAGCAGGCGATTGCAAAATCGACGCGGCCTTCCGTTCTGGACAGGCTGAAAGCGCCGCCCGTTCATGGCACACCGGAAAAGCCCCACAAGAAAGAAATGGAGGCACGATGATGAAAAATATTCCTGTTTACAAGCACACGGCGGCCTACGCCAGAGAGCATGACGAGCTTTCGGCCTACCGAGCTTCCAATCAGGCGAACACGGCCTGCAAGGAAGCGATTGAAACCGCCATCCGCGACCACTACCGGGATAACCGGCTGGATACAGCGGCAGTCGATCAGGTGGTGCAGCAGTTTGGCTATGACCGCGCGTTTCATATCCTCGCCATCACCGTCTGTCAAGCAGATTGGGACAGGCGGTATTCTCCCGACAACAGAGCATGGGCAAACGCTATGTCCATCCCCGCCAATCCCGACGCATGGGGTACTGACCGCAATTGCTATCTGGCCGTCAGCAGCCATCCCGGTCTGGTCAATCTGTTTCTCAGCCAGACCCGCAAAGCCTACGCGCAGGAGCGGCAGAAAACCTCTGTCCGGGATATGCTGAAAAAGCTGCCTGAAACAACTTCGCCGAAAATTTCGGCAAAGTCCAAAGCCCCGGAGCGTTGAGCGATGGCAAAACGCAAGCGGGACATTCAGCTCAAATTCCGCGTTACGCCGCAGGAACGGGAAATGATTGAAACAAAGATGGCACAGTTCGGCACCACCAACATGGCGGCGTATCTCCGCAAGATGGCGATTGACGGATATGTGGTAAAGCTCGATCTTCCGGAGCTGCGGGAGCTGGTGTCACTTCTTCGGTATTCCAGCAACAACCTCAACCAGCTCACCCGCCGCGCCCACGAAACAGGCCGTATCTACGAAACCGATCTGGAGGACATTCAGCAAAGTCAGGAACGGATATGGACAGCGGCAGAGAAAATCGTTTCTTCGCTGGCGGCGCTGAAATAAGTCGCAGGGGCGGCGGTTACTCCGCCGCCCCTGTCCGCACAAAAGCCCCGCATTGTTGCAAAGCGCGCGCTGTCATGGTATTCTGATATTAGAAAAGCATAACGTCTTTGAAAAGGAGGCCGTCAAATGTCTATTCTGAAAATTATCCTTGTGCCGCTATCGCTTATCCTGTCCCTGTTCGTCTGGCTGTGCGCGGGGCTGCTGTCCTGCTCCGGCTTCGTGTTCAAGCTGGCAAGCGGCCTGCTCTCCCTGTTGGCCATCGCCGTGATGATTACCTACTCTGTAAAAAACGGCATTATCCTCCTTGTGCTGGCGTTCCTGATCAGCCCGATGGGACTTCCGCTGCTGGCGGTGCAGGGGCTGGGCAAACTGCAAGGCGCAAACGCCGCCATGAAAAACTTCATTCATAGTTAAAGCGCAAGCCGGGGCGAACGCCTCGGCTTGCTTTTCTAAAATCGTTGTTTACTTTCTTGCTAATCTCGGATATAATATTAGCAAGAAGGAAGTGATAACATGACCGCCTACGACCGGCTTGATCTGCTTTTTCAGCAAAACAATGGGATCGTCAAAACCGCGCAGGTTTTGGAAATCGGTATTGCCAAGTCCACGTTTTACGCCTACGCCAAGCAGCGCGGCGTAGAGCAGGCCGCGCATGGCGTTTATGTTTCGCCAGATGCATGGACGGACGCCATGTACCTGCTACACCTTCGTTGTGCGCAGGCTGTATTCTCCCATGAGAGCGCGCTGTTTTTCCATGACCTGACCGACCGGGAGCCGAATCCGTATTCCATCACGGTCAAGACCGGCTACAATCCTGCCAGCCTGCAAGCGGACGGCATCAAGGTCTACACCATCAAGAAAGAATTGCATGATGTGGGGATCGTCACGATGAACACGCCCTTTGGCAACCCGGTTCCCGTCTATGATATGGAGCGTACCATCTGCGATCTGATCCGCAGCCGCAGTGGAATCGAGATGCAGACCTTTCAGGATGCACTCAAGCAATACGCAAAACGAAAAGACAAGGACTTACGGAAGCTGATGCGCTATGCGCAGATGTTCCGTGTTGAAAAACTGCTTCGGCAGTATTTGGAGGTGCTCTTATGATAAAAACTGCACGGCAGCTCAAAGACCTGATCCGCAATCTCTCCAAGGACAAATCCGCAGATGCGCAAATCCTGATGCGCAATTACATGATGGAGCGCTTTCTGGAGCGCATTTCTCTTTCGGAATATCGGGACAAGTTCATCCTTAAAGGCGGGATGCTGGTGGCTGCAATGGTCGGCCTTGACGCCCGCTCCACGATGGACATTGACGCGACCGTAAAGGGTGCGACGGTCGGCATCGAGGACGTGGAGAACATGATTGCCTCCATCATCTCCGTACCGGTGGACGATGGCGTGGGGTTCCAGGTGAAGCGCATTTCCGAGATCATGGACGAGGCCGAGTATCCGGGCATCCGTGTCAGCATGGAAACGGAGTTTGACGGCGTGATAACGCCGCTCAAGATCGACATTTCCACCGGCGACGCCATCACGCCCCGCGAAGTGCGTTACAGCTTCAAGCTGATGCTGGAGGATCGTTCCATTGAAATTTTGGCGTACAATCTGGAAACTGTTCTGGCTGAGAAGCTGGAAACTGTCGTGTCCCGCGCCACCACCAACACCCGCATGAGAGATTTCTATGATCTGCACATTCTGAGCCGGCTCCACGGACAGAGTATCGTCCCAGCCGATCTCCGTGCGGCGCTCATTGCAACGGCCAGGAAACGCGGTACAGAGAAGTATCTTGCCGACGCGCCTGCGGCCTTTGATGAAGTTGAGGCCGACCCAAACATGGAAAAGCTGTGGCGGGCTTATCAGAGGAAGTTTTCCTATGCCGCCGACCTGTCGTGGCATACGGTCGTGGAATCCATCCGCAACCTTTACAGGCTGGCGCAGGGATAAGCGTTGCTCTTGCATTGATGCATTGAATTTCGTTGCAAATTTGTAACTGGAAGTGAGGGTGAAAAAATGATTATATCCGAATTGAGAGTATATGGCTTTCGCCAATTCAAATCTGTGGATGGCGCTCCCGGCTTAAAAATCACTTTTCACAAAGGACTAAACGCGCTGATTGGTGAAAACGATTCGGGAAAAACCGCTGTAATCGACGCATTGAAATTAGTCTTGTTGACGCAGAGCAATGAGTATATCAGGCCGTCAGATGAGGATTTTTATAAACCAATTGGTGGAGATGCGTGCTCAGAGTTTAAGATCGATTGTACAATTTCAGAATTCACACAGAATGAAGCAAAAAACTTTATCGAATATCTTTCATTCAACAAGGCTGAAAATGGTATTGAATATATGCTTGAACTTCATTATCGCGCATGGAAAGAAGGACATAAGATTTATCAGGAATTGCGTGTGGGCGATATAGACGATGGAATTTCGATTGATGGAAAAGCAAGAGAATTGCTGAAAGCTGTTTATTTGAAACCACTCCGTGATGCCGAACGGGAAATGAGTTCCGGACGTGGTTCCAGAATCTCGCAAATACTTCTAAATCACCCTGTTTTCAAAGATAAAAAAGAACATGCGGTTCTCGATATTTTTCGGGATGCGAACAAACGCATTGAGGATTATTTTATAGGTGATACGGATGGAAAACGCATTCTCCAGACGATTCGCAGTAATTTAGAGTCATTTAGTGATAAAGGCCAAGCCAGTGATGCAGAATTAAAAACCTCGGATATTCAGCTAAAAGCTATACTGGAGTCCCTGTCATTGAATGCTCCTGAGATCAATCCCGGGCTTGGGGAATTGAATCTGCTATTTATTGCGGCGGAGTTGTTGCTCCTTAAGGATGATACAGATGGTGGCTTGAAACTGGCTCTAATCGAAGAATTGGAAGCCCATCTGCATCCGCAAGCGCAGCTTCGACTAATCAGTTATCTCCAGAACGAGTATAGCGAGAATGATGTCCAAATTATCATATCCACGCATAGCCCCATTTTGGCATCAAAAATCAACCTCAAGAATTTGATTTTAATGAAGAATGGCACCGGATATGATTTGGCCGAAGGGCGAACTGGATTACAAAAGGGCGATTACCTGTTCCTCCAGCGTTTTCTCGACTCAACAAAGGCCAATCTGTTTTTTGCTAAGGGTATCATAATGGTCGAGGGAGATGCAGAGAATATTTTGATACCTGTTGTTGCAGATATTCTCGGCTATCCATTGGAGAAATACGGAATATCCGTTGTAAATGTTGGGAGCACAGCTTTTCTTCGATATAGCGGAATTATGGTAAGAAAAGACGGCACCGATATAGGAATACCTGTTTCTGTAATAACAGATTGTGATGTAAGACCATACGATATCGAGCCAACGACTAAGGAGAAAACATTCAACGAGAAAGAAGCTGAATCTTTGCAGGCTAAAGAAAAAGGAGACAGAAAATATACAAATGGCTCCGTGCGCGGCTTTACTTCACCTCGATGGACGCTGGAGTATTGCATCGCCCTGAGCAGCCTTTCGGATGTTTTCCATAAGGCGGTTCATTACGGGAAAAAAATTCTGAATGCGAAAGAGTATATTTCGCTGACTGATGCCAAGATTGACGAAGCAAATCGTGATGTCGAAGCAGAAGCGCAGGCGTGGAAGGGGTTCTCCGCTGCTGAGAGGGCATACCATATTTATGATTTAATGCTTAATGGCGATGGAAAAAGCAGCCTGAAAGCGATCGTTGCCCAGTGCTTAGCTTCGCTTTTGCGTTGGGAAGTATCCATAATTCCAGCTGGGTTGACGCAAGAAAAGATGTTTGATCTCGACTTGTATGGATTCAAAGCCGACGAAAGCAAAGAGGCAGCATTGAAATCTGCAATAGAGAATGATCCATTTTTAAGCTATATTGTGAATGCCATCAAATATGCAGCAGGAGAAACGGTGTAGATAGGAGGATTCTATGATGGAATGGCAGATTTCCGACCAAGATATTCAAGCCGTAGAAGAAATCCTTTTGCCGCATGGCGCACAGTTTCCGGAAGATGCAACGAACGTTATACGTTGTTGGCATTCAACTGATGTAGCAGCCTGTCCCGGCAGCGGAAAGACAACGGTTCTTCTCGCAAAACTGAAATTGTTAGCGGATAGAATGCCGCTCGAAAACGGTGCAGGAATCTGTGTGCTTTCTCATACAAATGTCGCCGTCAATGAGATCAAAAACCGGCTTTCCGATTACGCGGACAGACTTCTCAGCTATCCAAATTATATAGGTACCATCCAGTCGTTTATTGACAGATTTGTGACGATGCCATACTTGCGAAACATCTCTGGACAGAATGTGCAAGTGGTTGATAGCCTGACTTTTGCCCAGCAAGTGCTTAGCAAGATGCAGCATGACGCAAAGTATAGTGCGCTTGACTATGTAACAAAGAATAATTTTGAAACTGGCAAGCAATTCTCAGAACGAATCAATCACACACAGGCATTATACATACGAGATGATGGGGCGCTTTGCATAGGAAGGCAGCAAAAGCCGTTGGCTGGTGCTGGGAAGGCTTCTGCTGAGCAATATAAAAAACTGCTGGTCGAGCTTCTTGAAGATGAAGGAATGATACGGTATCAAGACGCCTATGTATATGCAAGCACTGCCATTGGTGAATTACCAGCGGAGTATGCTGACCTCTTTTCGTCACGATTTCAGTATGTATTTATAGATGAATATCAGGATTGCAATAATCTTCAGCGACAAGCCATAGATGCAATATTTGACCCACAAAAATGTGCAGTGTTCAAAATTGGAGATTCCGATCAGGCCATCTACAATTCAGCAGAAGATACAACCCCTGACTGGATGCCGCAGCCTGACTTTCTACCAATTATTACGTCTTGCAGGTTTAACCAAGAAATTGCCAACGTGATCTGCAAGCTAAAAAAGGGCGAGAAAAATATCGTAACGCTTGCCGGGGCGACAGGCGTTAAGCCAGTCTTGCTTGTTTTTTCTCCTGAAAATATTGACAGAGTTATTGGTGGATTCATTTCTGCATTAGATAGGCATGAACTCTACGACAACAATGGCATATATAAGGCTATCGGAGCAGTAAAAAGAGAGGACTTGTCCGGTTTGAAAATTGGGAGCTATTGGACTGAATTTGATGGTTCAGCAAATAAGAAAAACGAGTATAGCTACTGGGTTTTAGTAGATGAGATTGTCCAGTATTTGCTGGAGGGAAAATTGTATAAGGCAGAGCAAAGTGTTCGTAGGCTTTTGTGCCGAGTATTCCACTACATTTCGATAAAGCACCCTATATCAGGAAAAGACTATACCATAGTAGCAATGAAAAATGCTCTCGACGAAAAATACAGAGGGCAGTATCGTCAATGGATATATGAAATGTCGAGGATAAAAACAATTGATAGACATTCGGTAGATCAATTGTTGCGGCAGAAGATAAACGAATTGCTGAGAATTGGAAATCCGAGCCTAACTGATATATTTACTGTTCTTCCAGCGTTTTTTCTCGAAGAATCCACTAGTGTTAATCATGCAGATATAGCCGAGAAAAATGTGCTGATTGATCCTATTAGAGGCCGCAGAATTATATTTGACACTATTCACGGCGTTAAAGGTGAAACGCATGATGCGACTCTATATCTTGAAACCGATAGACAGGGCGCATCCGATTTGAATCGGATTCTTCCGTACTTTGGTGTTGGTCGCTGCGGGAGCTCAAGTCTATATGATTCCAGTCGTAAGCTTGCGTATGTTGGTATGAGTAGGCCTAAAAAGCTATTATGCGTAGCAATACAGGCGGAAACTTATGAAAAGAGTAAGGGCGTATTCGATGCTGACTGGGAAGTTGTTGATTTGAGAAAATAAGGCCAATAATGAAGAAAGCTCAGCTTATCTGACCCGCCCTACCATTCCTAATCATAAAACGGTCTGCTTCGGCAGGCCGTTTTACTTTTCAAGGAGGTGTTCAACATGGCAACCACGCGCCTGATGCCCCTGCACACCGGCAAAGGCCGCACGGTGGGACAGGCCATCCGCGACATCATCGACTACACCGAAAACCCGCAAAAGACAGACGGCGGCAGGCTGATCACAAGCTGGCAATGCGACAGCCGGATCGCTGATGCCGAGTTTCTGTTCGCCAAGAATCAGTATATCCAAAAGACCGGCAGAGTACGTGGCGAGGACGATGTGATCGCCTATCATCTGCGGCAGTCCTTTGTTCCCGGTGAGATCACACCGGAGGACGCGAACCGTTTGGGCTGTGAGCTGGCCAAGCGCTTCACCAAGGGCAATCACGCCTATATCGTCTGCACCCATATCGACAAAGCCCATATTCACAATCATGTGATCTGGAACTCCACCGCACTCAGCCAGACACGGAAATTCAGAAACTTTTGGGGTAGCAGCCGCGCCGTGCGGCGGCTCAACGATACCATCTGCATCGAGAACGGCTACTCCATCGTGGAGAATCCGAAGCGCCACGGCAAGAGCTACAACAAGTGGCTGGGTGACAAAAAGAAGCCCTCCCACCGGGAGCGAATCTGCGCGGCCATTGACGATGCGCTGGCACAAAATCCCGACAGCTTTGAAGCGCTGCTGGAGCTGCTGCGGCAGGCCGGATATGAGGTCAAGGGCAAAAAAGTCCCGTCCCTGTTGGGCGGCGAACAGAAAAAGTCCATTCGCATGGACACCCTCGGCGACGGTTATACTCCCACAGATCTCCGTGCGGTGATTGCCGGTGAAAAGACGCATACACCGCGAAAGCGCCGAGCAGAAATCGCCACTCCAGAAAAGAAAAGCGGGAATTTGCTGGTAGACATTCAGGCAAAATTACGCGTCGGCAAGGGCGCTGGCTATGCGCGCTGGGCAACCCTGTTTAACCTCAAGCAAATGGCACAGACGGTGGCCTATCTGCAAGAGAACGAGCTTTTGGACTATGCCATTCTCTCGGAAAAAGCAGCGGCAGCGTCCGCTCGTTTCAACGACCTTTCCGCAAAGATCAAGTCTGCGGAAACGCGCATGGCTGAGATTGCCGTACTGCGGAAGCATATTGTAAACTACGCTAAGACCCGCGACACCTATGCTGCCTACCGCAAGGTCGGTTATTCCAAGAAATTTCTTGCTGAGCATGAAAGTGAGATCACGCTGCACAAGGCCGCGAAGCAGCATTTTGACGAGCTGGGCGTGAAAAAGCTGCCTACCATTAAAGTCCTGAATACAGAGTACGCCGCACTGATGGCGGAGAAAAAAGCAGCTTATGCCGAGTACCGAAAAGCCCGTGAGGAAATGAAAGAACTGCTGACGACCAAGGCCAACATCGACCGTATTCTGGAGCTGGACAAGGAGCAGGAGGAAGCGAATGAACGACGGGAACAAGAGGCGGAGCAGCGCTAAGCTGTCCGCCCATCAGCGATTTTCAAAATCGCGCAGCCGATGGATTTATCCATCGTTCCAGAACAC
>ERZ773106.1898-NODE-1898-length-13298-cov-27.766594_pt1 | contig 13298 bp, 6 predicted proteins | sample MGYA00580572_ERZ773106 | MGnify/ENA primary metagenome ERZ773106 (study PRJEB29015, sample SAMEA2737868) | human gut metagenome | biome: human gut; feature: human-associated habitat; material: faeces | place: China | collected 2012 ... | reverse complement strand
AATTTATCAGATATTGCATCAAAAATGGACATTTTTGACGTTTGCGTGCACAAAATTAGTCGTTTCCGTGCACGAAAAACAAAAAATGCACCTACTTGACTAAAAAATCCCACTGGGTTTGGAGGAAAAACACTACTTTCGTACCGTGAAAAAAGACTATGTTGAATCCTTAAAATAACAAACCATGAGACGAACTCCTTTTTATAATTTTTTTATAGTGGCTTTATTGGTTACAATGACCGCTTCCGTATCGGCACAACAGGTAGACAGCAAACTTCCCTGGTCTGTGCGACTGACTGAATCGGAAATGATCCGTTACCCCGAATCCTGGCAGCTCGACTTTCAGCCGAAACTGAAGTGGGATTATTGCCACGGACTTGAACTGGGAGCCATGCTCGATGTGTACGACGCTTATGGCGACAAGAAAATTCGTGATTACGCCATCGCGTATGCGGATACAATGGTGCACGAAGACGGAAGCATTACCGCTTATAAATTAACCGATTATAGTCTTGATCGTATCAACTCCGGAAAAATCCTTTTCCGTATCTATGAGCAGACCAAGAATCCTAAATATAAGAAAGCGCTCGACTTGCTTTATAGCCAGTTTGAAGGACAACCGCGTAATGAGGACGGTGGTTTTTGGCATAAAAAGATTTATCCCCACCAAATGTGGCTGGACGGAATTTACATGGGAGCTCCTTTCTACGCGGAATATGCATTCCGTAATAATCTTCCGCAGGACTATGCAGATGTAATCAACCAGTTTGTCACTTGTGCCCGTCATACGTACGATCCTAAAAATGGTCTTTATCGTCATGCGTGCGATGTAAGCCGCACCGAACGTTGGGCGGACCCGGTGACCGGACAGTCGAAACATACGTGGGGACGTGCAATGGGATGGTATGCGATGGCATTGGTGGATGTGCTCGAATTTATTCCGCAACATGAAGCCGGAAGAGATTCCCTGCTTGATATATTGAATAATGTAGCTGTGCAGGTGAAGAAACTTCAGGATCCGAAGACCGGAGGATGGTATCAGGTGATGGACCGGAGTGGTGATAAAGGTAATTACGTAGAATCTTCTTGTTCCGCTATGTTTATTTATTCGCTCTTTAAGGCGGTTCGTTTGGGATATATTGATAAGTCTTATCTGGATGTGGCATTGAAAGGCTACAAAGGATTCCTGGATAATTTTATCGAAGTGGACAAGAACGGATTGGTAACCATCACCAAGGCTTGTGCAGTGGCAGGATTGGGAGGAAAGGTATATCGTTCCGGCGATTATGACTATTATATTAATGAAACTATCCGCAATAACGATCCTAAAGCCGTAGGACCTTTTATTATGGCTAGCTTGGAATACGAACGTTTACAAAAGTAATTTCCGACAATGAAAAGGACTATTTTTAAAGGAATGATGTGTTTGCTTCTACTGGCTGTGGGAGCAACATCTGTTTATGCACAACAACAGCAACGCAAAGACACATTAGTCGTGGCACGCGACGGGACAGGGGAGTATCGTAACATTCAGGAAGCCGTGGAAGCTGTCCGCGCTTTTATGGATTATACGGTGACGATCTATATCAAGAACGGTATATACAAAGAAAAGCTGGTCATTCCTTCCTGGGTGAAGAATGTGCAATTAGTGGGCGAAAGCGCAGAAAAAACGATTATCACTTACGATGACCATGCCAATATCAATAAGATGGGTACTTTCCGCACCTATACGGTAAAAGTGGAGGGAAATGACATCACTTTCAAAGACCTGACGATTGAAAATAATGCGGCTCCACTGGGGCAAGCGGTAGCTCTTCACACCGAAGGCGACAGACTGATGTTTGTCAATTGTCGTTTCCTGGGAAATCAGGATACTATTTATACAGGAACCGAAGGAGCCCGTCTCTTATTCACGAATTGCTATATCGAGGGAACTACCGATTTTATTTTTGGTCCTTCCACCGCTCTATTCGAATATTGTGAACTGCATAGTAAACGTGATTCGTATATCACTGCAGCTTCCACTCCTCAAAGTGAAGAATTCGGTTATGTATTTAAAAACTGTAAGCTGACGGCCGCTCCGGGAGTGAAAAAAGTATATTTGGGTCGTCCGTGGCGTCCTTATGCGGCAACGGTCTTTATCAATTGTGAGTTTGGTAATCATATCCGTCCCGAAGGATGGCACAATTGGAAGAATCCGGAGAACGAAAAGACAGCCCGTTATGCCGAATTCGGAAATACGGGTGCGGGCGCAGATGCTTCTGGGCGTGTGGCATGGGCTAAACAGTTGACAAATAAGGAGGCAATGAAGTATACTCCGCAAAATATCTTTAAGGAAAGCAGTAATTGGTATCCTTATAAATAAAAATACGTAGGTTTTCCGACTGTTTATGCAGCTTGAAATTTTTGTTTCCGGGCTTGGGCATTTGCTTTCCTGGCTTGAAACTCCCGTTCCAAGGCAGGAAACTGCAGTTTCCCTATGTGGGAACTGTCGTTTCTCTACGTGGAAACTAGCGTTTCTTCCCAGGGAAACTGTAGTTCCTATGCGTGGAAACTGAATTTGTCTGCGTGCAAAACAGGATCATATAAGGTGTTGCAGATAAACATCTGCAACGGTATCTGCAACAGTATCTGCAACGCTGCAATCGGTTGATTGCAAGTAAGATACAAGCAAAACGTTGCAGGTGGCAGATAAAAACAAAAAATAAAACTCGTAGGAGAGGATGAAGAATATGAAAACACTTAGGGTTAAAATGGTAGGGCTACTTGCAACGGCTCTTATTCTTTTTTCTGCATTTCGTGCAGACAAACCGGTCATCACTATCTTTATGATAGGTGATTCGACAATGGCTAACAAGAAAATAGACGGAGGAAATCCCGAACGTGGTTGGGGAATGGTACTTCCCGGATTCTTCTCCGAAGACATACGGATAGACAATCATGCCGCCAACGGTCGAAGTTCCAAGAGTTTTATCAGCGAAGGACGCTGGGAAAAAGTAATTTCTAAAGTGAAGAAAGGAGATTATGTCTTTATCCAGTTCGGCCATAATGATGAGAAAGCAGACTCTACCCGTCACACCGATCCGGGTAGTACTTTTGATGAAAATCTTCGTCGGTATGTGAATGAAACCCGCGCCAAAGGTGGAATTCCGGTGTTGTTCAACTCTATCGTCCGTCGAAACTTCGTACAGCCGAAGGATGCTGCCATCGCAAAAGATGTCCGCCGCACACCGGGGGAAAAGGAACAACCGAAAGAGGGAACCGTTTTATTCGATACGCATGGTGCCTATCTGGATGCTCCCCGCAATGTGGCAAAAGAACTGGGAGTGACTTTCATCGACATGAACAAAATCACCCACGACCTGGTGCAGGGACTGGGACCAGTAGAATCAAAGAAACTATTCATGTTTGTCGAACCCAATCAGGTGCCGGCTTTCCCGAAAGGTCGTGAAGACAATACTCACTTAAACGTATACGGAGCACGAACAATTGCCGGACTGGCAGTGGATGCTATCGGCAAGGAAATTCCGGAACTGGCGAAGTATATCCGTCAATTCGATTATGTAGTGGCCCAAGACGGTAGCGGTGATTTCTTTACCGTGCAGGAAGCTATCAATGCTGTTCCCGATTTTCGCAAAGACGTCCGTACCACTATCCTGATTCGTAAAGGAACTTATAAAGAGAAGCTCATCATCCCCGAATCCAAGATTAATATCTCTTTGATTGGAGAAGACGGTGCGATACTGACTTATGACGGTTTTGCAAACAAGAAAAATGTATTCGGCGAGAACATGGGAACTTCCGGTTCGTCCAGCTGTTACATCTATGCCCCTGATTTTTATGCGGAGAATATCGCATTCGAGAACTCATCAGGTCCCGTAGGACAGGCAGTTGCCTGCTTTGTGTCTGCCGACCGTGTCTATTTTAAGAACTGTCGTTTTTTAGGTTTCCAGGATACCCTCTATACATACAGTAAGCAAAGCCGCCAATATTATGAAGACTGCTACATCGAAGGAACGGTTGATTTTATCTTCGGTTGGTCTACGGCTGTTTTCAACCGTTGCTACATTCATAGTAAGCGGGATGGTTATGTCACCGCTCCCTCTACTGATAAAGGAAAAAAATATGGCTATGTATTCTATGATTGTAAACTGACTGCGGAACCGGAAGCCACAAAAGTGTATCTGTCCCGTCCCTGGCGTCCGTATGCACAAGCTGTATTCATCCGTTGCGAACTGGGGAAACACATTCTTCCCATTGGCTGGAACAACTGGGGCAAGAAGGAAAACGAGAAAACTGTCTTTTATGCCGAATATGAAAGTCGGGGCGAAGGAGCCAACCCGAAAGCGCGCGCTGCTTTCTCCCAACAATTGAAGAATCTGAAAGGATATGAGATAAATGCAGTTTTGGCAGGAGAAGACGGATGGAATCCGATAGAGAACGGAAATAAACTGATAACGGTAAAGCGTTGATCTGACGAACAGATATGATTGTTTACTCAAGTTTCGGAAGTAGTTTAATAGGCTGAAAGCCTTCTATTATATAGCGTAGGGCATTGCCCTACGTGATAGGTATACACCAAACATAAGCCCTGAAAGGGCGGAACTGCATATGCTCAACTGGTACACTGCTTTATTGAGCTGGTACAACTTTATCGATCTGGTACAACTGATAGTCAATATGCCCCTACAATGGAACAAAAATTAAGCTAATTCACCTCTGCAATGAAACAAAAAATGAGTAAATTCACCCCTGCAATGAAACAAATTTGTATATTTGTAACTGTAAATAAACAAATTACGATATGTTTGAACGAAGGATACAGAATCAGTTGCATGAGTGGGCAGAGAAAAATAATAGAAAACCTCTGATATTGAGAGGAGCCCGCCAAGTAGGGAAGACCACTATTGTTGAGCAGTTTGGCAAAGAATTTGATAATTTCCTGTCTTTAAATCTTGAAAAGAAAGAGGCAAAGGATTTGTTTGAGTCTACTGATGATGTAAAGATGCTGCTGCCTTTATTGTTTTTGTATGATAATAAGCCGCAGAGGCCGGGACGAACCCTGCTTTTTATCGACGAGATACAGTCGTCGCCACAAGCTGTTGCATTGTTGCGGTACTTTTACGAGGAATTGCCGGAGTTGTATGTTATTGCAGCAGGTTCTCTTCTGGAAAATATGTTGGACAAACACATCTCGTTGCCTGTAGGACGGGTGGAGTATATGGCTTTGCATCCGTGTTCCTTTATTGAGTTTCTTCAGGCAATAGGAGAGGGACGGTTTGTAGATTGGATTTTGGAAGCACGTTTGCCGGAGGCTTTCCATCAACAATTAATGCTACTTTTTAATAGTTATGCACTGATAGGCGGGATGCCCGAAATTGTAGCGAGGTATGCTGCTAACCGAGATGTTGTATCCTTGTCCGATACTTACAATCAACTGCTAAATGCCTACAAGAATGATGTGGAAAAGTATGCGGAGACAAACACGCAAGCTGCGGTGATTCGTTACATACTGGAAGAAGGTTGGGGATATGCAGGGCAAGCTGTCACTTTAGGAGGATTTGCACAGTCCGCTTACAAAGCCCGTGAAACGGGCGAGGCTTTCCGTACTCTGGAAAAAGCATTGTTGCTGGAGTTGGTATATCCTACCACTCATACGATAATGCCAGCTACCACAGATTTGAAACGCGCTCCTAAATTGATCTGGCTGGATACAGGACTAGTAAATTATGCGGCTGAAATACAAAAAGAATATCTTCTTAGTAAAGATTTGACGGATACATGGAGAGGTATGGCTGCCGAACAAATCGTTGCGCAGGAATTAAAAGCTCTTTCCAACGAAGTAGGTAAGAAGCAAAAGTTTTGGGTACGGGCTAAAAGGGGGAGTTCTGCAGAAGTGGACTTTGTATACATATATGGCGGGAAAATCATTCCAATTGAAGTGAAAAACGGACACAACGCCCACTTAAAATCCATTCATCAGTTTATGAATGAAACGGAGCATGATTTGGCAGTTCGAATCTGGTCGGGGAATTATGCTATAGACGAAGTTACTACTAATGAAGGAAAACATTTCAAACTTATCAACCTTCCTTTTTACATGATAGCCGCATTGCCTAATATTTTAAAAAAAATAGAGACATAAGTCATGTTGGCCCGATTCTGTTAAATAGCCACTAAAGATTGCATGATACTACAAGTATTTTTCTATCTTTACGCCACAGAACCGAGTGATATGATGAAGAAAACCTTAATTTCAGTAATTCTTTTGTTAGCTATTGCGTTCTCAACATACGCGCAACAGCACTGTTTTTTCACCCACTATTCTACTGAAGATGGACTATCCCAAAATACGGTGATGAACATCTTGCAGGATCACAAAGACAACCTTTGGTTTGCCACCTGGGATGGTATCAACCGTTTCAACGGTTATACTTTCAAAACATACAAGGCTCGTCAGGGAAACTACATCAGTCTGACCAATAACCGTGTAGACCGTATGTATGAAGATTGTTACGGCTTTCTGTGGTTGCTGACTTATGACAACCGTGTCCATCGTTTCGACCCGAAGACAGAGACATTCGAGCAAGTGCCTGCTGCCGGAGAAGAGGGGAGTGCTTTCAATGTGCATACCATTGAAGTGATGCCGAACGGAACCGTCTGGCTGCTGACGGAAAACGACGGGGCCATCCGCATCCTGACGCATCCGGATGAGAATAATCGCTTGACATGGGATATTTATTCCAGCAAGACAGAACTGTTTCCTTCTTTACATGTATTCAAAGTTCATCAGGATAAAGCCGGCAATGACTGGTTGTTGACGGATAATGGCCTCGGTATGATCCATCCCGGAAAGAAAGAGCCGGATTCTTATTTTACGGAGACAAAAGGAAAGTTTGGCGGAATGAATCAGGCTTTCTATGCTGTGCAGGAACGCGATAAAGATATTTGCTTCGCCTCGGATCATGGACGTATCTGGTCTTATCAGAAAGAAAGCGGAGAATTTACGTTGATCGAGCTTCCCACAAAAGGACAGATCACCTCCATTCATCCCATTGCACCGGACGTATCCGTTATTACTACCGATTCGGATGGCTTCTTTACTTACAACCTGCGAACAAAAACAAACGTACATTACTCGTTCCTGACTTGTAAGGCGTTACCCGCAAAGCCGATCCTTTCTGCTTATGTAGACCGTTCTTCGGAAGTGTGGTTCGAACAGGAAGAACCGGGTGTTGTAGCTCATTTTAATCCCTCGACCGGAGTGGTGACCCGTGAGCAAATTCCTATAGAATACAGCAATCCCGAACGTTCCCGTCCGGCTTTTCATATCCATGAAGACGTAAACGGTTATCTTTGGGTACATCCTTACGGAGGAGGTTTCTCTTACTTCGATCCTCAAAAAAAATGCTTGGTTCCTTTCTATAACGGACTGGGCAGCCGTGACTGGCGTTTTTCCAATAAGATTCACTCGGCCTTTTCCGATAAACAAGGTAATCTGTGGCTTTGTACCCATTCTAAAGGATTGGAGAAAGTGACTTATCGAAATGTACCCTTTGCGATGATGACCCCTATGCCTCATGAACACGAATCGTTGCATAATGAGGTACGTGCCCTGTGTGAAGACAAACTGGGAAATTTGTGGGTTGGCTTGAAAGACGGTATACTTCGTATATATGATGCCGACAAAACTTATAAAGGATACCTCACCGAAAACGGCACGATCTCTACCACCGGTACTCCCATGCTGGGAACCGTTTATTTTGTTATTCAGGATTCAAAAGGAATCATCTGGATTGCGACAAAAGGAGACGGCCTTGTTCGTGCCGAGCCGACTTCTTCCAACGGAATGTCTTATAAGCTGACCCGTTATCTTCATCGTGAAGATGATATGTACAGTTTGAGCGATAATAATGTATATTGCGTCTATGAAGATCATTATGGTCGTATCTGGCTGGCAACTTTTGCCGGAGGTATCAATTATATCACGGAGAATGAAGCTGGAAAGACATTGTTTATCAATCACCGGAACAACCTGAAAGGTTATCCCATCGATCCTTGTTACAAAGCTCGTTTCATCACTTCCGATAACAACGGACGCTTGTGGGTAGGAACAACTACGGGTGCCGTTGCTTTTGATGAGAATTTTAAGAAACCGGAGGATGTGAAGTTCTATCATTTCTCCCGTATGCCGAATGATACGCAAAGTTTGAGTAATAATGATGTCCATTGGATTATCTCCACCAAGAAAAAGGAACTTTACCTGGCTACTTTCGGCGGCGGACTCAACAAACTGGTATCTATCAGTAAGGACGGTCACGGAGAATTCAAATCATATTCCGTATTGGATGGTCTTCCTTCCGATGTCCTGCTTTCCATCCGTGAAGATAGTAAGCAGAATCTATGGATTAGTACAGAGAATGGAATTTGTAAGTTCATCCCCTCTGAAGAACGTTTTGAAAGTTATGACGAACGTAGTATCACTTTCCCTGTACGTTTTAGTGAAGCCGCTTCGGCATTAACTGCTAAAGGAAGTATGCTTTTCGGTGCTAGCGGCGGAGTCTTTATATTTAATCCTGACTCTATTCGTAAGAGCAGCTATATCCCGCCTATTGTATTCTCCAAACTGACAGTGGCCAATGAGGACATTACCCCCGGAAGTAACTCATTGTTGAAAGTGGATATTGACGACGCTGATAAATTGGTACTTTCGCATAAAGAGAATATTTTTTCCGTTCATTTCGCGGCACTCGATTATACCAATCCGCAAAATATACAGTATGCTTATATTCTCGACGGATTTGAAAAACAGTGGACCTTTGCCGACAAACAGCGTAGCGTGACTTATACGAATCTTCCGAAAGGAGAGTATGTGCTCCGCGTCCGTTCTACCAATAGCGATGGTGTATGGGTGGATAACGAACGTATCTTGGATATTGTCATTCTGCCTTCTTTCTGGGAAACGCCGATAGCATACGTGCTTTATATACTTTTTATTCTGATTATTATTCTTGTGGCCGTTTATATCCTGTTCACCATTTACCGGTTGAAGCATGAAGTGTCGGTCGAACAGCAGATTTCGGATATAAAACTGCGCTTCTTTACGAATATATCCCATGAGTTGCGTACTCCGCTTACGTTGATAGCAGGTCCGGTAGAGCAGGTCTTGAAGAATGATAAATTGCCGGCTGATGCCCGCGAACAGTTGGTGGTGGTTGAAAGGAACACCAGCCGTATGCTTCGTCTTGTCAATCAGATATTGGACTTCCGTAAGATTCAGAACAAGAAGATGAAGATGCAGGTACAGCGTGTGGACATCGTTCCTTTCGTGCGCAAGGTGATGGATAATTTTGAGGCTGTGGCCGAAGAGCATCGGATTGATTTCCTATTTCAGACGGAAAAGGATCATCTTTATCTTTGGGTGGACGCCGATAAGCTCGAAAAGATTGTATTCAATCTGCTTTCCAATGCATTTAAGTATACGCCGAATGGCAAGATGATAACGATGTTTATCCGTGAAGATGAGAATACAGTTTCTATCGGTGTACAAGACCAGGGAATTGGTATCGCGGAAAATAAAAAGAAATCCTTGTTTGTCCGTTTTGAGAATCTGGTAGACAAGAATCTGTTCAATCAGGCTAGTACGGGTATCGGACTTTCATTGGTGAAAGAGCTTGTGGAGATGCACAAGGCTACTATTTCCGTGGATAGTCGTTTGGGAGAGGGAAGTTGTTTCAAAGTCGATTTCCTGAAAGGGAAAGAACATTATGATAAGGAAACCGAGTTTATCCTGGAAGATGCGGAAGCTCCGGTAAGGATGGGGCAAGTGGTGGATATAGCCAACTCTTCCATTCAGTCTGAAACGCTGATACCCGATGATTCGGAGAAAATTGAAGCTGTTTATGAGGAAGATGCTGCGAAAGAAGAAAACTCCAAAGAGCTGATGTTATTAGTCGAAGATAATCAGGAGTTACGTGAATTCTTGCGTAGTATATTTTCTCCGATGTACCGGGTAGTGGAAGCTGCCGATGGTAGAGAAGGAGCGAATAAAGCATTGAAGTATCTTCCGGATATTATTATCAGTGACGTGATGATGCCCGAGAAAGACGGTATTGAAATGACGCGTGAACTGCGTGCGGATATGACAACCAGCCATATACCTATTATCCTGCTTACTGCCAAGACTACGATTGAAAGTAAACTGGAAGGATTGGAATATGGTGCGGATGATTATATAACGAAACCTTTCAGTGCTACCTATCTGCAAGCCCGTGTGGAAAATCTGTTGATGCAGCGTAAGAAACTGCAAAGTTTCTATCGGGATAGCCTGATGCATATCAATATGTCCGTTACTTCCGGCGAGTTGCCTGCGTCGACAAAGGCTATGGCTGAAGAGGAAAAAAAGATAGTGTCGGAGCGAGAAGAAGAGCAAACGCAATTACAGTCACAACAGCAACCGACCATTCCTGATATGTCTCCAAATGACCGTAAGTTTATGGATAAACTGGTTGAACTGATGGAGGCAAATATGGATAACGGTGATCTGGTGGTGGATGATCTGGTGCGGGAAGTTGCAGTCAGCCGTTCTGTTTTCTTCAAAAAACTGAAGACACTGACGGGCTTGGCTCCGATTGAGTTTATAAAAGAGATGCGTATTAACCGTGCCGCCCAATTGATAGAAACAGGTGAGTTCAATATGACGCAGATTTCCTATATGGTAGGTATTAATGATCCGCGCTATTTTAGTAAATGCTTTAAGTCTAAACTGGGTATGACGCCAACTGAGTATAGAGACAATCTTGGGAAAAAGTATAATTAGTCGTTGAGTGGATTGTATGACTTCCTCTGAGACGGGGAGAAGTAGGATAAATTGTTTTTTATTGGTTTAATTGATATAGAGAATGTAGTTCATACTGAGAAAGGCTTTAATAAATAACTTAACTTTCGCAAGTGCTCAAGTCTGTAACTATTGAGTTGAGCACTTGCAAATCTTAAATCAAAAGAATAAAAGAACCTATTATTGGTATACGCCTTCTTTATAGTAAAAAGGCAGCTTTATATTGGTTATAACTTTTCTATTTCTTTCTCTGACAACCCGGAACTTTCCATGATAATAGCTGTAGAGACTCCTAATTTCTTTAAATTACGTGCCATATCCATACGTCCTTCCATATGCCCTTCTACACGTCCTTCCATACGCCCTTCCATACGCCCTTCTATGAGTCCTTCCAGTTTTGCCCCATCCAATACGTCATTTTGTATCATCATGGCACTCAGATGTTCATCATAAGCATGTCGTTCTTCCTTAGACATATTGTAGTAGATCAGTTTTTCACGAGCCTCTTCCAGGCCGGGAGCTTTGGTATCGGCACGGATACATCCTGTTTTCAGATATTCAATCCACTCTTCCAAAGGAGTGACGGCTGCTTTATTGAATTCATTTACACGAATCAGGAAGTATTCCGGAAAAACTTCGGCAGGCAGTTTATGTACTAAGGCATCTTTCTCTTTAGTGGTCACCTCAAGGCGGTCTCCTGTATGCACTCCTGTGAAGATGTTCTGACCGTGGTACAGATAATCGTTCCCTTTACCGATGTCGAAGTACAAGATGCTGATAGAATAAATCTTTTTCACCTCATAATAGCGTTCACCAAGGGAGATATGTTCTGTGATCGCTTTTGCTACTCCATAGAGAATGCGTTCCAGATAATAGAGCTCACGGGTGTTTTGAATCTCTACAATGATAATCTCATCCTTGCTGTTACGTGCTTTGATGTCTACACGGTTGAACTTATCATCACTGGTCTGCTGATTACTTTCGCTTTCCAGTAGCTCGATGATTTTCACCTCTTCACCCAATAAAACGGTTAAAAAACCTTCTAACACACCGAAATTGGCTTTTTGGCGGAGGAGTCTCTTTATCGCCCAATCAAACCGTATATATTTGTCCGGCTGTACCATATCATTCTGTTTTTTAAGTTATTGCAAAGCTACGACTTTTTTTTAGATAATGTGGATGAAAGTAATTTCTTTTCGCTATATTTGCAGTGATACTCTTGAATCGAGTATCATACATCATTATTTGGTTTAACCGTCTCCCGGAAAGCAGCAAACTTAAAAGAGATAGCAAGTTAAACCAAACAGCCATTCGTATGTTCTACAACTACGATATGCGCATCCGTTCGGTTTATGCTATCTGGGTTGTTTGCTGCACCTCTGGGGACTAAATTGAATTGGGTGCGTTTTTTTGTGCCCATTTCTAACTTTAAAAACAAACAATATGAGGCACAGCTTTTCTTTATCGGGAGAACTTCACATCGTTGGCATAGTAGCTATTCTATTATACTTTATGTTATTGTCTGTCATCGCCATGATGTGGATACGTATTGAGCGACAGGATGAAACAATCCGGAATCTCCGAATAAAAATATCTGAAACAGAGTGTTGTAAAATAGCAGATAAAGAAGCGGTTCGTATCATGTGTCTGCATGAGTTGTTTGAACGGATAGACTACTCAGACAAGGAACATTCCACTATATATCAGATGCCATGAAATGGATTTCCGATACTCATGATTGTCCCTGTCTGATGAAAACAGATATGGAAAAGTCCGGGAATGTTTATGATTTCTTGAGAGTCTATTATGAAGAAATAGACTCTGAGGAGGATTGGAAAGACCTTTCTTTTTCAAATCTGCAATGTGGCTATTGTTTGCTATGTTCGGCTTTGGAACTTGCCAGGGCAGATGAAGAAAAATACGGGAAAGAAACGATTACTAAATTAGCTGTTGCGAAATCCATTGCATCAAAGAGGCTTTTTAAATATAAACCATTAAAATGGTTTTATATATGGATAAAGAAACGAGGAAAAAGAAGTACTTTCCGTTAACATTGTTAACGGAATATTTTAACCTCTGTCTTTGTAGATGCAAAAGTATATACTTTTGTATACATAAAGTACGTACTTTTGAGGTATAAAAGTGTACATTTAACACATACTTAAGTACGTACTCTTGTAATACAAAGAATGCATGTTTTCAATAGCTTGTTAATCAGTGCTATAAAGACAGAATTATAACTTGTGGAATGCGTTTAGATATCTCTTCGGGTATTTCCCATAGAGAAGATAATACCTGTTTTGATAATTTGAAATAGAGGGGGGTGGAAAACAAGAGGATGTGCCGATGTGCATATCGGCACATTATTAAATTAATATTCTAACCTTTCCATATGTCCTTTATTTCCATTGCGTGCGTCATATTGTTGTGCCAGCTCTTTTGCCTGGTTATAGAAATAAGT
>ERZ773106.1879-NODE-1879-length-13427-cov-3.147846_pt1 | contig 13427 bp, 10 predicted proteins | sample MGYA00580572_ERZ773106 | MGnify/ENA primary metagenome ERZ773106 (study PRJEB29015, sample SAMEA2737868) | human gut metagenome | biome: human gut; feature: human-associated habitat; material: faeces | place: China | collected 2012 ... | reverse complement strand
GCTGCCTCAGGCGGTGGCACTCTTTTGCCAAGATAAAATTCAGATTACGGGCAACAAGACCCGTATTTTAGATTGAGGTATAGTGTGAAAAATCACACTATACAGATTATATTGCCCTCAAAATTTGCCTTTTGCATAATTTTGAGATGGCTGTAATCACCATGAACGCCTTGTCAGGCTACAGCAAGGTGTTAATGATTTTTAATGAACGGTATGTAGCCTGAAAGGCTATGGTGATTATTATGGAGATACAACAGCTTTCAACCCTGCTGTCCGGCAACAGCTATCCCGGCCGTGGGATCGTGTTGGGTCGCAGCAAGGACGGGAAAACGGCAATGATCGCCTATTTTATTATGGGGCGCAGCGTCAATTCCCGCAACCGTGTGTTTGAGGAGAACGACCGTGGCGGCATTCGCACAAAGGCTTTTGATGAGAGCAAGATGGAGGATCCGTCTTTGATCATTTACAACCCGGTGCTGTGCTTGGACGGCAAGACCATTGTCACCAACGGTGACCAGACGGATACCATCTATGACTTTATGGCAAAGGGCAAGTGCTATCGCCATGCGCTGCTTACCCGGGAGTTTGAGCCGGACGCGCCCAACTACACCCCCAGAATCAGCGGCGTTGTCAAGCCGAACGGCGACTACAACCTGTCCATCTTAAAGTCCAATATGGGTCGGGGTGACTCCTGCCTGCGTTACTTCTTTGAGTATGCAGCGGTGCCCGGTCTGGGCCATTTGATCCACACCTACAAGGGCGACGGCGATCCGATCCCGTCCTTTGAGGGCGAGCCGGTGCCGGTGGAGATGGACGGCGACCTGGACAGCTTTACGCAAATGATTTGGGACAGCCTGAACGAGGACAACAAAGTTTCCCTCTTTACCCGTTTTATTGATTTGGAGAGCGGTAAGGCAGAAAGTCGGATTATCAATAAAAACAAATAAAATACAGAAAATACAGGAGAATTGGCGGCAAAACGGCAGTTCTCCTAAAAGTCTTTTTTGGAGGTCAAAGAATATGACGGTTTTGGTGGTAGGCGGCGGTGGCCGCGAGCACGCATTGGTGCGTAAGATCAAAGAGTCACCCAGAGTGGACAGTGTGCATTGCTGTCCTGGCAATGGGGGCATTGCCTATGATGCAGTGTGCCACAATGTGGCGGCCATGGATATAGACGGCGTCGTGGCGCTGGCAAAGGAGATTAAGGCAGACCTGGTGGTCGTGGCCCCGGACGATCCGCTGGTGGCCGGTATGGTAGATGCCCTGAACGCGGCGGGCTTTGCCACTTTTGGTCCTCGAGCCAACGCGGCTATCATTGAAGGCTCCAAGGTATTCTCCAAGGATCTGATGCAAAAGTACCACATTCCCACCGCCGAGTATCGGGTATTTGACGATCCCCGGGCGGCCATTGAATATATTACGGAGAAAAACGAATTCCCCACTGTCATTAAGGCAGACGGTCTGGCTTTGGGCAAGGGCGTGCTGATTCCGGAAACTTTGGAAGAAGCGGTGGCCGGTGTTAAGGAAATTATGGAGGACAAGGTATTCGGTGCCTCCGGCAATCATATTGTGGTGGAGGAGTTCCTTACCGGACCGGAAGTGTCTGTGCTGGCCTTTACCGATGGCAAGTGCGTGCGCCCCATGGTGTCCTCTATGGATCACAAGCGAGCACTGGACGGCGACAAGGGGCTGAATACCGGCGGTATGGGTACCGTGTCCCCCAACCCGTACTATACGGAAGCGGTGGCACAGCAATGTATGGACACCATCTTCCTGCCCACCATTGCGGCTATGAATGCCGAAGGGCGCACCTTCCAAGGCTGCCTCTACTTTGGTTTGATGCTTACCCCCAAGGGTCCCAAAGTGATTGAATACAACTGCCGTTTCGGCGATCCGGAGACCCAGGTGGTGCTGCCCCGACTGGAAACGGATATTATGGATATTTTTGACGCCATTAACGCCGGTACGCTGGCGCAGCTGGACATTCGGTGGAGTGATAAAGCCTGCGCCTGTGTAATTTTGGCCAGCTGCGGTTATCCCAAGTCTTACCCCAAGGGGCTGGAGATCACCGGTCTGACCGATGGGCAGCGAGCGGGAGTTACCGTGTACCATGCAGGTACAGCGCAAAAGGAAGGCAAGCTGGTGACTGCCGGCGGGCGCGTGCTGGGCATTACCGCCTTGGGTGACAATTTGCAGGCGGCGCTGGATACCGCCTATGCCGCTGCACGGGAAGTACACTTTGACGGTGTGCATTACAGAAAAGACATTGGAGCCCGCGCATTGGCTGCCGGCAAATGTGAATAGGCTATGAACTTTACAAATTGTTATTGACAATTATACAGGATGTGATATAATAGACACGTTACACACTTTGTATAATTTTTAATCGAAGAGGCGAAATTATGGCAACTGTTAAAAAGAGCAAAAAACGAATTATCGTTCCCATCGCCATTGTGTTGGTGATCGCCATTATCGTGACCAGTATCGTTATTGTGCGCAAGGTCAACGGCGGCGAACAGGTGACCCTGCATACCATCTCTACCGGCGATATTTACGAGACGGTCAGCGCTACCGGCGATGTGACCGCAGGCGCCAGCCGTACATACAAGGTCGGCACTGTGGCAACTGTAAAAGAAGTGTTTGTCCAAAAGGGCGACAAGGTCAAAGAGGGCGACAAACTGGCTACCTTTGATACCTCTAATGTGGACGCCCAGATCTCCAAATTGCAGGGGACTTATACGGACGCTAAGAAGGCGTACAACACCGCTCGCAGCAATCAGACTGCCGCTAAGTCGAATTTGGCAGCGGTCAATAAGCAGATCAACACGCTGGAAAAGCAGATTGCCAAGTTGCAAAAGCGTGCCAACACCACTACCTCAAAGAAGAAGACCTCAACGAAAAAGCACCGCACCACGCTGCCGACCACAGTTCCCACAACACGGGTGACTACCACCAAAGAAACCACCGCTAAGGCCGCTACTTATACGGTAAAGGCCACGGTGCTGGCCGGCCAGGAGAGTTACGGTACTGTGCAGGTGGGTAATAATACCGCCGGTTCTACCAGTGCAGGTAAGTACGACGAGGGTGCAGATGTGGTGATTAAGGCTGTTCCTGTCAAGGATTATAGCTTCTCCGGTTGGTACGATGCCAACGGCACGAAATTGAAGTCCTCCAAGCAGGTGACTGTTCAGGTGCGTGGTAATGTGCAGTATATTGCGCAGTTTGAGAAGACCAGCTCCACCGGTGCGCTCACGGATCTGTCCGATACTTTGGCCGAGATTGCCGATAATATTCGCGATATGACCAATGATGTGGACACCATGATGCAGATCATGAAGACCACAGCGGACGCGATCAGTAAGGCGTTGGATAGAAATATTACCGATTCCAATGCCATCGCCAACGCGGTGGAAAAGGCCATTCGTGACGCCATCAGCGACGGATTGATTAACGAGGACAATCTGAAAGTGATGGGTGATGTGCTGGCAAAGAGTATTGCCCAGGCTGTAAAGGAAATTGATTGGAAGAGCGTTGCAAAAGACCTGACCAGTACGACGGATATACAGTTGACCACTAAGCAGCTGCAATTGGCTGCCCTGTATGCGCAGTCCAAAATGTATGCGGTAGAGGCTTCTGACACTGCTGTCAGCGCACAAAAGAGCGTAATGGAGGGTGCAGAGAGTGCCCTGACCGCTTTGCAGGACGCAAACAAGGATTTGCAGGCCGGTTGGACCGCTTCTTTTGACGGTACCATCACCACCTGCGATTTGGTAGCCGGGGAGCAGACCTCCCTGGTCAATGACGGCATTGTGCTGGAGAATATGAACACCATGGTTGTGACCATCAGCCTGAGTGAGTACGATAACCATCGGGTGAAGGTGGGTATGCCCTGCACCATTACCACCGCTTACGGTAAGTATGAGGGCGAGGTAACTGCCAAGGCGCCTACCGCCACCGGCGGATCTACCGGCTCCATCTTGGACAATGTAGGTTCCATGGCCGGTATCAGCGGTCTGTCCAGCCTAACCAGCTCCGGTGCAGGCGTGGAGTGCACGGTGGAAGTGAAACACCCGGACGAGAATATTATCATCGGTTTTGAAGCCAATGTGGTGATTAGCACCGGTGAGTACCTGGGCGTTGTAACTGTGCCCACCGGCTCGATTGTGCTGGATAAGACCGGCACCTATGTGTACCTCTACAACGAGAAGGAAAAGACGGTCACCAAGACTGCCATTACCACCGGCGCTATGTCGGACAGCGCCTACCAGGTAACCGACGGCCTGAAAGCCGGGGACAAGATCGTTGCCGCACCATCCACTACCTATAAGGAAGACTCCTTTAAGGTTAAAGTGGTTGACAAACTGAGTACAACAAAATAAGGAGCACTTTTTGTGAACATTTCAGAAAGCTTTAAAATCGCTGTCAAAGCCATAAAGGCGAACTGGATGCGCTCGCTCCTGACGATGTTGGGTATCATTATCGGTATCAGCTCTGTGATCATGATTGTGGGAGCCGGTACCGGTGCCCGGGACTATATTGTCTCTTTAATCGAGGATATGGGCTCCAACGCCGTGATGGTCTCGGTGGATACCACTCAGGCTACGGACAACGACTACATTACCTTGAAGGATGTAGAGAATATTAAAAGCCGTGTAAACGGCGTAGATCGCTGCTCGCCTATGCTGATGGGCTTTGGTAAGGCTACCATTGACTCCCAGGCCAAGGAAGCTACCGCTATGCTGGTTGGCGTAAACAGTGATATTCAGTACGCCTTGACCGAAGGCTGCACCTACGGTCGGTTCTTTACCGATGAGGAGTACAACGCCAATTCGCCTATTGCCGTGATCGGCATTAACAGTGCGCAAAGTGTATTTGGGTATGAAGATGTGACCGGCGAGTATGTGACTGTGTCCTCCAGCGGTAAGTCCATGAAGGTCAAAATAGCGGGTGTGGCCAATATTGACCAGATTGCCCAGTCCGCCGGCGGCAGTTCCTCTCTGTCAACTATGTTTCAGCAGAACGAGGACTCTCCTGTGATCGCATTGTTTATGCCATGCACGACGCTGACCCAGATCACCGGCGCCAACTCCAACCTGAGCTCCATTTTCGTGATCGCCCAGGACGGTGCAGACAATGACGCTGTAGGTAACGCCACCGTCAACTACTTGAAAGCGGCCCACGGCAATTTTGCCAAGAATATGTATATTGCCCAGAATATGGCCACTTATATTCAGATCGTAGATATTGTTATGCAGGTGCTGACCGCATTTATTGCCTGTGTAGGTGCCATTTCCCTAATCGTTGGCGGTATCGGCGTGATGAACATTATGCTGGTGTCCGTAACCGAGCGAACGCGGGAGATCGGCATACGAAAGTCCTTGGGCGCCAAGACCAAGGTGATCACCTTGCAGTTCCTAACCGAATCGGTGATTTTGTGCTTGATCGGCGGTATCATTGGCTTGGTATTAGGCATTGCAGGCGCGTATGCGGCCTGTGCCGTTATCAATATTACCCCCAAGATCACTTGGTGGGTGATCCTGCTGGCACTGGCATTCTCCAGCGGTGTTGGGCTGTTCTTCGGCATTTACCCGGCCCGCAAGGCTGCTAAGCTGTCGCCTATTGAGGCGCTGCGCCGAGAGTAAGTCAAAATTTATACAAAGTAAGACCGTATCGACTGGCATAGTCGGTACGGCCTTTATTTAGGTATTGAAAAAGATGGCATAATAGTGTAAAATAAAAGGACATTTTGAGCGTATGCGCAAGAATAAGGGAGGACCCTTGTATGGAGAGTATTCAGCAAGTGATCGACCGCTTTGATTTTCAGGGCAAGACGGCGGATTGCCGGGCCTTTGGCAACGGCCATATCAATACAACCTATATCGTTACCACCGATCTGCCGGAGGGCGGTCAGCAGCGGTACGTGCTGCAGAAGGTCAATCACAATGTATTTCGAGACATTGACCGGCTGATGCAGAATGTGTTTGCAGTCACTTCCTTTTTGCAGGAGAAGATCCGGGCTGCCGGCGGCGACCCGGACCGGGAGACCCTGCACTTTATCAAGACCAAGGATGGCGCGCAGTATTACACTGCACCGGATGGGGACTACTTCCGCGCCTATGTGTTTGTAAAGGACTCTACCAGCTATGACGCGGTGGAGAGCGCAGCTCTGTTCCAAAAGAGCGGCGAGGCATTCGGTCGGTTCCAGCACCTGCTGGCGGATTTTCCGGCTGAGACTCTGTATGAGACCATTCCGAATTTCCATAACACCCTGTGGCGGTATGAGAACGAGTTTCTCCCAGCGGTAGAAGCCGATAAGGCCGGTCGTGCCGCCGCTGTGCAGGCGGAAATTCAGTTCGTAAAGGACCGCAAGGCGGACACCCATCGGCTTAGCGACCTGGCGGCTGCCGGTCAGTTGCCTCTGCGGGTGACCCATAATGATACCAAGCTGAATAATGTGCTGTTTGATGCCACTGCCGGCGAGGCCATTTGCGTGATCGACCTGGACACGGTCATGCCGGGTCTTGCCCATTATGATTTTGGAGACTCTATTCGCTTTGGCGCCAACACCGCTGCCGAGGACGAGGCGGACCTGTCCAAGGTGAGTTTGGATCTGGAGTATTTCGGCGCCTATGCCAAGGGATTTTTGTCCCAGGCGGGGGAGAGCCTGACCCAAACGGAGATCGACCAGTTGGCCTTTTCTGCCAAGTTGATGACCTTTGAGTGCGGTATGCGATTTTTGACCGATTACCTGAACGGCGACACCTACTTTAAGACCGCTTACCCGGAGCATAATCTGGTGCGCGCCCGCAACCAGTTTGCCCTGGTGGCGGACATGGAGCGCAAAATGGACCAAATGGAAGCGCTCATCGCCGCACTGTAAAAAGAAATAGCAAAGAATATGGGAGGCACTCTGTTTGGAGCGCCTCCATATTTTTCGGAGGGCTTTTTATGCTGAAAAGATCCATAGCGGCGCACACAGGCAAAATATAAAAGCGCAACCCATAGGGGTTGCGCTTTTTTTTGTATAGATTTTGCTGGATCAAACCACGCCCTGCGCCATCATGGCATCGGCCACTTTCATAAAGCCGGCGATGTTGGCACCAACAACGAAGTTGTCGCGGGCATTGTACTTTTCGCAAGCCTCTTTCATGTTGTGGTAGATGTTGACCATAATGCCTTGCAGCTTGGCGTCTACCTCATCAAAAGTCCAGCTGGAGCGAATGGAGTTCTGGCCCATCTCCAGTGCGGAGGTGGCTACGCCGCCGGCGTTGGAAGCTTTGCCGGGCAGGAACAGAATGTGATTTTGCAGGAACACCTCTGTGGCCGCTGCGTCCGTGGGCATATTGGCGCCCTCACACACTGCGTAGCAGCCGGTGTCTACCAGGCGCTGCGCCTGCGCGGCGTGGATCTCATTCTGGGTGGCGCAGGGGAGCGCCACATCGCAGGTCACGGCGTCCCACACAGAGCCCTCTGCATAAGTAGCGGTGGGGTGGCTCTCAGCATACACAGAAATGCGCTTTCTGTCCACTTCCTTAATCTGCTTTACAGCCTCTACATCAATGCCGTTTTCGTCAATCACATAGCCGGTAGAATCGGAGCAGCAGATGACTTTTGCACCTAACTGCCGAGCCTTCTCCATAGCATAAATGGCCACATTACCGGAGCCGGACACGGCCACACGAGCACCTTTTAGATCCTTATTGTGGTCCTTGAGCATTTCCTCGGTAATATACACCAGGCCGTAGCCGGTAGCCTCTGTACGAGCCAGGGAGCCGCCGAAGCTCAGGCCCTTACCGGTGAGTACGCCCTCGGAGCGGTTCGTCAGTTTCTTGTACTGACCGTATAAGTAACCTACCTCGCGGGCACCGGTGCCGATGTCGCCGGCGGGTACGTCCTCGTCCGCACCTACATATTTATACAGCTCATTCATAAATGCCTGGCAGAAGCGCATCACTTCCATATCGCTCTTGCCCTTGGGGTCAAAGTCAGAGCCGCCCTTGGCGCCGCCGATGGGCAGGCCGGTCAGGCTGTTTTTGAAGATCTGCTCAAAGCCAAGAAACTTGATGATAGACAAGTTTACGCTGGGGTGCAGGCGCAGACCGCCTTTGTAGGGGCCGATGGCGGAGTTAAACTGCACGCGATAGCCGCGGTTTACATGCACCTGGCCATGATCGTCCACCCACGGAATACGGAACATGATCTGCCGTTCCGGCTCAACCAACCGCTCCAACAAGCTGGTTTTTTGGTATTTCGGATCGTTGTTGACCACCGGCGCCAATGCGTCTAAAACCTCTGTGGCGGCCTGGATAAATTCCGGCTGATCCGGGTTCTTTGCTTTCAGATCTGCCAGCACTTTTTCTGTATAAGTCATACAAAATCCCTCTCTTCAGAAGCATTGCTTCCGTTTATTTTTGTATAAATTATACCAATATCATAGGTATTAGTCAATGTACGCGTATCTATTTTTCCACTTTGCACAAAAAAGATTGCCGTGAGTTTTCACTCACGGCAAAATTGAATAAAAATGCGTTTTTCGGTGTACGCCGGTCAGCTACAAATTAACTGACCGTAGCCTTTTCCTCGTTTGTAGATCACGCAGGTTTGGCCGTTCGGCGCCAGATAAACAAAGAAACTGTGTCCCAGCATTTCCATTTGCACGATGGCCTCATCGTCGGTCATCATTTGCAATTGAATGTTCTTTTTGCGCTGAATATCCGCAGCGGAGCTGTCATAGCTCTCAAAGTCATCCATGGTCACTTCTTCTATGGGCTCCAGCATGGAGGCAATCTGGTCAATGCCGCCCTTACGCTTCTTATCTACCAGGTAGGTCTTTAGCTTGCGCAGCTTTCGCTTCAGGTCGTCCACTGCCATATCAATGACCGGTTCAATCTTGTCTGCCCGTGCCTCGCCGCGGATAAAAGAGCCAATGTACTTGACTGTAATGTCGCACTTGTAGCCGTCCTTTACCTTGGCTAAGGTCACATCAAAGGAGGCGTTGTCAGGCAGCATTTTTTCAATACGCTGCAGTTCTTTGTCAATACCGTCTTTAGTGCCTTGCTTTAGGTCAAATCCTCTTGCCGTAATGTTGATCATACTATCACCCCTTTGGGAATTCAGAGGCATACCTCTGTACCCATATTATACACCACCGGGAGAGAAAGAAAAAGTATTGAGGTTTTGGCTGTTTTGTAGTATAATATATAGCCGACGGCCCCGGCGCTCGGTTCACCGATACATACGGCGATAGTCAGGGCCTGTTTGGCACGGACAAAGAGAACGGATAAAAGAAAGTATAAGAAAAGAGCACACCATAATCGGTGTGCTCTTGCTGTTTATCCGGCTTAGATGGTGCCGTCCCAGGTGGAGACTTCCGTTGCCTTTTTCTCCTCCTCATCGAACCAGTGGGTTGTAACCGCCTTGCTCTCTGTGTAGAAGCGATAAGCGTCCTTACCTAGGCAATGCAGGTCGCCGAAGAAGGACTTTTTGTGCCCGCTGAAGGGGATAAAGCCTACCGGTACCGGAATACCCACGTTGATGCCGACCTGGCCGCCGTCGGTACGGCGGGCAAACTCCCGGGCATAATAGCCGCTCTGGGTGTAGATCACGGAGCCGTTGGCATAGGGGTTGGCGTTCATAATGGCCAAGCCCTCCTCAAAGTCCTTGCACCGTTTGATGCATAGCACCGGACCAAAGACCTCTTCGTCGCCGATGGTCATATCTGCCGTTACATGGTCAAAGATGGTGGGGCCTACAAAGTAACCGTTCTCGTAGCCCTCTACAACGGTGTTACGGCCGTCCAACACCAGGGTGGCGCCCTCGGCTACGCCCTTGTCAATATCGGCCAGCACCTCTTTATAATGCTTTTCGTAAGTGATGGGACCCAGGCGGGAGCTCTTGTCCCAGGCGGGGCCGCAGTTCACTTTTTCCGCCTGCTTTTTCAGCTCGGCTACAAAGGCGTCTGCAATGCTGTCTTGTACCACGCAGCAGGACAACGCCATGCAGCGCTGACCGGCACAGCCGAATGCAGAGTTGATCACGCCGGCTACCGTACGCTCTAAGGCGCAGTCCTCCATCACCAGGGCGTGGTTCTTGGCCTGGCACAGGGCCTGGCAGCGCTTGCCGTTGGCAGCGGCTTTTTCATAGATTTTCAGACCCACCGGGGTAGAGCCAACAAAGGTAATGCCCTTAACATCCGGGTGCTCCAGAATGGTGTTGATCTCATTGCGAGAGCAGGTGACCACATTGATGACACCGTCCGGCACGCCTGCGTCCTTGTACAGCTGGGCAAAGAGCATGGCGGTCTTGGGGGTCAAGGAAGCGGCTTTCAGCACCAGGGTGTTGCCGGTGGCAATACAGGTGGGTGCCATCCAGCCAAAGGGGATCATGGCCGGGAAGTTTACAGGCACAATGCCGGCAAACACGCCCAGCGGCTCTCTGTATTTCACGGTATCATACCCGCGGGAGGCGTCCATAATGGACTCACCCATCATCAAGGACGGTACCTGGGTGGCCAGCTCCGTGCCTTCTTTTGCCTTGAGCACATCTCCCTCGGATTCTGCCCAAACTTTGCCGTTTTCCTTGGCAACACTCATGGTCAGTTCATCCATGCGCTCCAGGATCAGTTCCCGCACTCTATATAGAATCTGTGCCCGCTTAATGGCCGGGGTGGCGCTCCAGCCCGGATAGGCAGCTTTGGCGGCCGCAATGGCCTCCAGCACCTCATCGTTGGTGCAGCAGGGCGCCTGGCCGGTGATTTCACCGGTGGACGGATTGTGCAGGTCGTACCATTTGTCCGTCTTGGACTCACGGAACTGACCGTTTACAAAATACTTTAGCTTTTCTGCCATAGATTTTACCTCTCTTATCCTCCCCGCCGCAAAGCGGAGCATAATTTTGCAATTTCATTGTACCACAGCCCCTACGCCAAAATCAATACCCAGCCGTCGAGAACGGCCTAAATTGAACAAAAGTACGCTTGCCGTCACATTTGATCGACTCCTGCATAGAATGGGTAAGAAATAACGGCAAAGAAGGGGTAGTATGGGCGAGTGTACCGTGGTATTGGTAGGCGGCAACAATGGAGGTAAGGAGCATTTGCTGCAGGAGCTTTTGGGGCGGCGGCAGGGGGGCGCCTGGTGTTATTCATACCGGCATATTACTTATGATTTGCGGCTGCTGCCTCTGTGCGCTCTGCAAAGTCCGGCGCTGCGCGGGGCGGACTGTACGGTGCTGGTGACCCCGGCGCTGGATCTGCAGCGGGCACTGGCGGCGTTGCCTGCCCTTTGGCAGCGCAGTCATCGGTTGGTGGTGTACATCACGGATAGGGGTGCTGCCCGGCGGCGCGGTGTTATCATTGACCCGGCAGCGTTGTCTGCCGGGCTGGGGTGCCCGGTGGTGGTGGCCACCCCTTACAGCAGCCGTGGGGTCAATCGGCTGCTGGCTGCGGTGGACCGGGTGGTACATTTTCCGCCGGTGCCCCATACCCTGGGGGATACGCATATCCAAACGGTACTGGCGGCAGCGGTGCGCCCGGGGAATCGTGTGCGCACATTCCGTCGGTGCCGGGTGTGGACGGTGGCACTGTGCGTGACCCTGTGGGCGTTGGCTGCTTTGCTCTTGGCGTTGCTATTGCATTTTGGCAGGGGATAGAGCGTTTTCTAGTCCTATATTTGAGAGAGAGAACCGCAACCCTGACATTCTCTGCTAAAAGAATCAGGCTCGGCACGACTTTTCCACAGTTCGAAGCGGTAGCAAATGCTGCCGCTTTTTTCTTAGCTGTACTGCTTTAACGCTGTGCTACGCTACAATTTCCTGAATTTGGCGAATATTTATACAAGATCATGAATTTCTGCTTGCATTTTTGTCAGAGTTATCTTAAAATATAATTATCTTTTTTCAAAATCTGAACAGGAGGCCTGAACATGAGAGAAGAATCCAAATCCTATGCCCGCGAAGCTATGGACATTGTGGAACACGCCGCACACAAGATCGGCTCCCGCTTGCCCGGCTCCGACGGTGAAATCAAATTCCATCAGTATATGGGCGACAAGCTGCGCGACATCGGCATTGAGCCTAAGACGGAGGAGTTCGCCGTTTCACCCCGTTCCGGTATCGGCGGTCTGTCCTATGCCGGTTGGTCCGGCGTGATCCTGAGCATCGGCGCCATTATCGCCCTGGCCAGCGGCTTTAATAAGCTGTGGTACGCCCTGGCAGCGCTGGGTCTCATTACGATCTTTTGGCTGGTGATGAGCTGCTTTTTTTACAAGACCTGGTTTGATATGTTCTTCCCCCAGGAGATCAGCCGCAATACCCTTGGCGTGCTGGAGCCGGAGGACGGCAAGTATGACTATACCATTATCCTGTCCGGCCATACGGATACGTCCTGGTGCTGGCGCCACAGTGAGCACGCATATAAGTATGCCAAGACCAAGCCGATTATGGGCCTGATCGCTACTTATGGCAAGGTGGGCTTCGGCGCGGTTTGCTTTTTCTTTATTGCGCTGTTTTCTGTGTTTATGGCTGTCGTGAACATTTGCGATTACGTCGGCGCCCAGTGGGCACAGACCATGCTGGCCTCTCAGGGCTGGAACACCTTTATGTTCATTATGAACTTCGTGCCCATCGTCACCGCCATTGGTTCTCTGTTTGTGGTGATGTGGGGCGATCCCAATCCTCGCAACGCTTCTCGCGGCGCTATGGATAACGCCACCGGCATCGGCCTAAGCTATGCGGTGATCAAGTATTTCAAGGAGCACCCGGAAAAGATGCCTAAGAACTGCCGCATTGTAGACGCCAATATCGGCTCTGAGGAGGCGGGTCTACGCGGCTCCATGCACTTTGCCCAGGAGCACCGCTTTGACGATCTGTCCAAGAACGCCTGGAACATTAACATTGACTCTGTGGCAGATAAAGAGTATTTTGAAGTGGTGATCAAGGACGACTGGCAGGGCGTGCGCTTTGATACGGATATGGAAAAGATGTTTAAGGACACCTTTAACGAGCTGGGTATCGAGAGCAAGACAAACGGTTGTATTCACAATCCCGTTGGCGGCTGCGACTCTACACCTATGACCCGCGCGGGTATTAAGTCCGTGACCTTTGCGGCCCAGAACCCCATGCTCACCTATTATTACCACACCTGGCGGGATATGCCGGAGCGGTTTGAAATGGAGACCGTCGGCGACGGCTTTGATGTGATCCTTGGCGTGATCGACAAGATCGCCGCTTTCCAGGAAAAGAACGGCTACAACGGCCCTCAAAAGAAATAAATCAAAAATGCAGCCCTGCAAGGTTCCTTGTCGGGCTGTTTTTGTGTACTTATGAGAGGTATGATGATGCTTCGTTCTACACTTCAAAAATATGCCGCCATGCAGCAGCTTGCCGCGGATACCATGCAATTTATTCAAAACCATATACAGGTGGGCCAG
>ERZ773106.1875-NODE-1875-length-13461-cov-3.068775_pt1 | contig 13461 bp, 7 predicted proteins | sample MGYA00580572_ERZ773106 | MGnify/ENA primary metagenome ERZ773106 (study PRJEB29015, sample SAMEA2737868) | human gut metagenome | biome: human gut; feature: human-associated habitat; material: faeces | place: China | collected 2012 ... | reverse complement strand
AAAGTCCATAAGGTTCTTCATAATAATGTTACCGGCATTTTTTGCTCTTGTAAGACCTGATTCCAATATTGCGAAACCAGCCTGCATAAAAAATACTAACGCAGCCGCTATAAGCACCCACGCGGTATTAACCGGTGAAAATTCCATAATTTTTTCCTCCCTTAAATTCATATTCTTATTCTGCCTTTAAAGAGTGGATCCTGTTCTCCCGCGAGGCTTATCAAACGAAAAGAAAAAAGGCGTGTAACCACATCTGATTGGTTACACGCCTTTGTGTATCGCTTCGTTTAATTTAACTTTATTATACATATGTAATTTTTTATTTATTGAAAAAATCGGACATGTTTATTGACTTTTTTTATTTTTTGTTTATTATTATTTAATAAAACATAGTAAATACTTCTTTTAACAAGGAATTATAAAGGATTATAAAGCACATGACATTCACGCAAAACAGGCTTATTCAGCCATTTATCGAGTTGGATTTTGGCAGCTGTGAAATACCTGAACAGCTTTGCCCTTCATACATGAAAATTTATGATGACATAAACTTTTCAACAAGCCAAGAAAATCATACATATATAAAAATAATACCATCATCATATACTGTTTTCATAATTTTATATAATAAAAAAGGCAGCTATAATCTTTCAATCATAGACAGATGCCGGAACATAACCGAAATACCTGCTGATACAGTTGAAGATATCAGCGGATGTTTTATATCTGTTATGGATGATAATGCTTTTTATATACCATCTTATAATGATTCACAGCCTGACGATTTCGTGCAGAAACTTCTGACAACCGGAAATTATGATAAACGGGTTGAACATTTTAACTCTTTTCTTAGAAACAGTTTCCAGATTACACATTGTCCTGTTGAAATTGAAAATATGCGTTCAATGATAATCCATTCAAAAGGCGACATTTCAGTCTCACTGCTTGCAGACCAGACTGGATTTTCATGCCGCCATATCAACAGAATATTTACATCTTATTACGGATTCGGACCGAAAGATTATTGCAGATATGTACGTTTTCAATACGCACTTGATGAAATCTTTAAAAATCCTTTCCGCCAGAATTCTGAATTTATACAGAACAGTTCTTATTCAGACCAGGCACATTTCCAGCGTGAATTCAAACAATTCACAGGAATTACACCGAAGCAGTTTATTAACAGTTTTACAGCATAAAATCAGCCATAACAGTATTACTTATGTCAATTCCATGCGGTGTAAGGCAATACCATACACCGCTGTCATCCCTGTACTTGCAAAGAAGATTATTTTTAATATTTTCTTCCAAAGGTTCTGCATATACATCATTAATATTTTTATTGAACAATTTAAGAAATCTCTGGCTGCTCACACCTTTCATCATACGCAGCCCCAGAAACATAAACTCTTCCATGCAGTCATTTGCTGTAAGAATTTCAATATCCTCATACAAATCCGACTTTCCCGCATTTCCAATATATTTATTCATATCTGAAATATTTTTCATGCGGACATTTTCAAAAAGCGATGATGCACCAAGCCCGAATCCAAGATAATCTTTTCTTTCCCAGTATCCGACATTGTGTCTGCATTCAAATCCTTTTTTTGAATAATTCGATATCTCATATCTTTCAAATCCAGCTTTTTTAAGGATTCTGTCAGTTTCATAGTACATTTCCCGTTCATCGTCCTCAGACGGAAGCGGGAGAAAACTTTCTGGATGCTCATAAACCGGCGTCCCCTCCTCAACAATAAGGCTGTATGCCGATATATGCTCAGGTTTATATTCAATAATTTTATTAAGGCCGTTCACATAATCCTTAACGCTTTGTCCCGGAAGTGCCGACATTACATCAATGTTAATATTTTTAAAGCCTGCATTTCTTGCCGCAGAAAATCCCTCTTCAAATTCTTTAAATGTATGAATTCTTCCTATCTGTTTTAAGAGGTCATCCTGAACCGACTGCAGTCCGATACTGCATCTGTTAAATCCGCTTTCAGCATAAACACGCATTTTTTCGTCATCTATAGTCCCCGGATTACACTCTATTGAAATTTCGGGATTTTCGTCAAATGCAAATTCACTTTTTAATGTTTTAAGTATCCCCGCAATAAGCTGTGGACTTACATAAGACGGTGTTCCGCCTCCAAAAAATACTGTATCTACAATATAATCATCAAGCCTTGCATCATACTTTGAAACGCAATATTTTATATCAGATTCAAGTGATGACATATACTTTTCCTGCACTTCTTTTGTCGCCGGGAATGATAAAAAATCACAATATGCACATTTTTTAATACAAAAGGGGATATGTATATATATCCCCAGTCTCTGCCTATTCTTCATCTAATTTTAATACGCTCATGAACGCCTTCTGAGGAATCTCAACATTTCCTATCTGACGCATACGCTTCTTTCCTTCCTTCTGTTTTTCAAGAAGTTTCTTTTTACGCGAAATATCACCGCCATAACATTTTGCAAGAACATCTTTTCTTAATGCCTTTACTGTCTCTCTGGCAATTACCCTGCTTCCGATTGCTGCCTGAATAGGAATCTCAAACTGCTGTCTGGGAATCTCTCCTTTGAGTTTTTCACACATCTTACGGCCACGTTCCTCGGCACTTCCCGCAAATACAATAAATGAAAGTGCATCGACTTCTTCTTTGTTAATAAGAATATCAAGTTTGCAAAGATTAGATTTTTCATAACCTTTCATCTCATAATCAAATGAAGCATATCCTCTCGAACGTGATTTTAAAGCATCAAAGAAATCATAAATTATCTCATTAAGCGGAAGGTCATATTTTAACAACGCTCTTGTCTGTTCAATATATTCCATTCCGTTATACACGCCTCGTCTTTCCTGACAAAGCTTCATGATAGAACCGACAAATTCAGTAGTAACCATAATCTCTGCACTTACCATAGGTTCTTCCATATAGTCAATCTCTGACGGGTCAGGCATGTTTGACGGATTTGTAAGGTCAATAACTTCACCATTAGTCTTATGAACTTTGTAAATAACGCCCGGTGCCGTTGTTACAAGGTCAAGATTGTATTCTCTTTCAAGTCTCTCCTGAATAATTTCAAGATGAAGAAGTCCTAAGAACCCACATCTGAAACCGAATCCAAGAGCTATTGATGTCTCAGGTTCAAACTGAAGCGATGCATCATTTAACTGTAATTTTTCAAGTGCATCTCTCAAATCCTGATACTTTGCACCATCAGCCGGATAAAGTCCACAATAAACCATAGGATTAACTTTCTTGTAACCTGGAAGTGGTTCACTGCATGGTCTTTCATCATCTGTTATAGTATCACCAACGCGTGTATCAGATACATTTTTAATGCTTGCTGTTATATATCCAACCATTCCGGCTGAAAGTTCATCACAAGGTATAAACTGTCCTGCACCGAAATATCCAACTTCAACGACTTCCTCTACAGCACCTGTTGCCATCATTCTTATCTTTGTACCTTTTTTAACAGTACCCTCTTTTATACGGCAGAATACAATAACGCCTTTGTAAGCATCATAAATCGAGTCAAATATAAGTGCTGCAAGCGGAGCTTTCGCATCACCTTTTGGTGCCGGAATTTTCTTTACAATCTGTTCAAGAACGGCTTCAATGTTGATACCATTCTTTGCTGAAATCTGTGGTGCATCCTGTGCTTCAATTCCTATAACATCCTCAATTTCATCAATTACACGCTGTGGTTCTGCACTCGGAAGGTCAATTTTATTAATAACAGGAAATACATCAAGGTCATGGTCAAGTGCAAGATATACATTTGCAAGCGTCTGTGCTTCTATTCCCTGTGCGGCATCTACAACGAGTATAGCACCGTCACACGCTGCCAGTGCTCTTGAAACTTCATAATTAAAATCAACATGACCCGGAGTATCAATAAGATTAAAAATATACTCCTGTCCATCCTCTGCTTTATATACAGTTCTTACAGTCTGGGCCTTGATTGTAATTCCTCTTTCTCTTTCAAGATCCATATTATCAAGCACCTGTTCCTGCATTTCCCTGCTTGTAAGGAGACCTGTCTTTTCAATTATTCTGTCAGCAAGTGTTGATTTGCCATGATCAATATGTGCTATTATACAAAAATTTCTAATATTTTCCTGATTCAAAGTTATCCTCCATTCTTACATGCTAGTGTGCTTTTCCGTTAAGATATTCCACTATGCCGTCTGCTATTGCCGTTGCCGTAGTATCAAGCTTATCTGTCACAAGCTTTACATCTGTGCTGTCAGTTATAAAACCAAGCTGAAGTACCATGCTTGCACATGAGCTATGTGAATTAATATAATAATTTTCCTTATTGTCAGCGACAGTTCCGTACTTGACGCCTCTGTCATTAAATCCTGCCTCTGACTTTAACTGTTTTAATATATCCTCTGCAAGTTTTTGCGAATCTGCCGGTTTTTTAGTATGCACCCAGCACTCTGCCCCTTTTGCAGTAACTGTCTTATCAGCTGAATTCATGTGGATTGAAACCATCGCAGATGCTTTGGAATCGTTACATGTTTTTACACGCTGTTCATTAGTAACATCTTTATCAGAAGTTCTTGTCATAACGACATTAACTCCGCTCTCCTCAAGATATTCCTTCACTTTTAATGCTACTGACAATGTTATTGCCTTTTCTGTATAATTACCGGACGCTCCTCCCGTACTGCTTCCGCCATGAGCTGCATCAATACAGACTGTCGGATTTCCCTGAACCTGCGTCCTGTTGGAATTCTTTTTTGTATCACCCTCAGCTTTTGTTACCTTTTCAGACTCTGTCTGTTTAACTGTATTTTTTTCAGCATTTACACTTGCAGTCTTTGATGAACTTCCGTTATAATCATTATATATAATAAATCCAAATATCACGATTGTCAGTAATGTAACTGCACCGATAATCTTGTCCCATCTTTTGGGTGGATTCTCTTTCTTATTTCTATTAAGCGTCTTTTTACCCATTTTATATCCATTCCTGCGTCATTTACGCATACACTTTTTATTTTCTCTAAGTAACGCCAAATTGTCAAGCTTTTTTGCAATAAAAATGAACAGAAAAAATGCACAACCCTGATAACGGTCATGCATTTTCTTCTTATTTTTACGAATTTTTTATCATTTCTTTTTTCAGACGCTTTATAATCTTTTTTTCAAGCCTCGAAATATATGACTGAGATATGCCAAGCATATCTGCCACTTCTTTCTGGGTCTTTTCCATTCCATCCGAAGCACTTAATCCATATCTTAAATCTACTATCATGCGTTCCCTGTCTGAAAGTTTTTCTATCGCTTTACTAAGGATTTTTCTCTCAGCCTCATCTTCCAAATCTTTATATATAATATCTTCATCTGTTCCAAGAATATCCGACAGCAAAAGCTCATTCCCATCCCAGTCAACATTGAGAGGTTCATCAATTGAAACTTCTGCCTTTGTCTTATTATTTCTTCTAAGATACATCAATATTTCATTTTCTATACATCTTGAAGCATATGTTGCAAGCTTAATATTTTTTTCCGGATTATATGAATTAATCGCCTTTATAAGACCAATCGTACCTATCGAAATTAAATCCTCTACTCCCACTCCCGTATTGTCAAATTTTTTTGCTATGTATACAACAAGTCTCAGATTATGCTCAATCAGCTGTGATTTTGCACCCTTTTCGTCCTGAGTGCCAAGTTTTGAAATTGCATCCGCCTCCTCATCTGCTGCCAGAGGTGCCGGCAGGACATCCGTACCACCTATATAATGCACATCCGACTGTTTTAACAGACAAAAATTTCTGAAATTTGGCACAACCTTAAATTGAAATCTATCTTCTACCGCAACTTTTAAAACCATAACAACCTCCAAATTTTAATTCCTTTATACAATTTTCTGCCTGCACAGCTCCTATATTTACAAGTACATTAAATTCATTATCCGATGATAATTTTACTGTGCTAAGCCCAATCAATGCATTTTTTTGTGCATAGATTTTTTTCTTCGTGTATATGTACATGCTGTCCACTGTAATAACCTCTAACATTCCGCTCTCACATCCCAGCGAATTGTAGGGAATCATATGGTATTTCACTTTTGTATTAAGCTCTATATCATCTAGAATTAACTGTCTGATACTGTCACCACCAAAATTCAGCGACTCCAAATCCACTATTGATACACTCTTTTTGAAATATGGGTCTTTTAGTACATTTCCCGTATCTATATATCCCTTTAAATCAAAACATTTGTCATTAAATATTATTTTAACAAGACATTCACTTTCACCATATACAATACGCACCATTATCTGTTTTATAATCATCCCCACAATTACAACCGATAACGCTGTAAACATAAGCAGCTCTGTGTCACTAAGAAGATTCATGCGAATCCAGTAACCGGCATATGTATAGTAATAAATCATGTATATACTTCCTGCCATGCAGAATGTCACTCCAAAAAGAATTGCAGTACCTCTTATTAATTCTTTAAAATTACATTTTCCGGCACATATTCTAATCATTAATGCACTGATTAAAATATATGTACATATATTAACCGCTCCTTTGATATTTTCCGGTACAATCAACGCAATTACAGACCATAATGCCCCAAAAGTGGCAGATAATAATATCTGTAAATATGTAGCAGCAAATTTACAGATTTTTTTTGTTATACAAAGCACTATAAAATCCATAATAAAATTGATTACGAAAAATTCATCAAGATAAATTACTTTCCTTTTTATCACCTCCTGACAGGACATATTATAGGACTGTATACATGCATAATTTGTCAAATCTGGTAGTATATTACTAAACTTTAAATTACGTGTTTCGACAATTTATCTCATTATACAAAGCAAAGGGGCTGCACCTTAACGACTTTCAATCGTTAAAGTGCAGCCCCGGCCTTAAACATGTATTAAAATTATTAGGAATAGCTGATTAAAACTGTCTTCTCTTCCTTGTCATTAAAACATATGCTGCTCCCATAGCACAGATTATCATAGCAAATGATGCTGCCATAATATCTTTTCCAAATGAATCACCTGTTTCAGGTGCTGCATTTGTATTCTGGCTGTCATCAGGAGTAACTGTCTCTGATGATGAAGGTTTGCCTACATTGTTATCTGTATTTTCATTATCAGGTTTAGTAATTTCTAATAATTTTGTCTTATCTTCATAAACAACAGCATATACAGAAAATCTATCTGTTGCGAATGTAAGTGTTGATGAAGCCTCGTCGAATGTACTGTCTATAACTTCAGCTTTTTCACCATGAATTCTTACAACACTGTATGTTCTTTCCTTTGAAGAATCAGTATTTTTAAGTTCATCTGCAATCTTAATACTGAATGTTGCAGGTGTGCTTAATTCAGACACTGTTGCCTTGTGGCCATCACCGATTTTCTTTATCATCTTAATGTCAAGATAAAGTCCTGTGATACCGTTTTCGGCATATTTCTTTACTTCAGAATCAATAAGTTCTTTTTGTTTTTTGGTTACTGTGTCTTTTGCATTCTTTATTTCAGCAGATATGTGTAAATCTTTTCCTGATTCAATAAGTGCTTTTTCTTCCTCTGTAACTTTAACTGCATCTGATGAAACCTTTACAACAGCCTCGTCAACACCTTCTGTTTTTTCAATCACATCATCAACAACCGTAGAACCAGGATTTTCCGGCTTAGGGTCTGGCATCGGTGTTGGATCTGGTGTCGGATCTGGTGTTGGGTCTGGTGTCGGAACATTTCCCGTAATAACCTCACCGTCAACAATAAGTGTTACATCTGAGAATGTTACATCAGCATTTCTAGCAACGAACATACCTACATATACATATTCAGAATCAACTGTTGTAAGCATAAAGTCAAATCCGCCTGTTATTGTGTCTTCATCGCCGAATGTGCATGCATATCCGTCTGAATTGCTTTCAATCTTTAACGCATATGTCTGTCCTGCCTTAACTTCACTCTTGCATGTTCCACCCTGTGTAAGAACACCGCTCTTTCTTGCGAAGCAGTTCCATACACCGCCTGCTGTTGCAAGCTTCAACGGTCCTGCCGCAACGTAATCGCCAAGTACATCTGTACGGTTTTCATCAATATACATATCATCTCTTGCCATAAGGCCAAATGATACCTGGTCATTTAAATCAAAACTGTTTACAGTTGCATTTGCTGTAATTGTAAATTTGCTCTTTACAGGAACTTTATAGTAAAACATTGCAACACCATCTGCTGATGCACCTATTTTACCTTTATTTTTCTTTACCTGAATATGGAATTTGTTATCATTCATTTCAAGTGTCTGATTTGATTTACTTGGAGCTCCGCCGACATTGCCGAATACAGTTCCCTTAAATACACCAGCAGGTGACCATATTGTACTGTCTTTTACAACACCGACATATTCTGCTTCCTTATAGTCAGGATTCTTCTTTAATACATCTTCTTTCTTAGGTGCTTCTGCATCAATAATGTGTGAAGAAATTCCCTTTACGCCAAGTTGCTTGATTGTCTTTGTTATGAGGTAAGCATTATATCTTCCGCCCCATATATTTGTATGTGTATTATCTACACTTGATGACTTAGATGATGTCCATGCGTGTAAATTAACTGTCTCATCAGGTCCAAGTTCATCATAGAGCTGCTTTGTAAGTGATGTCATATCTACAACTGCAACTCCTGTATCTTTTCCAAGATTAATAATTGATTTTGCATAATCTCCACCTTCAAATGCACCGCTTGCCGATGTAATATGAAGATTTGAATTTGCCCAGTCTTTAGTTGCTGTTCTCCTTACGATAGGAGTACATACAACAACTGTAACACCTTTATCCTGTGCAGGCTTAATATAATTTTCATATAATGAGTTGGCAAATGAACCGGCTGTCTTATAATCTCCGTTAGGATTTGTATATCTTGCCTCCTCTGCTTTCTCATCATTATGTCCGAAACCGATAAGAAGATAATCGCCGCTCTGCATACCCTCAATAAGTGTCTTATACTGTGGTTCTGATGTATAACTCTTAGAACTTCTTCCTGACAATGCAAGATTATTTACTGTAAGAGTATCATCAAAATATGCAGAAAGCTGTGTACCCCAGCCATATCTAGGATAATAATACTTATCACTGAAAGATGAAACTGTTGAATCTCCGACAACCCATACTGTAGCTTTTGCTGATGGATCCGGTGTTGGATCTGGATTCGGTGTAGGTGTAGGGTCCGGTGTAGGTGTAGGGTCCGGTACCGGGTCTGGTGTCTTATTAAGTTCATCTTTCTTGGTTTCGATTGCCTTAATAAGTTCTTGTCCATAATTAGTCCAATATTCAGACTGTGCTGAATATTTACCATTATCATCTGCTGCATATGCAGTAAATACACTGCTTCCGTTAATACTGAAAATCTGCTGTCCGTCAGGATTGATTCCCGCTGTCTTTGCAGGCATGCTGACTGCTTTTGATATTGATAAATTCATATCCTGAAGCTTTGAAGCAAATAATGCTGCTGTGATAAAACCACCAAGCTTATTGCTGTGTGTCTTATCTCCAGCTGCCATAATCTGTGTTGCAAGCTGTGAAACACCTGACTTTGCAGATGAATCATTCTTATATGTCTCCTCATAGAGTGATTTTGTAATTGCAAAACCATCGAGAAGAAGAACATTCTGCTCACTTGCAAGCTGCTTAACTGCAGTAACATAAGCATCATTTGATGAAACATATGTACCTGTTGTCTTATCTGTAGAATCATGATGCGGCTTAATTGTACCATCAGAATTATAGTAAAGTCTTGATACCGGTGTAACAAGAACAGGAATTGCTCCGACACTCTTTGCTGCATCTATATACTGCTGTAAATACCATTTGTATGTACCGCCGCAGTCATAAGAATAGAATGTATCACCATATTTGCTTACAAGTGATGAAGGTGTTGCTGTCTTTGTACCTGCTGTACTTGGATATACGCCATCTGCATCCGGTGTTCCGAGCGGTACATATCTATCCTCAAGGTAACCTGATTTGTTTGCACAATCATTATGACCAAACTGAATAAAGAGATAATCTCCCTCTTTGATATTCTGTTTAATCTTGTCAAGAGAACCTTCGTTTATAAAGTTTCTGCTGCTTCTTCCGCCGTTGGCATAATTCTGTACCTTAACCTTTGAAGAATCAAAGAATGACTGTAAGAATTCACCCCACGCACCTTCGCTCTGTGCTTTTCCGCTCATATACATGCCTGCTGCGGAATAATCTTTAACTGTAGAATCACCTGCAAGGAAGATATTTACACCATCTCCGAGTTCAATATCTGTGCTTCCCGAAGGGTCTTCAAATCCGTCTCTTACAAAAGCTTCAACCTTATAAGACTTTTCTGCTGCCTTGTTTCCGCTCAATGTCTCAGGAACAACAACGACTTTAATATAGTTTCCTATATCGTTTTTAGTGATTTTATATGTCTTGTCAACATTTGCTGTTGATGACTTAACAAGAGTCTCTTCGCCGTTTTTGTCAACACTGTACCAGCGTATAACAGAAGCATCACTTGCATCATTAACATCACCGAGAGAATATCCTGCTGTAAGTGTATGTCCAGGATATGGTGCATTGATGTCGCCGTTATCAACAACAAAAGGAACTGTCTTAAATTCCACTGTGCCATTCTCATCTTTATATGATACAGGTGTCCAGCTGCCAAAGTATGACTTAACATTTATTGCAGCTGCATCGCTGTCACTTAATGCCTTGCCTGCTCTCTTTGACAAATCAACAGTTTCACCCGTTGTAAGACGTGTATTATACTCTGCAAAATTAGCTTTTTCAGGCTTAACAGCCATCTCATGCCATCCCGCATCATTAATAAGATTATCTGTCATCTTAGTATTGATAAATGTAACGCGGGCATCTGCACCCCAAGGTCTTCCGAGATAACCTGCTTTTACTGTAAGGTCACTGTTTCCTGTTATTGTACAATTTCTGAAAAGATAACCATACTGTGTTGCCGTGCCCGGCTTGTGTGCTGTGATATAACCACCTACAGAACCTGTGCTATAACCGAAAAATCTGAGTTCACAACCATCAAATACTGCATTGCCGTCACCGAAGATATAATCCGTGTTACCTTCGATTCTGCAGTTCTTGAAATAAAGGTTTGTTGCAGAATTTCCTGTATAAAGTGTATCCTGGCTTCCCAAAAATGCACAGTTTGTAAATTCCGTTTTATCAGCTTCAATAGCAAGTGCTGTAGCTCTCTCTGTTGCAGCCTTTGATGTTACATCAAGTCCGTAAGTTCTCTGAGGAAGATTTGTATTTGCCGCATTTACGCCGTCTTCTATTTCTTCATCTGTTATATAACGGTTGAATGAAGCCTCAAATGTAATTCCGTCGGCTCTGAATGCAGCAGCACTGTTCTTTACATATACAGAGCAGCCCCATTTTGAAGCCTGTGCTTTTTCATATTTGTCATAAGCATTTTCTTCATTGTAGAAACCTGTTGAATCAATGCTGTAATATTCGTATCCGATACCGTAATACCATGTAAGAAGAACTTCTTTACCTGAATTCTTCTCATCATTTACAAATGAGATATAAGGTGTTGTAACAACAATCTGTTCTCTATATGTACCCGGTTTGATATGAATTGTTACTCTTTCGTCTTCTTTTGAAGGATTCATCGCAGCCGCTGCCGCAACAGCTTCCTTCACCGTATTATAATTAAGTTCTGCCTTATCCTCGTAGCCTACATATATGTCAGGTACTCTTGTAAGTGCGTCTGCTTTCTTTGTTGATACAAATAAAATATCTTTGCTTACATCAGAACCTTTTACAACCACATGAGTTGTAGTTCTGTAATCAGCAACTGTTGTAACAACCTGATATGAACCGTCTCTTAATGAAACTTCATAACCGCCGTCCTTAACAGTTCCTGTATATTCATACTTATCTTCAACATTAACAAACTTAATTGCCGTTACTTTTGAAGCATCATCAAGTCCGTTAAACTTACCTGTTGCTTTATATACTTTCTTTAAGGCAACTTCAATGTCACTGCTTACATCTTTGTTGTCAAGAATTGTCGCACCCTTTACGATTTCATAATCATTTACTCCGTAAAGAACCGCTGTATACTCAACATCAGGTTCAAGAGTTGCCTCAAATGTCATATCGCTGTTTAAATTAAGTGTAACATCATCTGCAAGTGTATTCTTATCTGCCTCAAGTTTTACGCTTAATTTTGAAATGTCATAGTTCTTATCAAATCCTGTAAGCTTACCTGTATACTTGTATACAGACTTTGCCTCGACTTTTAATATAACGCCATCCTTACCTGATATAACATCATCTGTCTTTGTAGATATTACTTTTGTGTCAGATGTAAATCCATATCCTGTAACTCCTGACAATGCAGCTGTATAATCACAGCCTGCAGCAAGCACTACATTAAAGCTTCCATTTTTTACTTCTGCTTCGTATGAAATATCATTAGCTTCATCTTTAAAGACTATTTTATAATCTTTAATATCAGCACCATTTAAATCAATTGTACCGCTTACATTTACACCCGGAATTCTTACAACTCTGTTGTAGCAAGGTTTTCCTGCCACAGCATCAGCATATACTTTATACTGTCCGTCGTATTTTGCGATAAATTCATACTTTCCTGCTGTGTTTGAAAATTCTTTTGAATCCTGCTGTTTTCCGGCCTCACCAAGATACTTAAAAATAAGATTACTTGTTGCTGCATTACTTGATACCATATAGACAACAATCTTGTCTCCAGCTTTTACATTATCAATTGTAAAGCATCTTCTTGATTCTCCTCCGGTACCATTTGAATAAAACATACCATTTGCAGCATAACCATCTGCATACTTTGTAGTTGCATAACCACTTGCACCATAATTCTTTGATGAAGTAGAATACAATCTGTCTCCTGATGTTGTAATGAGTGTCAAATCGCCAAACTTAATGCTTGCTGCATTAAACTTCGCATTGGTTCCTACATCACTGCAATTGTCCCAGTCTGATGCACTGATATTATTCTGATACATTTCAGTGTTACTCTCAGCAACACCACCGAAATCCCAGACATCAATTTTTCTTGCTGTCTTTTCAAAAGCCCCTGCAAAAGCACTCATATCAAGGCTCATAACAAGCAGCAGTATGGCACTCAAAAGACAACTGAGACGTCTTTTTGCAATTCTTTTCATGCTTCTCCTCCTTTTTTTGCTATATTAAAAATACCTGAAAGAACCTGTACGTTACATACAAGTTCTTTCAGGTACAAATTGTATAGTATGAACCAATGTCAAGGTCAATACTTTTTGCATAAATTACATAAAATTGTTTTTTTATTAGTACACTTATAGAAATGTCCGGTAGAATATTTTACAAATGTATTTAATAATCTATTTGAATTTTTATACACCCTTCTTCCCAAAAGGCAGG
>ERZ773106.1866-NODE-1866-length-13518-cov-2.806135_pt1 | contig 13518 bp, 14 predicted proteins | sample MGYA00580572_ERZ773106 | MGnify/ENA primary metagenome ERZ773106 (study PRJEB29015, sample SAMEA2737868) | human gut metagenome | biome: human gut; feature: human-associated habitat; material: faeces | place: China | collected 2012 ... | reverse complement strand
CAGGCTGCAAGAATATGCAGCTACAACCTCATGACCTCCACATATGTCCATACTCACACGGCACTTCATGCGTCTTCCAACCAAATGCTGACCAAATGCTTGACGGAACTGTGGACAAGATACGGCGCTGCGGATACAAACCAAATCAAACCGCAGGTCAGCAATTGCAAGGCTGTGGTCGCGAAATGCATACCAGTGGTTCACAACACCGTTCAAATATTTTTAAAACTGGTGCGGCGTCGTTTATAAATACCCATTTTGAACAATTTGTCGCATGCAGTCATGCTGGTCAGAGCCCGTTTTTGGCCTCCTAGATCCCGTCACGAAGCCAAGCGTTTCAAAAAATGCCAACTTTTCTGTTTGCACTTTGCGATTCCTCGTGTATACTGACTTTCGCATTTAGCGGAGAGTTGTCCGAGTGGCCGAAGGAGCACGATTGGAAATCGTGTAACATCTAAACGGGTGTTCGAGGGTTCGAATCCCTTGCTCTCCGCCAAAAAGCCCCGAATGGCGCGTGATTGCGCGAATTCAGGGCTTTCTTTAGTTAAACGCCGGTATGGTGAAATACTGAAAAAGTACAAGGCGCTCCGTGCAGAGCAAGATCAAGATCAATAATCCACAGAAAGCAGAGCTGCAGATTGCAGCCCTGCTCTTTTTATGCCCGTTTATAGGCTATGCCTGCGCAGAGGGGGCAGCGGGCAGCATCGGCGCCGGTCTCTGTGATTGCCGCTATGGTGAAAAGAGCGGCCGACTGCATTTTGGTTCTTGCAAAGCGTTCATTTCCGTTGCCCGGATGATTGCTTGAAAACCGGGCTTTTCTGTTTGTTAGAGTATAAAATATTGTTGCTCCGTTGTATGATGACGGATTTTGGCTGAAAATTGCATTTTTTCAAAAAAGTTAGTGGTCTGTATTGACAAATATTACTCTTTTGTAGCATAATAGCTAGGAGGAGGAGTGAAAATGGTAGTAGAAGAGACGCGGGATTTAGCCGAAACTGCGGATTGTGTAGTGATCGAAGCCATTTTAGTGGATGACGGATTGCGTTACAGACAGCTTTCCATCGGCATCAAAGACGAAAACGGCGACATTATTCGTATCGTCCCCATTTCAACCGTTCTGATCTAGCAAAGAAGCCGAGCAGTGTGAAACTGCTCGGCTATCTTTTTGCCAAAAAAGATGTTTTACAGTACTAAACTGCGGTTCCTTTTGTACATTGCGTTATTTGACGGTGAAGAAGCTGCCGTACTCCGGGTCGCTGCGCATGGAGTAGGTGTCGGTAGGACTGACGATAATATGATCCAGCAGCTGCACATGAATGGAACGCAGAATGGAAAGCAGACGAATGGTGAATTCCAGATCCTGCGCAGAGGGTTGGGCCTTGCCGCCGGGATGGTTGTGTGCCAGCATAACAGCGCTGGCGTTGTCTCGCAGAATATGTTCCATCAAAGTGCGCTGATCCACAGCGGCCAGGTTGACGCTGCCGCTGCCTACGGCGTGGGTTTGCAGGATTTTGGCACTGCCGTCCAGAGTGACCAAGTACACCTGCTCGGTGGTTTTGTCCCGTAACAGATTGGCAAAGTAGGCGCAGGACTGGGTGGCATCTGTCAGGTGCTTGACCGGTTTGTTTTGATTCTGATGGATCCGCCGGTTCAGGTCCCGTACCAGCAGAATCTGTACGGCGGTCTGTTCGCCGACGCCCGGCACTTGTTGCAGATCTGCTGCGCCGGCGGCAAACACCTGCTCCAGCGAGCCGAAGCGGTTAATGAGCGCATAGGCAATGGGCTTTACATCTTTGCGGGGAATGCTGATGGACAGCAGCAATTCCAGCAACTGGTGGTCCGGCATAGCGTCGCCGCCGCCTTGCAGATAAGCGGCACGCATACGGGCTCGGTGCCCATCCCTGCTGATTTCCATTTATATCCTCCTGACCCTGAAAGCAAAAAAGGCGTGCCTCCGCATTTGCGGAGAACACGCTTTTGTGTTCTACTGTATATTATACAAGAAAATGTGGCGTTTGTAAAGACGATTACTTACCCGGTGCGTCGCTGCGTCCCACCAGGTAATCCAGGGTCACATCATAATGGTCTGCCAGTTTGCAAAGGGCTGCCAGGGGGATCTCCCGCTGGCCGTTTTCATACATGGAATAGGTGCTTTGACCCACATTCAGCAAGGCTGCCATTTGCCGCTGCGTTTCGTCCCGGTCCTCTCGTAAATCCTTTAGCCGCACGGCAAATTACCTCCTTGGTACTCAGTATAGCTATTGTACAAAATCCGCTGAACGACATTTGTAATTATCACGAATTGTGATACTTTTTGTGACGAACTTTGACCTTTTGTGACAATATTGTCATTTTATAAAAATAGATTGACTTTCCGGGTCTATCCGTGTATTATTGTATCAATGAACTGTACTACGCACCATAATACGGTAAGAACGGCGAATCTTTCGCATATCTTTAGATTTTGTTGCGTTTCTTTTTAGGTTTTTATGATTAAATAATGGCAAGATGATTTGTTAAGTAGGTGAACAAAATGAAAAATGTACTTGAATTACTGGAACGCACTGCGGCGCGTTTGCCAAGGCAGACCGCCTTTGCAGATCAGCAGTGCAGCTATGACTACCAAACGGTGGTGAACATTGCCGAATCCGTGGGCAGTGCGCTGGCCGCTAATGGAGACCGAAATTGCCCGGTGGCGGTGCTGATGGAGCGGGGCGCACCCTGTTTGGTGACCCTGATGGGGGTGCTGTACAGCGGCAACTTCTATGTGGTGCTGGATCCGGAAATGCCCGCCGAGCGGGTGAATAAGATTTTGCGCACCTTGCAGCCTACGGCACTGATCTGTGACGAGGCCCACAAGGATGACCCGGCCGGACTGGATTATGACGGCAAGGTGTATAGCGCAGAAGCGCTGGCGGCCGGTCAGGCACAGCCGGAGCTTTTGCAAACGGTGCGCCGCCGTATGATTGACACGGATCCGGCCTATGCCATTTTTACCTCCGGCTCCACCGGCAACCCCAAGGGCGTGGTGGTGAACCATCGCAGCGTGTTGGCGTATTCTGCTTGGGCGGCCGATACCTTTGACATCAGCGAAAAGACGATTTTCGGTAACCAAACGCCCTTTTATTTCAGTATGTCGGTGACGGATATTTACGCTACGATTCGTACCGGAGCGCAGTTACATGTGATCCCCAAGTCGTATTTCTCCTTCCCGGCTCTGCTGATCCGCTACCTGAATGAGCGGCAGGTAAACACCATTTATTGGGTGCCCTCCGCCCTGTCCATTGTGGCCAACTTAAAGGTGCTGGATTTTATGATGGCGGAGCATATTGAAAAGGTGCTGTTTGCCGGTGAGGTCATGCCTGCCAAGCAGCTGAATTACTGGCGCAGCAAGTATCCGAACGCCCTGTTTGCCAACCTGTTTGGCCCGACGGAAACCACGGATATTTGCACCTACTACATTGTGGATCGGGAGATCAAAGACACGGAGAGCGTGCCCATCGGCATTGCCTGTGACAATTGCGACAGCTTTGTGGTTACCGAGGACGGGCGGCTGGCCGGAATCGGCGAGGAGGGCGAACTGTACGCCAGAGGTTCGTTCCTGGCTATGGGCTACTATAACGACCCGGACAAAACGGCGGCTGCCTTTGTGCAAAATCCGCTGCAAAGTCACTATCCGGAGCGGGTGTATAAAACCGGCGATCTGGTGCGGTGGAATGAACGGGGCGAGTTGATCTATCTCTCCCGCCGGGATTTCCAAATTAAGCACATGGGCTACCGGATCGAACTGGGCGAGATTGAGGCGGCTGCCACGGCCCAACCGGGAGTGGATGTGTCCGTGTGTTTGTACGACCAGGCGGCGGATCAGCTGATTTTGATCTATGTAGGTGCGAAGGCGGAGCAGGAGACCGTGCGGCAGGCATTGCAGGCAGCGCTGCCCGCCTATATGCTGCCGGCAAAGGTCATTCAGGCCAAGACCATCCCTTACAATCAAAACGGCAAGACCGACCGTAAGGCGCTGGCTGCCGCATACTTTAACAAGGCTGACTAAAGTCCATTCAAAAATTTATATATAATGAAAAAGGAGAACTAAAAATGGAAGAATTGCTTGAAATCTTGGAAGAAATGAAACCCGGTGTAGACTTTAAGTCTGAGAAGCACTTGATTGATGACAAGGTGTTTGACTCTCTGGCGATTATGGCCTTGGTGGCAAAACTCAGCGATGAGTTTGATGTGGAAATCACGCCGCTGATGATCGTGCCGGAGAACTTTCAGTCCGCCCAGGCGATGTGGCAGATGATTGAAAAATTGCAGGACGAATAAAAATTATACATAAGGTAAGCAAGTTATGTCATTTACATCTGTTACTTACTTTCTCTTTGTAGGGATCAGCCTGCTGATTTATACCATTGTGCCCAAGCGGGCCAAATGGTGCGTGTTGCTGGGTGCCAGCGCCGTTTACTATGTGATGGCAGCGGGGCTGCGTACGCTGTGGCTGGTGGCGGCCATCCTGATCGTATACGGCGGCGGGCTGCTGCTGGGCTACCTGAATGATCAGGGCAAAGCCCGGCGCAAGGCGGCTGCCGACAAAGAGGAAAAGAAACAAATTCGCAAAAAATATGACGCCAAGAAGCGCGCGGTGGTCACCGTGGCGGTACTGGGCGTCTTTGGGTTGTTAATAGCCTTAAAATATGTAAATTTCCTGGGAGAGAGCGCCTATGGCATTGCCGGGCTGTTTGGCAGCCAGAGCGCCTATCAGCCGGTGCAAATTCTCCTGCCCCTGGGTATTTCTTACTATACCCTGTGTGCGGTCAGCTATGTGGTGGATGTGTACAGAGGTAAGTACAAGCCGGAGCGTAACTTCTTCAAACTGGCGCTGTTTCTCAGCTTCTTCCCCCAAATGACGGAGGGCCCTATCGGCAAGTATGAGATCATGATGCCCCGGTTGGTGGAGGGCCACAGCTTTAACTTTGAGCGAGACGCCCAAGCGGTGATGCGCATCTTTTGGGGTATGTTTAAGAAGATGGTCATTGCCGACCGAGCCAACCTGTTTGTTACCGGTGTGTTTGACAACGGCGACCAGGCAGGGTCTATGGTGCTGCTGGGCACCCTGCTTTATACTGTGCAGATCTACTGCGAATTCTCCGGCTGTATGGATATTGTGTGCGCCACCGGCCAGCTGTTTGGGGTGGAGATGCAAGAGAACTTCCGTCGCCCCATTTTCTCCAAAACCATCAACGAATTTTGGCAGCGGTGGCACATTACCCTGGGCGCGTGGATCAAGGAGTATGTGTTCTTCTCCGTGTCCCTGTCCAAGGGGCTGATGAATTTAAGTAAGCATACCAGAAAGAAATTAAACGATTATTTTGCCAACCTGGTGCCCATGACCTTTGCGCTGTTTTGTGTGTGGTTCTTTAACGGCATTTGGCACGGCGCCAGTTGGAAGTATGTACTCTACGGGCTGTATTATTACATCTTAATGATGATCGGTATGTACCTGCGCCCGGTGTCGGACAAGCTGCTGCACGCACTGCATATTGCGCCGGAGAGTAAGGGCTTTGCCCTGTTCCAGATGGTGCGTACTTTCCTGATCGTCAATGTGGGCATGATGCTGTTCCGCTGCCACACCATTTCCCAGTGGGGCCAGAGCCTGGCGCGTATCTTTACGGATTTTGACGGCGCTTGCTTAACCAACGACACAGTGCTGTCCCTGGGTAACGACTGGCAGGATTTCCTGATTATGGGTATCGGCGTGCTGGTGGTAGGCATTGTAGAGGTGCTGCAAGAGAAGGGCCACACCATTCGCACGGAGCTGGCAAGTCGACCGGTAGTGCTGCGGTATGCGGTGTTCTTGGCGCTGATTTTGGGCGTGATCGTCTTTGGCGCCTACGGTACCGGCTATGAAACGGTAGCGCCTATTTACGGTCAATTCTAAGGAGGGGTGCATGATGACTGCAAAGACCAAGTTGATATTGAAAAATTGCACCCGCCTGGTGTCCTTTATTTTGATTTTGCTGCTTTTGCTCTACGGTATTTCCTTTCTATTGGAGCCGAAAAACAATGATGACGCAGCCGGGTTCGTGAACCCCAACGCCAGCGGCTATCTGTCGCTGGAGAAGGACACGCTGGATGTGTTTATTGTAGGCAACAGTGATGCTTACAGCGGCTTCTCGCCTATGGAAATGTGGAAAAACTACGGCTTTACCTCTTATATTAGCGGTACCGGTAAGCAGCTGATCGGCGAGTCTGTTCGCGCGGTGGAGGAGTGCCTGAAAACCCAAAAGCCCAAGGTGGTGATCCTGGAAACGGATCAGCTGTATACCAACTCCAACTCTGCTCAAGTGATTGCCCGGGATGCGCGTAAGCAGATACTCAACCAGTTCAGCGTGCTGGAGTACCACGATCGGTGGAAGCAGTTTGACCCCAAGACGGCGGTTAAGCGCAAGTCCTACTCTGCCCGCTTTGCCTCCAAGGGGCAGTTTGTGTCCGGTGCCAAGGTGCCGTATCGGGGCAAGGAATATATCAAAAAGACCAAAAAGCGAGACGAGATCAATCCGCTGTTTGTGCGCAAGCTGGATGAACTGAATGCGCTGTGCAAAAAGAACGGCGCCCAGTTGATTTTGGTGCAGGTGCCGTCCCAAACCACCTGGACCTATGCCCGCCACAATGCGGTGAATGATTATGCCAAGAAAAACGGCATTCCGTTCCTGGATTTGGATCTGAAACGCAAGGAGATCGGCTTTAGCTGGAAAACGGACAGCCGGGACGCCGGCAACCACCTGAACTGCTACGGTGCCAAAAAAGTATCGCTCTATGTGGGGCAGTACATTAAGAACCATGTGCAGTTGGAGGATAAGCGCCAAAATGCAGCCTACGCCGGGTGGAACGATGACTACACCACCTACATCAAGCACCTGAAAGAGGGCGGCGATGTGGAAAAGCGCAAAGGCCCTACGGCGGGGCAAAACAAAAACCCTGTGCCCAACGACCGGCCTAAGAAAGAACAGCCCCATACCGGCGACCCTTACGATCCCTCCGCTCAGGCTGTTTCTAAGCAATAAAGATACAAAGACTGTCGCAGTGCTTATGCTGCGGCAGCTTTTTTGTTTTGCCGACCAAACTTTACCGGTTCTTTAGATTTCCTTTGCGTTGCTTTTAAGAATGTGTGGTTAAATGTGTACAACGGGTTTTCCGTTGGGGATTTTTGTGGTACAATGGAGCAAGCACTTTGTATCACTTGAGGGAGATGAGAGCAATGTTTACGGTATTGGTGTGCGATGATGACGCGGCGATCTTAGAGTCTCTGCGCATTTATCTTAGTCAGGAGGGCTATCGGGTGCTGTGTGCCCGGGACGGGCTGGAGGCGCTGGAGCAAGTACAGGGGGAGGAGATCCACTGTATGGTGCTGGATATTATGATGCCTCGGCTGGACGGACTGAAAACCACATTAAAGCTGCGGGAGAAGTACAACTTTCCCATTATTCTGCTGTCGGCCAAAAGCGAGGACACGGACAAGATCGCCGGTCTGGGCTTTGGCGCCGATGATTATGTGACCAAGCCCTTTAACCCGCTGGAGTTGACCGCTCGGGTTAAGAGCCAAATCCGTCGCTATGTGCGTCTTGGCAGCCTGGAGGTGCGGGAGAGCCAGCTGGTCACCGGCGGCTTGGTGCTGGATACGGATACCAAGGAAGTGACGGTAGACGGCGACCCGGTACGGCTGACTGCCCGGGAGTATAAGATATTGGAATATCTGATGCACAATATAGGTCGTGTGCTCTCCAGTGCCCAAATCTATGAAGCGGTGTGGAACGAACCGGCCTACGGCACGGAAAAGACCGTGACGGTGCACATTCGCAACATTCGTGAAAAGATTGAGATCAACCCCAAGGAGCCCAAATACTTAAAGGTGGTGTATGGACTTGGATACAAAGTGGAAAAATGTTAGAGAAAGCAGATGGTTTAAGGCGCTGTGCGTGGTGCTCTCTATGGTGCTGGCCTTTAGCTCGGTGGCACTGCTGAGCGCCGTGATGCGGGTCAGCGGTCTGTATAACGATGATGCATTTACCGATCCGTCCGTAGCGAAAAAGGGAAGTCTGGTACAGACTACGATTTTCAAAGCGGAGCTGGATGTAATCGTCAATGAGATCGCGCTCCTGGCGGGGCAAAAGCAGCTGCAACAAAAGGTGACTGCGCTTAAGAAAGCCAAGGCGGACAGCGTGGCGGCCGCACTGGAGCAGTATAAGAAGGACCAGGCCACTGCCATTCGCAAAACGCTGGTGTTCTATGCCGGGCTGAAAAATCAGAATATTACAAATATCGGCAAGGATATACCCAACTATAAAGTGCCCGCCAAGACCATAAAGAAAGTGGTGGCAGAGGATCGGGACGCACCGGGGCTGATTCGGGATCTGCAACAGATTGTCAACGGCACCCGGGCAGGGGAGGATTATCTGCCCTATTTGCAGCTGGCAAATTGGCTGCGCAGTTCCGACGGCGTGGAGTATTATAGCGATATGTCGGAAGAGCCGGACTACCTAATCCGCTTTTACACGGTCGCTTTTACAGTGGACGGCCAAACGGTAGAAGCGAACGAGTACGATGCCGACCAGACCCTGAGCGATACGGTGAAATCGGCAGAGACCCACATTAAAAAGCTCTATGACAAAGCGGTGGTGGAGCCGTATCAATATTCTGCCGCGAGGCAGCAGGAGATGCGCCGGGATTTGCAGGAACTGCAATGTCTGCAATTCTATGCCAAGGACAATACCACCGGTCAGGTGGTCAGCCAGTTGGCAGAGGGCAAATCGCCGGCGTCGCTAAAGAACGCACCGGTGTACTATTCCAAGACCAAAGCAAGGGAGAATCTGCGGGGCACGGATTACGGTGCCGACAATGCCAGATCGGACGCTGTGCAGTACCTAATGGACGGGGATATGAGCATTTATGTGGGCATTGACCCCACCGTGGCCGGCGGCAACGATATGCTTCCGGACTTTGTGGAATTGAATGCCTTGTGCACCCGTATGCAAAATATGAATACCGTGGCGATGACCGTGGCGGCTGTTTGCCTGGCGGTGCTGGCCCTTGCCTTTTTGGTGTTGGCGTGCCTGGGCTGCGGGCGCCGTGCCGGTACGGACGGCGTGCGCCTGCTGTGGATGGATTATGTTCCCTTGGAGCTGCACACGGCGATCATTGCAGCTGCTGTTTTGGGACTGGGTTACTTACTCATCGAGGGCTTGTTTACCGACCTGTTCCACTATTACGGCTACCAGATGAGTACCTTGAATTTTGGCTGGCTGTTCTTAGCGGCTTGCGGCGCTTTTGGCGCGGTGGCCTGGGGTCTGTATGCAGAGTTGACCCTGTCTTTTGTGCGCCTTTGCAAGTCTAAGAAACACTTGTATAAGGGTACGCTGCTGTATTATATTTGCTTGGGAATTTGGCGTCTGTTGTGCAAACTGCACCGGTTCAATCGGCGTGTGATCCGGGGGCTGGCCTATACCCCGCGGCACTTTAAGCGCAATATGGTCTTTTGCGCCGTAGGCTATCTGCTGATCAATATTGTATTGGCAGTGCTGTTTGGCGCGTTCTTGGAGTTTGCGCCCATCAGCGTGCCTTGCGCTTTGGCTTTCTTGGCCTTTAACGGCTTTTGCGTGGGCTATGCGCTGCGCTTCTTGTTCCAGCTGGATCGGGTGATTGAGGCCGCAGCCAACCGCACGGATGTGGAGGCGGCACATCTCCACCCGGCACTGGCCGCCATGGCCGGCAGCCTGCGTTATACCAATCAGGAGCTGCACAACGCCGTGGATCAGGCAGTGCGGGACGAACGGCTGAAAACAGAGCTGATCACCAATGTGTCCCACGACTTAAAGACCCCGATTACCTCCATTATTACTTACACGGACCTGCTGTCCAAGTGCCCCCAGTCGGACGAAAAGGCCAAGGAATATATGGCTGTGCTGACGGAAAAGAGCACCAAGCTGGCTCGCTTGGTGGAGGATTTGATTGAGGCGTCCAAGCTGTCCTCCGGCAACATTACCCTGCACCCTATGGTGCTGGATCTGGGCGAACTGACCGCCCAGGCTATCGGGGAGTATCAAAAGGAATTTGAGGAGAACCGGTTGCAACTGGTGCTGGATCCGGATTTGCCCCGGGTACAGGCGTTTGCCGACGGTTCCAAAACCTACCGGGTGCTGGAAAATCTGCTGCAAAATGCCAAGAAGTATTCTGCCGTGGACTCCCGGGTGTATGTGCGGGTGTATAAGCAAGGGGATTTCGGCGTGTTTGAAATTAAAAATATTTCTGCCGAGCCGCTGAATATTTCACCTCAGGAGCTGACCCAGCGGTTTGTGCGAGGCGATGCTTCCCGCACCAAGGAGGGCAACGGTCTGGGTCTAAGCATTGCCCAGGAGCTGTGCAGCGCCCAACAAGGGAAGTTAGAGCTGCTCATTGACGGCGATTTGTTTAAGGCTCGGGTGTATTTGCCGCAGCCGAAGAACGCCCTGCCGCAGGACACAGCGGAATAACGCCATAGATAACAAAAGACAGTTACCCGTTTTTGGGTAACTGCCTTTCTTTTTTCACTTGTATTTACTTTTCGCTTTGACCTTTCGGCTTCATGGCGTTGTAAGAGGTGCGCACCGCGTCATCGCTGATGTTGCAGCCCAGTTCGTACAGGGGCACCTTGGCAAAGATGGTCTCCAGCATATCAAACAGCCGCTCCATAGCGTTAGGCCCCAGTTTGCGCACTGTTTGGGAGAAAATGTTGAACACTGCCTTTTTAGTGTCTGCCGGGTGGATAAAATTCTCCTCCGCCCGCTCGAGAAAGCAAATGCCCGCCAGGGGAACCATGCCTGGGGTGGAGTAATCATATTTGCCGCTCCAGGGGGTGCCGCAGGCATACACCCGGTCGCCTACCAGGCGAATGGCCGGTTTGTCGTCATTGAGCATATACGCCCGGTTGCCAAAGTGCTTGAGCCACAGGGCGGTGTGGGTGGATTTGCCGGTGCCGCTGTCTGCGGAAAAAGCGTAGGCCGCGCCGTCCACCACCACGCAGCTGGAGTGGAGCAAAATGCCTCGGAACTTCAGCAGCTGGGTGTAAAAATCCGAGCCGGTGAGCATATAGTACCAGTCGTCCCGGTTCATCTCCGGGTGCTCGGCCATAGCGTCCGTTACCCGCTGCTCCGTCACATCAATGGTAATGTCCGCCGTCTGCCCTACTTGGTCCTTGCACAGGTAGGGACGGGCTTGCTTTTCTGTTCTGCCGGTGGGGTGCTTGATCTCCACCACCAGCCCGGCAATATCGTAAAACGGCATAGTTGCACCTCAATTCTACCCATTAGTATATAAGAAAAAGCACCTACCGTCAAGGCAAAATCTGCCTGCTTTTTTTGCCTCCCCGGCTCTTGACAAACAGTCAAAATCGGTGTATGCTATGTTGCAGAACAAATGTTCGATAGCAGGAAAGGAGCCGTAGGGAATGGAGCGCACCGTTTTGCATGTGGATTGCAACAAGTTTTATGCCTCGGTGGAGTGCCTGCACCGCCCGGAGCTTCGAGACAAGCCGGTGGCGGTGGGCGGCAGCACAGAGAGCCGCCACGGAATTATCCTGACGAAAAACGAGATTGCCTCCCGCTACGGCTTGGTGGCGGGGGAGCCACTGTGGCAGGCGCGGCAAAAATGCCCGCAGTTGGTGGTGGTGCCGCCGAACTTTCCGCTGTATATGCGCTTTTCCAAGATGGCACGGCGGATCTATGAGGATTACAGCGACTATATTGAGCCTTTCGGGCTGGACGAGAACTGGCTGGATGTGACCGGCGATGACCGCACCGGGGAACAGATCGCCCAGGAAATTCGCCGTCGGGTAAAGGCGGAACTGGGCATTACCGTCAGCGTGGGGGTCAGCTTTAACAAGATCTTTGCCAAATTGGGTTCAGATTATAAAAAGCCGGACGCAGTGACGGTTATCAGCCGGGAAAACTACCGCCGGGTGGTGTGGCCCCTGCCGTGCAGTGATCTTTTGTGCGTCGGCCCGGCCACCACCCGCAAGCTGAACGCTTACGGCGTTTATACCATCGGCGAGTTGGCGGCGGCTCGGTCGGATTTTTTGCAAGGTCTGCTGGGCAAGAACGGGCTGATGCTCCGTGCCTTTGCCCGGGGGGAGGACACTTCGCCGGTGCAGCATATGGACGCCAAGGCGGCGGTCAAGAGTGTGGGCAATTCCACCACCACGCCCCGGGATCTGGTGGATGATACGGATGTAAAGGTGGTCTTTACCGTGCTGGCAGAGAGTGTGGCCCGCCGTATGCGGGAGCAGGGACTGCAAGGGCGCACGGTGTGCATCTCCTTGCGGGATAAGAATTTGCAAACCTTTACCCGGCGACACAAGCTGGCCGCCGCCACCGATGTGAGCACGGAGATTTTGCAGGCGGCTATGGCGCTGTTTTGTGCCAATTATCGCTGGGGCGCACCCTTGCGCAGCATTGGATTGTCGGTGACGGATTTTGAGCTGGAACCCTGTGTGCAGTTCGATTTGGCCCATACCCAGGAGCAGCGGGAACGGGCAGCCAAGCTGGAGCGCACGGTGGATGATTTGAAGCGCCGCTTTGGCAACTACTGTATTCAGCGGGCCAGTTTGCTGGGGGATACCGGGCTGTCCCGTTTTAATCCCCACGATGACCACACCATACACCCCGTTGGATTTTTAACCGGAAAGGAACAGGCAGGATGAAAAACTATGTGCGCGTGCTGGCGCTGTATAATGAGGAGGGCGATATTCGCCCGGTAAAGATGGAGTGGGAGGAGCGATGGCTGGATGTGGACCGTGTGCTGGATATTCGCCCGGCGGCGTCTCTGCGTTCCGGGGGCGCCGGGCTGCGCTACACCTGCAGCATTGCCGGTGTGCCCACTTATTTGTTTTTGGAGGAGACAAAATGGTTTTTTGAACTTGCAAAATAGAATCGGATAGCGTATAATGTGCCTATGAAGAAGATTAAAGAATTATTGATCAAGTACAAAGAAATCATTATGTATCTCATCTTCGGCGTGGCCACCACAGGTGTGAACTGGGTGGTGTACAGTCTGCTGATGAAGGCGGTGCTGGTGCATGCCCCCGGCAGCGACGATGTGAAGATGACGGTAAGCAATGTGATTGCCTGGATTGCTGCGGTGATCTTTGCCTTTATCACCAACAAGCTGTGGGTGTTTGAGAGCAAAAGCTGGGTACCCAAGGTGGCGGCGCGGGAGTTTGTGTCCTTTGTGGTCTCTCGACTGGCGACCGGCGTGATCGAGTGGTTCGGCCCATTGCTGCTGTTTAAGATCGGGCTGGATCAGGACCTGTTTGGGGTCAAGGGCTTTGTAGCCAAGATTGTTTGCTCCGTGCTGGTGGTGATCCTCAACTATGTGTTCTCCAAGCTCTTGGTATTTACCAAAAAGAAAAAGAGTGCGGACGCACCGGCAAATCCAAACGGAAAATAGGCAATGCGTATAAGAAAAGAGTGCTGCGGCGCTCTTTTTTTGTTG
>ERZ773106.1860-NODE-1860-length-13613-cov-3.465924_pt1 | contig 13613 bp, 14 predicted proteins | sample MGYA00580572_ERZ773106 | MGnify/ENA primary metagenome ERZ773106 (study PRJEB29015, sample SAMEA2737868) | human gut metagenome | biome: human gut; feature: human-associated habitat; material: faeces | place: China | collected 2012 ... | reverse complement strand
AATATGCTGACATACTGTGAAAGTCTAACAGCCATCACATATGAAGGAACGATCGTTCAGTGGAACGCCATCACCAAGCCGACCAACTGGATGTCCTCCGGAAAGCATTTTTACAATGACTATCTGCAAAAAATCCAGTGTACAGACGGTTATTTGGAATATGATTCTGAAAATAATGTGTGGAATGAGGTGAAAAACGGATGATGAAATTTTTAGTGAAACAGCAAAAAATCGAAGCACTGGAGCGAGAGGTCATTGCCTCTGACCAGATCGCATTTGTTTCGGTGAAGTTCGTGTTCGATGGAGCTTGGAAAACGCTGCACAAGGTGGTGCAGTTCACGCAGTGTGAGGAAACATACAACGTGGTGCTTGGCATAGACGGAACGACTTGTTTGCTGCCTGCCGAACTGCATCCTGGTGCGGTGAAGATGAGTTTGTTTGGCTACGATGCGGAAAGCGATACTACACTGCGTGCAACAACCGTACCAGTAACTCTTCACATTCGACCATCTGGGTTTGTTGCAGATGGGGATACGCCAATTCCGCCGACTCTAGATTTATATACACAGCTTTTGAAAAAACTCTCAGAGATGCAAACCGGAGCAAACGGAAAAGACGGTCGTTCTGCTTACGAGATCGCCACAGAAAATGGTTTTGTGGGAACAGTTGCAGAATGGCTGGAAAGTTTGAAAGGCATGAATGGTGTTGACGGTAAGGATGGCACAAATGGGAAAGACGGCTTACCGGGAAAAGATGGGCGTGACGGAAAGGACGGCGTTTCTCCGGATTTGACAAATTATCCAGATACCGATGCCGTAAAAGCACTGATTCAAGCTGCTGTTCAGCCGCTTTTACAGCAGGCACACATTCATAAAAATCTGGATGTTTTAGATGATTTGACGGCAAATGAACTTTCCTTGCTGCGTGCTCTTCAGGCATTCGAGGATGATACAACTTACAATATCCAAACATTCCGGGAAGCCATTGCAGCACTGAATGAAAAGGCACATACCCACGAAAATCAATCTGCATTGGATCAGATCACTGCTGCAAAAATCGCACAATGGGATGGTTTCGGCACACAAATCAATGGGCTTAGTACAAAGGTTACAGTCTATTCGGAAAAGACAGAACGCACTTTGGAGAGCCTGCAAAAGCAAATTGACAACCTGACAAGCGGCAGAAATTACACCGTTCTGTTTCAGTCCGGACAGGATGCCATTTCGACCTACGCACCAAACCTTAGCATGATTCTGGACGGCGGGTATCAGACAATGACAGATTTTCTGGCTGCCTATCCGCAGTTTTGCAGTGCAGCAAATGATTTTGTACTATCCTATTCACAGGAGTGCTTCAACTGGGATAAGTCGGTCTTGACCGTTTGTACAAAGCCTCTGTCCCTGACGAAAAATGCTGAAATTGTGATGTCCTATCAGTCGGGTTCCAGCGAAGCCGGGAGTTTGTATCTGGTGCAGAAACCGCAGAAGATCGACATTCCCATTGGCGTGTATGTGAATACAGAAATCGATGCAAATCGTGCGGTTTCTCTGGATTTTCAATGGCTGCAGTCGGAAACCTTTATCACCACCATCACAGAATGCACCGGCATTTCTGACGGCGAATATTACCTTGCCTGGGTGGGCAGAAGCAACAATTCTCATCCGAAAATCCGATTCCTGAAAGTACTGGAGGGTTAAAAATATGATGAAAGATACCATTTGCGTGGCTGTCGGCTTGGTCGGCGGCTTTTTTACTGCCATTTTTGGCGGCTGGGACTCTGCTCTGGTGACACTAGTCGTCTTCATGGCAATCGACTTTTTCACCGGCATTATCACCGCCATGATGAAAAAATCGAAACACACAGAAAGCGGCGGACTTTCTTCCAAAGCTGGCTGGTTCGGTCTGGCGAAAAAGGTTTGCACCTTGATGCTGATCGTCGTTGCAGTTCGGATGGATATTCTGCTGAATACCAACTACATCCGAGATGCAGTCTGCATCAGCTTTTGCCTGAATGAACTGCTTTCCATTGTGGAAAATACAAGTTTAATGGGGATCCCGTATCCGCCTGCAATCAAAAAAGCAATTGATGTTCTGCAAACGAAAATCGGCAGAACAGAAGAAACGACCGACAAGGAGGATAAGTAATATGGCGATTTTAAGACCAGATGCAACAACGACTCTGAACGGAGTAAAAATCAACGAGTATTTACTCACCAAACACAATCCCAACCACATCGATATGCCCTCTGTTTCCATGGCGGGGAAAATCATCGGTGTGACCGTCCATAACACAGACTGGATCACAGTAGCAAGCGGCACGACCCCTGCGGAACAGTACACAAGGGCAACCGTCAATAACAACATGAAGGATGTGCGTGTCCATTATTATGTTGACAATATCTGTGCATGGCAGAATCTGCCCCACAGCCTGAGCGGCTGGCACGCCGCTGATGGCAGTGGTAATGGAAATCGCAGAACCATTGCCATCGAGTGTATTATGTCCTCTGCATACAATTCTGTTGATAAAAAGTCGGAGGACAATGCAGCAAAATTGGCGGCAGCGTTATTAAAACAGTATGGACTAGACATCAATCATCTCTACACCCATACCCACTGGCTGAATGTTCGTGACGGACGAAACGGAACGATTGACCAGTTGAACACCATGTACAATCGGTACAAAATGTGCCCTGCGTACATTTTGCCGCATTGGGCGGAGTTCAAGAAAAAGGTACAGTCTTATTTGAATGCAGGAACTTCCACTATTTCTGCACTCTCCACAAAGCAACTTTACCGGGTGAGAAAATCTTGGGCAGATGCAAAGTCGCAGCTTGGTGCGTACTCTTCTTTGGAGAATGCGAAAAAGGCGTGTAAGGCAGGATACAGCGTTTTTGACAATTCAGGCAAAGTAGTATATTTTGTTGTGAAAACCTACGCAAAAGGTACAAAGGTCACACTGAATAATGTCACCTTGTATTCGTCCAGTACTGCCAAAACTGGTACAAAGAAATCCGGAACGTACTATCTCTATGACGGACAGGTAGTGAACAACAGAATGCGTATCACAAATTCTGCTTCCAATTGCGGCAAAACGCCTGCCGGTTCTTATGTTACCGGTTGGGTTAACAAGACCGATATCTGATAATATTTCTATTCAAAATCCCGAAACGGCTCCAGTGTTAGCTGTTTCGGGAAAATTTTTAAGTGCTGACGGGAGGTATTGTATGGAACAGCAGCAAATAATGGATGAGCTGAATTATCACAGGGCACAGAAAATAACGGAAACGCTTTATCGTTCCGGTCTGATTTCCTTTGACGAATATGACAAACTGACACAAAAAAATCGCCGATCTTTCTCTCCGCTTTACGTCGACTTATTGCCGAAAACGCTTGATATATCCACGAAACAGAGTTAATATGGACACTGCGAAAGGAGGTGACTGCCTTGAAAACAGTTAGAAAAATTGAAGCGAATAAGCCGATAACGACAAATAAGCAGAAATTCCGTGTGGCTGCTTACTGCCGTGTTTCAACAGATAACGATGATCAGCTTGAAAGCCTTGAAACACAAAAAGCACATTATGAGTCATGGATCAAACTGCATTCGGAATGGGAATACGCTGGGTTATACTATGATTCAGGCATCACCGGTACAAAATCAGATGTCCGTGAAGGTTTGCAGAATCTACTGCAAGCCTGCCGTCTTGGGAGAATAGACCGTATTCTCGTGAAATCTATCAGCCGTTTTTCAAGAAATACAACAGACTGCCTTTCCATTGTCCGTGAACTGCTCGAAATTGGCGTCACGATTTCTTTTGAAAAGGAAAATATAGACACTGGGAGTATGGAAAGTGAGCTGATACTCTCGATACTGAGTAGTATGGCAGAAGATGAATCAGCATCTATTTCTCAAAATGAAAAGTGGTCGATAAAGCGTAAGTTTCAAAGCGGCACATACAAAATGTCCTATGTTCCTTATGGATATATGAGAGATGAAAACGGAAATATGGTGATTGAAACATGGGAGGCAAATGTGATTCGCTTTATCTTTGACTTAATTTTATCCGGCAAAAGTACATATGTCATTGCGAAACTTTTAGATGCACAGCATATTCCAACGAGAAAGGGCGGAAAATGGAGTGGGTCAACCGTTCGTGACATTGTAGTCAATGAAAAATATGTCGGCGATGCACTGTTTCAGAAAACCTATACTGATGATAACTTTCACAGGCATACAAACCATGGTGAAGTCGGAACATATCTTGTTTCTGATCACCATGAACCTATTGTAAGCCGGGAGGTCTTTGAAAAAGCAAATGCACTTATCAGACAGCGGGCAGCGGAAAAGGGTGTCATCAAAGGCAGCGACAAATATCAGAAACGTTATGCCTTTTCAGGAAAAATTGTCTGCGGAGTGTGCGGCAGAAACTTTAAACGCAGGATTCACAACGGTGGAGCTGAGATTGCCTGGACATGTGCTGCACATATTGAGGACGCTAAAAAATGCTTCGTAAAATATGTGCGTGATGATGTACTGAAAGTTGCCTTTGTAACCATGCTGAACAAACTTATATTCAGCAGAAAACTAATCCTGAAACCTTTACTGTGCAGTCTTAAATCTGATAGCAGTGATGAAAATGTTCATAGAATGCAGGAATTACAAAAACAGTTAGAGACAAACACTGAAAGGAGAAATACATTCCGCTGGCTTCGCTCACAGGAAATTATTGATACCGTAATGTACAATCAGGAGATGAATCTGCTAAAAAAACAAGCAGAAGATTACCGTAACGAAATATCCCGATTAAGTCAGTATACTACAGGTGAAGCTGCCGGTATTGCAGAATTGGAACATCTGCTTCGATTTACTGAAAGTACGGCGTCTGTTCAGGAATTTAGTGATGCGTTGTTCCTTGCGTTTGTTGACCACATTATTGTTTATGACCGAAACTATGTAGGTTTCAAACTGAAATGCGGTCTGACGCTGAAGGAGGTGATCTGATGGGACATACACCATACGGCTACAGGATAGAGAATGGTATGGCTGTCATAAATCCGGATGAAGCAGGACATGTCAGACAGATTTTCCATAACTACATTGAGGGTATGAGTCTGTCAGAAGCAGCAAAGGCGGCAGGGCATCCTATGGTTCACAGCATGGTCAGACGAATGCTAAGCAGAGAATGTTATCTTGGAGATAGTTTTTACCCTAGGATTATTGATAAGGAAACCTTCGCCAAAGCAAATGCTGAATGGAACCGCCGGGCTGCTGAGATGAACCGAATCGGGAGAACAAGAAAAAAGATTCCCCAGCCTCAGACAAAATTCACAATGGGACAGCAGAATTTTCATTATGATGATCCTGTTCAGCAAGCAGAGTATCTTTACAGTCTTATAGAAAGTAAGGTGACATAAATGCCAAAAGTAACAACGATTCCTCCGAAAAAGCATATCGGTAATCTGGCAAAAGCCAAAGAAGTAAAGAAAATCCGTGTGGCAGCCTACTGCCGAGTATCTACGGACACTGAAGAACAGGCTACCAGTTATCAGACCCAGATCGAACATTACGAGGAGATTATCAGTAAAAATCCGGAATGGATATTTGCCGGAATCTATGCAGATGATGGTATTAGTGCAACCTCAACGAAAAACAGAGAGGAATTTAATAAAATGATACAGGACTGTATGGACGGAAAGATCGATATGATCATCACCAAATCCATCAGCCGATTTGCCAGAAATACTGTGGATTGCCTGAACTATATACGACAGCTTAAGGCACAGAACATTCCGATCTACTTTGAAAAAGAGTCTATCAACACAATGGATGCTAAAGGCGAGGTTCTGATTACCATTATGGCATCACTGGCACAGCAGGAATCTGAATCTCTGAGTCAGAATGTCAAGCTGGGAATGCAGTATCGTTTTCAGCAAGGCAAAGTAATGGTCAATGCAAGATGTTTCCTAGGCTACGATAAGGACGAGAACGGACATCTGGTTATCAATCCAGAACAGGCAGAGGTAGTTAAACGAATTTACCGTGAATATCTGGAGGGAGCAAGCTGTCAGCAGATCGCAAGGGGACTGGAACATGATGGGGTTCTTACTGCACGGGGAAACAAAAGATGGCATGATAGTGCCATTCGATTGATTCTGGAAAATGAAAAGTATATGGGAGATGCCCTTCTGCAAAAAACATATACTGTGGATTTTCTCCGAAAAAAGCGAATCAAAAACAACGGGGAAATGCCACAGTATTATGTAGAAGACGATCACGAAGCCATTATCCCAAAAGAGTTATTCCTGAAGGTACAGGAAGAAATCGCAAGACGAGGTTCGCAAGTTGACTGTATGGGGAGGCGGCGAGGTTTCAGTTCTAAGCACTGCTTTACGAATCTGATGTACTGTGCCGAGTGTGGAGAGCCGTTCCGCAGAGTGCATTGGAATAATCGTGGCTGCAAGTCTATCGTGTGGCGCTGCACTTCAAGGTTGGATAAAAAGGGTGAGTGTCATGCACGAACAATTTATGAGGATGTATTGAAGCAAGCCTTTGTCACAGCTTTAAATCAGCTTATTGGCAGCAGTATGGAGCTTGGCATTCTACAGGAAAACATCGCAGAGGTTCTTCGCATGGGCAGTCCAGATTCAGCAGAGAATATTCAGGCACAGCTGGATGAACTTCAGCGCCAGTTGATTGAAAGGGCAAGCCGGCGAGAGGACTATGATGACATATCACAGGAAATATTCCGGCTTCGGGAACAGAAGGAGAAAGCAATGATGGACGATGTATCCCGAAGTGACTACTTTGAACGCATCAAGGAATTGCAGGATTTCATTATATCGCAACCCAGCGGTATTACTGAGTTTGATGAAACACTGGTGAAGCATCTGCTGTCGAAAGTCACAGTGTTTGAAGAAAAACTGGTATTTGAATTCAAATCGGGAGTGAGTGTTGAAGTTGAAAACTGAATATGTGTATTATCCCCTCTGCTGGTGAAGCTATATTTCACTGGTGGAGGGAATTTACTGTGGAGGGGATTTTTTGTGTTTATACGGAAATAGGAATTGAAAAAAGAGAAAGTGTGTGGTATAATAAATAAGTAGAGCTTTGTTTATGAGCTAATGACAAATGACATTTAGTTTTAGAAAACTACCACTAATCTTAAAGTAATATATAGAACGTAGCGTTGGAAAAATTGAAAGGTGGATTTTATGAATTTAGATTCTGAATTACAGGATAAGCTTGATACTCCAGTTAAATCTTTTGAAGTTGCATTCAGGTCGTATGTATCAACTGCAATTATCACAGCATATCCTTTAGAAGACTCTTTAAAAAATGAGATTGTTAATAGGAGCAACAAACTAAAAGAATCAAAAGCCATTTTCTCTGGGAAATTCTCTTCGGAGATTAAAAGTATTCTTGGTGGAAGAGAATGGAAAAGTTTTTGGGACAATATTGTATTTGCTAAAGATTGTTATGATAAGCGCAAACATGACGAAAACCACGATGTGAATTTTGTTAGTCAGATATTACTAATGACATATATTTTTCAAGACATATTCCAGACATTGATCCTACAATTTACTTCTCCTTCTGCGTATTTATCTTATTCTCAAAAATATTATGAAGTGCGAAATGGTTTATCGCATAGAGCTTCTTCAATTATAGATGATACAGATGCTAAAGGTTGCTTGATTTTTATCAAAAATGCATCCGAATTAATATCTTCAGATTATTATTGGTATTGTAGTAAAACTAAAATTGATAAAATGGTTGACGAATATTACCAATTATTAAATGCAGGGGCATTATCAATTGATAATCTTGACACCGCACCGTTTCCAAGTAATAAAATAGTGTGCAGAGAACCTGAAATCTCAGATCTATTTAAATATGTATGTGCATGGGATGGAACTAAAAAACTAAGAAATAAAAAACATATAATATGCATTTCTGGATATGGTGGAATTGGAAAGACCTCATTGGTTTTAGAATTTGTTCTGCAACTCCTAAGTAAAATGAAACAAAACGAATATTTGGGATTTCGTCCGAGCTTTATTCTTTTTTATTCTGCAAAAGAACAAATGCTTGACATAAATGAGGAAACTGGGTCTATAAAGAAAAAAAGACTAAAAAGCCAGTTTCATGGCTTAGATACATTTAAAGCACTTCTTTTTAATGATTTAGAAATATCAGATTTTAATGACTATTGGAAAACAGAAGGTCTCATCATCGTTGACAATTTAGAATCATTAAATACAAATGAGCGCAAAAGAGTAGTAGACTTTTTGTATGAAGAATTGCCTTCAAGTGTTCAAGCAATAATCACAACACGAATTCCTGAAAATGATGTAGATTACTCAATGCCAATTAACGGATTTCGGAATGAAGCTGGTATCACTTTCATAAAACAGTATTCTATTCAAAATAAGTTCGATATAGATTTAACTAACGAGCAAATAGGTGCGTTGGTTAAATATTCATTTGGAAACTCTCTGGTTCTTGTGTTATCTTTAAAACGACTTATCTCAAAAAAGACTACATATAATTCAATCATAAGTGAAATGAAAAAACTTCCGAGCGATAATACCGAAAGCATCATTACACAGTTTATGTTTCAAAATACCATTAATGAGATATTAACCATATATCCGGATTGTAGTAGTTTAATAAAAAGTGTACTTTTGTGTCTTTCACTGTCTTCCGAACCATTATCTGCATCAATAATATTGGCTGCACATAAAGGAACTAATCTTATAATATCTGAAGTAGAATCAATACTCAAACTCCTTACTGAATATTTAGTAACGGATAAGGTGAATGATTGCTATATAATTAATGAATTCGCATCTAAATTCATTCTTATTAATATGATTCCTTCAATGGATGAAAGAAAAATGTGGGAGCAGAGATTAATCTCTGCCTTAAACGATAACAGAGTTAAAGCACAAAAGATTAATGAATTAAAAAAAGATAATGAGCAATTGAGACAAGTTCTAGAAGATTGGAATACAGAAGATGAGGATGCTATGACAATATATCATGCGTTTGATCTTTATACTATCAAGTATAAGATTACCTCATCTAACGCAGATTATGAGTTAGATCAGTTAAGATTGGAAGTTGAAAATATACAACATAATTTTGGAGCGCACCCTTACCTGTTTTATCAATATGCAAGGATTCTGAATGAGTTAAGGCAGGATGGGTTGATAGGAGACGACTATCAGGAATTAACTGTTCAAAATTACGAAAAATGTATAATGATAATTGATGATGTTTCTTATTCAAAAATAAAAAGTACTAAAACATATCCATCAATCTTATGGATATATTCTATATTCTTGTATGAAAGCTCAGAATATGAGAAAGCCTCAAATTATTCACTGCTCTCAATTAACAAATATAAAGAGTTAAAACTAAAAAATAAGGAATACAATGACGCTTTGGCAATATATTGTCTTGCAGAGATACAACTATATAAGCAAACTGGCAATAAACAGCATTTATTAAACGCCAAAAAACGCCGAGAAGAAATTATTAAAATGCAATATACTATATTACACGAGCATCTGGAGCGTTTGAATAAAGAATTGATTAAATATAAGCATTTACTATAAATGAGTAAACTAAGATGATTTCAAACTTAAATCGTAAAATACGTGTTTCATGTAGTTTGCCTTTTTAATGAGGTTGTCATAATAACATCAATGTCAAGACTTCAAGGCAGTTTGAAATGGTGAAGCTATAGATTATTTGCGAGAAAAGTTCAAATTGCTTATTCAATAGGGCTGTATGGGCAATTTAACGAAAATGCAAACATCAAAATCAAGGTGTCGTTGCACGTTGAGACGGTAGTACTGCTTTCCCACAAAAAGCCAGACGGACATATCAACGTAAAAGTTGAGTTTGGCGAGGGTGAGGGAAAAGTTCCGCTTGATAATATCGCTAAAAGAGCCGAAGAATATAAGCCCAAAGAACGAGTGACCTACAAAATGATAAAGGAGTACATAGAAGCTAAATACGGCTTCAAGGTACATACCGCATATATCGCAGAGGTAAAGAGAGATTTAGGCTTGCCAATGTACGATGCTCTTAATGCGGTAGAGGAATTGAAACAGCCGAGGAAGCATCCGACAGCAGAGAAAGTGGAAGCCATAAAGGATGCGTTGAAGCATTTTGAAATAATCTAAATATATATATCTGATACCATTTTATAACCGTTTGTTCAAGCTTTGAGCAGGCGGTTATTTGGCTATCTGGATTTTTAGAACTATCGAAAAAGAAGAAAAGATTGTATAATATATGTGGAGCAAGTGAAAATGTGTAAAAAAGCTATCTTTATATTATAGAGGAGAATGTAGAGTAAATATGGGATTTTCAAAAAATGATTTTGAAAAAGTAGATTTGCGGATTAAAAAAATAACAGAACAGACTGTTGAGCAAATAGAAATAGATTCAGAATTACCTCCAACAATAGAGCAATTAGAAGATAATAATAGAACCTACTCTATCATGGCAGCCATACTATTTATTGATATTCGTAAGTCAACATACTTAACGGAAAATAGCCAAGCAAAAAGTATGGTTAAAATATATCGCTCATTTATGAGAATGGCAGTTGATTGTGTTAGAAAAAATGGAGGAGTTACAAGACAATTTCTGGGTGACAGAATTATGGGTGTATTTATTGACTCTGCTGATGAAAACGGGAATATCGTGGACAGTGCAGCAGATAAAGCAATTAATGCGGCAAGAAGTTTACAGACTGTGATTGATTATAGCTTGAATAAATATTTGAAAACTAATGTTAATGGGAAAGTTATTGAATGTGGTATTGGAATTGATTATGGAAAGGTTCTTGTAACTCAGGTTGGTATGTATGGTCTGGAAAGTGATGAAAATAGAGAGAACGAAGTAGATTGTGTATGGGTTGGTAATACAACAAATTATGCAAGCAAATATTCAGACATAGCATCTGGGGGAGAAATATTTATTTCAGATAATGTTTTCAAGCAAATGTCAGATGAGTATAGGGAAGTTTTTGTAAAATCAGCAAAATATAAAGGAACAAAGTTATTCCAAGGCTATGTGACAAAGGATTACTATTTGGAGTTCTCAGAGGATTTAGGAAAAACAATCAAAATAGATGAAGATACAGCAGTAGAGTCGGATACATTTGCAGGATTGGCGGATGGCATTAGAGAAATCGAGAGATTAATAAATAGTCTGGTTCAACGAGAACGGGACTTAGCTATTTTAGAAGAAAGATTGAAGAAAGAAAATGATGAATTAAAGAGAAGGTTTTCGAATGAAAAAAACGAAAAAAATAAGGCGATAAATGAAAGGGAAAAAGCGAAAGAACAGCTACAAGCGGAAATTGAGACTACATATTCTTTTGTCAAAAAAATAATAAGTGGGTCTTTTTGTAGACAACTTGAATATATCGATAATATTGGTATTAATAGATGGTTAGATATAGATGAATTTTACCATGAATTAGGAAAGAAGCAAGGATATGATGAAGATATAATAAATGATAGTGTTTTTGAATTTATTGAGATATATGCTTACTTTGGGCGATATCGTGCGTCATATAGATATATGGTAAGTATGGCAAAGGAAAATGATACATGGGTATATATAAATGAATCGACTTTTAAATGGGCATGTAAACAGAATCTAGGTTGGCAAGTTATTGATGCAATGGAGAATAGCCTTAAAAATAATAAAATACGATATGAACATATAAAAGATTATGAAGAAAAAATTTGTAAATTGAAGAAAATAAGGGGATTTTAAATTATGGCACAGAATGATAATCAACAGCAGGAAAATAGAGCGTTTAAAAAAGAAGATGCTTATGAAATACTGGGTATCATAAATACATGGATAGGAAATATGGATACCAAGGTTTCATTTGCATTAGCATTAGCAGGAGTTTTAATAGGTGTTATATTTGAAAAGGGCATGCCCAGTGCATTTGAAAGAATAACAGAGGTATCAAAACTGGCAGAACTATCTGGCGGAGAAATTATAGCAGCCATTCTGGTTGCACTGCTATATTTATCAAGCTTTATTTCTATTTTGTGTTTTATGTTATCTATTATTGCAAGAGTGAAAAATCTTAATAATGCACCATCTATTTTTTTCTTTGGCTCTATTGGAAATATGACATTGGAGAATTATAAGAGTGCCGTAAAAGATATGGACGAAAAAGAAATGATAGATGATTTAGAAGAACAGATACATACAAATTCGAAAATATGTAGTTTAAAAGCAAAATGGTATAACAAAGGGATAAGATTTTTATTGGTCACAGTTGTTCTGTGGTTTGTGTGTATGATTTTCCAGTTGTTATAATAGGAGGTAAGAGTATATGGAATCAAAAAAAGAAAGTTCTTATACATATAAGGTTGAAGATAGTGCAAGTAGAATGGATGATATATTAGATGCAGATGACAATGATTATCAAGACAATGAAAATAGTATACCTGCACGAAATAAATTGACTTATAAAAATGGATATTATGTAAATGTCACAGCACTTTTTATTGATATTGTAGATTCGTCCAAATTAACAGATGGTCATAAAAGACCTACACTAGCCAAAATGTATCGTGCTTTTTTATCAGAATGTGTTGAAATAATGAATTCATGGGAAATGTGTAAAGAAATTAATATAAATGGTGATTGTGTTTGGGGAGTTTTTGAAACTCCTAAAAAATCGGATGTTGATAATGTCATTTCTGTGGCTGCTCAGTTAAATAGCATGATTAAAATTTTAAATTATAAATTAAAGAAAAAAAGTATGATATTTTATCAGTCGGGATAGGAATTGATGATGGAAGAGCCTTAATGGTAAAAGCGGGATACTCTGGAAGTGGGATTAATGATGTTATTTGGATGGGAGATGTTGTAAATACTGCTTGTCATTTAGCAAATAAAGCAGGAAGAGGAATAAGAAATAAAATAGTTGTAACGGAACAAATATACAATAATTTAAATGATAGTCACAAAAAGTTATTATCTGAATTTGTTGATGGAGAAACCACACTATATGAAGGTGATATTATTAGAAAGAATATGGATAAATGGTACAACGAAAATTGTAAGTAGAAGTTATCATGCAGTAGTTGGTATGGATAGCAGCACAGGCAGCTATCGCAAATAGGTAGGAGTTCTCTTTCCTTTGAATTGCCACTTAGTTTCGAGCAGGCAGCAGCCTATCGAAAGGCTAACAGACAGTATGTAAGGAAAAATCAGTGGAGAGATACCACTGTAAGGGCATTCATAGACCTTGATTAACAGTTAAATATGATAAGCGTATCATTAGAAATAGTGGTACGCTTATTTTTTGTCCCTTTTTGTAGATTTGTCCTTTCCCTTGCTTTCAAATATAATGAAGCTAAAAATGAAGCTAAAGATGTGGAGGTGTGCTTATGAGAGAGAAATTTAATCATCTGTATTTGGATAGCCACGAAAGAAAACTTTTGATACATAGCCTTGTAGAGTTAAAAAATCAGCTCATTCAGCAAGGCAGATATACGGATTGTATTGACGAGCTTATTTTTAAGGTCATAAATGCACCGACCAAGAGAATGAAAATTGA
>ERZ773106.1854-NODE-1854-length-13661-cov-4.161326_pt1 | contig 13661 bp, 9 predicted proteins | sample MGYA00580572_ERZ773106 | MGnify/ENA primary metagenome ERZ773106 (study PRJEB29015, sample SAMEA2737868) | human gut metagenome | biome: human gut; feature: human-associated habitat; material: faeces | place: China | collected 2012 ... | reverse complement strand
CATGCGGCTCAGCACGTCGGCTGATAGTGTCACACACAGCGTGGGAGAAATCTCACGGGACGCCGCGTATTCCCCCGCCTTCTCATGAAGGAGAAATCCCCTCTGGGGATCAACCGGACCGCCGATAAAGACGCGGTCAGGCAGCCGGGGCGAGCCCTTCGCGATCACCTTTGACTGCTCGAGCACGTCCGACAGCATCAGTTCCGTCTGCCGGTTAATCACGAAGCCCCGGGATCCTTTTTCATCGTGCCCGGTGATATAGACCACCGTTCCGGCGAAATTCGGGTCGCGCAGTGAAGGCATCGCAACAAGCAGATGATTTTGCAGTTCCATGTTTTCATCCATTTTCTTTCTCCCGTTACTCGAGATGTCTGCCTTCCGCAGGCTTACTTATTCTTTTTGTAGCACAAAACAAAACGTGCGGACCGAAAAGACTTCAGTCTGAGGCACGGAGTACGTTTGTGCCGTCGAAAACCGGGATGAATTTCGACTCGGCTGTCTCGCCGATCTGAATGAAACAGTTGCGGTATCCGAGCGACTCGGCGTGACGCACGACCTTCTGATACTCCAGCGTGAAAAGCTTCCGGTTGATCTCAGGGTGACGCGACGCCTTGTAAAGCGGCATGTACTGATTCATCAGGCTGACGCAGACATCATTACCGAAATTTTCCCACAGCCAGTCAAGACACCGGCAGCTGTCACGCCAAAGCCCCGGAAGAACCAGATGCCGCACGATGAGACCGCTCCGCATCAGGCCGTCCTCACCGACCCGATACGGGCCGACAGCGTCAAACATGGCCCGGATCGCCACGCTTGCCGTCTCAAAGTAATGCGAAACTCCTGAATAGCGTTCGCCGTACCGGGAGTCAAAGTATTTGAGGTCCGGCATATACATATCCACGTAGCCCCTCAGCCGCCCGATTGTTTCCGGCAGATCGTAGCCATTCGTGTTGTAGGCCACTCGGAGCGAGAAACCTCGGCTTCTCGCGATATCGAGCGCCCGGATGATGTTTTCGACATAGTGAGTCGGGGTCACGAGTTCAAGACACGTCGCCCCGCGGCTCTGCTGCTCGAGGAAGATCTCCGCGAGCCGCTCATCCGTCACGGCAAAGCCGCTTCCTTCCGCGCTGATTTCGTGATTCTGGCAAAAGCAGCAGCGAAGATTGCAGTGTGAAAAGAAGACCGTTCCCGCACCCTGGCTTCCAGAGATACAGGGCTCCTCCCAGCGGTGCAGTGACACGAGCGCCACCTCAGCTTTCCCTGACGCGCGGCAGAGCGCCCGCTTGGGAGCCGTCACAATCCCCTCACGGAGCACACCGCATTTTCTCGGGCAGAGCCGGCAGCCCGTTTCCTGATGAATTTCCAGCATGAATAAAGTTCCGAATTCCGGAGTAATGCATAGAGGGCACACATTCTAATTCTCTGCGGATTCTGCCCTCAGGCACCGTACAGGAAACTAAAAGTGTTTAAAATTAGCAGTTTTGACGCAGGATTACACCTGCGCTTCTTCCCCTACCTGATCGCTAGCAGAAAGACTCTTTCTTTTCGATCGCCCCCGGATAAAAACCGTGACTGCGAAAAAAATCTTTATCAAATCCTTTGGCTGCCAGATGAACGAATACGATTCGAACCGGATCGTGGACCTGATGACTGACAGCAGCGGCTATATCAAAACCAATTCCGCCGAAGACGCGGATCTCGTCATTCTGAACACCTGTTCGATCCGAGACAAGGCCCAGCAGAAGGTCTATTCCGAACTCGGCCGGATCCGGACTCTGAAGGAACAGCGTCCCGGCATGAAGATCGCGGTCGGCGGCTGTGTGGCAAGCCAGGAAGGCTCAAAGATCATTGAACGCGCTCCCTACGTGGACGTCGTCTTCGGGCCCCAGACGCTTCACCGCCTGCCCGACATGCTCGATAAGTGCAAGACCTGCCACCACTCGCAGGTCGACGTGTCGTTCCCTGGCATCGAAAAGTTTGACTACATGCCGGAGCCGCATAAGAACGGTTCCGCCGCCTTTATTTCCATCATGGAAGGCTGCTCGAAGTTCTGCACGTACTGTGTGGTGCCGTATACCCGAGGCCAGGAGCTGTCGCGCCCCGTGGCGGATGTGCTCCGCGATGTGAAGAGCCTCGCCGAGCAAGGCGTCTGCGAAATCACGCTTCTCGGTCAGAACGTGAACGCCTATGAAGGTGAACTGCCTGACGGCGACGAAATCGATTTCGCGATGCTGCTTGAGCTGATCGCCGCGATTGACGGCATTGAGCGTATCCGCTTCATGACGTCTCACCCGACGAACTTCACGCCTCGCCTGATCAATGCCTATCGGACGATCCCGAAGATCGTGAGCCATGTTCACCTTCCGGTTCAGTCCGGCTCCGACCATGTGCTCGAACTGATGAAGCGCGGCTACACAACGGAACAGTATCTGTCGATCATCCGCGGACTCCGTGAGGCCCGTCCTGATATCTGCATCACTTCCGACTTCATCGTCGGCTTCCCGGGCGAAACGGAAGAGGATTTCGAGGCTACGATGAAGCTGATTGACGAGTGCCGGTTTGACGCGAGTTTCTCCTTCGTTTTCAGCCCGCGCCCTGGTACGCCCGCCGCGGACATGCCTGACAGCACGCCTCAGGAAGTGAAGCTTGAGCGGCTGCAGAAGCTGCAGAAGGTGAATGATGCCCAGGCGCTCCGGATTTCCGAAGCGATGGTGGGATCCATCCAGCGCGTACTCGTCACCGGCGCGAGCAAGAAGGGCGAAGGCATGCTTGCCGCCCGTACGGATAACAACCGTGTCGTGAATTTTGAGGGACCCCTCGATCTTCTCGGCAAGATGGTTCAGGTCAAAATTACGGATGTTCGCGTGCACACGCTCGGCGGCACCCTGATCAATAAGGAAAAGGACTTCAACTGATCGATGTCAAACGAAAAGGAAGAGACGCGGCAGCTGGAATTTTCGGCTGACGCGAGCAATGCAGAGCTCGCCAATCTGACGGGGCCGCTTGACGCCAACCTCCGCCAGATTGAGACCATTCTGGATGTCAGCATCGCGCGGCGCGGCAATGTTTTCCGCGTAAGCGGCAGCACCTCGCACGTTCGGCGCGCGATCCATGCCCTGCAGAGACTTCTGAACCGCATCCGCACAACGGGTGAGGAACTGTCGGCCAAAGACCTTCAGCTCTTCTTCGTTGATGAAAGAACGGAAACCGAAGGCGTTCCGCAGGATGACAGCCTCGCACCCCTTAAGACCCGGCGGCGCGATCTCCGCGGCCGGACACCGCGTCAGCGTGACTACATCAAGGCGATCCAGGACTGTGATATTGCTTTCGGTATCGGTCCGGCGGGCACCGGCAAAACGTATCTCGCCGTCGCCTCCGCGGTGGACGCCTATGAGCGGAATACGGTTGAGCGAATCATTCTCACGCGTCCGGCGGTTGAAGCCGGAGAAAGACTCGGCTTCCTTCCGGGCGATCTTTCCCAGAAGGTGGATCCCTATCTGCGCCCGCTTTACGACGCGCTTTTCGACCTTCTCGGCTTTGAGAAGACCCGCACGCTGATGGAGCGCCAGACGATTGAGATCGCGCCGCTCGCTTATATGCGCGGCAGAACACTGAACAACGCTTTCATCATTCTCGATGAGGCGCAGAATACGACTCCCGAGCAGATGAAGATGTTCCTCACCCGTATCGGTTTCGGCTCAAAAGCCGTCATCACGGGCGACATCACCCAGATCGACCTGCCGCACGGCACGCACAGCGGTCTGATTCAGGCGCAGCATGTGCTCGCGGGAGTCCGCGGCATTGCGTTCACCTACTTCACGGCGGCCGACGTTGTCCGCCACCCGCTGGTGGCCCGGATCGTTGAGGCGTACGAGAAGGATGCGGAATCGAGGGAAAAAGGCAGACATGGAATCGAATAAAGAAACCGGAGCCGAAGAGGCTCAGGAAAAAGAATCACCCGTTTCTGTTTATTATTTACAGAACGAACTGTTCCCGGAGCTTCCGAGCGAAGACGTCATGACCTCCTGGGTCAGGGCGGCCGCCGAGCGCCCGGTGAACATTACGATCCGCTTTGTTGATAAAGAGGAAGGCTACGAACTGAACAGCCGCTACCGTCACAAGGACTATGCGACCAACGTTCTCACTTTCGACTATCAGCATGAGCCCGTCGTGGAGGCGGACATCGTCATCTGCGTCCCCGTGCTGGTCGAACAGGCAAAAGAGCAGCAGAAAACCTTCCTGCAGCATCTCTGCCACCTGATTGTTCACGGCACACTGCACGCGCATGGCTATGACCACATCACTGAAGAGCAGGCGAATGTGATGGAACCCCTTGAAATCAAAATCCTGCAGTCTCTGGGGTTCCCGGATCCATATCAGGACCGGGACCTTTAAAAGGCATTTCTTACTATGACTTCTGACCCACCCTCGTCACAGAAGGGGGCTGAGCCTAGCTTTCTGCAAAGGCTTACCGCGTCCCTTTTTCACGAGCCTGCTTCCGATGCACACGAGCAGTTTGTCTCGGCGCTGCGCGCCGCAAAGACAAACGGCGTTCTGAGCGATGACGCGCTCTTCATGATTGAAGGCGTACTGAAGATTTCTGAGCTCTCCGCCTCGGACATCATGGTTCCGAGAAGCCAGATCAAGGCGATCGACATCTCGGAGCCCCAGGACAAGTGGCTGAGGGAAGCGAATCAGAGCGGACACTCGCGCTTCCCGGTAATTGAAGGTGATTTCAGTGACGTAAAGGGACTCCTTCACGCCAAGGATCTCCTTACCGCGCTTCTCCACCCCGACTATCGGCTGGAGGAGCATCTGAGAGAGGCAAAGTTCATCCCTGAAACGATGCCGCTGAATCTTCTCCTGAAGGAATTCAAGCGCGAGCATCAGCATCTCGCTCTCGTCGTGGATGAGTTCGGTGAAGTGACCGGTCTCCTCACGATTGAGGACGTGCTGGAGCAGATTGTCGGCGACATCGATGATGAGTTCGACACGGTCGACATCGATGCGGGAAACATCGTGAGCGAGTCCCGCGGGCGGTGGAAGATCCGTGCCATTACGCACCTCACGCAGTTCAATCAGTATTTCGGCGCGGACATCACGGATCCGCACTGCGAAACGATCGGCGGCATCATTGCTGACCGCCTCGAGCGTGTTCCCCGTTTGGGCGACCAGCTGACCATCGACGGTTTCCGGTTTAAAGTGCTGCGGGCGGACGACCGCCAGGCAAAGGTGCTGCTTGTGGAGCGGGCGCCCAAAGCGGCTTCCGATAAGGGAGCCCAGGCGTGAATTTCCGGCTGAGTGCAGCTGCGGCCGCCGCCGGCGGTCTCCTTTACGCGTCTCCGTTCTTTCCTCACAGCGCGGAGTGGGTTTCGCAGATCGCCGCTTTTATCGGTCTCGCCGCTCTGCTCTTCAGTCTCAGGGAAGAGACGTCCTGGAAAAAGGCCTCGCTCCTCGGTTTCATTTTCGGACTGTTCGCCTTCACGCCCGGACTCTCCTGGCTCTACCAGAGTCTTCATGACTTCGGCGGTCTGCCTGCTCTGCTGTCAGGCGCCGCGCTGCTCCTCATGGGGGCCGCGAATTCCATATTCACGGCTCTGACGGCCGCTGCCGTTTCCAAAGTCCGTCCAGGACCGCTCCGGGCAGCGGCGGCTTTTCCGGCCGCCTTCGTGTTTTTTGACTGGATCCGGGGAGCCGCGCTCTGCTCCTTCCCCTGGATTTCCTTCGGGTACATTCAGACCGGAACCCCGTTTGAGGGATTTGCTCCGGTCGGAGGCGTTTATGCCTCTGAACTCGCCGCCTCGCTCGCGCTTGGACTCGTCTTCGCAACCGTGCTTCTGCGGGGAAGCGCGAAGCGGCAATGCGCCTGCATCGCTGCCGCAGCCGCGCTTCTGGTTTCCGGGCAGGCGCTGCGTGCGGTCAGCTGGACCGCTCCCGGAGAATCGCTTTCTGTCCGCCTCGTACAGCCAGACCTGCCGCTCGCCGGACTTTCCGGCGTTGAACCCCTATCTCAGTCTGAGAGGATCTCCCGCGCGATGCGGCTTTCCTCTCCTGAGGGACGCCCGATCGCAGACCGCACGCTCATCATCTGGCCCGAATCTGTTATCAACACATCCATTCAGCGCCTGATGCCGGAAGAGGCGTCACTGATCCGTCTTCCCGCGCCGGAAAAAGGAACTTCACTCGTCCTCAACGCGTTCTGGGAACCGCATCCCCGTGAATTCCGGAATTCACTTTTTCTCCTGACTCCCGGCTCCGATACGCAGCGTTACGACAAGCGTCATCTTGTGCCCTTTGGAGAATTTGTACCGCCGGGCTTCCACTGGTTCGTTCATGCGCTGGGAATTCCGATGAGTGACCAGACGCCGGGGGACCGTTTTCAGAAACCGCTTTATCTTCCGCTGCAGGGCATTACCGTGGCTCCGATGATCTGCTACGAAAACTCCTTCGGGGACGAGCTGTCGGACTTCTGGAAGGATGACGGAAAAAGCCGGATGCCGAATGTGCTTCTCGTGAGCTCGAACCTTGCCTGGTTCTCACCAGCCGTGCAGTATCAGCATCTGCTCTTCAGCCGGATGAGAGCGCTGGAAACCGCGCTCCCGCTGATCTCAGTGAATAACAACGGCGCATCCGCTCTTATCAGCCCGCGGGGCGTCATTACGTACGAAGCCGGCCTCGGTCCCGTCTCAAAGGATGCGGTCATCCGCACCGCGGACGGCGGCCCGACTCCCTATATACGCGTCGGGAATGCGCCAGCCATTCTCCTCTGCATTCTCCTTTTTGCGGCAGTCTTTTTCAGAGAATCGCGGAGCAAAAACAAAAAAACGCCAACCATCTAAAATGATGGCTTCATTCTGATTCTATGATGACTGTGTTGCGATGCAGAAAACGGTCATCTTTTCCCTCCAAGAGGGGGCAGTTAGGAAAAAATGATCTCTTTTCAGGAAGTCATCCTGCGCCTGCAGGATTATTGGAATAAGCAGGGCTGCGCATTGCTACAGCCGATCGACACCGAAGTCGGTGCCGGCACTTCTCACACGGCAACCTTCCTCCGGGCCCTTGGGCCGGAGCCCTGGCGTGCGGCCTATGTTCAGCCGTCCCGCCGTCCGAAGGACGCCCGCTACGGCGAGAACCCGAACCGCCTTTATCAGCATCACCAGTTCCAGGTTGTCCTGAAACCCGCCCCCGTCAATATCGTTGACCTGTATCTCGGCAGCCTGAAGGTGCTCGGCATCGATACGTCGCTGCATGATATCCGCTTCGTTGAGGACAACTGGGAAAATCCGACGCTCGGTGCCTGGGGTCTCGGCTGGGAAATCTGGATGGACGGCATGGAAGTGACCCAGTTCACGTACTTCCAGCAGGTGGGCGGTCTTCCCTGCAAGCCGATCACCGGCGAAATCACGTACGGTCTGGAGCGCCTCTGCATGTATCTGCAGAACTGCGACAACGTGTTCGACCTCGTCTATACCCGCTGGGGCGAAGGCGACCGTCAGCGCACGCTGACCTATGGTGACGTGTTCCACCAGAACGAATATGAGCAGTCCGTCTTCACCTTTGAGAAGTCGGATCCTGCGAAGCTCCTGAAGCTGTTTGACTACTTCGAAACCGAAGCCAAGCGCCTGATGGACCTGCAGCTCGCTCTGCCTGCCTACGAAATGGTCCTGAAGGCCGGCCACACCTTCAACCTTCTTGATGCCCGCGGTGCAATTTCCGTGACGGAACGCGCCCACTACATCTCCCGCATCAGAAACATCTCCCGTGCTGTTGCACAAAGCTATTACGACTCCCGCGAGCGCCTGGGATTCCCGATGCTGAATAAGGCTGATAAGAAGGAGGAGGCCTGAAATGACGAATCTGCTAGTTGAACTCCAGACGGAAGAGCTGCCGCCGAAAGCCCTTGATACGCTTTCCAAGGCCTTCGGAAATGAAATCGCGAAGAGCCTCGCGGCCCAGCACCTGACGGAAGCCGGTTCGGTTGCCACCTGCTACGGCACTCCCCGCCGCCTCGCGGTTCACATCACGAACGTGCTTGACCACTCCGCCGACGAACCTTTCTCCAAAAAGCTGATGCCGAAGGCGATCGGCCTTGACGCAGAAGGCAAGCCCGCGGCTCCCCTTCTGAAGAAGCTTCAGGCTCTCGGCCTTGGCGCTGACGCCAAGCTCGTCACGAAGACTGAAGGCGGCAAGGACTTCCTCTACGTTGAAGACACGAAGCCCGGCATCCCGCTTGCGGAAGGCCTTCAGGCTGCCATTGAAGACTCCGCCAAGAAGCTCCCGATCCCGCGCGTGATGAGCTACCAGCTCCCCGACGGCGAAACGACGGTTGAGTTTGTCCGCCCGGTCCGTTATCTCACGGCACTTTACGGTGAAGACGTGGTGCCAGTGACGTTCCTCGGTCTCAAGGCCGGACGCGTGACCCGCGGCCACCGCTTTATGTCTGCCGGCGAAATGACGATCGACAGCGCGGATTCCTATGCGGAGCAGCTGAAGAACGCCTGTGTCATGGTCTCCTACGCTGACCGCCGCGCTCTGATCTGCAAGCTCCTCAACGACAAGGCTGCCGAACTCGGCGGCACGGCCATCATGCCGGAGGCGCTGCTCGATGAAGTCACCGCGCTCACCGAGTGGCCTGTGGTGTACGCTTCCGAATTCGAAAAGGAATACCTCTCGGTTCCGGAAGAGTGCCTGATTCTCACGATGCAGCTGAATCAGAAGTACTTCCCGCTCCGCGACGCTTCCGGTCGCCTCATGAACAAGTTCCTGCTCGTCTCGCAGCTCGTTGCGGCTGACGGCGGCAAGGAAATCAGCGCCGGCAACGCCCGCGTCGTCCGCGCCCGTCTGGCTGACGCCAAGTTCTTCTATGAAACCGACCAGAAGGAAACGCTGGAAAGCCGCGTTCCCGGCCTGAAGAATGTGGTGTACCACGCGAAGCTCGGCAGCCAGTTTGAAAGAACTGACCGTGTCCGCGCGATGGCAGGCCTCATCGCCATCGGTCTTCACGCGAGCCCCGAGGATGCTGCCCGCGCGGCTTACCTCGCAAAGGCTGACCTCCGCACCCTGATGGTGGGCGAATTCCCCGAACTCCAGGGCATCATGGGGCAGTACTACGCTCAGCATGACGGTGAAAAGGCTGATGTCGCTCTCGCGATCCGTGAGCACTACCAGCCCCGCTTCGCCGGCGACGCGCTGCCCTCCACTCCGGTGAGCCTCTCGCTCGCTATCGCTGACAAGCTCGAAACCCTGACCGGTCTCTTTGGTATCGGCCAGATGCCGACCGGTGAAAAGGATCCGTACGCTCTCCGCCGCCACGCGATCAGCATTCTGCGCATGGTGATTGAGAAGAATCTCCCGCTGAAGCTTTCTGACCTCCTCGAACTCGGCTTCGAAATTGAGCGCCACGTGGAAGGTGTCAAGGATGCCCGCAAGGAACTCCGCGACTTCTTCTTCGACCGTCTGCGCGTCATGTTCAAGGATCAGGGCTACACCGCTCAGGAAATCGACGCCGTGCTGAGCCTGAACCCGGATCAGCTGAATGAGATCCCGGCCCGCCTCGCCGCCGTCCGCTCCTTTGAGAAGCTGCCGGAATCGGAAGCCCTCGCTGCCGCGAACAAGCGTATCAGCAACATCCTGAAGAAGATCGAAGGCGAAGTCCCGACCAAGATCGATCCGTCGCTCTTCGAGAGCGATGCCGAAAAGGCGCTCTCCTCCGCCATCGATCAGGTTGAACCTGCCGCTCTCGCTGACTTCGAAGCCGGCCACTACGAGGAAATGCTTTCCCGCCTTTCCACGCTGAAGACCCCGGTCGACGAGTTCTTCGATAAGGTCATGGTGAACGCTGACGATCCCGCGCTGCGCGCCAACCGCCAGGCGCTCCTCGCCCGTCTCCACCACCTGATGAATCAGGTTGCCGAGCTTGCGAAGATTGCTCAGTAATCGGAGGTGATGGCTGTGAATACAGTTCGAGGTTTCATCTTTTATATCGTTCTGGCGATCACGGTCATCCCCGTCTGCTTCATCGTCCTCATTCTCACGCCGTTCACCCGGGCCGAAACCCGGTACGGCGTCATGAGGGCCTGGGGCAGGTTCGTGATTGCCGCGCTCCGCGTGATCTGCGGTGTCCGGGTTCAGGTAAAGGGAATGGAAAACTGCCCGAAGGGCCCTGTCGTTGTGCTGTCCAAGCATCAGTCGGCATGGGAAACCTTCTGGCTGGGAGCCTATCTCCCTTACCCCGGCGCCTATGTCTACAAGGAGTCGCTCAACCGCATTCCGTTCTTCGGCTGGGCTCTCTGGTCCTTCGGACTGCTGTCCATTGACCGCAGCAACGGCCGCAGCGCTTTCCGCACTCTGGTCACAAAAGGCCCCGCCTTCCTTAAGCGGGGTTGGTGGATCATTCTCTTCCCGGAAGGCACCCGCGTGCCCCCTGGTGAGCATGTGAAATTCAAGACGGGCGGAGCGAGGCTTGCAGCCGCTACTGGCGCTCCCATTCTTCCTGTCGCGCTGAATTCCGGTGTTTGCTGGCCGAAGAATTCCATTGCGAAGATCCCCGGCACTATCACGGTGTCGATCGGTAAACCGATCCCCACTGAGGGCCGTGATCTGAAAACGGTGGAAGCTGAGGTCGCCGACTGGATCACCACGGAAAGCGACGCGCTGCTCCTTCCGCATCCCGCAAAGAATGCCTAAGAAGCTCGAACCGGACTCCGTCCGGATCATCGATCTGCCGGCTCCGGAGAGTCCCTCCGGGGCCGTTTCTGTACGGTATACGCTCTACCGCTCCCGCCGCCGTACGATCGGCTTCAGAGTGGATTCCACCGGGATTTCCGTCCTCGCCCCCATGCGGGCGCCGATCAGACTCATTGAGATGTCGCTCGTGAGGAACAGCAGCTGGGTGATAAAGCATCTCGCCGTGCGGGCAAAGCAGCGTGAGGAGAGCGGTATTCCGAGAACCGTTTTCGCGGATGGGGGAGAACTTCCCTATCGGGGCCGGGTACTCAGAATTTCACTCAGTTCCGAAGTTGCCGCGCCTCAGATAAGAACCGCTGAAAGCGGAAATCTGGAACTCAGAATTCCCGCTTCTGAAGGCGAGGATCCGGCACATCTGAAGGAAATCATCACGCTCTGGATGAAGCGTGAGGCTGTCCGCGTGATCCGCGAACGGTTCGACTATGTTCAGCAGTTCGCGCCTCGCGCCGCCGCCTCGCTGCGACTGAATTCCGCCAGGACACTCTGGGGAAGCTGCAGCGCCTCAGGCGCTATCCGCCTCAACTGGCGGCTGATCTTTTTTGATAATGACGCGATCGATTACGTCGCGGCGCATGAACTTGCGCACCTGGTGGAAATGACCCACAGCGCGCGCTTCTGGGCTCAGGTCCGGGCGATCAAGCCGAACTACGAAAAGGCGAGAGCGGCGCTCCGTAAGGTCGTTATCGGAGATCTGCCGCTCTGACCCCGACCGATTCTCAGCCGGCCGCGCGCTTCGCGAGATACACGCGGGTCAGCGACTCAAAGTCGCTCACTGAGAGCGTCTCCGCCCGGACACCCGGGTTTATTCCGGCGGACTCAATTTCCTCCGCCGTCAGCAGTTTCCCAAGCGAATTCCGGAGCGTCTTTCTTCTCATGCTGAAAGAGGCCGCCACCACTTCCGAGTAGGCGGCATCTTCTTCCGGCGAAGTCTCCTCACGGGCAATCGGAATCATCCGCACAACGCTTGACGTGACCTTGGGGGCCGGTGTGAAGGCGCCCGGCGGCACATCGAAGAGCTTCATCATGCGGTAGTAGCGCTGAAGCACCGCGGAAAGCCTGCCATAGGTCTTTCCGCCCGGTGCGCTCACCATGCGATCCACCACTTCCTTCTGCAGCATGAAATGCTGATCCGTCACGCGGCCGCGGACCGCGATCAGGGAAATGAGAAGCGGGCTTGAAATGTTGTAGGGGAGATTTCCGAAGATCCGGAGTTTTTCCCCGGGGTGCACTTTCGACCAGTCAAGCTTCAGGGCGTCCGCCTCAATCAGCTCAAGTGTCTCCGGGAAAATGCTTCGCAGCCAGGCGGCAAGATCACGGTCAATCTCAATCGCCGTTTCGTGTCCGCTCTTCGCGATGATTTCACGGGTGAGCGCCGCCTGTCCCGGGCCGATTTCAATCAGCACCTGCTCAGGCTGGGGATCGATCGAATCGACAATTTTTCCGATCCAATGCGGGTCATTGAGGAAGTTCTGCCCAAAGCGCTTGCGGGCGTGATGACCTTCAAGTTTTTGCACCATTGCGGTTCTTTTCTCTGATTATGTTTCGAGAGGCGGAGGGCAGATGCCCGGCGCCTCTCGAGGAAAGGATGTGCTTCTATCCGGAGTCTGATCCCGGGAGAAAACCGACGGGGCAGCCGTCTGCCCCGCGGCTGCCGCGATCAGTTGCCGACCTGGCGGATTTCAACGTAAGCCTTGTCGCGGAGCTCACGCTGCCAGTTCGTCACAGCCTCGGCAAGCTTCTTCTCGCGAAGAGCCTGGAGCGCGGCCAGACGGACGCGGCGGGGATCCGCCTTGGCGTCCTTACGCTCTTCCACCTGAATCAGGTGATAGCCGAAGCGCGACTTGATCGGCTCAGAAACCTCACCCGGCTTCAGCTTATCCATCGCGGATTCAAACTCAGGAACGGTATCGCCCGGCTGCAGCCAGCCAAGCTCACCGCCGCGGGTCGAGGACGGGTCAACAGAGTGGAGACGCGCCATCGTCTGGAAGTCTTCCTTGCCGGAAATAATCTTGTTACGGATATCCGTGAGGCGGCTGACAACACTCACCTCAGGCGTGAGCTGGGAGACCTGCATCAGGATGTGACGCGCGCGGGTCATATGAATGAGACCGCCGTTTGCCGGATTATCAATGCCGTTACGGACACCGGTCACCTTCACGATATGGAATCCGGAGCTGTCCTGGGAGAGCTCAACAGAACCATTCTGGTGGTGTTCCTGAATCGCGTTCCAGAGCGCGGTCGGCATGTTCTGGCTGGTTCTCCAGCCAAGCTCACCGCCATTCATGCTGTCACCGGCCTTCGAGTACGACACGGCGAGCGAACTGAAATCCTCACCCGACTTCGCGCGCTTCAGAATATCTTCGGCGAGAGCCTTGGCCTTGGCGACATCCGTTCCGGCATCGGTCGGAATCAGAATGTGGCTGATGTGATACTCGGTCGCCGCGGCACCCTTGCCCTGAGAGGCAAGATAAGAGTCGATCTCGGACTCCGGAATATGAATCTGGGAATCCACTTCACGCTCACGGAGACGCTGCGCCACGATTTCACGGCGGATCTGTTCACGGAACGCGGCAAACGGGACACCGTCCTTCGCGAGATCAGACTGCATCTGGGCGACAGTCACTTTGTTATTCGCGGCGATCTGCTCGATTGCGGCGCTCACCATCGCGTCATCCACACGGATGCCGACCTCGCGGGCATGCTGCTCAACCGCCTTATCCATGATCAGCTGATCAAGAACCTGCCGGCGGAGCACGTCCATCGGCGGCAGCTTGATGTTCTGACGGCGGAGATTGAGCGCCGCGATATGGGTCTGCTGCTGCAGTTCAAACTCAGTAATGACGTCGTCATTCACGACTGCGGCGATTTCATCGAGCGGGCGGGCGCCTTCAGCGGGTTTCACCGCCGGGGCAGCC
>ERZ773106.1839-NODE-1839-length-13778-cov-3.396561_pt1 | contig 13778 bp, 13 predicted proteins | sample MGYA00580572_ERZ773106 | MGnify/ENA primary metagenome ERZ773106 (study PRJEB29015, sample SAMEA2737868) | human gut metagenome | biome: human gut; feature: human-associated habitat; material: faeces | place: China | collected 2012 ... | reverse complement strand
GTGTTCCACTCCCCGGTCCACATACCGTAAAGCCGCCCGGTAGAATACCCGGCGCAGCACAGGGCTGCGTACCGCCCGGCATAGTAAGTACGCTGGGCCAGCGCCGCGTTGATCTCTTTCTTGCCCTTTTGCGCTTTCAGCAGCGCCTCGTTAGGCTGGAGATTCTCATCACTCAGGGTCAAAGTCACTGCGTCAAATTGGGGCCGGTACACCTTCAAATGCGCCGCCAGCGCGGCGTCATAATCAAAGGCACCGTCGGTACTGTACCGGGCGGCCACCTTCTCCAGCTGCGCGCGCAGATCTGCCAGCAGCGGATACTCCGTCTGCCCGGCAAAGTCCGATAGCTTGCCCATCTCCAGGGTGTAGTCGCTAACGGTCAGCAGCACCAGTCCGGCAGCGCCGGTAATGCGCACCCCGGTATTGTCGCCAACAAACTGGCTCTCTTTGGTCTGCTTGTCCAGCGTCACCCGCTCCCGGGTGCCGCCCACCGGCAGCACATAGGTCAAAGTGGCATAGCCGCCGGTCTTGCGCTCGCTGTTCTCATAATCCGGGTAATGGGCGATCAGCCCCAGGGCGCTGCCGTCCTGGGCCGTGACCTTTTTATATTGCAGGTCCACCTCTTCACTTTTGCCAAAGTTGGCCAGGGTGGACAAATCGTCGTAGCTGAGCGTCAGGTCCAGCGCCGTACCCGTCGTGGACGGGTCCAGCCGGGTGATCACCACGCCGTCCGCCATGGAGGTGATGGAACGGCGCATCCAAGTGCCGTTCTTGTCCGTATAGCGCACGCCCACTTGGCCGGTGGCGTAATCGGTATAGCGCACATAATCCTTGGCATGCGCCTTGGTCTGCGCCATCCGTAATTGGCCGCCCGGGTGATACCGGTACACATCGTCATAACTGGCGTTGTCTGTAATATCCTGCCCTTTAATGATCTGCTGGCGCACCGTCTCCAGCTCATTTGCCGTGTCCGGGCAGGTGCGGGCGTTTTTGTTAGGCAGCAAGAAGTGCATATTTTGGAAAATAAAAGTATCGCTGTATGGGTCGCCGCTGGTGACGAACCCTTGCAGTCCGTTGCCGGAGACCATACCCTGCCGCCAGCTGTTTGTCTTGTTGGTCTTATTGTCCTTCAGCGATGTGTAGGTGCTGCTGTAACTGACCTTTTGCAGGTCGCTAAACAGGTCTTTTACCACCGCTGTGTCCGTTTGTCCGGCGCAGGCAGCCAGCGAGGCCAACAGCCCTGCCGTCAGCAGCAGGCACAGGCATTTTTTCAGTATAGCTTTCATCTTTTTGTGTTCCCCCTCCCAGAGAGAATGCGCGTTCTTTGCTTCTGCAAAACCGATTGAAGCGCCTCTCGTCCTCATTATATCACAATTCTATCCCTATTCGCAATAAAAAGCGCCCTGCTGCTGCAAGGCGCTTTTTGCATATCGCTTTTCATCCAAATCGAAGCTGCCGGAAAAGTCACTGTCCGGCTGCACGGCGGGCAGGTCGTTCTCGTTTTGGTACACCTTTACATAGTCTACACAAAAGTCGTCTGCCTTGTCAACCCCCGCCTGCTTTACCAATCTCCGGACTGCCACCTATCGAAAAACGCCGGTGAACTTATATTGACACGCCGCACGCTAAATGCTATACTCATAAAGACAATTTAGCGTGCGTTTGGTGCCTTTGCGCGCCCCGCCAAAGGCTGAAAAGGGAATCCGGTGGGAATCCGGAGCAGCCCGAACCTCTACTGTATTTGCCGACAAGAAAGCACCGCCGTTTGGGTAACGGCAGCCATTGCTCCCCCGGGAGTGAGAAGGCCGCTTTTGCGAATGAAGCATAAGTCAGGAGACCTGCCGCGCACGAGCTGTTGTTTGCGGTGCTTTAGGTTGGAAGTGCAGTTTTGCTTTAGAACGGGATCATTCCAAGGCTCTTTTTGCGTACCCATACTATCCGTGCCGCCAGATCGGCACGGCTTTTTTGTGCCGCAAAAGGAGGAGAAAAATGAAAAAACACATTACCCGCAGCCTTTGCTGCCTGCTGGCCCTGCTGCTTTGCCTGGGCAGCGCCATCTACACCCCGGCAGCCCAGGACGACCAGACCCAGGTGTCCTTTACCGTGACCCTGGCCACCGGCAAGACCACCGACTACGCCACCCTAAAGGTGCAGGACAAGGACGGCAAGACCATGCCCTGCCAGGAGGACGAGTACGGCTACGACACCTACGACTACCTGCTGCCCGCCGGTGACTACACCTACACCGCCACTTACCAAAGCGGCAGCCAGACCGCCAGCGGCAGCTTTACCGTTGCTGCCGGCGAGAGCCGTCGGATCCCGGTACAGCTGACCTACACCCAATACAAGGTGCGGTTCAACACCACCCCGCAAAACGCCACGGTGGCTCTGTACAAAAACGGCGCTTCCGGCGCCTATGGTGACCCGATCCTGCCGGACGAACAGGGGTACTACACCATCATCTTCGGTCAGTACCGCTACACCGTCAGCGCCGAGGGCTACACCACCGTCAGCAAGACCTTTAACGCCACAGACACCGCGCTGAAAAACAACAACTATGTGATCACCGTTAAGCTGGAAAGCCCGGCAGACAAGCTGCTGACCCAGGCGGACAACGCCCTGTTCAACGTCTCCGGCGACGGACTGGCGATGATCGAGTACAGCGGCGTGCACAGCGACCCGGACTTTGGTCATTATGCAGACATTGACTCCGACGATCAGGATGTAAATGTACAGAGCGCCATTGAAGCATACCTCGCCAAAAAAGTGAAGTCCGACTACCCGATCACCGTAACGGTGGACAAGGTAGAGAACGACGAGTGGGACGAGGACTACACCGTAATCGACAAGAACGGCAAGATCCACTACGACGCCGTTACCGACGATATGCTGAACTTTGACGAGACCGGCGCAGAGCTGACCGTCTCCGTGACCCTCACCTGCCTGCAAAGCACCAAGGAAAGCGAAGTGACCGTGCTGGTGCCCATGCATACATACAGCCGCCAGGAGCGCCTGGACGCGGCTGCCAAAAAGGCTGCCGATCTGCAAACCCTGCTGGGCGACAACACCGCAGCCGACCGGGTGACCGAACCGGTAAACCTGCCCACCGGCGACGACGACTTCAGCTACTACGGCATTGTTACCGGCTGGACCAGCGACCACCCGGAGGTGATCGACCCCACCACCGGTGCCGTGACGCCCGCCAAGGCAGATACCACCGTCACCCTGACGGTCAAGGCCTTTTACACCGCCGCCCAACTGGAAGAAGCCGGTTTTCTCTTTGATCCCGGCCCCTTGGGCGACAACCAGAGCCTGCAAACGGTGACTCTCACCGTGCCCGGGACCGGCGAGCCGGAGCCGCCCACTGATCCGGAAGGCCCTACCGATCCCCAGCCACCTACGGACCCGGAAGGTCCCACCGACCCGGTACAGCCTACGGACCCCGCGGCGCCCACCGATCCGGTGAACCCCACAGAGCCCACCACGGCAAAAGAGACCACCACCAAACAGGCGGAGACCACCACAAAGTCCGCCGCCAAGGCCGCCAAAAAGAACGCGGCCAAATCCCCCTCCACCGGCCACACCGGCGCTGCTGCCGGCGCAGTGCTGTGCGGTGCTGCGCTGCTGGCGCTGACCGCCGCCAAGCGTAAGCACACGGAGGAATAAAAAAAGCGCTTGCCTGTTGGGGCAAAGACGGATATAATAAGAAAGGGCAACGGTGCACAAGGCTCCGTTGCCTGTTTTTTTATCCACTCCGCAAGGGAGGAGAAAGTGATGAATATTTTTGAGATTTTAGGCCCGGTGATGGTGGGACCCTCCAGCTCTCACACCGCCGGTGCGGTGCGGATCGGCTACATCTCCCGCCAACTGCTGGGGGAGCCGGTTAAGGACGCCACCCTGGGGCTGTACGGCTCCTTTTGGCTCACCGGCAGCGGCCACGGCACGCCCCTGGCACTAATCGCCGGGCTGTGCGGTATGCACCCGGACGACGCCCGGATCCCCCGGGCTTTTGCCGTTGCCAAGGCTCGAGGCATGCGCTTTCGGCTGGAGCAGGCCAAGCTGAAGAACGCCCACCCCAACTCCGTGCAGCTGCACCTGGTGGGCGAAAGCGGCAAGGTGCTGGATCTGATCGGCCAGTCCCTGGGCGGCTCCATCATCAATATTGCAGAGATCGACGGGCTGGAGGCCAACGTAAGCGGCGACTACCCCACCCTGATTGTCAGCAACACCGATGTGCCCGGTATGGTAGCCAAGATCAGCGCCTTACTGGCACAGGCAAAGGTGAATATTGCGGAAATGCGGCTGTACCGCTCCGGGCGGGGCAAGCGGGCCGCCTTTATTGCCGAATGCGACCAGGAGATACCCACCGCCACCATTGCCGCCATTCGCGCCCTGGAGGGCATTAAAAAAGTCAGTTACCTGAGTTTGGAGGAAACGCCATGCCGTACCATTCAATAGACGAGCTCCTGCGCCGCTGCCGGGACCGGGCGTGCCCCTTTTGGCAGGTGGTGCTCACCACCCAGGCCAAGGAAACCCAATTACCGGAGAGTGCCGTGCTGGACCAAATGGACCAAATGGCAAAGGCCATGGAGGACTCCATCACCCAGTACGACCCGACAGCGGTGACCACCGGCAAAATGGGCGGCCAAAACGGCGCCCGGCTGGCGGAATATAACCAAAAAGGCGATACCCTGTTGGGGGACTATCTGTCCGCTGTGATCGCCGCAGCGGTGCAGGTGGCAGAGAGCAACGCCTGTATGAAGCGCATTGTAGCCGCCCCCACTGCCGGCAGCTGCGGGGTAATTCCAGCCGTGCTCATCACCTATCAGAAACAACAGGGTTTGCCCCGCCGAGAACTGCTGCGTGCCCTGCTGGTCAGTGCCGGGATTGGTAGTGTAATCGCCGAGAACGCCTCCATCAGCGGTGCCCAAGGGGGCTGCCAGGCAGAGATCGGCTCTGCAGCCGCCATGGCCGCCGGTGGTCTGGTATATTTGGCAGGGGGCGACAACGACGCCATTGCCCAGGGCGCCGCTATGGCGCTGAAAAATATGCTGGGACTGGTGTGCGACCCGGTAGCCGGGCTGGTAGAAACCCCCTGCATTAAGCGCAACGCCGCCGGCGCCGCCAATGCGGTGGTGGCCGCCCAAATGGCGCTGGCGGGGATCCAAAGCGTGATCCCCCCGGACGAGATAATTGACGCCATGTACGAGATCGGCTGCCAGCTGCCCGCCTGCCTGCGCGAGACCTCACAGGCGGGACTGGCCACCACCCCCACCGGGCAAAAAATTGCCGAAAAGCTGGGGCAAAACCAATTTTGATAGAGCCAAGCATAAAACGGCCATCAAATCTGATTTATAAGGGATTAAACTATATCAATTGAAAAACATCGTACATTAGTTCAATCATTTTGATTTTTTCAATTGTAATTGAAAGATTGAGGTATATACATGAAACACCTTGGTGTAGTTCTCCGCCCACGTAAATACCAACCAAAATTAATTCGTGAAGAATATGCAATAATCAACAAGAAGCCCACTTTACCCATCGGCCAAAGTGATATTTATGACGAAACCGGGCAATTCTATTCTGATGAATGGTGCGAAAAATTTCGTGCGGATTGTTTATACAATTTTGATCTAAACATGAAATACTTTTCCTCTTTAGATCACGACGAATTCGACAACGCTCTTAGCGATTTCGTTTCAACAAACGGACATTTCAAAAGAATTTACGACTTACACGATTGTGACAAAATGTCCGGCTGCTATTTAATGGTTTTAGACGAATACAACCAAGTCTATATTGGGATTTCAAACGATATAAAAAGGCGTATCCAACAGCATTGGGGTACAACCAAATCTTTTGATCGTCTTTTATTTCCATGGTCAGGTATAACAACTTCTATACTTTCAATTGATAGTTTTCGTGCTCTGGATACCACTCGACTGTATGTTGGTTGTACCGATGATTATTTTGATGTTGAAGAAGATTGCATTGAGCATTTTCCTCAAAAATTCATTTTAAACAGAATACCCGGAGGTAGAATTGAATTAGTATTAACCAAATGTGTACTTCAAAATAAGAGTTTAATACGTCACCGTGAGCTTACATAATGCTCACTTCCATTGCTAAACCGCCCGCTGCACAAAGCAGCGGACGGCCTTTTTTATCCCCAGGGCCACTCAGCCCAGCGCCACATCCATGGCCATCATCAAGGCAAAGCCGGCAGCAGCGCCCATGGTGCCGGTATGACCGTGGGAGCCGGTTTGGGCCTGGGGGTTCAACTCCTCCAGCACCACATACACCATCGCCCCGGCGGCAAAAGCCAACAAAAACGGCAGCACCGGGCGCAGCAGGGCGGTGAGCAATATGGTCAGCACCGCGCCCACCGGCTCTACGGCACCGGACAGTACCCCATACAAAAAGGAACGGCTGCGAGAGCAACCGTCGCTGCGCAGCGGCGCCGCCACAATGGTGCCCTCCGGAATATTTTGCAATGCGATTCCGACAGCAAGGGCAAAGGCGTCCGCCGGCGTAATGGCCCCGTCACCTGCCAGCATACCGGCAAACGCCACGCCCACCGCCATACCCTCCGGCACATTGTGCAGAGTCACCGCCAACACCAACAAAAAAGAATTGGCGCCTGCCGTGCCCGGCTTTGGCTCTAAATGCAGCCGAGCCGTAAGCTGATCCAGTCCCAAAAGAAACCCGATCCCCACGAGAAAGCCGACCACAACCGGCAGCCAGCTGCCGGACAGCTCCAAAGCAGGCAGCAGCAACCAAACGGAGGCTGCCAGCATCACGCCGGAAGCAAAGCCCAACAAAATCTTTTGCACCCGAGGCGGAATATTGGATTTGAAAAGAAACACTGCGGCTGCGCCCAGCGCCGTGCCCACAAACGGAATGGCCAGCCCTACGGCAGTCTGTAAAACAGGGGTCATTGCGTGTTCTCCTTTTTTCTGCGTTCTAAGTTAGTTATAACTAACCTATTACAGTTTATCAAATTTTTGTCCCGGACGCAATCCCTTTTTTTCGAAGGCGAAAATAGGAAGCTGGCGTCGGGAGCCGTCAGACTATACTATGTGCGCAGCGAACCAGGCGTGCATATCCACACACCGGCAGGTCGTATATACCGGACAATGCAACCGGCGGCGTACCAACCCATTGTCACACCATATATGCCGGACAGCGCCAAAGCGGGCAGCAGCAACGACCAAACAGAATGGCCAGCCCTACGGCAGTCTGTAAAACAGGGGTCATCAAAGTCTTTCCTTTTGCATTCAACTTTATGTGCCTGCTGTTCAAGCACACGGATAGACCATTCTATGCCCCTTTGCCGCCAATGTGCAAGAGCACACAGATAAAAAGAGAGACTGCGAATTTTTCCGCAGTCTCTTTTTTACTTATCGGTATGCGTGTGCAAACCGCTGGGCGCACACACCGTCCCCACTTTCACAAAAATCAAAGCAATACACATATGAATCCGTCAGCACACAATCCCCCGGATACATTGCCTCCGGGTGCGGATTTTGCAGCGTTTTCAGCAGCACAATTTTGTTTTGCCGAATTTCAAACACCGTAGCACCATAGTACCGTCGCTGCGCATCCGCCGTATAAGACGGCAGGGCAAACACCTTTTGCCCCTGCTCTATGGCGGCTCGGTGCGCCACGGTCACATCTTTAAGCTGCAACCGATCCAGCAGTTGAAAATCCCGATCATACAGAGCAAGGCTTTGGGCAGCGGTTTCCAAGTTTTCCTCTATACTTAGCCAACCATCTCCCATCTCATACAGGGTACGCTCGGTAGAATCCGCCTCAAATTCATGGGGCAATTGAAAAAGTGTTTTGGCTTCTCGCCGCGTGATTTTTGCACATTTTTGGCTTTTCAAATTCCATTTTACACCGTACGCCGTACGGTCTGCGTCCCCAGAAGCGCCCACATAAGCCGCTTTTTTTGTCAGCTGCACCTTTGTGCCGCCGCCCAACACAGCCGCCACATCCTCCGCCGCTTTACCGGTTTGTACATCCACCGTGCCTAAAACCGTATACTGTGCCTGATTTGCACCGGCAAGGCGCACAATATGCTCCGGCAGCGCCCGGTGTATCTCGCCGTTAACCGTCAAGGCAGGCACCGACTGTTCCGCTTTTGGGTCAAAAACAAAATGAGAAAGCACATACACGTTTTCGCCCACCAATCCGGCTTGCACACAAGCGCCGCTTTGCTCTATGGCAGACAGCAGCACCGGCTTTGTGGGCTCTGCAATCGAATAAATACGCAAATAGGTGCAATTCTCGTCCCGAGCCAAAACCGCTAAACGCTCCCCGTGGGTTATCACGCCTTGCAGCGTTGCCTGCGCCGGAGCAACATTTTCAATCACCGTCAGCGGTTGCTGTCGGTTAGACGCCGCTTCAAACACATAAACGCAATTGCGCCCTTTTTCTGCCATGCTTGCGCTGTATGCGTAATACATATATCCGTTTTCCGTTTGAACCCTTGCCATCTGCTGTACCCCCGGTTGCTGTTTAGTCAGAACCGTTGTTGCCTCTGCGCAACCGGCCTCTCCTGTATCCACAGGGGTCATCGCAGCGGTCACAGCCGTTAACTGGGCCGCACTTTGAAATCCGTCCACCGGCACGCCGTACCAGCTTGCACCTGCCCCCACAGCAGCCGCACACACCATTACCAAACAAGCCGCCGTTACTGCCCATGCTTTGTACCGTGAAGTTCGCTTAGGCATTGTAATCACCTTATGGGACTCTTTTTTCAAAATGCGCTGCTTTAGGCATTCTGCACGCAAGCCGTCCGGCAGCGGCGGCTGCGCTTGCTCAAATTTATGCTGAATAAAGTCAAAATCCTTTTGTTTCATAGCACGCACTCCCTTTACGACAAATGGCGCTTCATTTTTGCCAGGCTTCTGCTTCGTCTTTGTCGAACATTTACAGCAGTTAATCCGGTAATCCTTGCCACTTCCTTGCTTTTCAGCCCAACAACCACAGACAGCAAAATAATATTTTGGTCTGTGTCGCTAAGCAGAGCCAACGCCTGTTGCAGCTCGACCCTCGCAAACGCTGCGGTTTGGTCACAGGCAAGGCTGTTGGCATACTGCGCAATATCCGATTGGTTGCGGCGTGTGATCTGCTCTTTAATCGCACCGGCGCAACCGTGATATAAAATGGAAAATAGCCACGACCCGAACGCCTCCGGCTTTTTCAGCATACCCAGCTGTTCAAAGGCCGTAAGCATACAATCCTGCACCACATCCTCAGCGTCCTGCACATTGCCCAGCTTGTAATAGGCATAATGAAACAGCTTTTGCTGATACGCGGTATATAAGGCGCAAAAGGCGTCTACATCTCCGGCCTGTGCCTGCCGCACCCGTTCTGCTTGTGTCATAGACTGATCCCCCTTTTCTCTTTTCTTATTCTCTTATCGGCGCCGCTTTCTTTGCCAAAGTACAAGGGCAACCGCAGCCAAAGCACAAGCGCCCAGCGCAGCCAAAGGCAATACCGGCCGGCTGCCCTTGGCGGTGCTTTCTTTCTCGCCGTCCACCGCTTCCGTGGCTGCTTTTGTGCTGCCTGCTTCCATTTGCGGTGCTTTTTCCGTCTGTTGCTCCGTGCGCATCTGTGTCTGCGCTTCCGTTTCTCTTTTCGTTGCAGGCGGTACGGCAGCCACGCCGGAAGTCGTTACCGCAGCCGTAGAGGCAACAGCAGACGGCTGCTGCACCTTGGCATTGATATAGGGCAGACAGCCCTCTGCGTTTAACGCCGCAATGGTAATGCTGCGGCCGCTTTGCGACAGAATTTTATAATCCTTGCCCTCCTTCAGCAACGGCACTTCCCATCCGGTCAGTTTCCCCTTGCCGCGGTAGGTGAATTTGCAGCCGCCCAGGTCCCGATCTGCTTGGGCAATAATATCATCGCTTTGCGCACCGTTTACACAGCCGATGGTGTCCTGGGGATGTTCTCTGGGCGTCCATTGCCCGGCCGTCTGCGCAAACGCCGTGCCGCTGCCCAGCAGCAATGCTGCAGCCAGACAAAGTACCGCTAAAATTTTTCCGATGGTCTTTTTCATACGCACGCACTCCTTATCAGGTTTTTGTTTTTTCTTGCTTTACAACCGCCCCGCTTTCGGGCGTTCACCTGTTTAGAGTTGTTTTTTGCCTGTATTGTGACACCAAAATTTGCCAAAAATTAAAAATGCCGTAACGATGACTTCCGCTTCCGTTAAAATCGTCGTTACAGCACTTTAGCTAAACCGAATGGTTATTCCTTTTTATCTTCCGGCAGCAAAGCTACGCACACGGAATTTGGCGCCGGTGCTTTCGCACACTTGGCGCGACTTCTCAATATCCTCCGGCGAAATCACATCCACCACCGTCATACGCACATCCGGGCAGTGCGCCACACATTCCCGAGTGAACTGCAGCATGGCGTCAAACGCCTTGCCGCCGTAGCAGTTGCGGGTAATTTTGTCGTACTTCTCTGCCGTAGGCTCGTTGAGAGATACGGAAATGCTGTCAAAGTGACGGCACAGCAGCTCTGCGGTGGGCTTGCCGTTGATTAAGTCCGACAGGCCGTTGGTATTCAGCCGCAGGTGAATCTTTGGGTTCACCGTGCGCAGATAATCCGCCGCTTGCAGCAGGTGGTCCAGCGCATTGGTGGGCTCGCCGTAGCCACAAAACACCGCCTCGTCCGTGTGGGCAAAATCGTAAGCGTCAATCGCCGCCTTGATTTCCTCCCAGGTAGGCTCCGTGTCAAACCACATTTCCTTCGCATCGCCCACAGCGTCGCCCTTAGAGCGAATGCAAAACGCGCAGTTACAGGGGCACTGATTTGTAATATTCAGATACACACCGTCGTAATAGCGATAAACAATATCAGCCATTGAGATAACCCTTCAATCTTTTGTAAATTCCGGCCTTGTCCAGCGCCAGCGCCAGTACAATAAACACCACTGCGCTGCCTACCGCCTGAATGGCATTGGCCGGTATATCTGCGATGGCGCCCTCCCGGTACAGCACCAGATCCGCCACATAGTAGCCGCCAACAGTAATGGCACCGGACAGAATGGTGCACAGCGCCGTCCACACCGTCAGCAATTTATTGCTCTTATTATATAATGCAACAAAGGGAATTGCAATAAGGAATTTGATGATGGCAGAGGGAATGGCATAGGTGGCAACCCCACTGGCAAGATCAGAAAACGCAGCGCCGATGGAAGCAGCCAGGAATGCCCAAGGCCCCAGCAGCAGCCCGCTGAGATAAATCATGGCGTCGCCCACATGAATATAGCCACCGGCACCGATGGGAATGTGCAGCATGGTCAGGCCGAACACCATGGCGGCGAACAGCGCCGTGAATGAAATCTTTTTTACCGTCTTGTTCATAACAGATCCTCCATAATCTTTTCAAAATCTATGCCGTCCCGGGGGTCTGTACCGTGGGTAACGGCGATGGCGTGGCTGAGAAAATCCACCGCCTGTTTGGCTGCCTGTGCCGGCGCCCGGCCACGAAGCAAGCCGCCGGTGAATACAGAAACAAACAGATCGCCGGTGCCGCTAAAGGAACCGGGGCGCAAGGGCGCTGCCAAGTCTGTGCAGTTTCCGTCTGCAAACACCAGGGTGTGGATCTCCGTTCCCTGCCGATAGCCGGTGACCGCCACCACCCGGTGATCCTCTGCCAAGCGGGCGCCCATTTGCCGCACCGCCGCCGGGTCCTCGGTATACTCCGCCCCGCACAGCAGCACCAGTTCATTTACATTGGGCGTGAGCACATCTGCCTGTGCTGCCAGGCGGCGCACCGCATTACACCGTGCTTCATCAAACCCATCGTACAGGCTGCCGTCGTCCGCCATTATCGGGTCCACCACCAGGAGCGTATCCGCCGTGCGGTGGACAGCCAGAAAGTCCGCAATGCAGTCCCCCTGGGCCGGATTGCTGAGAAAGCCGGTGATGATGCCGTCCGGCTGTACCTCTTGCCAGTCCGCAGTAAATTGGGGCATAAAGCCGGTCAAATCCTCCATGGAGTAACGGTCATAGCCGGTTTGGCGGGTAAGCACCGCCGTAGGCACCGGGTGCACCCGCACGCCCATAACAGTCAGCACCGGAATGGCCGCCATCAGCGAGCAGTTGCCGTAGCCGGAAAGGTCGTTAAAGACCACGCAGTTTTTCAAGTTCTCGCCCCCTTGCTTTTCTGTTATCTATAGTATATACTAATTTTGACAGGAATAAAAGACACAAAAACCCTGATTTTTTAAGGTACAGTTATGCTAAAATACACCCAAGCCTACACCATGTTTAAGGAAATGATCGCCGACGGGCGACTGCGCCGGGGGGAACGGATGCCCTCTATTCGCCGGGCGGCGGAGCTTTACCGGATCAGCCGCACCACCGTGCAGAATGCTTACTTTCAATTGGCGGCAGAAGGCTACATTTACGCCAAGCCCCAAAGCGGCTACTTTGTGGCGGGTGGTCCTAAGGCACCGGCGACTCCCATGCCCCGCCCGCAGGTGCAGACACCGCCTCGGCTGGATCTCACCGGCAACAGCGCCGATCTGTCCAGCTTTGACTTCTCCCTATGGCAGCGCTACATTAAGAGCGCCTTGCGCCAGCGGCAGCGGCTGCTCACTTACAGCGAGCCACAGGGAGAGTACGACTTGCGGTGCGCCTTGGCAGACTATGTGCGGGAGCGGCGCAATGTGGTCACTGCGCCGGAACATATTGTGGTAGGCGCCGGGGTGCAAATGCTGCTGGAGATCCTCTGCGTGCTGCTGAAAGGGCGACGCACCGTGTCCTTCCCGGACGGCAGCTTTGTGCAGGGCAGCACCGTGTTCGCCGCCCACGGCTACACCGTGCGCACCCGGTACAAGGACGCAGACATTATCTATGTATCTCCCTCCCACATGAACCGGCAGGGAGATGTGATGCCCATTCAGCGGCGGCTGGAGCTGTGCGCCCACTCGGCAGATACCGGCGCGGTGGTGATCGAGGACGACTTTGAAAACGACTTTCTGTACAGCAGCACCCCCACCCCCTCGCTGTACGCCCTGGGCAGCGGCAATGTGGTGTATATGGGCGCCTTCTCCGCCCTGCTGCTGCCGGGCATTCGCATCAGCTTTATGGTGCTCAGCCCGGCGCTGGCCGCCGCCTACCATCAAATGAAAGACACCTTTGCCCAAACTGCGTCCAAGACGGAGCAGATTGCCCTGTGCGCCTATCTGCGGGACGGGAATATGAAGTCCCGCACCAAAAAAATCCGCCGTCTGTACACCGGCAAAGCCAAGACCCTGTGTGCCCTGCTGGCAAAGGCACTGCCGGACCATTCGGTGCACGTGGGTGAAAACGGCCTGCAGGTGCAGATTGAAACGCCGATGCTGCCGGACAGCGCCCCTTTTGAGCAGGCGGGGCTTGCCTTGTATATTGTAAAAGAGAAAAGCGGCAAAAATATAGTGGTGGTCTCCCCCTCCGCTGTGCCTGCCGATCGGCTGGAAGAAGCCGCCCACGCCGTGACTGCCGCCCTGTACAAAGCGGAAGAAGCAGCGAAAGCAAAGCGAAGTAAAGATATTTACTAACAGGGACAAGTTTGGTACTCTGGCTGCCGGTCCTATTGTGCCTACCCTTGGGAATTGCTACAATGAAGTTGCAATTTGAAGGAGGTACAACGCCATGAAAAAATACACTGCAAAACACCTGATCACATCTGCCCTGCTAAGCCTGACCGCCCTGGTGGTGGGCTATGCCCTGCTGAGCCTGCCCTTCCGGCTGATGGACTGGCTGGACCCC
>ERZ773106.1828-NODE-1828-length-13859-cov-5.660171_pt1 | contig 13859 bp, 15 predicted proteins | sample MGYA00580572_ERZ773106 | MGnify/ENA primary metagenome ERZ773106 (study PRJEB29015, sample SAMEA2737868) | human gut metagenome | biome: human gut; feature: human-associated habitat; material: faeces | place: China | collected 2012 ... | reverse complement strand
TGGCCGGCACGGTGGCGGTCGCCGCGCTGAGCGTTACGCACGTGACCTCATGCATCACCGCGGGCAGCGAGGCACTTGCAACGCTGCGGGATTTTTCCAAGATCCTGCTGCCGAGCATGTGTGCCGCCGCGGCGGCGAGTGGCGCGGCGACGTCGGCGGCCGCAAAATACGCGGCGACTTCACTGTTTCTGGATGTGCTTCTGTCCGCGGAGACGGCGGTGCTCCTGCCGCTGCTGTATCTGTACGCAGGTACGGTCATCTGCGGCACAACGCTCGAAAACGACGTGCTCGCGTCCCTCAGCGGTCTGCTGCGCAAGGCGTTCCGGCTGCTGCTCATCGGCTTTGCGAGCGTGTTCACGCTCTACCTGTCGCTGACGGGCATCCTCACCGGCTCGGCGGACGCAGCCGCAGCCAAGGCAGTCAAGACGGCCGTCTCCGCCGCGCTTCCGGTCGTCGGCAGCATCGTGGCCGATGCGGCGTCCACGGTCACTTCCAGCGCCGCGATCCTGCGCAGCGGCATTGGCGTCGTCGGCGTCGTCAGCGTCGCCGCCATGTGCGTCACGCCGTATTTGCAGTTCGTCATGCACTATGTCCTGTACAAGCTTGCCGCCGGAATCGCCGAGTCGTTCGCGGACAAGCGTGTCGGGCGGCTGATCGACGGCTTTGCGGACGTGTACGGTTTCCTGCTGGGGATGGTCGGCGTGGCGTCGCTCATTTTGTTCCTCTCGATCGTGTCGAGTATGAAGGCGGTGACGGGATGATGGAGTCTGTGCGTACCTGGCTGCTCAGTCTGGCGGGCGTGGCGCTGCTGACGGCGCTGGCGTCGCTGTTTCCGACGTCGGAGAGCCTGCGGCGCGTCACGAAGCTGGCCGGCGGCGTTGCCCTGACGTGTCTGCTGTTCTCGCCGCTGGTGACGTTCGATTATGACGCTTATGCCGCCGCGCTGCAGGACTATCACGTCTCGGTGTCGACGGACGGCGCGGTGTCCGACAGCAGCGAGCGATTGCAGCGCACGGTCATAGAATCGGAAATGCGCACATATATATTGGACAAAGCCGCGCAGTGCGGCGCTGCGCTCGACGATGCGCAGGTCACGCTGCAGTGGAGCACCGACGGCTACTGGTATCCGCAGTCCGTCCGCCTGGTCACATCCGGGCCGGCAGCAGAAAACAGCCGCCTGGCGCAGATCATCGAGGCCGACCTCGGGGTCCCGCGCACGCGGCAGGAATGGAGCAGTACATCATGAACACACGAAAACTCAGCGCTTTCGCAGCCAAGTATAAATACGTTCTCATTATCCTGCTCGCGGGGCTGATCCTGCTCCTGCTGCCGACCGGCAGCAGGACAAAGGCCAAGACGGCGCAGGCGGCAGCCGTTTCCGAGCAGACACAGCCGCAGACGATCCAGGCCGAGGAGCAGCGCCTGACAACGCTACTGCAGCAGATCAACGGCGCGGGACAAGTGCAGGTGCTGCTGTCCTATCGCTGCTCGGCCGAGCGGGAGCTGGCGACGGACGATAGCGGTGAGCCGACCATCATCTCCGCCGGCGGCGGGGCACAGGAGGCGGTGGAGCTCAAGACGGTCAGCCCGCAGTATCTCGGCGCAGTCGTCGTCTGTGACGGGGCGGATTCGCCGCAGGTGCAGCTCGCCGTCACGCAGGCAGTGGCACAGTTTACCGGCCTGAGCACGGATCACATCTCCGTGCTCAGAAAGCAGCCGGATCCGCAATCTAAATAACGGGAGGGCGACTATGAAAAAAACCAAACGAAACATTGCGATCATTGTGGTGCTGCTGTTTGTCTGCGCCGCGATCTACTTTAACTGGTCGTACAACACCCAGTGGGGAAAGGCGGACGCCGAAATGGCCGCCGCCGAGGACGCCGCCACGGCGGCGGTCAAGGCGGAGGAGGAAGCGGCCGCAGCGTCGGCGTCGGCATCCGATGATTACTTTGCCAAAGCGCGCCTGACGCGCCAGCAGTCGCGCGACGAGGCGCTGTCGCTGCTCAAATCAGCCTCGACGGCCGAGGGCGCTTCGCAGGCGACGATCGACAGCGCCATGAGTGCCATCTCTGCCATGGCGAGCGACTCCATGACCGAGACGCAGATCGAAAATCTCCTGCTGGCCAAGGATTTTTCCGAGTGTGTGGTCTATATCACGGATGAGGGCATCACGGTCGCCGTGCCCGCGCCGGCCGATGGGCTGAGCACGGCACAGGTCGCAACCATCACGGACACCATCGTCAAAGAAACGGACTATACCGCGCCGCAGATCAAGGTCATTGAGGTCAAGGCCGACGCGCAGGACACGCAGTGAACCATCCTGTAAAACACATCCCCGCTCCGACCGGAGCGGGGATGCTGCCATGTTCAAGAAGAAACTGCCCATTTCATGATCGGAAACGGGCAGTTACGGTTCTTCGGTTTCGTCCGGAATATAGACCAGCACATCCTCCACGCGGCAGGAGAGAATGCGGCAAAGGTCATTGAGCGTCGCGGTGGTAATATTGCGGTTGTGCTTGAGAGAGTCCAATGTGCCGCGGCTGAACGAATCGTTTTTGATCAGGGCGTAGATCGTGATGCGCCGCTGCTTCATCGTCTCCCATAGTGGGGTGTAGGTGATCATGCCCATGCCTCCTCACTGTCCGATATTTCGTACTTTTCCTTCTTGTTACATTGTCCAAATGTTAACTTGACCATTCCCAAAGTATGGGGTACAGCGCATTCGGGCCTCATAAAAAGCGTAAATACCGGACGACTCTGCCGGTGACCTGCGAGCAGATCACTGCGACTTTGAGGGCGTTTTGCAAGCGCGTAAAGAAGCAATGAAAATACGATCTCCTCTGATTCTGACGGAATCAGAGGGGATCGTTTATCTCAAATGTGGATCAATTCATGTAAAAACCGCTGTTTGGCCTCCTGAAGATAAGTGCGGCTGATCGGAATGCCAGATCCGCTGTCCATGGTGAAATGGTTGCTGCCGATCGCCTGCACATGTTTGAGATTTACCCAGTAGCTCTGGTGGCAGCGGACGAAATGGCCGGACCCGCTGATCAGCGTTTCGGGTGATTCCTGCGTCAGGAAAACGCCCTGCTGCGTAATCACTTTTGTCTTGCGCAGATTACGCTCCAGATACAGTACATCCTGCAGCGCGATCACGTGCGTGCTGCCATCTTTCTGCGCCGTGATCTGCGCAGAACGATCGCCCAGCGCGGTCAGGGCTTGATGCAGCGCAGGGTCGATCCGCTGGTGGAGCTGCGACTTTAGGATAAAGTAGATGTGCTCGGTTTCGTATACCTCTGTTGCATAGCTGAGGTAGCTGCTGAGGAAAATGATCTGGCAGAAGGGCGCGTACTGCTTCATGCTTTGCGCCAAACGGATGCCATCCTGTTCCGGCATGCAGATATCCAGCAGGGCAATGTGCGGCTGACAGTCGGTTTTGCGCAGGTGTTCCAGCAACAGTGTGGGATCGCGGAAATCGGAGATGTCTGCAGGTGTAGATCCGAGTGTGTCCCGAATATCTATAACGATTTCTTTACAGCAAAGCGCATCATCGTCACACACAACTATTTTCAGCATAAATTGCATTACCTTCTTTTGCCTGGCCCAGCTTCAGAAATACGGGTACGGAATAATTACCATTTCCTGTTTCGCTCATACAGCTGCCCTGGTACTTTTCTGCGACTGACTTCGAGATCAGCATTCCCACGCCGCGCTCCAGCTCTGGAATGCGGCGCTGTTTGCGTCCCTCCGGTTCAGGTACAGCGGGATTGGATTCCGTGATGACCAGATACCCCTTTTCAATGTGCGCATTCAGCTCGATTTTGGGATTTTCGAGCTTTGCGCACGCCTCGACGGCGTTATCCATGAGATTGCCGAACACGATGACAAGGTCCGAGTTCGAGACCGGCAGCTCGACCGGCAGAATAATGTGCGTCTCAACAGTGATCCCCTGTGCCTTTGCCTCCTGAACGCGGCCATAGAGGAAGGCGTCAATGACCGGGTTGTCGCACTGCCCGAGTTGTGAACTGCGCTGATTCTCATCCAGAAATTGCCTGGCGTACTCCGCCGCCTCCTGCTGCTGACCGTTTTCAAGCAGATACCGGATCGTATTGACGTGGTGCAGAATGTCGTGCCGGATGCGGCGGTTAGCCTCATACTGCGAAGTCAGGGCTATATAGTGGCTCAGCTGCATGGTCGATCGGACCTGGAAGCCGGATGATCTGAGCCGCTTTGTGGATGCCGGCAGCGTCGGCTCCTGGGCGCTGGACGCGATGAAGGACGCCGTTGCGATCAACGCGATCTCCGGCGTCCCGGTCGACGGCCGCCTGTACATCCAGCCGGCCAGAAACGCGACACGCGCGGAGGCTGCAAAGATCCTGATGGTGTTCCATAAGACGATGACCAAGTAATTCCAAGTGTGCGGATGCACCCTGTGAATCTCACGGGGTGCATCTTTTTGCCGGACGGGAAACATTTTTCTTTCTTTTTGCCGCTGTGCGTGGTACACTATACTGTACAATTTTATCAGGAGGTATTTTTCTATGCCGGAAAATTATATTACTTGCCAGGATGAAAAGGGCAGCATCAATATCTCTGAGGACGTCGTTGCCGCCATGGTGCGCGCAGCGATCACGGAAGTGGACGGTGTCGCCGGTGTTGCGACCTCTACCGGTACGGAGCTGGCCGAGCTGCTCGGCATCAAGTCTGCCGCCAAAGGCATCAAGGTGCAGATCGTCGACGGCACGATGACGGTCGATACGATCATTACGGTGCGCTACGGTTGCAGCGTCGTGGCGGTCGCAAAGGCCGTGCAGGAATCGGTCACGAGCGCGGTCGAGTCGATGACCGGCATGGGCAAGCCCATTGTGAACGTGCACGTGTCCGGTGTGGCCTTCGACAAATAAAGAAAAGCAGGAGTTATCACTATGACAAGAACGGTTGCGCGTGAGATCGCGATCCAGCTCAGCTTTGCCGCGCAGCTCGCCGGGGACGATGCCCGCGAGACGGCGGATACTTTCTTCAGCCGCGAGTATTTTGCGACGCTGGCGGAGGAAGACCCGCTGTTTCTGGAATATCCGGACGAGAAGCAGCTCGATTATATCCGCCGGCTGACCGGTTTGGTCTATGACCATATGTACGAGCTCAACCACATGATCGAAAAATATGCCCGCGGCTGGCGGCTGGAGCGCATTTCCCGCGTTGCCGCGGCGATCATGCGCTGCGCCATGTGCGAGATCCTCTATATGGACGACGTACCGAATGCCGCCGCGATCAATGAGGCGGTGGAACTGGCCAAGGGCTATGAAGAGCCGGAGACGGTGGCGTTTATCAACGGCGTGCTCGGCAGCTTTGTGCGCGGCGAGGTCGAGCCGGAGTCCGAAGCGGAAGAAGCATCCGCTGAAGCGCCGGCCAATGAACCGGAGCAGACGCCCGAGAACGGCGCCGAAGCCTGACATGGCGCGTACATCCTTTACCGTAACGGAGCTCAACGCCCACATCAAGCAACTGCTGGATGCGGATGTGCTGCTCGGTAATGTCTGTGTAACGGGGGAACTGTCCAACTACAAGGTCTACCCGTCCGGGCACCATTATTTCACGCTCAAGGATGCCGAGAGCAGCCTGCGGTGCGTGATGTTTCGCAGCAGCGCGCAGTCGCTGCGCTTTCGCCCGGCGAGCGGAATGAGCGTTGCGGCCATCGGCCGCATCGCGGTCTATCCGCGCGACGGGGCATATCAGCTCTACTGTACGCGGCTCATTCCGGGCGGTGTGGGCGACTTGTATGCCGCCTACGAGCAGCTGCAGAAGGAGGGCCTGTTTGACCGCGCGCACAAAAAGCCACTGCCGCTGTTTCCGCAGCGGATCGCTGTCATCACGTCGGCGGCGGGTGCGGCCGTGCGCGATATCATCCGCGTGCTCGGTAAGCGCTGGCCGGCCAGCGAGGTCGTGCTGCTGCCCGTGCGCGTGCAGGGGACGGAGGCACCGGCGGAGATCGCCGGAGCGATCCGGTATGCCAACCGCTATCGGGTCGGCGACCTCATCATCACCGGCCGCGGCGGCGGTTCGATCGAGGATCTGTGGGCGTTCAATGACGAGCGTGTCGCGCGGGCGATCTACGATTCGGATATCCCGGTCATTTCCGCCGTCGGGCACGAGCCGGATGTGACGATCTCGGACTTTGTGGCCGATTTGCGCGCCGCGACACCGTCGAATGCGGCGGAGCTGGCCGTGCCGAACGCGGAGGACATCCGCGAGACGCTGCGCGGGTATGATATCCGCATGGTGCAGGCGATGCGCAAGCAGATGGCACAGCGCCGGTCCGCACTGGACAATCTGGCCGGCCGCCGTGTGCTGCAGTCTCCGGCGGCTTATTTCGATCTCCGGCGCGTGGAGCTGGACTATACCCGCAGCCGCCTGACGGCGGCGGGGGAGCGCTGGCTCGCCGCGCGCAGACATGGTTTTGCGCAGTATGCGGCGGCGCTGGACGCGATGAGCCCGTTGAAGGTGCTTGCCCGCGGCTACGCTGTGGCGACGGATGCCGACGGCACGGTGCTCCGCTCGGCGGCAAAGGTGCAGCCGGGCGATCCGGTTCGTGTACAGCTTCAGGACGGTGCATTGCACTGCACCGTAAACAACAGGGAGGATGCCCATGGCAAAACAGAAACTGACCTTTGAAGCGTCCATGCAGCGGCTGGATGAGATCGTCAAGCAGCTGGAAAAGGGCGATGTGCCGCTCGATGCGTCGCTGGCGCTGTTTGAGGAAGGATCGCGCCTGCTTGCGGCCTGCAATGAAATGCTGGACACGGCGGAACAGAAGGTCGTGCAGCTCAAAAAAGGGAGCGACGGCGCGCCTGTCGAGCTCCCGTTTGAAACTGAGGAATAACGTATGGATTATCAGACACAGTATCAGGAATACAAAGCGCTCGCCGATGCGGCGCTCAATACCTATTTTGCGGACACGACCGTGTCCTATCATCGTCTGCTGGAGGCGATGCACTATAGCCTGACCGCCGGCGGCAAACGCCTGCGTCCGGTGCTGGTGCTCGCGTTCTGCGCAGCCTGCGGTGGGGATGTGCGCGCGGCGCTGCCAGTTGCGTGTGCGGTCGAGATGGTGCATACTTATTCGCTCATCCACGACGATCTGCCGTGCATGGATAACGATGATCTGCGCCGCGGCAAGCCGACGAACCACGTGGTCTATGGCGAGTGCACGGCGACGCTGGCGGGCGACGCCCTGCAGGCGGAGGCATTCCACACGATCCTTTCGACGGAGCTGCCGGCGGATGTGCGCGCCGAGTGCGCGCGCCTGCTCGCCGAGGCTGCCGGTGAAAACGGCATCTGCGGCGGTCAGCAGCTAGATATGGAAGGTGAGGGCAAGGTCCTCACAAAAGAGGAACTGATGGATATCAACGACCGCAAAACGTCGGCGATGATCCACGCCGCATGCCTCATGGGCGTGACCTGCGGCGGCGGAAACGCGCAGCAGCGCGCGGCCGCGGCGCAGTATGCCAAGGCGCTTGGTCTGGCGTTTCAGATCCGCGATGACATGCTCGATGTCATCAGTACGGAGGCGGAACTCGGCAAGCCCATCGGCTCGGATGCGCGCGAGGGGAAGAACACCTTCATGGCGCTCTATGGTCTGGAGCGCTGCGGCGCCTATGTGCACGAGCTGTCCGAGCAAGCGGCAGCAGCTGTGGACAGTGTGTTTGCGGACAGCGCATTTTTGCAGCAGCTCGCCCGCTCGCTGGCAGATCGGAAAAACTGAATCCATAAAAACACCGGACTTCCGGTGAAATTGCGAAAAGTGTCGGCTTACTCTTGTAAAGTCCGGCACTTTTTGTTATAGTATACTTTGTATTATTATACGTGAGGTATTCTGTTTTGAGTATATTAGAGCGAATCCATTCACCGGCCGACCTGAAGGCGCTGCCGGCGGAAGAAATTCCGGCACTGTGTGCGGAACTTCGTTCTTTTCTGGTCGAGAATCTTGCGAAAACCGGCGGGCATCTGGCGTCGAATCTCGGCGCAGTGGAGCTCACGGTTGCGATTGACCGGGTATATAGCACCGAAAAGGACCGACTCGTGTTCGACGTCGGTCATCAGAGCTATGTGCACAAGATCCTGACCGGACGGCGCGAAGCGTTTTCCACGCTGCGGCAGTTCGGCGGCATTGCCGGGTTTCCGAAGCCGGATGAGAGCGTGCACGATGCGTTTGTGGCCGGCCACGCCTCCACGTCGATCTCCGTCGCGCTGGGCATGGCCCGGGCGCGTACACTCACGGGGGCGGACTATGACGTCATCGCCCTCATCGGTGACGGCGCATTGACCGGCGGCCTGGCATACGAGGGCCTGTCGGATGCCGGGCAGAGCGGCGAGCCGATGGTCATCGTGCTCAATGATAACGGCATGTCCATCAACAAAAACGTCGGCGGCATGGCAACGCTGCTGTCCAAGCAGCGCGTGAAGCCGAGCTATCTGCACTTCAAGCAGTTTTACCGCAATACCGTCGGCAAGGCGCGCGGACTGTATAAGGTGCTGCACCATGTGAAGGAACATGTGAAGGATCTTGTCCTGCCGAACAACATGTTCGACGATATGGGCTTTTACTACATCGGTCCGGTGGACGGGCACGATGAGCAGCAGCTGGAAAAGATGCTGCGCTGGGCGCGTGACCTGCGCCAGCCGGTGCTGCTGCATGTGGTGACGCAAAAGGGTAAGGGCATCTCCTACACGGAGCAGGCGCCGGAGAAATACCACGGCGTCAGCTCGTTCGATCCCGTGACCGGGGCGCTGCCTGCGCCGAAGCCGGACTTTTCGCACGTGTTCGGCGAGACGCTCTCGCAGCTGGCGGATGAAGATCCGACGGTCGTCGCCATCACGGCGGCCATGCAGACCGGCACGGGCCTGACGACCTTTGCCGAGCGGCATCCGGATCGCCTCTACGATGTCGGCATCGCGGAAGGGCACGCGATCACGATGGCCAGCGGCATGGCCAAGCAGGGGCTCAAGCCCGTCGCGGCGATCTACTCGAGTTTTTTGCAGCGCGCGTATGATATGCTCATCCACGACACATCCCTGCAGCGGCTGCATCTGGTGCTCGGCGTCGACCGTGCCGGCATCGTCGGCAATGACGGCGATACGCACAACGGCTGCTTTGACATCAGTTATCTGAGCTCCGTGCCGTATATGCGCATCCTCTGCCCGGCAAGCTTCGCCGAGCTGCGCGCGATGCTGCGCAAAGCGGTGCTGGAGCTGAGCGGCCCAGTCGCCTTGCGCTATCCGCGCGGCGGCGAGGGCGCATATCAGGACTGCCATCCGGAACCGGTCACGGTTTTGCGTGAGGGCAATGATCTGACGATCCTGACCTACGGCATAGTCATCAACGATGTGCTGCAGGCGGCGGATCTGCTTGCGCAGCAGGGCATTTCGGCAGAAGTCGTCAAGCTGGCGCAGGTCGCGCCGCTGGAGTTGGCGCCGGTGCTTGCGTCCCTGCACAAGACGGGGCGTCTGCTGGCGGTCGAGGATGTGTGCGCTGCCAACTGTATCGGCGAGCAGGTGCTCTCTGCTGCCGGGCAGGCCGGTATGGCGCTGAAGGCCGCGCGGCTGCTCAATCTTGGCAATGGCATCATCCCGCACGGAGCGCCGAATGTGCTCAAATCGGCATACGGTCTGGATGCCCGGGCGATCGCTGCCGCTGCGCAGGCGATGCGCTCCGGCGAGAAAGAGGGGAACGGCGTATGAAGAAGGTACGACTCGACCAGCTCGTCTTTGATCAGGGCCTGAGCGAGAGCCGCGAGCGCGCGAAGGCGATCATTATGAGCGGCGTTGTCTATGTCAACGGCCAGCGCGCGGACAAGCCCGGCGCGCAGGTCGCGCCCGATGCGAAGATCGAGGTGCGCGGCAACACGCTGCCCTATGTCAGCCGCGGCGGTTTTAAATTGGAAAAAGCGCTCAAAGTGTTTCCGATCGATCCCACCGGCCTGACGTGTATCGACTGCGGTGCCTCGACCGGCGGATTTACGGATGTGCTGCTGCAAAACGGTGCGGCAAAGGTCTACGCCGTCGATGTCGGCTACGGCCAGCTGGCGTGGAGCCTGCGCAACGATCCGCGCGTGATCTCCATGGAGCGCACGAACGTGCGCTATATCACAGCCGAGCAGATCCCGGAACCGCTGGATCTCGCGGTCATGGATCTGTCATTCATCTCCGTGAAGCTCATTCTGCCGGCGGTCTGTCCACTGCTGAAGGACGATGCTGCGGTCGTCTGTCTCATCAAGCCGCAGTTTGAAGCCGGGCGTGAAGAGGTCGGCAAAAAAGGCGTTGTCCGTGACCCGAAGGTGCATCTGGAGGTGCTCGAGAGCTTTCTGGACTTTGTGCCCGGCACGGGCTTTACCGTCATGGGGCTGGACTATTCGCCCATCAAAGGGCCGGAGGGCAACATTGAGTACCTTGGCTACCTGCGCAAGGGAACACATCCCGCGCCGGAGCTCGATCCGGCGGCCATTGTGGAGCAGTCGCACAGTGCGCTGGCCCACGGAAAAGAGAGCGGCATATGAAACACATCGTCATTGCGGCCAATCCATACCGGGACAGCGGCCTGCAAAAAGCGCTGACGGTTTACCGTATGCTCACGGAGCACGGCCATCGGGTGGTCATGTCACCGGTATTTGCGCCGAAGGCCTACCTGCCGGGAGATGTCCTGGTGCGGCCGCTGGAGGCCGCCGCGCACGATGCTGCGCTCATCATCGTCATGGGCGGCGATGGGACGATCCTGCATGTTGCAGTCACACTGCGTGACCATCCGATCCCAATCATCGGTGTGAATTTCGGCGGCAAGGGATTTCTGGCCGGCCTAGAGGACGACGAGCTGGATATGCTGCTCGAGATCGCGGATGGGCAGTATACGGTCAGCCGACGCATGATGCTCGATGTGGAGCTCGTGCGCAATGAGCGGATCATCTGCACGCAGTCGGTGCTCAACGACGTGGTCATCCACGGCGGTCATGTGGACTGCATCGGCGTGACCGCTTATGGCGACGGCGTGCCCATCACGCGCTTCAACGGCGACGGCATCATTGTCGCCACGCCGACTGGTTCCACGGCCTATTCCATGTCGGCCGGCGGCCCGCTCGTCGAGCCGGAAAACGAGAATATCATCATGACGCCCATCTGCGCGCACAGTCTGGCCGGAAAGTCCTTTGTGCTTGCGCCCGGGCGGCAGATCACGATCGTGCCGGAGCGCATTCATGACCGGCCGGCCATCCTCGTGGCGGACGGCGGCGACAGCATCGCGCTCATCCGCGGCGATCAGATCCGCATCCGCAGATCGGACAATTACACGCTGCTGGCCGATACCGGCATCCGCAGCTTTTATGAGACGGCTTTTGGCAAGCTGACAGACAGACTGTGAGGAGGGACGACGTGAAATCCACCCGACAAAACATCATTTTGCAGATCATTGCAGAGCAGGAGATCGAGACGCAAAACCAGCTCATGGATGTGCTGGCGCAGCGCGGCGTTCCGAGCACGCAGGCGACGCTGTCGCGCGACATTAAGGAGCTGCACCTGACGAAGACGCTCGCGCCGAGCGGGAAATACCGTTACGCCGCACCGGCGGCGGACGAATTTCCCGGCTACGATGAGCGCCTGAAGAAAATTTTCCGGGAATGTGTGACGTCGTATGCCGAGGCGCAGAACATCATCGTCATCAAGACGCTGCCGGGCCTCGCCTATGGCGCGCGGCGCGTGCTGGCCAACCTGCTCACCTCGACGGAGCCGACAAAAATGGAGGGCCTGCCGAACGTCTACTGCGGCTTTGCCGCCGTGGCGCTGGCCGTATTCTTCCTGTGCTGCAAAAAGGTCCGCCTGCGGGAAAAGCTCCTGAGCATCGGCCTTCTCGCCTTCTTCCTGCTGAGCTTCCTGTTCCGCACGCTGGATTATTACTGGCACGGCGGGCATTTCCCCAATATGCTCCCCTATCGCTTCAGCTTCCTGTTCAGCTTTGTGCTCATCGTCATGGCCTACCGTGCGTGGACGCTGCTGGACTGCTTCCGCAAGCGATATCTGTTCGTCATCCTTCCCGTCTGCCTCGGCATTATCCTGTGCGGGCTGGGGCTGGAGGGCAGCTTGCGCCGGATGCTCCTGAGCGCGCTGGCGCTGGCCATTGTATGCCTTGCGCTCGTGCTGTATCGCCCGGAGCGCAGGCGGCAGCTCCTCAGCATGGCGCTGCTGTTTGCCGTCATCGGGGCGGAAATGGTCTGCAGCATCGCCATGGGCGTGGCAAAGGTCTCGCTCACGTCCCGCTCGTCCTATCCACGCGAGTCTGAGGATGTGCAGGCCGTCCTGCAGGCCGTACCCGAGGGCAGCGGCCGCGTGGAGGTCACGTCCTACCAGACGCTCAATGACGCCGCGCTCAACGGCTACCGTGGTATTTCCATCTTCACCTCGTCGGCAAACGTCCGCTTCAACCGCTTCAGCCGTTCGCTCGGTCTGGCCTCGTGGCCCGCAAGCAACCGCTACCTCTATTATGAGAGCAGCCCGTTCACGAACCTGATGTGCGGCCTCGAATGCCTCATTGACCGCGACGGCCAGCAGCGCGACACGTCCTACACGACCGTCGCCGCGCAGTCCGGCAATGTTCTGCTGCTGCGCAGCCGCGCCTATCTCGGCCTCGGCTTTGTGGCGGACCCTGCGCTGGGCAGCTTTGTGGCGGAGCAGAACGTCTATAACCCCATCAAGGAGCAGGAGGACATGTTCCGCATGGCCACGGGGCTGGACGACGCGCTCTACACCCACCTGAAATATGACACGCTCGAAGCGCCGGACACCTGCGATCTGCGCGCCAGCGGCACGAGCGGCACGCAGTACAGCTATTCCACGCAGGACGCTGACGGGCAGAGCGAGCTGAGCATCTCCTATGTCGTGCCGCAGGACGGCCTGCTCGTCGCCACGACGAAGTCGTCCGGCAACTATGACCTGACCGTCTACCGCAACGGCGAGCGGCTGTTCACGCGCAATATCAAGGTCCGCTGCCTGTTCAGCCTTGGCTGCTTCAAGGCGGGCGACACCGTCACCCTGACCTACCCCGTTGCCGAGGGTAAGGAGGGCACGATCTCGCTGGACGTGGCCGAGCAGAACGACGCCGTGTTCGACGAGGGACTTTCCCGCCTGTCCCGGAGCGTCTGGAACGGCAAAATCTTTTACTGCCGCGCGTTTATCTTCCTCGCTCATGTTTTTGGCGCGAAGACTGCCGGCATATCCTATAATGGCAATGCCCGACAAAGTGATACATACTCCTAGTAAAAGAATAAGTCCGTTTCCTTTGAACAGGTTGGTTCCGGCAAAGATGGCGGGGAACAGTGTACCGAATCCGGCACAAGTACCCAGTGCGATACTTTGTCCTAAGGCTACTCCCAGATAACGCATGGAAAGACCAAAGGTAAGGCCGCCCACTCCCCATAATATACCATAAAAGATGCTCATTGGAGCACCTCCCGCTCCCCAAAGGTCAAACAGACTGCCTCCTTGGGGAATACCTAGCAATGCGCCCAATAGTGGGAACACCAACCAGGCGAATACACCTTGTATCAGCCAAAAACTTTCCCAACTCCATTCTTTTACTTTCTTGATAGGTACGTATGAACTGGATTGGCAGAAGCTTCCTATAGCGATAATGATTAATCCGATAATGATTTCCATTGTTTATATTCTTTAAAACCACAAATACGTTCTCTGTAGGGGCAGATACATGAGGCGACCCTTACAGAGGACGATATTGTGGTTGGATATTGATTAGCGTTTAGAAGTAACTTCTGCTTCGTATTTCTCTACTTCTGCAATGAACTCTTCGCCTACGGGTACAT
>ERZ773106.1822-NODE-1822-length-13896-cov-2.666787_pt1 | contig 13896 bp, 18 predicted proteins | sample MGYA00580572_ERZ773106 | MGnify/ENA primary metagenome ERZ773106 (study PRJEB29015, sample SAMEA2737868) | human gut metagenome | biome: human gut; feature: human-associated habitat; material: faeces | place: China | collected 2012 ... | reverse complement strand
TTCGCCGTAGCGAGCCACTCGAACACAATGGACGTTGTTCGGTTGTACGTCGTCTTATTGTACGGAGTGCGGTTATACATTTGCTCGCCTCCTCGTTATGCCAAAGTGCAAACGATAGCCCCCGCCGATACCGTGATAGCGTCGCCGTTGAGTACGTTCTTGCTCCGGGTAAAGGAGCCGTACCAAAGCAAATTGCCCGCCGTCAGCGCGTCATAGATGCCCCAATAGGCCACCGTGCCGAGGTCTGCCGTCAGAGTGCCGAAGTCAACGGGCGCGGAGTTGGAAACCTGTTCTTTGCCGGACACGAGGGACGGCGCGCTAAAGTTGATAATCTTTCTCGCGTATCCGCCGCCGGATACCTCCGTACCCGTTCCGCTCGCCGTCGGGTCGGTGAGGAAAAGAGCGAGGTAGTACGTCCCGCTCCGCAAGGACGTATTCAAGAGAGTGGATGCGTGGACGTTAGATAATGCGCTCATAGTAGAAACCTCCTAATTTTTTAATTTACCTTGAGCCGTGTTATCGTCAGCGTTTGGATATTACCGCGCGCCGTGATATAGATTAAGCCGTCCGTTTCCTGTGTCCCTCGGACGTTTACCGCCTCCGTGTGAGGCAGAGAGACGGATTTCACGTCCTGCTGATTGTAGCGCAAGGACTCGGCGAACGGCTTACACAAGAAACGTACCTCGCACGTCCCCGTAACGGCGATTTGCTCGATAGAGATACCGCCGACGACCTTTGCGGAGTACGCCTTTTCGGGCTCGTCGTCAAATACGAGCAAGCCCTCGCCGGAGAGCCATTCCGCCACGGCGCGCGCTCGCGTTCTCACGCCCGCGTAATGGTAGCCCTCGCCGACGAAAGCGACCGTGCATACGATTTCGCGGTTTTCGTAACCGTCCTCTATGTCGTATGTGCCGCTCTTGCCGGGTATCGTGTATTGCGTTACCCGTTTCGCGGGGAGGAGTGTTCGGTCTGTGGATTTGAACACGACTCCCATATCCCCGCTATGCTTGTTGTCGAAAATAAAACCCATGCTCACGCCATAGATACCCCCTTGCTCCGCGATTTCGATTTCTGCATATTGTAGAGCTCGCGGGAAATCTTCTTTACGTCCGCCTCCTCACGGACGACGAGCTCCGCGATATGAAAATGATTTACGACGTTTGTATCTCCGCCGCCGGAGGTCGTCGCACCGCCGCCGCGCCCGGTCAAGTCCGCCGGAACGGATGCGGAGACGGCCTCGACGGTCGCCTTTGCGGAAAAGCCCGTTTCGATTTCCCCGATAGAGCTTTTGAGCTTGTCGTTTACCGCCGCGAGCCCGGAGTCTACCTCGGCGAGCATTTCCTCGCCCATAGCTCCATAGGCTTTTACGGCCTTGCTCTTGTTCTTCTCAATGCCGACGACTGCGCCCTCGACGTTCATTTCGGACACCCACGCCATTTTTGTGCTCGGGGAGTGGATGCCGAAAAAGTCCGTAATGCCGTCCCAAATGGAGGAAATCCACCCGGACACTTTATCCCATAGCCACCCGGCGAGCGACTGGATGCCTTGCCACAAGCCCCGGACGAGGTTTGCGCCGACCTCCGCGACCTGCGACACGCCCTCGCCGAGCGCGCTCACGATGCCGGTAATAATCTGCGGCATAGCGCGGACGATTTCGGCGATAATCTGCGGGAGGTTGGTAATGAGGGCAGTTAAGAGCTTTACGCCCGTCTCGATTATTTTCGGGATATTGTTCACGAGGGCGTTAATTACCGCCGTGATGATTTGCGGGAGCGCCTGTACTATCGTCAAAATGATTTGCGGGAGGTTGGTAATAAGCGCCGTCAAGAGCTTTACGCCCGCCTCTACGATTTCCGGCAAATGGTCGAGGAGCGTCGAGATAGTGCTTTCGATGATTTGCGGCAAAACCTCGCATATCGTCGTAATGATTTCCGGGAGGTTATCCACAAGGGCGGTTAAAAGCTCGACTCCCGTCTCGATGATTTGCGGGATAGCGTCGAGGAGCGTCGTTACGAGGCTCTCGATAAGCTCCGGCAAAGCCTCGAGGAGTACCGGGATAGCCTCGAGAACGCCCTCCGCGAGCCCCTGCATGAGTTGGAGCGCCGCATCGATAAGCAAGGGTATATTCTCGATAAGCGTCGATACAATGGTCGTCACCGTCTCCACCGCCGCCGGAATGAGCGTCGGTAGTGCCTCCGCGATACCTTGCACGAGCGTTGTAATGAACTGTGCCGCCGCCTCTACGACGAGCGGCAAAGCCTCGATAATGCCTTGTACGAGCGTTGTCACGAGCGAGGCCGCCGTGTTCATAAGCTCCGGGAGCACCGATGTAAACCCGCTCAAGAGCGCCTCAAAGAGCCCGACTCCCATTTCGAGGAGTTCCGGCAGGAGAGGCGCGATAGCGTCGAGGATGCCCTCTAATGCGTTCGGGACGGTTTTTGCGAGGTTTCTAACGACCGGCGTAATGTTCTTGACGACGGAATTAAAGGAGTTTACGACGTTATCGCATAGCTTATCTATGTCTGCGTCTGCGTCGCCGAGGCCGGTAATGAGGTTTTGAAACGAGGATTTCAGCATCCCGATAGAGCCGGAGATAGTCGCCTCCGCCTCTTTCGCCGTCGTCCCCGTAATGTCCATTTCCGTCTGGATAACGTGAATAGCGTCGATAATGTCCGAGTAGCTCGAAATATCGTACTTTACGCCGGAGAGCTTCTCCGCGTCCTCGAGGAGCCTTTGCATTTCCTCTTTCGTACCGCCATACCCGAGCTTGAGGTTATCGAGCATTGTATAGTTCTGCTTTGCAAAGCCGGAGTATGCGTCCTGAATGGAGGCCATGTCCGAGCCCATTTTGTTGGCGTTGTCGGACATATCCGTAATTGCCATGTCCGCATATTTCGCGGCTTTCTCCGTGTCCCCGCCGAGGGAGGAGATAAGGCTCGCGGAAAACCCGGTCACGGTTTCCATATACTCGTTTGCAGAGAGCCCGGCGGTCTTGTATGCGTCGTTCGCATACTCCATTACCTTACCGGAGCTATCCTTAAAGAGCGTCTCAACGCCGCCGACTAACTGCTCATAATCAGCGTATGCGCTGATAACCTCTTTTCCGAGCTTTATTGCCGCCGCCGCGAGCGCCGCCGTTGCCGCCGCCGCCGCTGTTCCGAGTGCGGTCGCGGCAGTCTTTACCTTGTCGAACTTCTTCCCGGCCTCCTCGGAGTCCTCTCCGGCCTTTTTGACCTCTTTCCCGTATTCGTCGATAGACTCGGCGCACCCGTCGGAGGATTTCGCGGCCTCGTCCATATAGGAGGCGTTTTTATCGAGTTCCGAGCCGAGCTTGTTAAGCTCCGCCTCGGCGTTATTTACCTGTGTTTGATAGGAATTGACGGAGCGAGTCGTAGACTCGTATCCTTTTTCAGCGGCGGAGAGCTCGCCCTTTGCCTTTTCGAGTTCCGCCGTGAGCTTGGCTTGCTCCTCGGTCGTGTCGCCTGTCTCGTCGCCGAGCGCGGCGAGAGCGGCCTCGCAACGCGAAATCTCGGATTGCGCGGAGGAGACTTTTTCGGCGTAGTCCGATTGAGCTTTTTTTGCTTTCTCGAGCTGTTCCGCCGCCGCCTTGACCTTTTCTTTCTGTTGGTCATACATACGGGAGAGTACGTCGCCTTTCGCGCTCAAAGCCGCGTAGCTGTTCGCCTGTCCCGCGTATTGACTCTCTACGAGCTTTAATTCCGATTTAAGCGTTCCGAGGGCGGAGTTTATGTTTTTGAGAGACTCCTTGTATTCTTTTTCGCCGTCGATAGCGACTTTCGTTTTTATCTCACGGTTTGCCATTACACGCCCTCCTCGCCTCTGTTCTTACCGTGTGCGGATAGGTATAGCTCCCAAAGGTCGAAAACCTCTCCGGGAGCCATAAAAAGAGCCTCCGCCGGGGAGACTCCGCAAAGAACGGCGATACGGTAGTATTCCGCCCGCCTTATCTTGTTTTTTTTTGATTAAGTTCCGCCCCTCGTCGATTTCGTCGTCCGCCGGGCTCGTTACCTCTCGACCATAGCCGAGCTCGATAGCCGTCATAATTGCGCGCTTGAGCGTCACGATTTCAAACGGCCTCACCATGAGGAGAAAATCGTCCTTTTCCGGGATAGCGCCCGGGTCGTATCCGAGCCGCCGACGGAGGAGCTCGCCGCGCTCTGCCAGTACCGCCGCGATAGCACACGTCGCCGCGAAGCTCTCGCGGGTATCCTGCTCTATTGCCTCGAGTGCGAGTTGTGTCCCGCCGAAATCGTCCCGGAGTGTAAACATAGCCTCGCCGTCAAATGCGAGGTAATACGTCGCGTCCGCGAGCGTCACTTTTGCCGTTTTCATGCCTTTACCCTCCAATTACCAAAGTGGGAGGCGAGCCGTTCTCGCTCGCCTCCCGTCCGTGCTGATATTAGCCTCCCACTTTGCCGAGCTTGGTATCGCACCACGCGATACACTCGCTTTCCGTCGTGAACTCTTTCGTGATGCGCCATGCGCCAGAGTTGCAACGGAACACGGTAAAGGTCGTCGCGCTCGTGCCGAACGTGATAGAGGAGCCCTTTGTCGCCGCGCTGTCGTTGCCGAGAATGGCCTTGACAAGCGGATGAAACACGCCCTTGAAATAGCGGACTCCGCCGCGAATAATGACCTTGTAATAGCAAAGGCCACCGCGAGGAGCTACGTCTCCGTCGGAGTCCGTGACCTCGCTCGACTGCGTATCCTTGGTCGCGCCGTGAATAGCGGCGTGTACCTCGTCCGTCTTGTCGTCCGTTTCCAGCGCAAGAGAGCCGGAGGCGAACATATCGACCTTTTCGGCGAGCGCGTCGTCGGCGTAGAGCTCGCCGGATGCGTTCGTAACGGTGAGGTCAGCCTTTACGAGCTTACCCACGGTTACGACTTTCTCGTAATCGTAGGTAGGGAGCGCGCCGTCCGGCGTGGTTTTCGTCGGGGCGAAGATAGGACGCTTTGCGCCAAACTGTGCCATAATAAAACCTCCTAAAAGTTTTTCGATTTGAGAAAGTCGTCGTACACTCGAGCCGCCGCGTCGATTGCCCGGTCTGCCGCTTTCTCGTTTGCTGTTTGGATGAATGGGCGGGCGGGCTGTCCGTGTTTTCCGAACTCGTCCACGAAAGCGACCTCGGCGGCGCGGCGCTTGTTGCCGTGTCGCCGAGTGCCTTTCGGGTAAACGTAGATTGCTCGCCCGTCCGCTGTTTTCTTGAGCTTTTTATCGTAGGAAATGCTTTGCGCCGTCTCGCCGGTGCTGTACTCGCCGGAGAGCATAGCGCGCGCCTCGGCCTCCTGCGCCGGGGCGATAACTTCCGCCTCCGCGACGAGCATTTCGAGGACTACCTCGTCCGGGAGTTCTGCGATAGCGTCGAAGCCGCCGACGAGCTCCTCGAGCCCGCTCGTGGATAGATTAGCCATCGTCAACGCCTCCCGCGATTTCGCACTCAAAGGCGTAATGCTGTCCGTTTTTATCGGAGGCCGGAGTCACCGTCGGGCGGGTCAAGCCCGCCGCCACGAGCCGCCGAGAGATTTCCCGCCGGTATGTGCGGGTATTCTTCTCGAGCGGCGCGTATAGGTGGACTTGCACGAGATAGCGGTAATGTGCCGCGTCGTCGTCTGCGAAGTCCGCCGGGAGTTCGGTATAGTTGAAAACGATATACTCGGTCGCCGCGCCTTTATACACGCCGTCAGCGGTAGGGAGGAGGCTATCGAGCGTACCCACTAAAAGAGCATTTACGTTCATTCGCTCGCCTCCCTAAACTCGGAGCAATTAAGCTCGTAGTATTCCCGCGCCTCCGTGTATGCGCGCTCGACCTTGTACTCTTTGCCCTCATAGGAGAGCCGCTCTTGACCGTCATAGTCAGCGGCGCGGAGCTTTACCGTCAGCGCGAGCGAGATACCCGCTTGTCGGGCGGCGTAGAACTCGCTCCGCTTGGTAGAGGACACGTCGGCGAAAACGGTCGTCTCCGTGATTGCCTCTTTCGGAAAACCGTCCGCGTCGCGCCCCTCCGTAACGGCTTTGAGCGTCACAACGTCGCGCCAGTACATGAGCTATCCCCCCTCCGCCGCGATATAGGAGTCCGATAGCGAGAGGCCGTTTCTCTGCTCTTTATACGAGGCGCGGAGCCTGTCCGCGTCCTCGTTGTCGAGCCCAAACTCCGCCTTGACGTAGGTCGTCACCGCCTTTTTGATAAGCGGGTCGGTTTCGTCGTTCGCTTTTGCCTCAAGAACGCCGCCGAGCACAAGGTCGGCTCGAGCGGCGTTAATGAGGTCGGTCAATTCCCCGTCGTGGACGGTGGAGGAAAGTCTCACGCTATGGCGGACGGAGGCGAGATATTCGTCACCGACTGCCATACTCGAGCCCTCCTATTAAGCCGCCGCCTTTGCGAGATGCACGAAAGCACCGAAGCCCGCGACCGGCTTGGAGTCGAACACGCAAGCACCGAGATAGTCGATGCTGTTCGTAGCAAGGCCGGAGTGCTCGGAGCGGACGACGGTAATATCCTGCGAATAGTTGCCGATGATATAGGAGAAGTCGCCGAGATACGCCTCATGTGCGGCGAGAGAGCCGGTAAAGTAGACCTCCGCGCCCATGATGTAATACTTGCCGTTTGCGAACTCGATAACGTTGTTCTTGCTCTTGTTCATCAGCGGGAAGAAGTCGGAGAAGAACGTCGCCTTGTTCATGCACCAAACGGCGTTACGCTCGTAACCGTCGCCGAGCAAGCCGTAGAGCGCGATAACGTTCTCCTCGGTGAGAGAGGCCGTCTTACCTACGGTAATCTGGTCGGTGCCGTCGGTGTACGCGCCGCTCGCGCCCTTACCGGCAGTCTTAACGCCGCCGGGCTGATTTGTACCCGTGCCGGTGAAAATGTACTTTTCAATGCGGCGGGCGACGGCCTCGGCGATAACCTCGACGATATAGCTCTCGAACGCGGAAAGCGCCATCTCGGAGCAAGCGCGGGAGGCTTTGACGAGCTTCACGATTTCGTAGCCGGTCAGAGAGACGGAGCCGAGGGAGTCGCTCGCGGCGGTAATGGCGGCGTTTTCGGTGTGGAGAGCGGCCTCGTCGTTCGTACCCTCGATTGCGAACTTGAAATTGCCGGGGACGTGGAAAATCTTGCATCTCTGCAAAATCGGCGCGACCTCGTACATTTTCTTGATAATCTGGTTAGCGGTCGTCTCCGGGATAATGGGGAGGCCGGAGCCGGACGCGGTAGAATAAGCGCGCTTTTCGTCGTCGGTCAGCGGCTTACCCTGCAAGGTCTTGAGCCATGCAGAACGATAGAGCACGTCGGAGTTCTCCGGCGCGGGCTGGTTGGCGGAACGGGCGACGGGATTAGCGAGGCCAGCGGGAGAGGCCGGAGCCGCGCCGCCGTTGAGCATACGCTCGATAGCCTGTCTCTTTTCGAGCTTCTCGTCCTCCTCGTTGAGCTCGCGGAGCTCTTTCTCGAGGTCGTCCATGTTGAGCTTGTTCTCGGTATCGCCCTCAATGAGCTTACGGATTTCAGCTTTGCGGGCGGCGATTTCTGCGCGTCTCTTTTCGATGTTCATAATTTACCTCCAAAAAATGATAGTCGTTGTGTGGGCGGTTAGTATGTCAAAGCTACGAGTTTCTTCCGTCTCCGGGCTTGCTCCAAAGCCGCAAGCTCTTTCGAGTGCTCCTCCTCGAAAAAGCTCCGAGCCGAAATAGACGTGTCATTATAGGCGGGAATGTCCACCGCCGACACGTCGTATAGCTTCTTGACCTTTGTGATAGTGCGGGTATGGGTAACGGAGTCGTATTTCGCCTCGCGCACCGTGAAAGAAAAGGACATTTTATCGACGTACCCGCCGTCGATTTCCTCGTAAAGCTCGCGCCCGGCGGTCGTGCCGCCGAGGTCTGCCTCGATGTTTACGCCGCGCTCGTCGATATTGAGGGCGAGCGTTTTGTTACGGAGACGGGCGACGACCTTTCCGCCGTGGTTGTAGTTGAAAATCACGTCGGACATATCGCACTCGTCGAAAGCGTGACGGTCGATAATTTCCTTGTATTCCACGCCGTCGCACTCCCATAGCACCGTGGGCGTATTGAATACGATAGCCGTACCGCGTACCCTGTACTCCGGCGAGTTCTCCTCCCGGGGGACGAGGCTAAAGTCCTGCAAAGCGCGATATTCGCGCCCCTGTTTGATAGCCATAGCGTTAAACCTCCTCTTTGCCCGTCGGCTCCCCGGGCGGCGTAGTGTCGTCCGGCTGGGTATTGCCTCCGCCGCCGTCCGTGCCGGTTTGATATTTGTCCGCGAGTTTCGCATTTACCATGTTGAGGGTCTGCACCCGGCGTGCGCCCTCCTCGCCGCCGATAGTCGGCATATCGAACATAGTCAAGATTTGGTCGAGCGTCGCCGCGCCGATTTCCGTCAAGAACTTTGCCGCCGTGACCTTTTCCGGGAGCGTCGCAAACTGGACGGAGTTCGCGGAAAAGACGATACGGTTTCCGTACCCGAACTCCCGCTCGGTAAAGAGCACATTCGAGAACGCTTGCGAGAGGCGGCGGAAAAACGGGGCGATTTCGCCGCTATAAAAAGCCTGTTCCTGTTGCGGAGTCGCGGTATTCTCGACGATTTCTTTCGACACGCCGAGATAGTCGTAAATCTCCTCTTTGACGTATGCGAGTTGTGTCGCCGGGATAGGAGTCGTCTTGTCTGTGATAGGCGTATAGTCGTATTTCGCGTCCGTGACGATAACGCCCGCTCCGTTGTTCTCCATGCGGAGATTGTCTCGGATAAAGTCGTCGCGGCGGCGATTTAAGTCCTCCGTCTTGACGGCGTTCGAGACTTTCAGAATACCCCGGATAACCGCGACGAGCTCGGCGAACTTGCTCATGCTCTGATTGAGCGTGTTCGCAGTCTTGAGCGCGGTATCGAGCGGCTTGTTTCCGTCACCGAAAATATCGTGCTCGAGGAAATGCCGCCGGACGTGGATAACTCGGGAATATTCGCAAATGTACGTTGCGCCGGTCGCAAAGGTGAAGCGGCAATAGAGCGTACCCATGTACTCGAGGAGCTCGAAATACTGCGCGTTGATAGGATAGATAGCCGTCAAACGGCCTGTTTCATCAAAAACCGGGTACGCAATCGCGTTGTTGTAAACCTTGTATTGCGCGGCGAGCTTGTAATAAAAGTCCGCCGCCGTCATGTACGGATTAGGCCGGAACTGCAAAATGCGGTCGATATAGTCGTTTACCGCGACCGTCGTCTCCGCCGACTGCCGGACGTGGCGCGGCTGTGCGGTCGAAGCTCGGCGGGCGAAAGCGTCCACGGCGGAACGTACCGTGTTTATATCCCACATATTGCCGGAATACGGTACGAAAGTAGACTCCCACGAGCTCAAGAGCTTGTATGCGTGGAAATCCTTGTTTTTCTCGCTCTTGCCCCCGAAAATAGACTGAAAGAGCCCTCTCTTTGCCATTTTTTCACCCCACTAAATACATATAGTCCTCGTAATCCCGCACATAGATAACCCACGCATTGAGGAGGGATACCATGCCGTCGATACGGCGCTTTTCGGAAATCTTGACGGGCTGAATGTTGTTCACGCCGCTTTTTTTAACGCCTGTGTTCGTCAAGCACCAAAGCAAAACGGGATTTTTGTTGTAATTGACTTTCTTATCGGCGAGCGCCGCGCCGAGCTCCCTCATAGGTTGCGACCATGTAAAAGGCCCCTGTGCAACGGCGCACATTTCAAAGCCGTTCGCTTTCATTTCGTCCACCCAATAACCGGCGAGAGCGCGGTCGTAGCCGATTTTGAAAGCGTCTATCTTGAGCTCGTCCCGCATTTGGCAGTACCACGCCGTCACCGCCGAATAATCGACGCGAGTACCCTCGCATATCGTGACGAGCCCCCGCTCCGCCCAAATCTTATAGGGCGCTTCTTGCGTGTTGTGCTCGTCGAGCTGGTCGATTTTCTTTTGAGGGAGGAAATAGTGCTGAAAAACGTACACGATTTCATCGTCGGACGAGCGCCGGATAATCAGCGTCGCGCACGTTAGGTCGGTCGTCGCGGAGAGGTCGCACCCGCCGATAGCGTAGGTGTTATAGACCTCCTCGGGCTTGAATGTGGCCTCGTTTACTGCGTCCTCATAGGAGAGCCACGAGGCCGCGCCGGTCGCCTTGACGTTGAAATCCTTGCAGAGAACGCCGGGCAAGTCCTCGGGATTTTTCTTTGCTCGCTCCACGAAGTCGGCGAGCGTGGTATATTGCTTTATCGTCCCGAGGCCGGGATTTGCCTTTATCCATGCCGTCGGGTCTGTCCACTCCTCGCGCTTGTCGAGCTCGTAGAGCACGGGGAGGAAACGCTCGTCGGGAGTCTGCCCGTCGGCGACCTCGCAAGCGTAGCCGTAAAGGTTATCGAAAACAGACTCGCGCACCGTGCCGGACGTGGTAATCATAATCACAAGCGGCTGTCGGCGGCTCGAGGTCGATTGCTTCATAACCTCGTAGAGATTGCGGTCGCGTATCGCGTGTAGCTCGTCGATAATAACGGCGTGAGAATTGAGGCCGTCGAGGGTGTTCGAGTCCGAAGCCAGCGCCTCAAACTTGGAGGCCGTCGCCGGGAAATAAATGTCGTTTCGCCGCTTCTTGAGAATGGCGGAGAGCTCGGGGCTCTGCTTCACCATGTTTACGGCCTCGGTGAGCGTCTTTTTCGCTTGGTCTTTCTTGGTCGCTACGGAGTAAATCTCCGCCGCGCCCTCGTAGTCTGCGACGAGCATATAGAGCGCAAGAGCCGCGAGGAGTGTACTCTTGCCGTTCTTTCGCCCTACAAGAAAGAGTGTCTCTCGAAAGCGCCGGTATCCCGTCGCCCTCTCGAGCCACCCGAAAAGGAGTTGTATAAATGCTTTTTGGAAAAGCTCGAGCGTCAGAGACTCGCCGAGCGTTCCTTGAGACTGCTTGCAAAACCGCTCGACGAAGATAATCGGCCTTTCGCCGACGGCCTCGTCGAAGTAATACGGCGAGCTCTCGTCCGCCGCGTCCATTTCCGCCACGAGGCGACCGTACACGGCCTTTACTCGTTTGCTCGTGACGATTTCGCCGGAGGAAATCCGCTCCCAATATTCCCGGACGTAGTTCACTACTTGCCCGACCGGGCGGCGGGCTTTGTGATAAAGCTCATAAGCTCGTCACCCGCCGATTTCTTTTCTTTCTCCGGGAGCAACGCGACGAGTTGGTTTGTGAGAGCGGAAAAGGATTTTATCGTCGTGTTGTAGGCACGGAGAGCCGGGGACTCCCGGCGGAGCTTTTGCGCCCCCTGTACGAAATCCTCTATCAAGTCGCCGTTGTTGATTTCGTCGGCGAGGCGTTCCAGCGTGACGGAGGTCACGGCGAATTGATTGATAAGTCCCTCGGCAAACTGCCGCTTTTCGGGAGGCATTTCTCGGAAAAGCCGTTTAATTTTCTTCTTTTTTGCCTCGATTTTTTCAGAAACCGAGAGCTCGTCGTAGCTTTTTTTATTTGCCGCCATATAATGAGTAAACCTCCCTCCGCCCCGGTTTTACCCCCCCTCATGTGCGCGCCCGGGTCGGTTCTTCCGAGGATTGAGGCGCGGTTACTTACCGGGTATCTATTTCGGCGCACCCCGGGGGGTATGTGGCGCTGTGATAATATTTCCGTCTGCATCGAAAGCGAGGCCGTCGGCAATCGGCGGCGTTCCCTCGTGTATCAATGCGTGACACGTCCGGCAAACTGTCTCGAGGTTATCCTCGCCGAGCGCGATTGCCGGGTCGTCGATGTTCCTCGGCGTGAGCTCTATCTTGTGATGCACGATAACGCCGGGCTCGCCACAATGGACGCATAGCCCCGCGTCGCGCTTGAGAATATACGCTCGTGTGCGTCTCCATGCCGGAGACTCGTAAAACGCTTTTGCAAACTCTCTCATGCTCTCCGCCTCCGAGTGGATAAAGAGAACGCCTCGCGCATAAAGCGCGGGGCGCACGGCGGCGAGGTTTCCCTCGACCTCTCTTTACGCCTCAATGATAGCACGGGGAAAATGCAAGTTTCCATACACCTTTTTTTCAATACATGAGAATAAGCGAGAAAGCGCCTTACATGGACGGCATAGCCCCCGCGCCGAAGTAGAGGAGAGCGAAGCGCACAAGAGCTTTGTTGCGCTGGTCGTAGATGGACGTAGGCGAGGCGTAGCATACGGCCTCGGCGATTTCTTCCTTGCTCTTGCGCTCGATGTACCAAAGCCGGAGGATACGCGCGTCGGCCTCGTCCATCTGCGCGAGCACGTCGTCGATTTCCTCGACCTTATCCCGGGTAACTTGGATTTCCCGCATAACCTCGGCGAGCTCGAGGCAGTCCGCGAGCGCGTCGTTTACAGATTTCGCACCCGTGTACGGCTTGGACATATCCGCCGACGGATACTCCGACGGCGCGCCGTATCGTAAAATGCGCTCCTTTTTCCGCTCGAGATTGCCTAAAGCCGTCTCGAGCAAGCCGCGAGCGCGGAGAGTTTTCTCCGCCGCCTCGAAATAGTTAATCATTAGCTCGCCCTCCTCGTGCGTTATCGTGGTTTAGGCGCGTTTCCCTCCGTGGCGGTATTCGCGTCCCTTGTTGTACTCATGTTTTGCCATGAGCACGGCCTCAACGTCCACGCCCATATAGGCGAGGTAATCGAGGATGCGGATAATCGCGTCGCAAAGCTCGACGGCGACTCCCTCCGGCTTACAAGTGCCGGTTTTTTCGTCCTTGTCGCAAGCGCCCTCGAACTCGCACACCGCGCCCGGGATACCACAGCACCCGTAAATAGCCGGATTGCCGTCGCGCCACTCCTCGAGCGCCTCCGACACTTCCGAATGAATGAGCGCGGCGACCTCGGGAAAGCTCCGAGCCGTCTCCCACCATCCATGCGCGACCGCGTTTTCGTGGACTTCTTTCGCAAATTCGTTTACTGTCATTTTCGTTTCCTCCGTTTCGGTTTTATAAATACACCGTCCCGCCGATAAAAGCGGGCGACGATATACTTTCCTCCGTTTACGTCGTTGTGCCATGCGCCAGCATCCGCGAGGAAATAGCCCGGATAGAGCCTTTCATACTCGGCGTTGTTGGTCGTGTCGCGGGCGAGCTCCTCGGCGCGCTTGCCGGAGATACGCCCGTCCCGTGTTTTCGGCTCCGGGTCGATAAGGTTTTTCGGGGCGTTCCATGCTCGAGCATAGAGCGGGCTCTTGACGATGTAATGACCGAGCCCGGCGAGGCCGCTCTCTGTGAACTGCAAGCGGCGGGAGTTTGCATAGCCGAGCCCCCAAAGGTTTTCGAGCTCGTCTCTATCCATTCCGCCGGATAGCGTGACGTGATGATGATAGCGCCCATTCTTGGAGCCCTTTTCCGTAACGGCTATGTACTTGAGCGGCGGGAGCCCTTGCTTTTTCCGTGCTCTCTGCACCCGGCGGATGTAATTCCGTAAAAGACGTTGCGCCTCCTCCGGGCTCTCCGGCTGTTGCTGATAGGTCAAATGGATTTCGAGGTCGTCCGGCGTAAAGTTCGCATGGAGGAGACGGACGAGCTTTTCCTCTCTATGCCGCTGATTGAGTTTCGCTTGAGCGGCGGAGGTCGGCTTGCTCCGCTTGCCTCTGCTCCGGCCTTGCCGATAGGTCGGGTAGATATATACGTCGAGATACTCGCCGCAATAATAGCGTTTCTCTCTGTAAACTGTTTTCATGTGATACCCTCCGACGGGAGCTCGTCTATGGTCGGTTTGTTAATATTCCATACGAGCCCGTAAAAACGCGCTTTGCGCTCGATTTTTTGCCCTTGCATACCGTCCCGGAGAGTGCTATAATAATAAAGGTATGAGTAATCGCTCGTCTTTTCCGGGACGAGTCCCCGCCGACGTTCTGCAAAG
>ERZ773106.1812-NODE-1812-length-13950-cov-3.503850_pt1 | contig 13950 bp, 10 predicted proteins | sample MGYA00580572_ERZ773106 | MGnify/ENA primary metagenome ERZ773106 (study PRJEB29015, sample SAMEA2737868) | human gut metagenome | biome: human gut; feature: human-associated habitat; material: faeces | place: China | collected 2012 ... | reverse complement strand
GTCAGATGAGAAGAAGACCAATGCGCAGAAGAAAGAAAGTATGTGCATTTTGTGCTGATGCAAACAAGGCATTAGATTATAAAGATGTTGCTTTATTAAAGAAGTATGTTTCTGAAAGAGGAAAGATTCTTCCTAGAAGAATTACAGGTAACTGTGCAAAGCACCAGAGAGCCCTTACAGTAGCTGTAAAGAGAGCTCGTCATATTGCTTTACTTCCATATACAGTAGAATAAGCAATAATTTTAAGATGATTGAAGGATTACATTGGTTCGCCGGTGTAATCCTTTTTTAATCTATAAATATATATTAATTGTAGACAAAACTATTGACATGTGAAATATACTGCATATAATATATACTATAAAAACATTTGAATTCATATGATTTTGAGTATATATTATGGAGGTATTTGCTTATTGATAAAAAATATTTATACTAATACTAAATATAAGGATGCATTATTTCGTTTTATTTTTAATAACCCATATGATTTGTTAAGTCTATATAATGCTGTTAATAATACAAATTATAGTAATATTGATTCTTTAGAAATAACAACTCTTGAAGATATAGTATATCTTTCTTATAAAAATGATGTCTCATTTTTGTTCGGACATCAGATGAATCTTTATGAACACCAGAGCTCCTATAATCCGAATATGCCCGTCAGAGGGTTGATATATTTTGCTGAATTATATAGTGGATATATTCAGAAGAATAAGCTGGACGTTTATTCAACTAAGCAGATTAATCTGCCGGTTCCACGATATATAATTTTTTATAACGGTACAAAGAATGAACCGGAAAAGAAAGAATTGAGGCTATCTGAATGTTTTAAATATTCGGCACAGCAAAGTGATGAATTAGAACAGAAAGAAATGAAACCCTGCCTTGAACTTACAGCTACAATGCTTAATATAAACATAGGTAATAATGATGAACTTATGAAAAAATGCAATAAACTTTATCAGTATTCGGAGTTTGTAAGACTTGTAAGAAAGCATCTGAAAAAATGTGATATAAATGCAGCGATAAATCTTGCAATAGATGAAGCAATAAGTAATAATATACTCAAAGATATATTGCAGAAACAGCGAGCGGAGGTGTGTCGGATGATATTGACTGAGTATAATGAAGAATTGCATATGAAGAACGAAAGAAAGATTGCGATAGAAGAGGGCTATAAGGAAGGCTATGATAGTGGTTATGATAGTGGATTTGGAAAAGCAGTTGATGAGATGATAGACGGATTTATAAAGGATGGGGAGACAAAAGAGCAGATAATTGAGAAGCTTATAAGTTATTTTAAGATGGATAAAGAGAAAGCGAAAGAATACTTTGATAAACATGTTATATAAAACTTTATATTAAAGCAAAAAGAAGTGTTACAGAAATATAATATGACACTTCTTTTTTGTTGGTTTTATACAAAATTAATAAAAATTAACTGTGTATAAAGCAGAAAATGTGTAATGTGCATAAGTTTTGGATTGATTTTTTGCACTAAAAATGAGATACTTAGTACAAAAGCGGTGTGTCCGTTTAGTAAAAGAAGGAGGAGAGTTATGAAAAAAATGACAAGACGCAGAATAACTGCGTTGTTTATGGCAGTGCTTATGGTTGTTGGAATTTTACCATTGTCTATGTTGACAGGTATTTTCTCAAGCAAGGCACAGGCAAAAACTGTGACAGCATCTATTGACCTTTCTAAAGGTCTTAAGGCAGGAACAGTATATGGCGATGAAAGCATTGTTAAATTAGAGGTGCTTATAGATATGCCAGTAAAGGAAGGTTCAGGAGCGACAGTTGAAGGTGTAAAGTATGATGCATTTATACAGCAGCCAAAAGTAAATCCTAAACCAAATAATGGAGCAGTACCTACAGAGGGAGCTGCATTCAAGATGACAGCAGTTGCAGACAGCAAGATTACATTTGTAACTAAAGCGGCATCTGGTAAGAAAATGTATTTTGTGGAAGCATCAGCATCAGAACAAACAATAAGTGAGGATGCAACTGAAGGTTCACATACATACAGCATGACAGCAGGAAAGACATATTATTTTTATGTAAGTGGATCAAAGGCATGTGTATATGCTATTTCATTAGAAAAGGGTACACCTGATTTGGACTGGTCAAAGGTTGAATCACCTGTACTTGAGACACCTGTAGTTGATGGCTCAAAGGTAAGCGTAGGCTGGAATGCACCACTTGGTGATGACGGCGGCGAGCAGCTTGTTGTAAATATGTACAGCGGCGAAAAGGTTGTTGATTCAAAGATTATTAAAGGTTCTAACAGCAAAGGAACAGCAGAGTTTAATCCTACAGCAACAGGCGACTATACTTTCAAGGCTGTTTTATCAAGATCTGGTGAAAAAGATAAAGAGAGTAATGAAGTTAAGGCAGAAGGATTTGTTCTTCCTTTAGCAGCACCTTCAAATCTTTTTGCAACAAGCAAGGGAAATGGAAAGATGCTTATCGAATGGGATGCAGTTCCAGAAGCTGACAGCTATGAAGTTTCATATAGTACAGATGGCACAACATATTCTGAAGCTGTTACAGCAACAGATACAAAGCAGCTTTTAAGTGGTCTTACAGTTGGAACAGAATATACATTCAAGGTTGTTGCAGTAAGAAATAATCCGGCTACAAAAAAGGAAGCTATAGTTAAGGGAACAGCAACAGCCGATGAAATAAGAAAATGGGGTTCTGTTACATATGGTAATGGACATGAAGATGGTAAAGATACATCAAAGGATAGTATTACAGGTTCAGCACTTGATGGAAGTGTAACAATCAAGAGTGCAAGTGGAAAGATTGTTCCTGATTCATATGACGGATTGACATTCTATTATACAGAAATTCCTACAACAGAAAATTTCATACTTAGAGCAAAGGTTAAAGTAAATTCATGGAAACTTTCTAATGGTCAGGAAGGTTTCGGCCTTATGGCAACTGACAGATTAGGTGGTTCAGGCTGGAACAACCAGTATATGGCTATTGCATCAAAGGTAGAATATTATTGGGATGCAGAGGAAAACAGAGTATCAACAGATGATACCCTTGATAAGGTAACACACAAGCTCGGTATTGGCTCTATTGAAAAGAAAGGCTTAACAACAGATAATATTAAAGATATTGAAGCAAATAAGACAGCTGTAATTAAGGCAAACTTTACTTCAAAAACGACACCTCTGGAACTTAGATATCCAGATTATAAGAATGTTATTGGAAATGCACAGGAAGAAGTAAGAGGAACAGTAGGTGATGCAATTACTGAGATGTATATGACAATACAGAAGAATAATACAGGTTATTTCATCACATACGAATCGGTAGATGGTTCATACAAGACAACTAAGAAATATTATAATCCTAAGGCACTTGAATATCTTGATTCAGAGAATGTATATGCAGGTTTCTTTGCAGCAAGAAATGCAAATGTTACATTCTCAGATATTTCAATAACAACTTCTAATCCGGCTACAGATCCGGCACCAGAAGAAAGACCTATAGAACTTATTGCAGTTAATACAAAAGTACAGTCTCCATCAGCAACAGGTACACCAGATTACACATTTGCATTTACGGCAAATTGTGATGGTAAATTAAGTATTGCAGATAAAGATGGTAACTTCATTGCAGAAGATGTAGAAGTTAAGGCAAAGACAGCAGTTAATGCCGCTAACGTGGTTCTTAATAAGGGTAAGAATGATTTTAAGCTTTACTTTACACCAGCAGAGGGATATATTCCTGGCGAATATATGGCGATGCAATCATATGAAACAAAAGAAATAGATTTCACAGTAACATATAAGACTATTGGTGAGGCAGGACAGTCAATCTGGGTTGCACCAGATGCAAAGGGTTCAGGAAGCAAGGAAGACCCAATGAGTATTTATGATGCTGTTAAATATGTTCAGCCTTCACAGCAGATTGTACTTATGGAAGGTACATACAAACTTGAAAGTTCATTAAAGATAGCAAGAGGTATCAATGGTACAGCAGAAAACATGATTTACATGGTTGCCGATCCAGCTGCAACAACAAGACCGGTTCTTGATTTTCAGGAACTTTCAACAGGTATGATTATCGGTGGCGACTACTGGTACTTCAAGGGATTTGATGTTACAAGATCAGCAAATGCCCAGAAGGGTATTCAAGTATCAGGAAATCATAACACATTAGACCAGATTAATGCTTATCACAATGGTAATACTGGTATTCAGATAAGCCGTCTTAATTCAACAGATGAATATGAGAACTGGCCTTCATACAACCTCATTCTTAACTGTACATCATATGGAAACGCAGATGCAGGTTATGAAGATGCCGATGGTTTTGCAGCTAAGCTTACAGTAGGTGACGGAAACGTATTTGATGGTTGTATAGCACATCACAATGCTGATGATGGTTGGGATTTATTCGCAAAAGTTCAGACAGGTTCAATCGGTGTTGTAACAATTAAGAACAGTATAGCATATGCTAACGGATACCTTGAAGATGGTACAGATGCAGGCAACGGTAACGGTTTCAAGATGGGTGGCGACAGCATGCCGGGTGCTCATGTTCTTGATAACTGTATATCATTCTGCAACAAGGCTAAGGGTATTGATTCTAACTCTTGTCCTGATATTAAGATTAAGAACAGCACATCCATTGATAATGAGTCATACAATGTTGCTCTTTACACAAAGACAGCAGAAAATACAGACTATGAAGCAACAGGAATTATTTCTTACAGAACAGGATTTGATTCAGATACAGTTGCAAGAACAGCAGGACTTAATGTTAAGGAAGACCTTGAACCTAAGGGAACACAGGATATTAAGAAGATTTACAAGACAACGAACTATTTCTGGGATACAGCATCTAAGACATCTGTTAATTCAGAAGGTGCAACAGTATCAACAGACTGGTTCAAGTCATTGGATTACTCAGCAATTCTTGACGGAGTTAAGTCAGTAGGCACAATTACAAGAAATGCAGATGGCACAATCGCACTCGGAGATGTATTTGCACTTACAGATAAAGCTCCTGTAGGTGTTGGTGCAGATTTCTCACATGATAAATTGACAGCATCAGTTAGTCCTGTTATTGGTGAGTCAGTTGCTACAGGTGATACATCAAATATTGCATTTCTCTTAGCATTATTCTTAATGAGTGGAGCAGCTATTGCAGCAGTTTGCATTTATGACAGAAAAAGAAGAATTGTAAAATAATAAAATGATTTATTAATAAAATAAGTCAATATTGAAAAGGCACGGGCGTAAGCTTGTGCCTTTTCTTCACTTTCAGTGACATTTTCGGCGTGCATACAGTTTACTGGCATCATTGCAGTATGCGGTGTCGCACTACGTTGTTATTTACAATAAAATTTATAAATGGTATAATAATTTAAAATGTTTTTGTTTGATGGAGATTATTATGAAGAGCAAGGGCAGAAATCAGATTTATAAATTGTCGGGAAAACTAAAGTCATATATTATGTGGCCGCTATATGTAGGCATAATACTTTTAATTGTCACTGTTGTTATGTATGTCAAAGATACATCCTGTGGTAATATTATGCTGGGTTTTGTCATGCTTTATGCAGTTGTTTACGGGATTATGATTTTTTATCTCAGACCCGGAATTATGCATGAGATGATAGAATTCTCTTCTAATTATTCACAGGTACAGCATCAGCTTTTATACGAACTCAGTGTTCCGTATTGCCTGCTTGACAATAACGGACGTGTTCTGTGGATGAACAGAATTATGATGGAAAAAACTGATAAAAAGAAAGATTTCCGAAAAAATATACAAAGCATTTTTCCACAGATTAAGCCAGAGATATTTCCGACAGGAGAAGATGCAAAGGAGATGCGTCTTGCATATAATGGCAGGGATTATCTTGTAGAAATGAAGCGGATTGCTGTTGATGCACTTACGCAGCAGGTTGATATAATTGAGACAGAACAGAATAATTCGTTTATTGCGATGTATATGTTTGATGAGACAGATATTAACATGTATATCCAGAAAATAAAGGATGAGCGTTTTGTTGTTGGGCTTATTTATATTGATAATTATGAGGAAGCACTTGAAAGTATAGATGATGTCAGACGTTCATTATTTATAGGTCTTATAGATAAGAGAGTTAATAAGTATTTTGCGTGTGGTTCTGCGATAGTAAGAAAGATGGAAAAAGACAAATATCTTGCTATTTTCAGATATAAGTATTTAGAGAAACTTATGTCAGACAGATTCAGTTTACTAGAAGATATCAAGAGCGTAAAAATCGGCAATGAAATGACACTTACATTAAGTATCGGTGTTGGCACAGGTGCAAGTGATTATGCAAAGAATTATGATGTTGCGAAATCAGCCATGGATCTTGCACTTGGACGAGGCGGAGACCAGGCTGTTGTTAAGGATGGCGAGAAGACACTTTACTATGGCGGTAAGAGCCAGCAGATGGAAAAAAATACAAGAGTAAAGGTGCGTGTAAAAGCACATGCATTAAGACAGATTCTTGAACCGACACAGACGGTCCTTATAATGGGACATAAACTTGCAGATATAGATGCATTTGGTTCGGCGATTGGTATATATGTAATATGCAGACGACTTGGCAAAAAAGCACATATTGTAATTAATGATGTGACAAGCAGTGTTAAGCCTTTTATGGATAGATTTCTTAATAATGATGATTATCCAAGAGACATGTTCCTTTTAAAAGAAGAAGCACCGGAATATGTAGATTCACAGACAGCAGTTATAGTTGTTGATGTTAATAAAGCTAAGATGACCGAATGTCCGGCACTTCTTGATATATGCAAGACAATAATTGTTTTTGACCATCACAGACAGTCAAGTGAGCCAATTACAGGAGCTGTTTTGTCATATGTTGACCCATATGCCTCATCTGCGGCAGAGATGATTACAGAGATGATTCAATATGTTGAAGATGGTGTTAAAATCAAGGCTTTTGAGGCAGATGCACTGTATGCCGGAATCAATATAGACACGAATGGATTTAATAATAAGTCAGGTCCAAGAACTTTTGAGGCAGCAGCATTTCTTAGAAGACATGGTGCTGATGTCACAAGAGTAAGAAAGATGCTTCGTACGGATATGGCAGAATACAGGGCAGTTGCACAGGCGGTAAGCAAGGCAACAGTATACAGGGATGCATTTGCCATAACAGTATTTGACGGTGAAGGAGTTGAAAGTCCGACAATAGGCGGTGCAAAAGCTGCAAACCAGCTGCTTGACATATCAGGAATAAAAGCATCATTTGTAATAACAGCATACAATAATATTATATATATAAGTGCACGTTCTATTGATGAGGTAAATGTACAGCTTGTCATGGAAAAATTAGGCGGAGGTGGACATATGACAATCGCCGGTGCACAGCTTACGGATTGTACTGTTGACCAGGCAGTCCAGACAATAAAAGTTACATTGGATTCGATGATACAGGAAGGAGAAATATAATGGAAGTTATTTTATTACAGGACGTTAAGTCATTAGGTAAAAAAGGACAGATAGTAAAGATTAATGATGGTTATGCGAGAAATTATGTGTTGCCTAAGAAGCTCGGACTTGAGGCAAATGCAAAGAATCTCAATGATTTAAAACTTGAAAAAGCAAGACAGGCAAAACATGAAGCAGAGGAGCTCGCAGCTGCTAAGGAATTGGCAGTAAAGGTGGAGGCACAGCCTGTTAAAGTTACTATAAAAACAGGTGAAGGCGGAAGAACATTTGGGGCAGTTTCATCAAAAGAAATTTCTGTTGCTGCAAAAGAACAGCTGGGACTTGATATAGATAAGAAAAAGATGAAGCTTGAGGAATCAATCAAGACACTTGGAACATATGAAGTACCTGTTAAGCTTCATAAGGATGTAACTGCGAAATTAAGAGTCGTAGTAGGAGAAAGTAAGTAATGGAAGATGTGGCAATCACCAGAATTATGCCAAACAGCCTTGAGGCAGAGCAGTCTGTAGTAGGTTCCATGATTATGGACAAGCAGGCGATTATAACTGCCGGTGAAATGCTTGTGGCTGATGATTTTTACCATAACCAGTATGGTGTCATGTTTCAGACCATGGTTGACATGAATAATGAGGGCAGACCTGTTGATATTGTAACATTGCAGGAACGTCTCAAGGAAAAAAATGTATCCGCAGAAGTTTACAGCCTTGAATTTATAAGAGATTTGCTGGCAGCAGTTCCAACATCTGCAAATATACGTCAATATGCAGGAATAGTTAAGGATAAATCAATTCTTCGTAATATAATCCGTGTTAATGATTCAATTGCTAATGATTGTTATGCCGGAACGCAAAAAACAGAAGATATACTTGCGGATACAGAAAAAAAGATATTTGACCTTGTAAAAAATAAAGGAAACCATGAATATAAGCCTATTGATAAGGTTGTTCTTGAAGCACTTGATAAAATTTCATCTGCGGCAAAAAACAGAGGAGCGGTTACTGGTGTCCCGACAGGATTTAAAGATTTGGACGGATATCTTTCAGGACTTCAGCCATCGGATTTTGTACTTGTCGCGGCAAGACCTTCGATGGGTAAGACGGCATTCGTGTTAAATGTAGCAGAAAATGTCGCAATAAAACAAGGAATAACAACTGCAATATTTTCATTGGAAATGTCAAATGTCCAGCTTGTAAACAGAATGCTCAGTCTTGAATCTACAGTGGATGCTGATAAATTAAGAAAAGGACGTCTTGATTCGAGTGACTGGGGCAAATTGATAGAAGGTGCGGACAGTATTGCAAAGTCACATCTTATAATTGACGATACACCTGGTATTTCAATTTCAGAACTGCGTTCAAAGTGTAGAAAGTATAAGATGGAAAATGACCTCGGACTTGTCATAATTGATTACCTTCAGCTTATGAGTGGAAGCGGCAGACGAAGTGACAACAGACAGCAGGAAATTTCAGATATTTCAAGAGCTTTAAAAGCTCTTGCAAGAGAGTTGAATGTTCCGGTTGTCACACTTTCGCAGCTTAGCCGAGCTGTTGAACAAAGACCCGATCACAGACCGATGCTTTCAGATTTGAGAGAGTCGGGAGCTATCGAGCAGGATGCGGATGTTGTAATGTTTCTTTACAGGGATGATTATTATAATAAAGATACAGATATAAAAGGAATTGCTGAGATAATTATTGCAAAGCAAAGAAACGGTCCAATCGGAACTGTTAAAATGGCATGGATTCCGGAGCAGACAAGATTTGCAGATTTACTTGACAGAGGTCAGAGAGTATAGATTATATAAAAAGATATACAACTAACAGAGGTTATATATAACTAACATGGACTTATAAAAAAATCACAACGTATTAAGCGTTGTGATTTTTTCGTATGTACACAGCTGAATATCAACTGTATTATACAATCTACTGTGGATTTGGAGCGCCTACTGGACAGACAGAAGCACAAGCACCACAATCAACACATACATCAGCATTGATTTCCATATGAGAAGCACCTTCACTGATTGCTTCTACAGGACAACCTGATACACAAGCACCACAGCTGATACATTCATCGTTAATTACATATGCCATAGTTATAATCCTCCTTAAAATGTTTGTTGACATGATTATACGATATTATGTGCAAAAATTCAACACTGAAACGCAATTTAACAGAGTATTATTAAAGATAAAAAGTATCAAAAATGTTTGAAAAATGGTTAAAATGGGAAAAATAACACAGCTTGACTTTTTTGTCTGTTACTATTATATTAGATGTACCAAAAATAAAATCAGGAGGTTTAGCAATGGCTAAGATTACTAAGGACACTACTATTGGTGAAGCTATACAGATTGATGCCGGAATAATTCCTATTCTTATGAGTGCTGGAATGCATTGCGTAGGATGTCCTTCATCAGCAGGTGAGACAATTGAAGAAGCAGCAATGGTTCATGGACTTGATTGTGAAGCATTGATGGAAGATATAACAGATTATTTAGAGTCTGTTGGCTAAAAATAACCCGGCTGCCGTATAACTTAATGTAAAGAATCTTAATTTACATTAAGCTTCAGACAGCCGGGAAAATTATATTATATTTTTACAATGGTCTGTATAGCATGCTTTTTAATAATACATTCATAATGTTCATCAAAAAATGTAAGGCTGCTTGCAGGCATATTTTCTTTATTACCATATTCGGATAGAATATTGCATGTCTTGTTAAAATCACTGCTTGTGCATGTGATTTTTTCAATAACGAGGTAATATCTGTTATTTTTTTTATCTTTATATAAAGAATTCCTGTCAGAATATAAAGGATATACTACATGTGCAGCTGATTCAAAGTTTTCAAAATTATCAAAAGAATATATTCTTATAACAGGCTTGATAGTTTCAGTCTGTGCCGTATGTGAATTCTGCTTATCTGAAGATTCATCTTTACTATCAGGCAGAATGGCATCTTTTAGCGGAACAAAACTGTCATCAGTTGTTTTTTCAATGTTCTTGTTAAGGTATTCCTTTACTTTGCTGAACAGATTAATGACGTCGTTTGCGGTCTTTGCATCGGGAAGAACAACCTCATCAGAATCAGAATTATCATCTTCATCAAGTTCATCTGCAGCAGTAGGTGCAGGAGAGTTACCTGATATATTTTCAATAGTGTCAAAGTCATCAAAATCGTCATCGAAAGGATAAAATGAATCATTATCATCATCGTTATCAGATGAGAATCGTGAAAAGCGGGTATCCAGTTCTTCAGGGTCGTCAACTTTGGTGACTATAAGAACAATACATTCTGCTGACACAGGAATCGCCTCAATCATAAGAGGAATATCTTCGGCATCAAATCCTAATTCGGCAGAAGCCTGCTGCATCATATCTCTGAATAAAGCTTTTGCTTTGTCACTGCCATAAGCAAGTTCGCTTATTTTTAAATGTCTTGCGGCAAGGTCAGCTTTGTTGAGTGTACAGCGTATCTGGTTGTCATTTATCTTTTCAATCTTCATATAATCACTTCCAATCTGGCAATCCGTCCATACATATTTTTCTGGATTGGTTGTAAAATAATAATACCCATTTTTGATGGATATGTAAAGGTATTTGAGGCGTTAAAAAGTATTATTTACTAAAAATTTATATTTGTTATTGACTTTTTAAAATATTGTGGTAATATAATAACTGAACCAATTAGTATTGTAGAAAAGGAGGTTAATTAAATATCTGATAAGTATGAGATTATAAAGGTTCTTGCCAGGACCGGTCATTCTACGGTATATCTTGTAAGGCATAAGCTTCTTAATGTATATAGAGCTGCCAAGATAGTTATGAAGACTTGTGATGATTATGAGAGAATACTGCGGGAGGCTGATATGATTAAGAACCTCAAGTGTCCAGGCATACCGGTCGTATTTGACATTGAAGATAACAATGATAGTATCTGCATTATAGAAGAATATATTTCTGGTAAATCTTTGACGGAATATATAAGTGAGGCAGGATGCATTACCGCACATGATATGGCAGATATAGGCATCAGGATTTGCGATATTATTTCATATCTCCACGAATGTGCAGGTATAGTTCATCTTGATATTAAGCCATCTAATATAATTATAAGAGATAATTCAGATGGGAAGCGGGAAGTATTTATTATTGACTTCGATAATTCAGATATGATTGATGGACGCCATGCCGGGCATGCAATGTATATAACAGCGGGCTATGCTGCACCGGAACAGTACAACGGTGATGGCAGTGTCAGGTCAGATATATATAGTATTGGAATTTTACTTTTGTATATGGCATCAAGTGGTCATGTACAGTCTTTTACATCCGAAGCAGAATCGGTCTGCCGGTTGTATTCAAATTCAATTGGACCTGTTATAAGAAAGTGTATCAGGCACAATTCGATTCAAAGATATAAGTCCATAGCAGCATTACGAAAAGAGCTATGCAGTATATCGGATACCATGAATTACAAAAAAATAGCAAAATTTGATATTACAAAGAAATTTTTAGGATTTTTTCGTGGAAAGAAATCTGTAATAGCGGATAAAAACAATACTGATAAGGTTTGTCATATATATGTATATGGTTTTATGCATAATTCGGGTGCTACACATTTCTGTCTTTGTTTTGCATCATTCTTAAAAAGAAAGAAACGGAATGTTATATGTATCAGGCATAATGACACATCAGATTACAGGGCAGTTACAGACAAAGGAACATTATGTAACGGTATATATACAATAGGAGCAGATAAGATTAAGGGAAAAGCCGGGATTGATATTATACCTGATTATAATGGCTGCATCACATATAATCTGTCAGGATATGAGTATATAATTCATGACTGCGGATGTATAGACGAGCACTGTAACAGTAGAAGAGGTGAATGTGCAGAAGGTGGAAAAGATGGCATTACTATATTTGTAGGCAATACGAATTACCGAAGAAATAATATGACAGCTATGGAAAATGTAACAAGTGACAGCATTATTTTTATTAATCATATTGGCGGAAGAGAATTTTATGATTTCATAAGCAGTTATAAAGGTAAGTGCAGAATTTACCGTTTCCCATGTGTATATGAATGGGATAGTGCTAATGAACTGTTTGAGGAGGAAGCAGATGAGATTATGGAAATTATTGAAAAATAATATACCACGCACATCTGCATTATTACATGGCAGCAGAATGCTGAAAGTCGGAGTGATTGGTGCAGGACGCGGAGTTGGGACAACACATTTTGCGTTGATGGCATCTAATTATTTTGCAAATGGTTTAGGTTATAAGACTGCTGTCGTAGAATGTAATGGTCATGGAGATTTCGTGAAATTATACGATGAGACAAAAAATATGGATGGAGACATGCGGTGTTTTTCATATAAAGGAATTGATTGTTGCATATGCCCGGCGACAGATGAATTAGGGCAGCTGTATATGAAAAAATATGATGTGGTAATCTGCGATATGAATTATGAAACAAAATATAATATTGCCGAATTTTTAAGATGTGATGTACGTATAGTGGTCGGTTCCACTTCGGTATATAAACTGGGAAGATTGATAAGGGCCGTTGAAGGCTTTGAAGGTGCAGATTTTATGGTGGCAGTTTTTATGTCAGATAAAAAACAACTAAGAAAACTGACTAAAAATTACAATATAAAAGCTGTGGATATTCCGGTTGAGATAAATCCAATGAAAATGACATCAGAAACTCTTGAATGGTTTGCGTATTATCTTGGAATTACATAAAAGTTTAAAAGCACAAAAATATATATCACAACAAAAGGAATAAATAACCCATTGACGGGGCTGCTTCACTGATATAGGTGGGCAGCCTCACAAAAATTTAATCATATTAAAGAAATAGAAAGAATAAAAATGTAGTAAAAAATACTCCTGAAACTATATGGAGGGAGCAGGATTGAATTATAAAAAATTAGTTACAGCAATGAGCGTAATGACACTGGCGGCGGTGTATACAGCAGCATGTATTGCATTGCCAAGATTGGTGAAAAATCCGGGGCAGGGAATCCGGACACGTAAAGATGTATATAGTAATGCAGACGCAGAAAGTGAAGATACAGGAATAAAGATTGATTTTACAAAGAAAACAGTGGTGATTGACAGCGGACATGGCGGTATTGACCCGGGGAAGAAGAGCGATAATGGAATTCTTGAAAAGGATGTTAATCTTTCAATAGCAAAAAAACTGCAGAAAAAATTGATTGATACCGGATTTAATGTTGTAATGACGAGGGAAGATGAAAACGGTCTATACAGTGAAAATGATGATAACAAGAAAATTGCTGACATGAAGAAACGATGTCAGATTATAAAAGACAGCAAAGCGGATATAGTGGTAAGCATACATCAGAACAGCTTCCAGAGCCAGGATGTAAAGGGAGCACAGGTGTTTTATTATAAACACTCTGTAGAAGGTAAAAGGCTGGCAG
>ERZ773106.1811-NODE-1811-length-13950-cov-12.337388_pt1 | contig 13950 bp, 10 predicted proteins | sample MGYA00580572_ERZ773106 | MGnify/ENA primary metagenome ERZ773106 (study PRJEB29015, sample SAMEA2737868) | human gut metagenome | biome: human gut; feature: human-associated habitat; material: faeces | place: China | collected 2012 ... | reverse complement strand
CGCCCGCCGCCCCCAGCGCCGCGCAGGTGCCGGTGGTGTAGCCGCAGCGCAGTAAACGCTGCCCGCTGCGGATGTAGTGTTCAAATTGGGGCTTCGACTTTGCGCCGCTCCCGGCAAACAGCACCGCGTATTGGTCGGTGCTCAGTCCAAACAGCGCACAGATATTGTCCTGTGCAAAGGCGTCCTGCGGTGCCAGCACAGCGGACACGCCTGACGGCGCAACGCAGACTACGGCGTCGGCCAGCCTTTGGGCCAGCTCCAGCTCATGCAGCGTCACGATGACGGCCACATTCTTCTCATGCGCCAGCACTTGCAGGATGTCCATGAGCTCCGCCTTGCCCTTCACGTCCAAAAACGACGTTGGTTCGTCCAGAAGCAAAATTTCCGGCTGTTGGCAGACCGCGCGGGCCAGCAGCACGCGCTGGCGCTGGCCGTCGCTGATCCTGGCAAAATCGCGGTCCTCCAGCTCCTCCGCCCGGACAAGGCACAGGGCGTCATACACCTGCTGCCTGTCGGCATCGGACAAAATGCCCAGCCGCCCGGTGTAGGGGTAGCGCCCGGCGGCGGCGACCTCAAAGCAGGACGTCAGCTCGGTGCGGGCCGTGTGGGGCAGCATCAGCGCCAGCTTGCGCGCCCGGGCGTTGGGGGTGTAGGCCGTCAGGTCCTGCCCGTCCAGCAGTACCGCGCCGCCCTGCGCCGCCAGCTGTCCGGCCAGCGTTTTTAAAAGAGTGGATTTGCCCGCACCGTTCGGACCGATGAGCGCCAGAATTTTGCCACGCTCGGCGTGCAGGGCAATGTCCCGCAGCAGCGGCGCACCGTAGCCGACGGCGAGATTTTGCGTTTCACAACAGCTCATACCGTACCCTCCCCGCTGTGGCGGCGCACAAGCAGCCAGATGACCACCGGCGCACCGAACACCGCTGTGACCGAGCTGATGGACAGCTCGGTGGGTGCAAACAGGCTGCGGGCGATCAGGTCGCACAGCAGGCAGAATGCCGCGCCGCCCAGTGCGCAGCCCGGCAGCACCCGCAGCGGTTTTGCACTGCCCAGCGTATGTTTTACCAGATGCGGCACCGCAATGCCGACGAAGGAGATCGGTCCGGCAAACGCCGTGACGCAGGCCGCCAGCAGGCTTGACAGCAGCACAAGCACCACGGAAAACGCCCGCACCGGCACGCCGACGCTGGCGGCGTAGCTTTCGCCCAGCTGGTAGGCAGCCATCGGCTTGGAGAGCAAAAACGCGGCGGCCAGGCAGGGCAGAACGATGGCCGCCGCCGTGGCGACATTGCCCCAGGTCATGCCCGAGAAGCTGCCCATCGACCAGTTGTGCAGGTTGACGATGTTGGAATCCTGCGCGAAGGCGACGACAATATCGGTGACGGCCGAGCAGATGTAGCCGATCATGACGCCGCAGATAACCAAAATGCTCATCTGCTGCACGCGGCGCGCCACGGCCAGCACAAACAGCATGGCCGCCATGGCCCCGGCAAACGCCGCCAGAATCAGCGTCAGTGAGCCGGTGAGCAGACCGCGGTTCAAAAAGACGACCATCGTCAGCGCCACAGCCAGCTTGGCCCCGCTGGAAATGCCCATGACGAACGGCCCGGCAATCGGGTTGGCAAAAAACGTTTGCAGCAGATACCCGGCCACCGAGAGCGCCGCCCCCAGCAGCACGACCATGACGGCGCGCGGCAGGCGCAGCTGCAGCAGGATGTCAGCCGCCAGCGCGTTTGTGCAGCGGCCCAGCAGGGCCGCCGCGATGTCCGCCGGGGAGAGCGCAATGCTGCCCCAGAACAGGTTGAGCGCAAACAGCGCCAGCAGGGCCGCCGCCATGGCGAGGTATGCAATTGTCATGCGTTTGGGGGTGTGCATGCGTGGTTCCCTTTGCGGCGGGCGGCAATGGTGCGGGCGGATAGGAAATCCGCCCCTACGGATGCGTCACGGTTTTGTGCGCCCGTTTTTGCCGCCGCGTTAAATTTTCAGTGCAGCTTCGTCAAAAATGTCAATTCACTGTCGTCCGGGTCATCCTCGGTGAACACCCTGTTCATATCCAGGATCAACTCCGGCAGCTCCATGCTCTGCTGGAAAAGGCTCTGCGACGTACACCAGACGCTGCCGCTTTGCACGGCCTTGAAGTCCGCCAGCATCGGACATTTGGCGAGCAGCTCATCCATTGTGCGCAGCTCGCCCTCAATCGTGCTGTTGTAGAGCAGCACATCGGCGTCACGCGCCCCGGTGTAGAAATCCTCGAGCGAGATATTGACAGTCGCCAGGTTGTTGCCGCTGTCGGTCAGGTCGGCAAAGACGTAGCTGCCGCCCGCCAGCCCGATCATCTTGGCGACGTAATCACCGCCCTTGCGCACCGTGGCGAGATTGTTTGAGGTGATGGAGAAGAACGCCGCAGTCTTGCCGGTGGGTTCCTCGTCCAGCAGCGGTGCAATGCGCTGCACAGCGTCGTCATAAACGCGCTCGGCCTCCTCGGTTCTGCCCAGCAGGATGCCGTACAGCTTGACCCATTCCATCCGGGCCAGCGGGTCACTCTCGTAGCTCGAGCGCTCGACGAGGACCGGCACGCCGAATTTTTCGAGCTGCTCTTTCACCTCGGGCGTGTGGTAGATCATTGTGTTCTCGATGGCAAGGCCGCAGTCGGCGGACAGGATCGTCTCGTAATCGGGCGCGCTGTACTTGCCCGCGTAGGCGATCTCGCCCTGCTCCATGGCGGTGCGGGCCGCGTCGAGGTACCAGTTTTCGGCCTGCGTGCCGGACAGCGCCACAGCCCCCAGCCCGCCAATGCTGATGATGGGATCCATCGCGGACGACGACACAAGGTAGATATTTTGGATAGGCTGCTGCAAAACGGTGATGTCTGCGTCCAGATTGGCGGGCGCAGCGGCCCCCTCCGGCACGACGAGATAGCGGCTGCCGTCAATCGTGATGAGGTCATAGCCGCCCGCACACACATCCACCGTGAACTGCTTCGCATATTCCAGCGGATAGCGGTTTTCTATCGTCAATGCGTCCGTTTGCGCGGGAGCCTGGGATGCAGCCGCGCACCCTGCCAGCAGCAGAGCGGGCAGGGCAAAAGCTGCCGCGCGCCTCATTCGGCGGCGGCCAGCGTCGCGCTGTCAAAGGTCAGGGTATAGTCGATCTCGTGCGGGGTGCTCATGGCGACAGTGTCCGCCGTGACGGCCAGCGCGGTATCCAGCGCGGCAACGGGGATTTCAAACGTCGAGTTGCCGTCGGTGTTGACGGGCAGGTACTTTTCGCCGTCGACGAGCATATAGTCATAGTTCGGGCTACTCCAGACGATGGTCGCGGTCATAATGCCGTCGGCCACGGTCAGCACGGCGGGGCTTTCGACGGTGGCGCGTCCGCTGCCGCCCTCCAGCGTCACAGCGCAGGTGTAGCTGCCGTCGGCGGGGACCTCGACGGCTGCCTCAGCCGCATCCTCTGCCGCAGGCTCGGCATCGGAGACGCTGACCGTATGGTCATACCAGGTGCCCTTGGTGCCGAGGATGGCCAGCTGGAAATCGGCATCGACAGCCGCAACGGGGATGTCAAAGCCGTATACTTCGTCGCTGGTGCCGTCGGAGTAGGTCACCGTGTCAACGGTAGGCTGCAGCCAGTCGCTCTCGTGGGCAGGGGCGTCGGCGGCCATGCCCGGATACAGGTTGACGATCTTCTGGGACTGCAGACTGACGTGGAAGATCATCGTGCCGTTTTCCACCGTCAGCGTGCCCATGCCGTCCACGGCTTCATTGGCGTGGAACATACTGCTGTCGGTGTTGAACTTAGCGGTGTATACGCCGTCCGGCAGCGCGGCAGCGGGGGCCGGGGCTTTCGTGACGGCGGGGGCCGGGGCCGCGGTGGCGGCAGGGGCGGTTTCTTCCGTGGAGACCGCCTCGGATGTGCTCTCGGCGGTGGACGCTGCGGACGCACCGCAGCCCGCCAGCAGCAGGGCAGCGAGAGTCAGGGATGCGAGTTGGAGCTTTTTCATGCTTTCCTTACCTCATTCTATACATATTTATCAGGCAATAGTGGGAGGCAGCGCGGGCGGATATAGAATCCGCCCCTACGGCGTGGCAGGGCATCACATCGGACGCAGGCCGGACATGCCCGGCCCCTGCCGTGCTTTCCCAAAAACCAAAAAACTGCCCGGAGCTTACCCTCCGGGCAGAATGGGTCTTTCTCAGCCGTTCAGGGAATCGATGGCGGCCCCGGCGTGGTCAACGTAGAGCTGCTGGATGTCGCCGATCTCGCCCAGACCTGCGATCTGGGTATCGACGCTCTCAAAGCAGTCGGCGGCGTTGAACTGGCTCAGCCAGGAATCGTCCTCGGCACCGGCCATGTCGTTGTTGGCGTGGTCACCGGCGACAACCATCAGCGGGCGCAGGATGACCTTGGTGTAACCGGCCTCCTTGACCTTCTCGATAACGGCGTCGCAGGCGGTGTCCTCGGGTTCACCCTCGACGGTGCCGATAAAGACGTTGTCATAGCCCAGCGTCTGCATCGCGGTCTGCATCTGGCTGTAGCTGACCTTGGCAGTGTGGGACGTGCCGTGGCCCATAAAGACAAAGGCGGTGCCGTCCGCAGCGGCGGCAGCGGCGTCGTCATATCCGGCGGTCTTGACGGCCTCGGCGGTGATGGCGGCGGCTACGGCCTCCTTGTCGGCGTTGATGACGGTGGCATCTTCGCCGACCTCGCCCAGCAGGGGTTCGGCAATGGCAACGCTGTCGAACTTGTCCCTGTACTGCTCAACCGCCTCGCACATCTCGTCGTACTCGGCGCCGTGCATCAGGTGCGTAGGCTGGACAACCAGATTCTTGACGCCGTTGGCAACGGCACGGTCAAGCGCCTGGTCCATGTTGTCGATCTTCTCGCCGTCGCGGGCCTGAACGTGGTTGATGATGATCTGCGCGGTGAAGGCGCGGCGGACGCTCCAATCCGGGTAGGCGGCCTGCAGGGCGTCCTCGATGCCCTTGATGTCAGCGGCGCGGCTGCCGTTGAAGGAGGTGCCGAAGCTGACGACCAGCAGCTCATTCTCGCCGATGTCGTCGGCATTGCGCGGGTCGTCCTTGCCGGCGTCGCCGGTGTCGCGGCCAAAGTAGTCGGGGTCTGCGTTCTCACCCTCGACCAGCTCTTTCTGGGTGTCGGTCAGGGCATCCCAGGCAGCCTTGGCGGCCTCGCACTGGGCATCGGTGTCGGCGCTGCGCTCCTGCACGTAGATGGCGTCGATCAAATCGGCGCAGTTCTTAGCGGCCACTTCGTCTGCATCTCCCTCGTCTGCGGTCTTTTCTGCATCTTCTGCAGTGCTTTCGTCGGCGACGGTGCTCGTGGCAGCGCTGTCAGTGCTCGCGGCGGTGCTGCCGCAGCCGACCAGCAGGGCGGCGGACAGTGCTGCGGCCATGGCGACGGCGGCAGCTTTTCTGTAGGTGATCCTTCTCATGTGTTTTTGCTTCCTTTCCTTGTTTAAAGCCTGGAGACAGTACGGGAGAGAACAGCAGGACACACGGAAATTGACCCCGTAAAAAACGAGGTCCTTTGCGTGCAGAATGGCAACACAAAAGACCCCGTATTTTAAGCAGGTGCTTTGCGGTACAACCAATTCCTCGTGATCTGGGGCGGTGCGCCCCCGTACCCGGCAGCAGGCAGGTTTCCTGGCTGAAAGCTCAACGCCTGCCGCCGCCTTCCCGGGTCAAAACCCAGTGACCGGTGCAAATGCACCCTGGCGGCAGGCTCCCTTATCACAGTGACGAGATCGTGCGGGATTTGCACCCGCTTCCCTTTTACCCTTTCCCATGCGCCGAACGGCGGCATAAAAAGGCACCTGCTGTCGTATTCAGTTTTACGGTGTAAAGTATAACACAATGCGGTGAGAAACGCAAGAGTGCGTCGGTTTCAATTTTGCCTTTATACGCTTTATACGATTGTGAACTGGCACGCCCGCATGGCGTCCAGCGCCGTTTGGTGGGACTGGGGCGTGACCCCGGCGCAGCAGTCGGACAGGATTTCGATTTCCGTCTCCGGGAAGGCCGCGCGCAGCACCATGGCGTTGCTGATGACGCAGATGTCGGTGCAGTAGCCGTAGATGACGATCTTTTCAATGTCGTCCACGGCCTTGTTGTGGGCCATCAGCTCGTCGAGGATCTCGCTCGGCAGCATATAGCTGCCGAAGGAGGGCTTGTTGACGATGTGGCAGACCTCGGGCTCGGTACCGTCCAGCGCGTTCTCCAGCTCGGGCGCAAAGTTCCAGCCGTCCTCGCCCTCGATGCAGTGCTCCACAGGCAGGTGGCGTCCCTCCCGCGTGGCAAGGTAGTTGTCGGGGTGGGTGTCCCGCGTCAGGAACAGCCAGTGCCCGGCCCGGGCATGGGCCTTAACGGTCTCGGCCAAGTGGGCCACGTTGGCCTGTGCCTGGGGGTTCGCCAGCGCACCCGTGATGAAGTCCTTTTGTACGTCCACAACAATATCCAGAATCATAGCGACAGCTCCTGTTTTTATAGTTTGCTATAGTTTGCTACCAGTATACCGCAGACGGTGCGCGGTGTAAAGTGCGCGTTTCGCTGGCCGCAGGGGTGCGGATGTGGTATAATGGAAGAAAAATTTCAGGAGGCCCTTCATGACTCCGCGTGAAGCATTAAAACGATATTTCGGCTACGACTCCTTCCGCCCCGGGCAGGAGGAGATCGTCAGCGCCCTTCTGGCCGGGCGGGACGCGCTGGCCATCATGCCCACCGGCGCGGGCAAGTCGCTCTGCTATCAGGTCCCTGCCCTGCTGCTGCCGGGGCTGACACTCGTCATCTCGCCGCTGATCTCGCTGATGCAGGACCAGGTCAAGGGGCTGAACGCAGCGGGCATCCATGCGGCGTTTATCAACTCGTCGCTGACCGAGACACAGATCGCCCGCGCGCTGGACCTGGCCGCCGAGGGCAGCTACAAGCTCGTCTACGTCGCGCCCGAGCGCCTGGAAAGCCCGGTGTTCCGCAGCTTTGCCGCGGGGGCGGACATCTCGATGGTCACGGTGGATGAGGCGCACTGCATCAGCCAGTGGGGACAGGATTTCCGCCCGAGCTACTTAAAGATCCTCGACTTCATCGACAGTCTGCCCCGCCGCCCCATCGTGTCGGCGTTCACGGCCACGGCCACGCGGGAGGTCAAGGACGACATTGTCTGCACGCTGCGGCTCCACGACCCGAAGGTGCTTGTGACCGGCTTTGACCGGCCCAACCTCTACTTTCAGGTCGAGCGCACCCGCCGCAAGGACGATTTTGTCATCCAATATCTGCGCGGCCACCCCGGCGAGAGCGGCATCATCTACTGCGCCACCCGCAAGAATGTGGACAAGCTGCAGGAGCTTCTGACCGAATACGGCTTTGCGGCCACAAAGTACCACGCGGGCCTGCCCGCCGAAGCACGCCGCAAAAATCAGAATGACTTCATCTACGACACCGCGCCGGTCATTGTGGCGACGAACGCCTTTGGCATGGGCATTGACAAGTCCAACGTGCGGTTCGTGCTGCACTACAACATGCCCCAGAGCATGGAGAATTATTACCAGGAGGCGGGCCGTGCCGGGCGTGACGGGCTGCCGTCGCAGTGCGTGTTGCTTTTTTCGGCGCAGGACGTCATCATCAACAAATTCCTGCTGGACAAAAAGGATTTTGCCGAGATGGACGACGAGGAGGCCGACCTTTTGCGCCAGCGCGACCTGCAGCGCTTGCAGACGATGGAGCGCTACTGCCAGACGACGGAGTGCCTGCGCAACTACATTCTGGCCTATTTCGGCGAGCATCCCACCGCGCCGTGCGGCAACTGCGGCAGCTGCAACAACGATTTTGACGAGGTCGATATGACCGACGCCGCCAAGTGGATGATCAACTGCGTGGCCGAGCTGCGCGGGCGGTACGGCAAAGCGATTTTGTTCGGCACTTTACAAGGCGCGAACCGTGCGCGTCTGCGGGAGCTGGGAGCCGAGCGCTTCAAGAGCTACGGCCGGATGAAGGACATCCCGCGCGAGACGCTGGAACGCCTGCTGGCCCAGCTGCTGGAGGATGGATATTTGGTGCAGAGCGACGACCAGTACGCCGTGCTGCACATCGGGGATATTGCCCCGCTGAAGGCCGGCGGGCAGGTGCTGGTCAAGCTGCCGCCGCAGCGTGAGCCGGAGCAGGCCCGCGCACCGAAGCCGAAGCGCCGCAGCCCGATGGACGCGCTGACGAGCGCCGGACTGGAGCTGTTCAACCAGCTGCGCCAGCTGCGGTTCGACACCGCCCAGCGCGAGGGACTGCCGCCCTACGTCGTGTTCGGCGACAAGTCGCTGGTGGATATGTGCCTGCGCGCGCCGCGCCGCGCGGAGGATATGCTGGGCATCTACGGCATGGGTGAGCGCAAGTTTGAAAAGTACGGTGCCGCGTTCTTTGCGGTCATTGATGCCTACCGCGCCGACCACCCCGACGCCGTTTTGAGCCTGGACCCGCCCGCACCGGAGCCGGAAAAGCCGCTGCCGTCCGAGAAGAAGAAAAAGCCGCCGAAGGCCGAGCGCCCCGCGTTTTACCTGACGGCGGAGGACGCGCGCAGCTTCAACTATCAGGACAGCTATACCGGCGCGGAGCTGAAGGCCGCGCTGATCGAGGCCGCCGGTTACCCGGATGTGAAGGCACCGACCATCAAGGAGATCGACGAGTGGCTGCTGGCGCAGCGGCTCATCGGCATGGAGCGGCTGCCGACGAAGGGCTTTTACTACGTGCCGACCCCTGCCGGTGTGGACGCCGGTCTGCGCAGCGAGGACAAGGTCAGTGCCCGCGGCACGCCGTATTCAGTGCTGCTGTTTACGCCGGAGGCGCAGCGGATGGTGGTGGAGCACTTTATAAAACCGGACTAACCGCAAACCGGCAGGTCCCTGCTTTCGCACACGGCCACGGCGGCATGTGGGCATGCCGCCCTACGTTCCACTTTCCCCGTTATACGTAGGGCGGGGTGCCCACACCCCGCCGCCAGTTCGCGGCATCTGCCGCTAATGAGTTTACGCGCTCTTTTCGTCAACCTGCCCGTTCTTTCGTCAATTCTTTGTCATATTCGTCGATTGCGGATTTTTTGACACGATGTTAAAATGTTAGCAGAGACCGTATACCAATTTATAAGGAGCACCCCATGGACAACGTGAAAATTCTCGAGGTCAAGCAGAGCATCTTTGCCTCCAACGACGAACAGGCCGCCGCGCTGCGGGCCGAGCTGAAGCAGGGAAAAATTTTTCTGCTGAATTTAATGAGCGCACCGGGGTCCGGCAAAACCACGACACTGCGCCGCACGATTGCTGCGCTGCAAAATGAGCTGCGCATCGGCGTGATGGAGGCCGACATCGACTCCGACGTGGACGCCCGCGCCATCGCCGAGACCGGCGCCAAGGCCATTCAGCTGCACACCGGCGGCATGTGCCATCTGGATGCCGAGATGACCCGGCAGGGACTGGCCGGGCTGGGCACCGAGGGTCTCGATTTGGTGATTCTGGAAAACGTCGGCAACCTTGTCTGCCCTGCCGAGTTCGACACCGGCGCGGTGAAGAACGCCATGATTTTGTCGGTTCCCGAGGGTCACGACAAGCCGCTGAAATATCCGCTGATGTTCCAGGTCTGCGACGTCGTTCTTGTCAACAAGATCGACGTGCTGCCGTATTTTGACTTTGACATGGACAAATGCCGCGAGTATGTGGCCCTGCGCAACCCGAACGCAAGGGTCATCCCGATCTGCGCCCGGACGGGCGAGGGCATTGACGAATGGGCCGATTGGCTAAAAGAGCAGGTCAGGGCGTGGCAGACGTAAATAATCCAGCCGCGTTGTAGGGGCCGCACATGTGCGGCCCGCGGCCTTGCCGCAATCGCCCGTCCGCCATTTACAACCGGGCCGGGCATGCCCGGCCCCTACTGTGCAAAAAACGGAGCAACGGCACAAAAAAGGAGCACACCATGAGCAAACCCACTGCGTTCCCGCTGGATGAGAGCAGGCTGCCCTTCGAGATTCCGAGGGACGAGCCGTACCGCGAGAAAATTGCCAGGCTGGGCCAGATGATCACGGATCGCATCCCGGCCAAAAAGGGCATTCTGACGAAGGATGACCCCGAATACTGGGGCTTGGCGTCCATCGTGACCGACGAGATGGCGGACGTTGCCTTAAAAATGAAGGTCCGCAAGCCCATGACCCTGTCCGAGCTGGTCAAGGCCACGGGCAAGCCAGCCGGGGAGCTGGAGCCGCTTTTGCAGCAGATGGCCGTCGTCGGTCTGCTGGAGTACAACTGGGAGAATCCCCGCCGCGAAAAGCAGTACATCCTGCCGATGTTCGTGCCCGGCAGCGCAGAGTTCTTCAACATGAACAAACAGCAGATCGCCGACCACCCCGAGGTGACAGCCTTCTTTGAGCGGATGACGTTTCTGCCGCTGGAGCACATCACCGCCATGGTGCCCCCGGGCGGCGCAGGCATCGGTATGCACGTCATCCCGGTGGAAAAAGCCATCGAGACCGAGAACCGGTCCGCCGACATTGAGCACATCTCTCACTGGCTGAAAAAATACGACGGCAAGTATGCCGCCGGTCCGTGCAGCTGCCGTATGTCCCGCGCCGCCATGGGCGAGGGCTGCGGCGACGACCCCGACGACTGGTGCATCGGCGTGGGCGACATGGCCGACTACCTCGTCGAGACCAACAAGGGGCATTACGTGACCTACGATGAGGTCATGCAGATCCTGCGGAAAGCCGAGGACAACGGCTTTGTGCACCAAATCACGAACATCGACGGCGAGAACAAGATTTTTGCCATCTGCAACTGCAACGTCAACGTCTGCAATGCGCTGCGCACAAGCCAGCTGTTCAACACGCCGAACATGAGCCGCTCGGCCTACGTGGCGCGTGTCGAGCCGGAGAACTGCGTGGCCTGCGGGCGCTGTGTGGAGTACTGCCCCGCGGGCGCGGTCAAGCTGGGCCAGAAGCTCTGCACGAAGGACGGCCCCATCACCTACCCGAAGCAGGAGCTGCCCGCCGCCGTGAAGTGGGGCCCCGACAAGTGGGCCATCGACTACCGCGACAAGAACCGCATCAACTGCTATGACACCGGCACCGCCCCCTGCAAGACGGCCTGCCCCGCGCACATTGCCGTGCAGGGCTATCTGAAAATGGCCGCGCAGGGCCGCTACCGCGACGCGCTGGCGCTGATTAAAAAGGAGAACCCCTTCCCCGCCGTCTGCGGGCGCGTCTGCAACCGCCGGTGCGAGGACGCCTGCACCCGCGGCACCGTGGATCAGGCCGTTGCCATCGACGCCGTCAAGAAGTTCATTGCCGAGCAGGACCTGAACGCCGCGCACCGCTACGTGCCCGACGTTGTCCAGCCGTCGCTGCAGGGCCCGTGGCCGCAGAAGATCGCCATCATCGGCGGCGGCCCCGCGGGTCTGTCCTGCGCCTATTTTCTGGCAGTGCAGGGCTACAAGCCCACCGTATTTGAGAAAAACGAGCGTCCCGGCGGCATGCTGCGCTACGGCATCCCTTCGTTCAAGCTCGAGAAAAACGTCATTGACGCCGAAATCGACATTCTGCGGGAGCTGGGCGTTGACATCCGCTGCGGTGTCGAGGTCGGCAAAGACGTCACGCTGGCCGAGCTGCGCCGACAGGGCTACCGGGCGTTCTATATCGCCATCGGCTGCCAGGGCGGGCGCCGGGCCGGTGTGCCCGGCGAGGACGCCGCGGGTATCGAGACCGCCGTCCACCTGCTGCGCACCGTCGGCGGTGACGAGAGCCGCAAAATGACCGGAAAGACCGTCGTCATCGGCGGCGGCAACGTTGCCATTGACGCGGCGCGTGTGTCTCTGCGCTGCGGTTCCGACGGCGTGACGATGGTCTGTCTGGAGCCGCGGGACAAGATGCCGGCCTCACCGGAGGAAATTGCCGAGGCCGAGGAGGAGGGCACCAAAATCACCTGCGGCTACGGCCCGAAGGAGTTCCTCTCCGAGAACGGCCATGTGACCGCCGTCGTGCTGAAAAAGTGCACCGGCCTTTACAACGCGGAGGGCCGTTTTGCGCCCACCTACGATGAAAACGATACCATCACCCTGCCGTGCGACAACGTTGTTTTAAGCATCGGCCAGTGCATCGAGTGGGGCGATTTGCTCAACGGCGAGGCCGTGCAGCTGGGCCGCGGCCAGGGCGCTGTGGCCGACGCGCTGACCTACCAGACCGCCCAGCCGGACATTTTCGTCGGCGGCGACGTCTGCACCGGGCCGCGGTTTGCCATTGACGCGATTGCTGCGGGCAAGCAGGGGGCAATTTCCATCCACCGCTTTGTGCAGCCCAACACAAGCCTGACGATTGGCCGCAACCGCCGCGACTTCCACGAGCTGGACAAGTCGAATCTGGCGCTGGGCGAGTATGACCGCGCACCGCGCCAGTCCGCCGCGCTGGATGCGGGTATTGACGCGCACCGCTCCTTCCGCGACGCACACCTGACGCTGACCGAGGATCAGGTCAAAATCGAGACAGCGCGCTGTCTGGGCTGCGGTGCCAGCGTTGTGGACCCGAACAAGTGCATTGGCTGCGGCGTCTGCACGACAAAGTGCGAGTTTGATGCCATCCGCCTGCACCGCGACCTGCCCGAGTGCAGCAAGATGGTCAGGAGCGAGGACAAGTTCAAGGCCATTCTGCCCTACATGGCGAAGCGCGAGATCAAGATCCGCTTTGCCAAGAAGGAGAAGTAATGCACGAGCTTGGCATTGTATTCCACATCATCCGCACGGTGGAGGACGTGGCCCGGCAGAACGACGTGACGCGCATCCGGCGCGTGACGCTGCAGCTGGGCGAGGTCTCCGGCGTGGTGGAGAGCTATCTGCAGGACTGCTGGAAGTGGGCGGCGGCGAAATCGGAGCTTTTGCCCGGCGCGGTGCTGACCGTGGAGACCATCCCCGCCGTGACCGTGTGCGAGGACTGCGGCCAACAGTACCCCACCGTGCAGTTTGGCCGCACCTGCCCCCACTGCCAGAGCCCGCGCACCCACCTTTTGCAGGGCCATGAGATGTTGATCAAAGAAATCGAGGCCGTGGAGACAGGCCCCACCGCCCCGGAGAGAGCGTGAAGCCGCATGAAATACAAAATTTTCCGCATTGAGGAACAGATGTACGGCTGCGAGGAGCCGCCCGCCGACCAGCCGATTCTGGTTGACGTAGTGCTGGAAGGTGCTGACGGCACGCGGCGCATACTCCCCTACCCCGACGAAGCGCTGCGCCGCGGCGGAATGGAGGAAGGCGACAGCGTCGAATTGACCGACGGCATCCTTCGCAAGGTATAATTTCCCCAAAAACAAAAGGGGCTGTTGCGTGTGCAGCAGCCCCTTCTATGTTTTTTACAAAGGTTATTCTTCCGTAGAAATATCGCGGCCAAAGTATTTTTCGCTCAATGCCTTCAGCGTACCGTCGGCGCGCAGCTCGTCAATGGCGGCATCAATGGCCGTGCGCAGAGCGGCAGTCTCGTCGCCCTTGCGCATCGGGATGGCGATCTGGTTCGCATCGTCGGTCAGCACGGCGATCTTCACATTCGCGTCGGGGTGCTCCTTCGTGTAATCGTAGAAGGTCATCTCGGCGTTCAGCGTCGCGTCGATGCGCCCGCTCAGCAGCAGCTCAAACGTCTGGTTCAGGTCGTCAACGCCCGTCACCGTCGCGCCGTACTGCTCGGCCAGCTCGGCGTAGGTGCTGGAGATCGTGTTTGCGGTCTTTTTGCCCTTCAGGTCCTCCAGCGTGTTGATGCTGTCATCGTCGGCCTTGGTGATGACGGCGGTGCGGTTGAAGGCGTAGGGCGTCGAGAAGTCGTATTTTTCGGCGCGTTCGGGGGTGATGTCCACGCCGTTGACCATGATGTCATAGCGGCCCGCGTCCAGACCGGCCAGCAGGCCGTCCCACTCGCCCTCGATGAACTCCGGCTCAA
>ERZ773106.1806-NODE-1806-length-13979-cov-5.510629_pt1 | contig 13979 bp, 9 predicted proteins | sample MGYA00580572_ERZ773106 | MGnify/ENA primary metagenome ERZ773106 (study PRJEB29015, sample SAMEA2737868) | human gut metagenome | biome: human gut; feature: human-associated habitat; material: faeces | place: China | collected 2012 ... | reverse complement strand
TTGTTATGTCGCTTGTGAATATAGTTGTTATTGCGGCACAAACCGAGCCGAGAACAAACCATATTGATACAAGCTGTGTTGTAAAGCCTTCGCAAAGCAACATAAATATTGCAAAGCCTATCCACACTATCGGCATATATTGCTCCATAGGGCTGTCACCCCCCCTTTTCGCATAATTTTAACACAATATTATACATTAGTCAAACTATTTTATGCGTTTTCTGTTAGATAAATTCATTTGCCTAATCGCTAAAAATGTACAATAAAATCACCCCTTATGATAATAAAGAAATTATCATAGGGGGCTGTAGTCTGATGATGTGCGATATTCGCTTTCAAAAAACAGATAAATGTAAAAAATACTTGTGAAGAATACATCTAATATTAGGATGCTCGAATGAGCCCCCTAAATTATTGCTTATATACTTTTATAGCTCCATTTAACATGATAATGAAATCAGCCAAACACTTTTTCAAGATTTTTGCCGTCTTGAGTTATTCTGTAAAGGTTAAAATATGCATTATCTGTGAAATATAGGTATTTTGAATCTACGATATAAAGACCATTCAACTCGATACCATCATTAAATATTTTAGTAGTTTTGTCAGTTGAAGTATCAATTGAATATATTCCCTTGTCTTTACCGTTTTCAACTGATAAAAACACCTTATCTTTGTAGCTGTTGATAACCATACCTGCATTTGATTTAAACAATGTATTTATAGTACCGTTTTTTAAATCCGCACAATAAACTGTTTCATATCCGTTATCAGATTGATTAACTATCATGCCGTATATCTTATCATTTACGGCAGATAAGCAGGTAATTTTGACAAAGTCACTGCTTGGAGTATAAGGAATTTTGTAAACTAACTTTCCGTTATTTGGATTATATTTACAAAGGAACAGGTTTGTAGAAGCGTCTTCTTTATCGCTTGTTCTCTTTCCTGCAACAAAATAAATATATTCATCATAAAATCGAAGATCTGAAATATAGTCAAAATCAAGGTTATCCACCGACAATATTAACTTTGTATCATTTTCATCTTGTCGGTAAAGGTTGTAGAAACCGTAAACTACCATAGTATCGCCTATAACATTACCACTGTATAATTCAGAATAGCTGAAATAGAGTTCATCACCTACAACAAACAATTCTTCAAGCGAAGCGTTATCATTATTAAGATCAGGCAATTTCAAATATTCCTTATAATGTTTTTGATTCAAATCATAATACTGAACAATGTCATTGTGTATATAAGGTGAAAAAATATTCTCATTGGAAACACGGTTTAAATCAAGGCATTCACTTGTAATTGCAGGACCTTTCCAATAAATTCGCTTGGTATAGTCCGAAGTGATTTCATATGTTCCGTATTTAAAAAAGTCGTTTGCCGCATTGTAATATAGTTTGTCACCAACTCTTGCCAAATTACACATTACATTTGCGCAAGTATTCATATAACTATTGTTATCCAGCTCATTTTCAATCTTAACATTATGTTCCGGAACGCTTGTAAGAGAAAAATACACCACTCCTGCAACTGCAAAGAAACAAAATATTAAAGCAATAGCAATAATTTTAAAAGTCTTTTTTCTTTTCATTTTAAAAACCTTTCTTAAAGCTTTATGAATAATATGAGTATGTTACCCATTTTCCAAATTCTCTGAATTTCTTAATAGCATTATTCGGTATAACATGAAAATTGTTTAATTCATCATGAAACGCTTTATTTCTACTAGATAATTCACCATATTTTAAGTAGAAAATGCTTTTTTGCACACAATTATTGAATCCTAAACTATAAGAATCATTTGTAGTTAATATATGAGAATATGGTCGGTATTTACCTTTATATTTTTCTGATGGATATCTAAACCTAACATAAACTTTTCTTTTACCAATACCGCTAAAGGCATAAGAATATTGATTGTTACTTATATATTTTTTTATTTCTTTAATACAATTTTCAAAATGCCCAGAAAATTGTATAGCTCTCGTATACTCTTCGTAATAGTACAACTTACCAAATTTATTAGAATAGTTTCTATTATAATAATTGATCTGAGCTCTTACTTTACCTGTAATTTCCCTTAGGGAAGAAGTTCCTATAAATAACAACTGAACACTTCTATCTCCCCAATAGAAATACCACCAATACCCTGATTTTTCTTTCAACAAAAGTGATGTATGTCCTTTTCCATTAGCACTATTTGGTGACTGTATCCACCAAGCATCTTTACCCTCATCATCAGATTTATTTATCGCATTATTCTCGCAATAAGCAAACATATTTGTGCTAAGCGGTGTGCCTGATTGAGTGTCAGCATATACATCCGCATTCAAAAATCTGCCTGTTAGCGGGTCATAATAACGGCTTTGGAGATAGTACAAGCCTGTTTCTTCGTCATAAACATAACTGCGATAGCGGAACGGATTCAGTTTGCCGACTGTGAGTGTGCCGTTGTCTTCGGTAAGCATATTGCCCCACGCATCGTAGGCATACTCTGCGACTGCTTTGCCGTCCTTATCAACAATTTCGGTAATATCACCCTGCAGGTCTTTGATGTAGTAATACATAGTTCCGTTGCAGGAAACAGACATTACTTCGCCCGAATTATCGTAGTAGAAGAACAGCGTATCACTGCCCTTAGTGAGTGCGAAAAGGTTATTATTGCTGTCGTAGTAATAGTTAGTTTTCACTCCGTCAACAGACTTTTGCGTTCTCATACCGTTTGAGTCATAATTCATCTGAATGGCTTTATCGGAAGTGTTGATTTTCTTGAGAATTCTTCCGTTTTCCCATTCAAAGCTCATTCCGTCACGGTATGTCAATGGATTGCCGTTTTTATCATATGTGATACTGTCACCGTCAAACTCAGTAAGTTTATCTTTCCAGTTAGTGTCACCATACGAATAAGTTCTTGTTTCGAGTAATTTTACAGGTGCCCAGTTAGTACCGAGTGAATACGATTCCATTTTTTGAATGTTACCGTAGTTATCATAAACTATTCTGATATAGCGACCTGTTCGGGTATCTGCATACCATACAAGCTGATTTAGTTCATCGTATGTATATACGGCTACCTTTTTACCGTTTTCATACACATTCTCTACATTACCTGTATCGTTGTAATTATAACTGTAGCCAAGCACCTTATCAGAACTCAACTTATAGCTGATTCCGCCAACCATATTGGTAGTAGCATTGCTTTCGCTACCGTGGTAATAAGAATACTGCTTTGTAAATACGGTATCGCTCTTGTTCTGTTTTGTTGTTACAGTTGACACTCTTCCGAAATCATCGTTTGATGTTTCGTTAGTTACACCGTCATTGCTTACAAATGACTTTCCGTCTTTATCTGTGCCTGTTGTAATGGTCTTTGTCTGACCATTTACAGATGTTTTTTCAACTGTATTGCCGTCTGAATCGGTAACAATATAATGAGTAAGACTGCCGTCAGATGATGTACGATATTCGCTTTCAAGCGAACCGTCAAATGTGTAGTAGTAATATGAGGTTTCGCCGCTTGAATAGTCAACCGCCTTTGTAACAAGACCTTGCTTGTTGTAAATCATTTCGGCAATTTTACCTGTTTCACCTGTGATTACCGAAATATTGCCATAGTTATCGTAAGCATATTCAAGATAATCACCGTTTGCATAAGCAGTCTTTGTAAGATTACCGTTACTGTCATATGTGTGACTTGCAACAGTTACATTGCCGATTTTAGTTGACACAAGATTGTAGAAAACATCGTAGTTAAAGGAGTAGTCAAAACCATTGTGTGTAATTTTTGATACAGAGGCTAAACCACTGTATGTATATGAGTTCTCAGAATCACCGTTTTTAACAGATGTAAGGTTGCCTGATGAATCATATGCGTAGCTTGTCACATTATCATCTGCATCAGTAATCGAAGTTACATTGCCGTTGACATCATAAACATAATGTGTTGTACTTCCCTGTTCATTGGTTTCGGAAGTTACATAATTGCCTGTGCTGTCATATTCTAAACTTGTCTGCATAAACGGTTTTGTTTTGTCAACAGATTCGGACAATACTTCATAATCAACATAATTGTCAACCTCTGTATCATCTGAATCGTTACCTGCACTGACCGAAGAATCATCTTTTGAATCTTCTGATCGTTTAGTCACATACCCCGTTGCTAAAATATTCAGTTCAGCGTTGGTAACTGTCATTTCATTTTCATTATAACCATATACAAATGCAAATGCAACATAATCGATGGTTTCGTCACTATTTTCGGGACTTATTGACAAACTTACCTGCTGATTTTTGGAAGTATTGACATTAAATTCCTTATAGTGCATTTCGGGAGTGCTGTTGTTTTTGTAGTAAATATTGAGTGCAATGCCAAAGGTTCTGTTTTCGTTTGAAAGCGGAACAGACTCTGCTTTTGCAGTACCGTTGATTTTAAACGATACTCCTGCCTTATCTACCTTTACATTCTGATAGATATATTTGTTGCCGAGTGATGGACTCGATGATGTGCTGTCATCTGTATCATCGCCGTCCTCATCGGTCGAAGTATCGGAAGATTCAACTTCGTAAGTTTTCTTTACTTCTCTGACTACAAATCCCTGTTCAGACTTGATTGCGTTGCCGTAATCGTCATATGAAGTAATGCTATCCATTGGAGCAGTTTCCGTAACTGTTTTGGTGTAGGTAGATGGTTCGGTGTTGCTTTCTGTAGTAGTTTCTTCTGTTGCCGATTCTGTGTTGGAATCATCAACCGCACCTGCTGTACCGCCTATTGCTACAGTACTGTTATTGGCTGAAATGCTCTTGTTTTCTTCTGTGAGCCAGTTGTCATTTGAGCTGAAATCGCTGTTTTGAAGAGCATTGAAGTTGTTGGCACAATTGCCCTCTTCAAACTGGATACAGTCAAACCAAGCTGTACCCGATGCGTATCTAATCAAGCCATACACACGGATTGACGCTGTTGTACTCGGCACATTTGCTGTTACGCTTATCCTCTGCCAATCAAGTGTGCCTGTAAGTCCGATACTGTTGATTTCTTTTACAGTCTTGCCTGATGAATCAAGGCACTTAACTTTAAGGATTGCTCCGACAGAGCCACCACTATAAATCTGCTTTACATTCTTTGTCTTTACATATGCGGAGAAAGTTACATCTTTGCCGTTGGAAGTTGTTTCTTTGAACTGATGTGCAAAGCCTGTAAAGAATGCGGAATTGTCTTCGCTTGTCGGATTTTCAACCTTGAGTGAAGTTGTTCCGAGATACTGATAGTAACCATCCTCTTCTGTTGCGGCAGAATTATCGACTGTTACTTTACCGCCTTTACTTGCGGTACTGCCCTTTGTGCCGTTTGACACGAAGTAATATTTTCCTCCGCCAACTTCTGTCTGCTCAGTTGATTCTGTAATGTAATTTTTAGTGTATGCGTTTGCACTGTTGTTAATTACAAGTCCTGTGTTTTCGGACGAAGTTGCATAGCCGTTTGAATTGAGGACAGAAACAGTTGAACCGCTGTTATCAAAAATATGGGTTTCACTATGTCCCTGCTTATCTGTAAACACGGTTGTATTGTCGGCATTGTAGCTTATGTTAAGATGATTGCCCTCTGTGCCGTCAGTACCGTATTCTGTGATATTAGTTACCTTACCGTTTGTGTAGCTGAACTTATATGTTGGCAAAGACTTCATATAGTTGTCCGATACACCCGAAATTGAAATCAGGTTATAATCATCATCATATTCAAATTGTGAAATGTGACCGTCATTGAATGAAATTGAAGTAACCTTATCCTTTGCGGTTGTATAAGCAATATCAATCCCAGTACCATCAGGCTTTGTAATTCTTTTTACAACCTTTTTGCCGTTAGTACTGCTCTTGTATTTTAACTGAACTTCTCTGCCCGAACCGTCTGTGATTTTGGTTAAGTCACCGTCGGTGTAGGTATATGTGATTGTATTCTTGTGTTCGTCTTTTTCAGAAAGGAGTTTACCGCCGTTTGCGGTTGATTCGTAAGTCTGAGTTGTTGAACCGTTATCAATGAAAATGTTATTTTCATCTTTGGTTAGTGTAAGACCTAAACCGTCTTCATCTTCCCATTTAGCGGTTTCACCCTCTGCAAGTTTAAGGTAATGGTCTGTACCGTCAGCATCGGTATAGATATAGTTGTAGCCTGCTTTGGTAAGATTTTTGTCGGTTACTTCTCTTACATATTGATTGAATGAGAACTGCCAACCGTAACCGCTTGCAGAACCGTTTTCAAATGCTGTGTCTTTGTTAATGCTGTTGTATGTTGCAGTAATGCTCAACGGCATTCTTGAACCTGTTCCCTCATACAAAGTTTGGTTTATTACAAGGTTGCCGAGGTAATCCGATACAGCCGCCTGTGCGTTAGTGCCGACATTGATTGTGTGGTATGAGAGATTGCTCTCCGTGCCTGTAAAATCTTTATAGATGAGCGTTAAGGCAGGTTTTGTAGATGTTTTTGTATAAGACTTAAATACGACTTTTTTTGAACCAACTGTATCAAGTGCCTCCATGACAAAACCTTTGGTATTGGTATCGCTATACCAGCATTTGAAGGTGCTTGTAAGGTCAAATGTCAAATACCGATTATCTTCATATGTAAGAGAATCATAATCAAGCACTTTTGAATCGTATTTTACATTCCCATTTGAAGCAGATGTAAGCTTGTGAGCATTCACAATGATAGGGTTTTCGCCCTCATCAGCAAACAAATTACTGCCGTTTTCTGTTTCAAAACTATATTTGGCACTTATAACTTCTTCTCCGTTTCCAAGTTTCGGAAGATTATTTACAGTACAAATAGCATATGAATTTTTAGATGTATAGTACGGTCCGTAACTATTTACTGAGCCGTTAGCATTCTCATAAAATGTAAGATCACTTTTGAGAGTAGTCGTGATTTCAGGATCAATCGTAACAGGAAATGCTCTGCCGATTGTATGAATGAAAGCATAGTCGGCGGTCAGCTTAACCTGAAGATTTGAGCCTTTTTGCTTTACAATCTCAATTTTCATCTGTGTGCTTGAACTGCCCTTTTCATCGTACATATACGGTGCTGAGATTGTATATATTTCTTTTCCGTCCTTATTTGAAAGTGTGATTGTTTTATCATCTTTTTGCTTTGCGGTAAGGTTCGGAATTTTGTAATTCAATGTAAATTCATTCTGAGCCTTTGCACTTTTGAGAATTATGTTTTCTTTAATGCCTGTTGTAGTGACAAAATACTGCAAGTCAACATCGCTGAAAACATCTTTGTACAAAGTTTCTGTTGTTATATTTTTAAGCGTAGTAAATTTATCATTACCGCTTGTTTTTTCGTTATTTTTCTTTACATCAGCTTTGCTCTTGCCTGCATTATCGTAACCCCAGCTGATTTTATATCCGTTTGATTGCAGTGAAATCATATTTTTTGACTTAGCTTTATTTGAAAGATTGACCGAAATATCACTGCTTTTGTTTGTATATGAAGAATCACCTGCTTCATCGGGAGATGCAGTCTTATCCTCCGATAAAGTATTGTTATATTCAACCCATTTGCCCTTGCTGTCTTTGTAGTGGACAGGTTCGTTGTACTGAGCAATCATCTTTGTTCCGTCTTCGAGCAAAAATTCTTTTGAATTTTCCGTTCTTTCGCCTGTTAGCTCTTTGACAATTTTGCTCTCTTCGGGATTTTCTCCGACAACATTGTTAAATGATGAATATTGAGTTTCCGCCTTTGGCAGTGTCGCCGCTACAACATCAACAGGCAACGACAAACCAACCGTTGCACATAATGTTATTGAAACTGCCGATAACATTTTCTTTATTTTTCCGTTCATACTCTAGCCTCCTGTTTTTTGATTTGTTGATAAGTTTAATAAAAATTTCCCCTATGCTTTCTTTTTAAACTTTAATCTATCCTCCTTTCACTTATAACTCATTTGGTAATTGTTCACTGTTTTTAACTGCTATCTTCCTACATTTTGTATGCTATTGTTATTATATATCACATCGTGCAAAGTTGTAAATATATTTTTATGAGTTATTTTATTTTTGTAAATTCCGACAATAAGAAATGCTTGTATTTGTATATATTACCTGTTGCAACTACCCTGCCGCCAAATTTTAGGCATAAAAAAAGAGCCCAATGGCTCAGATGTTAAAAATATTAAATAAGTAATCGTTATTGATTATATTCAATTTTCTGATATACACTTGGTTTTTAAATTTATAAGAAGGTATCATTTTATTTACTCCATTATGTTTTAAATTTTGCTTGTATTCTAAAGAGGCCCTTTCGAGCCTCCTTACCGCAAATGTTCTGCCCCATTCTGACTGATATTTTGTCGGAATATATCTTAAGATAGTTTTTCAACAAATTATATTACTTTTTAGACTTTTGATTTGTTTTTGCAACTTCATCCAAACCTATAAAGTACATACCTTTTCTTTTTTGTTTTTTCAAGTCTGATACTGTCTCTGTAAACAGAATAATCTATTTGTTTTTATATGTCAATACATAGAGGAGTTTAACATACATCACGCTATACATATTATATATAGAGGTGATTATGATTTACAAATATTTTGCCTAAGGACATAACTACTTCTTTTTATATTTATGAATTGCATATGCAACTGCACCTGTTGCGGCGGCACCTGCTACTGCTCCGGCACCGGCAGAAACAACTGAATTATCTGAATTGGCGGCACTTTGAACAGCTTCGGTAGTTGCCTGAACAGCTGTGCTATTTTCAATTGTTGTGTCGGGTACAGTTGTAGGAGCGGTTGTAGGTAACGGCTTAGTGGTCGACGGAACAGTCACTTTGTGTGTAGTAGGCGGTATTGTCGGTTTGTGTGTAGTCGGAGGATCGGTTACTACATTACTGTGTGATGCGTGAGAATTATGCTCAGTAGCAACATTTGAATGTGAACTGTGACTGCTGTGCGAATCATGTGACGAATGGCTTTTAGCAGATGTGTGTGACACATGAGAACGATGATAAGAAGTTGATGAATGCGAAGAATGTGAACTGTGAGAAGAATGTGCGGCCTGAGCATTTATTCCTGCAATTATGCTTAACAAAATAACCATTGAACCGACTGCGAGTATCTTGTTCCTTGTTATATTACCCTCTTCATCATTGATAAAATTGATTATCTCTTTCTTCACCTTTGGGAACATATCATTTTCCATAAATTTACACCTACCATTTCTCTATTATTGATTTTTCTTTTTCGTTTTGGAGTGCGGAGAAAATTCTATCAAGAATCCCTCTATATATTTTACATCTGTAAGAATTCGGTTCTCTGTTAAATATATTTTTATTTAATGCCAAATTTGTTACAGGGCAAGTTCCGCAATAGGGGCTGTAAACGCAATCGTGGCAAGTCGGAAGTGATTCGAGTACACTTGAAATACAAGCAGCTTTACAATTATTGCAATTTATAAGTTCATCATATGTATTGTCATATACATTACCGAGTTTAAAGGAATCGTCTCCCATTTCAGCAAGCATTCTTCCCTCATCACAAGTATATATATTACCGTCATAATAATAAGCAATCTGACCGATACCTGCTCCGCATGGAGAACGCAGCTCCATATAATTCACGGGATAACCGTGCAGGATCTTAGACAAAAAAATTGTTGCATGACCTTCACTGATTTCTGTACCATTCATGTTGAGTTGCAAAATATAATCAAAAGCTTTGTTGTAAAATTCTATAAATTCTTCGGCAGAATATCCGACAATGTTCCAATCTTTATTTGCACAACCAAGAGGAGTAAGCGGTCGGATAAAAATGCTTTTTAAGCCCATTGAAATATACTCATCAACTATTTCTTTATAAAACGGCAGACTGTTGGAGGTCGTAGTTTGAATTGCACCAAACTTTATATCATTAAGTTTTAATTGTCCAATAGATTGTTTTACATCAGAATATGAACCTTTGCCATTGCGATAACATCTGTTCATATTATGCACAAGTTCATTACCGTCAATTGAAGTTGATATGCCTACATTGTATTTCTTAATAAAATCTATAATTTCCTGAGTTATAAGCGTGAGGTTCGTCACAATGTTGTACGTGATAGTTTTTGATTTTTTCTTTAACTCTGTATATTCCACGATATGTTTAATAACAGAAAAATTAGCAAGGGGTTCACCACCTTGAAATTCAAATGAAAGATTATCATTCGGTGAAGTTAATGCTACATCCACGGCTCTTTCTGCAATCTCTTCTGTCATAAATCCGTTAGGTATTTCATTACCGTTTTGAGCTTGACAATACACACATTTTAAATTACAGCTGTTAGTAACAACAAAAATGTGCAATCCGGTTGCCGAGAAAAGATAATTTTTACTGTCACGAAAATAAGGTTTTACTTTTTCGGCAAATCCTCTCGGAGAACCATCGTAGCAAAACATATTTTCCTCTGCAGATTTTCCAAAGTCTGAATTCATATCGACTTGGTTATTTATCAGAGAGAAGAGTTCTTTTTTATCAGCAAACAAATATCGTCCTAAATCATTTGTAATAAGATATTCATTATTTAATTTTTTAAAATTAAAATAGTTAATCATATTTTTATTTTCCTAATGGTATAATATCGTCTTTTGAAAGTCTTACAGTACCTGCGAACATTCCTCCGCATGCGTCTTTTTGACAGCATTTTTCGCATCGTTCTGTATATCTGATTTTATAATCACTAATGCTTTTTTCGCAAAGACTTCTGTACATTTTATCAACAGCACAGAGAGGGAAATTGTATAATCCTACATCAATGCCTGCACCAATCAGTAAATCAATTGCTTTCTTTGATACCCTGAAAGCATCGGGGTAGCTTATCCATACTCTGTTTTTATTTTTTGCCGCATTGCCTGTCATTTCAAGTCCGATAAATTTTACGCACTCAATGCCTAAGAAGTTATCGGTAATGAGTTTAGCTATATCGGTTATGAAGTCTGCGTTCAATCTGCTTACAACTATACGAAGTTCAATTTTCGCCCCGATTGACAGCAAATTCAACAAACCGTTAAATGTTTGAATAAAACTTCCTTTAGCCTGAGTAATGCTGTCGTGAGTTTCACTGTTATACCCATGGATAGGTATGCCTAATTTAAGAGCATGAGGACAAGTTTGTTTGAATAAATTCAAGTATTCTTTATTGCTAAAAATTCTGCCATTTGTGAGTAACAAATACGAAGTATTCGGCAAATTATCTTTAAGAAAAGAAAGTAAATCAAAAATACTTTTGCCTATCAAAAACGGTTCTCCACCAGTAATTGTTATGTGACACACATCATTCGGAAAATATTTTGCTATTCTTATCAGTTCATCACCGTAATAATTCTCGCCGTTTCTTCGTATAGATTCAGCAGTCGGACACATAACGCAATTTGAATTACATCTGTTTGTTACAAGTATTGCATTATCAAGTGAAGCATTATTAAAGTATTTATAGGCATTACCTCTGCTGTCAACCTGAAAAACATCATAATCGGCACACAAACTAAATCTTTGTGTTTCTTCTTCTGACAGATTTAGAGTAATGTTTTCAGGGTAAATGATAATACTTCTATTGCTCAAAAGTCCCGTATTCAATTCTTTTTCCAACAAATAATCTTTTACTCTCTCACTCTTAGCAAATGAAAATATTCTTGGCTTTCCGTCATAGTCTTTAATTTTTATAATCAATTTAACATTACTCCCACAATGATATATGTTACTATTCCAAGAGAAATAAATATAGCAAACGGAATTTTTCGTACTATTTTAACCGTTTTGCTTCCATACTTTGACTTTTCCCATCGGTGAATACTTTCACATTCGCTTTCGGATATTCTATCGCTTATGTTTTCATGTGACATATCAGGCAGACCTTTCACTCTTGAATTCAAAAACAGCATTGAAGTTTCAGTAGAAATAATCATACCCGCCTTGACATCAGAAGTATTTATATATTCGTAGTTGTACTCACTGATAAAAAGTTTCATAAGCATAACTATAAATACAAGTCCGAAATTAACAAAATACATAGTTTCAAACGATTGTCTAAGGCACATAAATATGACTGTCAACACCAATGCTATCGGCAAAATTATTCTTTTATCAAGATGCTTTAATGAATTCAGCAAAATAACAAAAGATATATTTATTGCTAACAGTACAAATATGTAATGTATGAAGAACTCAGCAAAAAAGTATAAAAGTATGTTGTCAATTGCTATTATGCAACAAACGGATGTTATATAATTTAATGCAAACGACTTCATACCGGATTTGATTTTCGCTTTATCAGGGATTTTTTTCTGTTTAATACCGCAATATATAGAGTCAAAAATAAGGAATATGTAACTGAATACAAATGCAAGTGCAATTGCAAAAATTATAGAAAAATTCAAAAAATTAAATTTAGAGTATAATTCTACCGGTGTTAAAAGTGAAAGTACAATCAGAAATTTACAATCGCCTGCTGCCCAAATATGTGCAATGTATAAGATAACAGATATTATCAGAGATGTTAAAATACTAATCACAGAATCAAGTAGTGTTTCAGCTCCAAAAAGCAGAAACTGCAAAACGAGCAAGACAATTCCGAGCAAAGAAAACGGCAACAGATAAAGATTTTTCACATATCCGAATTTTATATCAGTATACGACGAGCCTATACATAAAATAATAATAAAAACAACTTTTAATACGCTCAAAATGTTCATTTATATCACATTAATTAGATCAATAATATAGTTTGAAAATTCACAGGCAGTTAAATTTATGTCCGCTTTTGAGGCTAACATTCTGCAAATTATTTTGTTGTCGCATTTTTCAGAAATAATTTCTGCAATGTCATAAAAGTCATCGATGGCTTTTTTTATGCACTTTTGATCATATAAATTCAAATCAAATTCAATTGTTTTCATTGTTTTCAAACCAATCTGTAAGGATTTCATCAGCATTAAAATCGGTTGTTTGCGGCTTAGGTTCTTCATCATCAATTATTGTAGATGCCATAGCTCGTGCAACCATAATTTTTCGGATATCAGCAGTTTCCAAATACACCTTATGTCGCATTGTTTGAAAGATCATTTCGTTGTCAAATTCTTTTTCTGACACGATATTTCCCTCTTTCACGCCAAAATCAACGATATATTCATTTTCAGTTTGACTAAGATGTATATATGCCTTGTCGGTAAAGTTAAATGCAGCCTTTAACAAAGCATCTTTACTATATAAATTTCGGTTATATTTTAACAACATAAAATACCTTCTTTACTTATCTTCTACATTATTTTATCATATTTTTAAGATTTGCTCAATTAAAAAATGTTCTAATTTATCACATATTATTTTATGCATTTTGTTAAAAAGTCTTCTAAACCTTGATATAATTTAAGTTTAGATGGTTCTTAGCGTTGTCGAATTCGCCGAAGAATAATGTAAAGATACGGAAAGACACATAACATCCCGTCAGGTATGTTGAGAGCTCAGAGAACATCATACGGAAATTGTGGCTCATCATACATCAAAGTCCGATGCCAGCAAATTGACGATCTTTTCCAAACCCTTGATTTCCTGAATCTCGTTGAGAAACAGATAGGTCTTTCCATCAAGCGATATGTGTTCTTTCAGTTCTGCATATATATATAGGTTTATAACTCATTATGACTGCATCCATCTATAGATAATATACCGCAATTCCTGTCATTAGTAAATTATCTGCGATTATAACCGCAAAACATTTTGATAATTTATTCTAATACGATTGCTCATTATAAAAGGGGTGAGTTATGAACTTTATAATAAATGGAGAATTTAAAGATGATACAAGTAATCCATCATCACTCCCCCCTCTCTATTCTGCCGTCCTCATCAGTCATTCTTGTAACACGAAAAATGAGTTTACAGGAATTTTAGGCATAAAAAAAGAGCCCAATGGCTCAGATGTTAAAAATATTAAATAA
>ERZ773106.1805-NODE-1805-length-13982-cov-5.636533_pt1 | contig 13982 bp, 10 predicted proteins | sample MGYA00580572_ERZ773106 | MGnify/ENA primary metagenome ERZ773106 (study PRJEB29015, sample SAMEA2737868) | human gut metagenome | biome: human gut; feature: human-associated habitat; material: faeces | place: China | collected 2012 ... | reverse complement strand
GAGCGCCTTGCAGCTTTCAAACGCGAGATCGCCGATGGCGGTCACCGTGCCGGCGTATTTGACGTTCAGCAGCTTCGTGCAGTCGGCAAAGCACTTGCCGGGCACGGCCGTGATGGCGGCGGGCAGAGTGGTGTTCGTGAGGCTGGCGCAGGAGTCGAACGCGCCGCGGCCGAGGCTTTGCAGCCCGTCGGGCAGCGTGATGGCGGTCAGCCCGTTGCCCGCGAGACCGAAGTCGCCGATCCCGGCCACGCCCTTGGGGATGGACATGCCCGTGAGCTTGGAGCACATGGCGATGCCGTAGCGGCCGATGCGCGTCACGCTCTCCGGCAGCGTGACCTGCGTGGCGGCCGGCAGGAAGAACAGCGCGTAGTCGCTCACGTTCGTGACGCCGTCTTTGATGACGACCTTCTTCAGCTCGCCCTCCAGCTTAAAGTTGCCGAAGCTCGTGAGCATACCCAGCGCCTCATAGTTCCACCACGGCGCAAGATTGCCGTTGGGAAAATCAAAGTCGGGCATGGCGCCGGTGCCGGAGATGGTCAGCGTCTTGCCGCTGAGCACGCCCGTGGAGACCTCCCAGTGCAGGCAGTTGTTCACACCGAAGTCGCCCTCTGTGGCCGCGGTCGCAAAGCTGCTGAGAATGGCATCCGTGTCGAGATCCGGAATCTCAAACTCCTCCTTGAACTGCTCGATCTTCTCCTTGATGAGCTTCTCGGCGATCTCCTTTTTCAGATCGTCGAGTCTGCTTGCCGATGCGTTCACGGTCAGGCCGGAGAACAGCCCCACGACCAGAACGAGACACAGCGCCAGCGAGAGCACGCGCTTTTTCATCCTTTGTCCTCCTTTGTTGTGATGTATGTGTACAACCGTAATACCTATCTGTCGAAAATATACCATATGCCTGGGAAAGCGTGCAATGGGGATCGCCGAAAAAACGTTTTGAGCGTTACATTTTGTTGCATTTGTGTAAACAAAATGTGCATTTTTTCGCGCCCATGCGCGCACGACCCGTTGCAAAAGCGGGGTACGTCCTGTATACTGGCCGTGTAGACATTGTTACCGGAATGTCCATTTCGGAGGGAGGAACCATATGAAAAAACGAGTGTTGTCGCTGCTGCTGTGCTTTGTGCTCGCGGCCGGATTGCTGAGCGTGTGCGCCCCGCCGGCGCAGGCGGGCACGATCGCGGGTGCGTTCGAGGACTTCATCAAGCAGCCGGATCAGATCAAAAAGCTCTTCGGCAACGAAGTCGCCCACGGCGACTGCGGCCCCGCCGGGAACGAGGCCAGCGTACATTATAAAATTTACGAGGTCACGAACCCCACGGTCGTGCAGGACAACCCCTTCCTGCAGCAGGTCTGGCAGATCCACGACTATCGCGAGGACGCGCAGTATTACGGCGTGTACATCTTCGGCGACGGCCCGATGGCGGACTACGCGGTCAAGGGTCAGAAAGCCCCGTGGATGGGCAACGTGGAGGTCACGGAGTATAACGACAAGGGGCAGAAGCTCGGCACGACCGTCGTGGAAAACCTCGGCGAGGAGTATCTGGCTCTGGCCTACATCGCCGGTGCGACCACCGAGGAGTGGGATGGGAAAAAACAGTCGTTCACCGGCGTCACGAACGTCGGCGACCGCGCCTTCAAGGACTGCCAGTACCTGACGTGCATGTTCCTCGACGACGGCATCACCACCATCGGCGACCATGCGTTTTATACCGACGAGTACCTCTCGGCCATCAACATGCCGCGCAAGCTCGAGCTCATCGATCAGTACGCCTTCTACGGCTGCGACACGCTCACCTTCGTGCGCGCGGGCGCCTGCAGCCGCCTCAAGCGCATCGAGGATCATGCGTTTTACAGCTGCACCATGCTTGCCGAGCTGCGCCTGCCGAACTGCCTGACGTATATCGGCCCGTGGGCCTTCGCGTGGGACCGCATCCTCGGTCAGGAGGACACGACGCTCGGCCTGCCGTCGAACCTGCAGACGATCGGCAAGGGCGCGTTCGCGTTCGTCAACCACCACAAGAAGCTCAACATCCCCTCGCAGGTCACGAGCATCGGCGACTACGCCTTCCTGTGCGATTATTATATGGAGGAGCTCACCTTCAGCCCCGGCGATCAGAAGCTCACCATCGGTGTGGCCGCGTTTGCCGGCGATAACCACATGAAGTCCGTCGACCTCTCCAACCGCGTCGCGCAGATCGACCGCTGCGCCTTTGCCGGCTGCGAGCTGCTCGAGGAAGCCTACTTCGGCGACAAGATCGACACGATTCAGGCCCGCGCCTTCACCAGTGTGGACGCCGCGCTGCAGCTCGCCATCAAGGCTGTCCTCAACGGGATTCTCGCCCCGGACGATCCGGATGGGAACGAAGAGCACGCGGATGATATTGCTGCGGGCCTGACCCAGATCGCAAAGGTCACGCAGCTCAAGCGCGCCATCTTCAAAAACGCCCCCGCCAAGACCATCACCGGCGCGGCGGACACCAACAGCTCCTTCCCGCGCGACTGCGTGGTCTATTACCCGCAGGGCAGCTACACCTGGGCCGCCGAGCTCAAGGACGACGGCACGTGGCAGGGCTACAAGACCGGTCTCTGGCACGGCGATCACATCGCCCAGTTCGCCGACACGGTCGTCGCCCCCACCTGCACCAAGCAGGGCTACACGCACCACGCCTGCACGGTGAAGGGCTGCACCTATGCCCCCGTGGACGACACCTATGTCGCCGCCACCGACCACACCTGGGTCAAGACGCAGACCTTCCCGGCCTCCTGCACCGAGCAGGGCACGGTGTTTTACAAGTGCTCGGCCTGCGGCGCGACCCGCACCGAGAAGATCGCCGCGCTCGGCCATGACCTGAGCCGTTGCGACCTGCGCCCGGCCACCTGCACGAAGCCCGGCCGCGTCGTCGGCACGTGCGCGCGCTGCGGCGTGCAGATCGACGAGGTCATCCCCGCCAAGGGCCATGACTACAGCTATGCCGACGTGCGCACGGAGCCGACCTGCACCGAGCCCGGCCACTACAAGGGCACGTGCCCGACCTGCGGCAAGGACTATGACGATGTCATCCCCGCCCTCGGCCACGACTGGGGCGAGTGGGTCGTCGCGCAGGAGCCGACGTACACGACCACCGGCTACCGCTATCACATCTGCGCGCGCTGCAACACGCGCGTGGGCGAGGACATCCCGAAGCTGCGGGACCATACCTGGGATTCCGGCATCGTGACCACGAAACCGGACTGCATTCATGCTGGTGTCCGCACCTATACTTGCACGGACTGCGGCGCGACGAAGACGGAGACAATCCCTGCAACGGGTGAGCATACGTTTGTTGCCAAGGAGATTCCGGCCACTTGCACGACGGGCGGTTATATCCTGTGCACATGTAGTGCCTGCGGCACGACACAGCGATATGACGCTTCAGAACCGCTGGGACACAAATGGAACAGCGGGAAAGTGACAACGAAGCCGACAGAAGATATGGCAGGTGTCCGCACCTATACCTGTACTGTGTGCGGGGATACCAAAACGGAGACGATTCCGGCGACCGGTGTGCATGTGCATACTTGGCAGCTGACAAAGCGTGCTCCTGCAACTTGCACGGAAGATGGTTATGACCTGTATACATGTGCAAAATGCGGAGCTGTAGAACACCGCAATGAAGTGGCGGCGTTTGGCCATAAGATGAATGCAGGAGAGGTCGTTATTAAGCCGACTGCAACAACATCCGGGGTTCGAGTTTATACTTGTTCCGTCTGTGGAGAGACAAAGGCAGAAACCATTCCTGCTACCGGTTTGCCGTCTGTCTGCCCCGGCGGGCCGACCTGCCCGGGCTACGCCTTCCGCGATATGCCCGCGCCGGACAACTGGGCGCACGCGGGGCTGGATTACTGCATCTACAGCGGCTATATCAACGGCCTTTCGGCCACGACTGTCGACCCGAGCGGCACGTGCACGCGCGCACAGCTCGTGTGCATCCTCTACCGCATCCAGGGCGAGCCGAAGGTCGTCGAGGGCTATGAGCTGGCCAAGCTCCGCGCTCCGTTTGACGATGTGCCGCGCGGCCAGTGGTATACCAACGCCATCTTGTGGGCGAAGCTCACGGGCATCGTCAACGGCACGAGCGCCACGACGTTTGACCCCAGCGGCCAGATCACGCGCGAGCAGCTCGCCGCCATCCTGTACCGGTACACGGCCAAGTACGCGCCGGACGCCACCGGTAACGCCGCCTCGCTCGCCGACTACCCCGACGCCGGCAGCGTGTCGGCCTATGCCCGCGACGCGATGGCCTGGGCCGTCGGCAACGGCCTTATCAAGGGCCTTCCGCACGACAAGACGGACTATCTCGAACCCGGCGGCAGCACCACGCGCGCGCAGGTCGCAACCATCCTCATGCGCTATAAGCAGGCCACGGCCTGAGCGCAGACACAGCACGCAAAAGTCCCGGAAGCGTTTTCGCTTCCGGGACTTCTTTCCTTCGCACAGTTTACATAACTATTTTTCGGTGAAAGGCACGACAGCGACTGATTGCAGCGAAACCGGCGCTAAGTTTACATAACGCTTAACCCTTCCGCCCGCGCAGCATGGCCGCGATCGTCACGGCGCTGTAGCCGCTCTGCTCCCAGAGGTCGTTGGGTACGGTGCCGCCGTTGCGCAGGATGAGCGTGATCTGCCGCCGCGCCTCACTGCGCGCGGCCTTGTCCGCCGCTTCCTGAGAAATGGTTTCCACCTTGGACTTGTCGCCCAGCTCCACCATGCCCAGCCGCACGGCGATATCAGTGGCGGTCATCACATCGCCGCCGAACACAAGCGCCTTTTTTGTGATCTCATAGCCCACGCTGTCGGGGCCGACGGTCACGCTGCCGTCATCCCTGACACGCACGATGGAGCCGCCGCCCAGGCCGATGGAGATAACGTCCGGCATCCGGAAATTGGTGCGCACACCGCCAATGGTGACGGCCACGCTGGATTCTCGGGGGAAGCCGTTCTGGATCACGCCGAGATCGGTGGTCGTACCGCCCACATCTACCACGATGGCATCCTTCAAGGAGGAGAGGTAGCTGGCGCCGCGAATGGAGTTCGTGGGGCCGCAGGCAACCGTCAGGATCGGATAGCGGCGGGCGTGCTCCATGGTCATGAGCGTGCCGTCATTCTGGCTGAGATACACGTCTGCATTGACAATGCCCTCATCCCGCAGGCTCTTGGCAAAGCCCTCGGTGAAGCGCTCGGCTACCTGCCACAGCGCGGCGTTCAGGATCGTGGCGTTTTCCCGCTCGATCAGGCCCATAGAGCCGATCTCGCTGGAGATGGAAATATGGACGTCCTCGCCCATGATCTCCCGGCAGAGCTTGGCCGCCTCCACCTCATGGTCATTGCGGACGGTGGAGAACACACTAGAAATGGCAATGGACTTCACGCCCTTTGCCTTCATCTCCTCAAAGAACGACTTGGCGGCAGCGGTATCCAGCGGGGCCAGTTCCCTGCCGTCATATTCAAAGCCTCCTCCGATGATGGTGCTGCCCACGGCCACCTTCTGAATATCCTCCGACCAGTCCACCATGGGACGGATGCCGGTGGTGGCAGGCGCGCCGATGCGCAGGATGCCGATGGGGGCCAGATTCTTGCGCTCCACAATGGCGTTGGTGCACTGGGTCGTACCCAGCATTGCCTGATGGATCTGCGCGGGATCCACACCGGAGACCTCCAGCACCGTGCGCATAGCGCCCAGAATACCGTCGTAAATATCCGCAGAGGTGGGATACTTGATGTCCGCCACCACCGCGCGGTTCTCGTCCACCAGGACGGCATCCGTATTAGTGCCGCCCACATCAATTCCGAGTTTATACATGATCAGTTACCTCCCTTGCAGCGCTCTTCCAGAGGAATGTAATCCGTGTCCACGCCGAAATAGCGGGGGCCTACCAGCTCAATGCCCTTTTCCGTCCGCCACAGGTGGAAGCACTTGAGACCGACCACCATGACACGTTTGCCGTACTTGAGGCCGTCTGTGGTAACGGGGATATAGGTCTCCGTATCCACCAGAGAAATGAGGTCGGGGGTGGTAGCCAGGATCTTGCCGTCCACCGTGGCGGTCAGGTTCTCATTCTGGAACTCCACATAGGCGGTATGGCCCTTGTACTCACCGATGCCCTCCAGCACAACCTTGCCGAAGTTGAAGCCGGCCCGGGTCTCCCGCAGCACATCCGCGATCTTGCCCTTAAAGAGCTTGAAGCCCTCGGACATTTCAAGGAAATGCTCCTCCGGCGTCTGGTCACCGCAGTCCTTGACAGTGCGGATGGCCTTGCCCAGCTGCTGGCTGCGGGTGACGATGCCGTGGACGCCAAATTCCTTCATCTGTTTGCCGCTCATGGGATAAAGAGACACGGAGACGGAAGCGCCGCAGCTCATGGTGACCGACCGGGCCAACTCCTCCGTCCATTTGTTGGTGATGGTCTCAAAGATGCAGCTGTTGCCCTTCTCGTCCACCAGCGCCATCGGCGTTGCCTTGATACCGCCGATGGTAAAGGTCACCATCTGCAATTCAGGGAAGGCACGGCCCATGCCGTCCACATCCACCATCGGCATATTCAGCCTGGCCGCCGCAGCGATGGGCAGCATGGAGTTGACGCCGCCGGCCTCGATGGGCATAAAGGCGTAGATCTCCCTGCCGAAGAACTTGGAGACCATATCAAAGAGCTTTTTGTATTCGTTGCCGCCGATGGCCTTCTCCGCCAGTACCGTCGGCGCGCCCATCATGGCGATGGGGACAACAAGGGCGTCATCCGGCACCTCCTCCGGGTCCAGCAGCGTGACAGGGCCGCACTCCTGTACGGCGCCGATGGCCACCAGCTTGCCTACATAGGGATCACCGCCACCACCGGCGCCCAGCAGCGCCGCACCGGTGGCAATATCTTCGATCTCAGGGATTCCGATTTTTCGCATGACCTTTTCCTTCTTTCGTTATAATTGCAGTATGCAGGAGAAGCGGGCAGATACCCGCTCCTCCTGCGGCAGATATTACGCAGCCTGCTTTGCGGGCATCCGCTTTGCGGACGTCAGCTTCGCGAGGCCCACATAGAGGACCAGAGAAACCACAATACCGTTGACCGGGCCCACAAAGAACGGCCAGTTCAAAAACGGCAGAGCCTCGACAAGACCAGGGAAGCTGGCGAAGGTACCGCCGGTGATGCAGGCAAAGACGGCGCCAATAGCAAAAGAGATGACGCCGACGGCGGAAAAACCGGGGCGGGGGGAGAAATTCTCCCGCTTGCCCTTGCCCACAATCCAGTAGGAGGCGATCAGCACGCCGGCCAGCGGCGGGATCAGCGCAGACATGAGGGACAGGAAGCTCTGAAAAGCATTCAGCAGGCCGAAGGCTGCCAGCAGCGTGCCGATGGCGCCGGCCACACCGGTGGTGACCTTGAACTTGCTCTCGTCAAAGCCAAGGAGATTGCTGAGGGCCAGGCCGCCGGAATAGGCGTTGGTACCGGCAATGAGACCGTACAGGCAGACGATGACCAGAAGCGGCACGGCGATGTAGTTGAGCCACTTGAGGCCCTTGAAGCCGACGCAGGCCGTCAGCAGCATGATAACGCCCCAGACGATAGAGCTGATAGAGATAAAAATCGGAGTCGCCTCCGTTCCCAGCATATTGGCTACCATGCTGGCAAAGGCGCTGCCGCAGGTGGCAGACTGGATACCGAACCAGCCAACGCAGGCAATCGCAAGAAGCGCGCTGATAATATAGCGTGCGCCCTTTTCGCCCAGCGCCCCGGAGGCCATCACGGACACCGGCAGCCCGGTATCGCATGCCTGCATGCCGATGCAGATCATGTAGACGCAGATCAGGCCATAGCCGATCAGAATGGACAGGACGATCTGACCAAGGCTCAGTCCGCCTCCGGCCAGCACGCCGCCGATCATCAGGCAGGGAACACAGATCATGCCGCCCGCCCAGACTGCCGCGATGGACAGCCAGCTCTGGCGCTGCGATTCATCAATTTTAAAGCCGCTGTTGTTTTCACGCATGGGAAAACACCTCTTTCTCTTGGGTATATTCTGAGTCCGAACCAAAGAATGGGGCAAGTATAACACTTCAAAGCGGTGAAGAATACTGTCGGATAGGCAGAAAAAATGCTTCGCTGTTTGTCCCTTGGGACAAACAGTGAAGCATTCCTTATTGTAACTATCAACGAACCTCATGAAGGAGCCGGTAAACCGCGGCGCTGCGGTAGAGCTCGATGGTCTCCGGCATTTTTCCCAGACGATAGCCAAGCAGATCCGCAATTCTTTGCAGCCGGTACTTGATGGTATTCTTATGAAGAAACAGCATCTCCGCAGTTCGGGTAACGCTGCTGTCGCAGTCCAAAAGGTAAACACAAGCCGTATCAAGGAGGTCATGATATTCCCGGTCGGCCTGTAAAGCCGCCAGCGGCATGGTGCGCCGCACAGCAGCGGTCTCTCCCTCGTCAATGCGTTTGCGGCAGGAAGCCGCCAGCTCCAGTTCCCCTTGCAGGAACATCCTTTTATGCGGGAAAATACGCTTGGCATCCTCCAAATTGTCAAGTGTTAACAAATATGCTCTCCGGCAGCTTGTCGTATTGGACAATCCGCTGCATCGCACCACAACAGCATCCGGGCTGGTCTTCAACGCACACGACAGGATCTCCCGTATTGCGCTCTCGGTTTCCCTCAAAGAATGCGGTGTGCTCAGGCACATGACCGGCTGTCCCTCATAGATCGCGCCCACAACGGTATCCGCACACTGTCTGGCCAGGGCCAGATCCTGCTCCATCCGCTCCTCCACTTCCCCGGCATCCGCACCGCACAGCATCCACAGCTCGTGAAGTGAGGCAACGTCTACATGAAAGATCTCCGCCAGACGGCGCATCTTCAGCGGCTCGTCCTGCAGAATTGCCCGCAGCAATTCATGGATCGCCACAGCGCCATGCTGCTTTCCCCAGATATTGATACAGATTCTCACGATGTCTGCCGCCTGCTCCACCAACGAAGCCCCCAGCGGAGCGCCGACCTTGATCAGCGCCAGATGGAGCGGCTGGGCCAGGTCTGAGCGGATAGAAACGCAGGACATTTCCGCATCCGCAAGAAAGGGGCAGGGTACGCAGATCTGCTCCGTCAAAAGCTGCAGGCAGCGTTCTATCCCCTCCCGGACCGTATCCTCCATACCGCTGGGCCAAGTCGCGAGATTCAGGATGTTTCCTTCATGGGTGGTCAGTGCCGCGGAGCACCCAAGCTCCGCGCACAGCATTTGCAGCGCGGTCCCCACCGTCTGCTGGTGGTGCGGCGCCGAGGAGATCCGTGCAAGAATGTCCGACACAAGGGAGCCCGGGACCAGGCGGTCCTTGTAGATGCACTCTGTCACGTCGGTGATCAGGTCGCTGTAACGGAGATGCCGCTGGCCCTCCGGCATACAGATCAGGACGAAATCATTGGCGTCAGCGATCTCGATCAATCGCCGGTCCACCCGGGGGAGGTAGACGCCCACATAATACAGCACCATCCCCACTTCCCCGCCCTCAATGAGCCGCAACAGATTGGAGCACTGGCACTCCACATCATTGATGCAGTTAAGAAAGCCGGTAATGACGATCTCACTGCCGGGGTATTTGTTATGGCGAAACACCTCGTTGATCAGGACCCCCGGATCGGTAGATTCCAATACGGAGATCGAAGACACGACCTTTTTCAGCCCGCCTGCGCCGCCAATAACGCGTGCATGTTGCAGGGACGGCAGCTTCAGCAGGTCGGATACAGTCACGCTCATGCTCTCACCTCTTTTTAATTGATATAGGCTTATAATATGGTAGTTTGTACCTTTGCCTTTTCTATTTCAAGTAGCTTTTTCAACCCCTGGATTTCCCTTGTGAGCCGGTCATACTCAGTAAAGGCCTCTACGACCTGTTCGTCATCTTCAAATGTGGGGCGCGCGGGGAACTTGGTGTGAATGATAAATGACTTCTCCAAACCCTCCGGGAAGCGAACTTTAATGGTGTTTTCCTTCTGGGCGATGACAATGCCAGTCCCATACTGCTTATGTGTTACCCGCACATTCAGTAAGGAGATTGACCGGAACTTATCCAATTCAATATCTTTTGCTTGAATCTGCGTCTCAAGACTATCAATTCTTTCCTGCACTTTCGCCTCTTCCTTCAGGCGGAGTTGCTCTTTGTTATAGGCAGAGGTGCTTTCCGACTTGGGGATATAATAGATACCCTGGTAGAAATTATAGGCACGAGAACAGTAGATAACATCGAAAGCGAGAAGGTGCAGACTATCATCATGATAACATTCATCACCACAGATAGCCCAATGCTTCTCAAGGAGTGCTGGGCGTATTCGAAGAGCGTCAACAACCAGATCGCACATTCCATAATAAGCGCTTAGCTTAAAGGTTTGCCCTGAGCCAATATCAATTCCGTACTCGATATGTTTTGCAAACTCCTCGGCTTCACTGTATTTGTAAATATAGTTCTCTTCCGGGGCATAGAGTGCCAAATAGGTGAAGGCACAATGACGGTTCTGCCCGTACTTCCAGTAACTCGGGAATGTGCGTTCACGGACTGCCTCAATCCCATCTAGAAACTCCTCAACATGGTCTTGCCGCAACTGAAGATTGCCTTGGTCATCGGCGAAGAGGACTTCGACAAAAAGACGCTCTACCTCATCAGGCTCTTGCTCAGCCATCTTCACGATCCCGTTTGTGGGGGATACCTGCCCATTATCGAGCAACACAGAGCACTCTTTTGTGGCGGCTTTGAATTTCTCGGCAAAGGTCATATCCTCGACTTCTTCGCTGAACCAGACATCCTGAAAACAGCGGACAGCACGCCACTTGAAAATCTCGTCATGTTCCGCATTGTTGATCCACTCAAAGTTATCCTCGTAGCGCTGGATGAGCGTATTGAGATTAGCGGTGTTCATGGGTCGGTCTCCTTGTTTTATATCTGGTAGTAAATTTCCTGAGTTTAGTATCATCATTGTAGTCGCACCTACAGTAAATGGCAAGAGAAAAGGCCGTCATTGTGGAAATGTCTTGAGCTATTCTTGAATGATAGATCCCGCCTTTACAGACCGATTTGCAATACGATATAATAAACCGTGCCAGCGTGGGCTCTGCGTTTCATGGGACAAACTGAGCAGGGAATGCAGACCATGCTCAGCCGTATCCTAGATCACATTAGTTTGGAGTCCGTCCGAGCTACATGGGAGGCGGGGCTTTATCTCTATCGTACCGACTTCCCTGTACAGCTTGATGCGAAAGTTGCATGCTGGTACGGAGAAAAAGAGGGCCATATGAAGAAAGCCATCCAGAAGCTGCGGAAGGTTTATCCAAAGCTGACGGTGCGCTGTTTCTCAGACTTCGGCCACGGTGACATTATCAACCATCCTGAACTGTTTGTTGAAGAGATGATCTAGTTCATGAATTTGTCGGTTTAATTGAATAGTAGGTCAAACGAAACGTTTCAAGTATTCAAACGGAACTTGATGCTAACACCAATATGACAAGACGGCTCCAAAGTAGAAAGGCTGAACTATATGAGCAATACCGAGCGGGTAGCATAAGCAGAGAGAAATTTGCTGATATCCAGAAGAAGGATTCAGAGAAGCTGGCAAGACTCTCAAGTAGAGCTGAAGAGATCAAGCGGCTTCTGGTAGAGCAATATGAGTCTCGAGGTAATCTTGCGGCGGGAAAAAGAACAGCAGATCAGATCATCCTGCTTAAAGATTACGATCCGGAAATAATTAGAAATTTTGTAGAGCGGGTTCTTGTGTACCCTTCAGGAGAGATTGAGATAGATATGCGTACTTCGAGCGGGTTTGCATTTGTAACGGCAAGCTAAAACAATAAGCGCCCCCACTTAGGAGGCAGCTGAAAAAATTTCGAGAAAAATTGTATGTCTATCTTGACACAACCAGGATTGACCTATGCCAATCACGGCAGACAGGAGGCTTATCAAGCGGCTTTTGAGCAAGCACGGGGAAGAAGCTTCTAGACAGCTTATTGAATTGCACAGGGCAGATACACTCGGGCAGTCTTCAATTTGCATTCCCCGCCTTGCAACTTTTGAGACTGCAAACGCAATGATAATCTCTTTTTGTTATGAGGATGGACTTGGTAGCCATAGAAGCTGCTTCCTCCCCAGTATTCACCACGCAGATTTCGGGTACGATAAGCTGAGCGCACCTTGGTTGATAGATCTCGGCTATACATATTATTGATGAGATTGCGGAGGGCTAACTCAAGTCCGCCCGTGACACCTAAGTAGTCATCACTATCAAAGGCATCATTGATAGATATAAAGCGGACCCCATAAAGAGGCAGGATCAGTTCGAGGTAGTTTCCCATCTCAAGAAAGTTTCTTCCGAAACGAGATAGGTCCTTCACCATAATGCAATGAATTTCCTGATTGCGAGCCATCTCAATTAGCTCATCGAACTTTGGCCTGTCAAAATGTGTTCCCGTGACACCGTCATCGCAGAACACGATCACTTTATAACCATGGAGCGATTCATGTGTATCATAGTAATCCTGGAGTAACCGCCTTTGGTTGAAAACACTGTTACTCTCATTCTTCAATGCATTTGTTTTGAGATCTCGGTCTTCACTCGACAAACGAATATAAAACGCCAGCACCTTACTCTGCCATCCGCGCGGAATGGGAGTTTCTCACAAAGACTCTTGGTGTTGATATCGTTGTTCTGGACACCCCCATCCTCGACACCACCCAATATAAGGACCTGCTTGGCAGCGTCATCACCGATATCGTCCTCGCTGTGCTCTCTTTTGGAGCACAGCTCGAGGTCGATACCAAGTCTAAGGCACAGGCAGAGGGCATTGCCGCTGCACACCTGAAAGGCGTCAAGTTTGGCCGGCCACGATGCACCGTCGAAGGTTGGGATACCTACTACCCCCAGTGGAAGCAGGGCCAAATCACCGCTGTCCAGTGCTATAAACAGCTCGGGATCAGCGCATCTACATTCTACCGTCTTGTACGGAAATATGAATTGGAGGACGAAAGCAAATGAGTCGTTGTTGCATATATTGCCGCATTGGCGGCACCGCAAATGAACCCAACCAAATAGCCATGAACAGCCAGCTTGAGATGCTGCGAAAGGCTGCTGAGGATCTCGGCCTTACCGTCGTGGCAGAAGTGACTGTTTTTGAAAGTGGCACTGACCTGCAGCGGCAGAGCATCAAAACGCTGATCCGAGATGGAAAGCACGGCGTCTATGATTGCGTGCTGATTGTTGATCCATCCAGTTTATTAAGGAGCGCTGAGGGCTGCACCTTGATTGGACAGAAGCTGAACCGGCATGGGATCAGGGTCTATACCCCTCAGGGAAAGATCCAGCTGGCCCCACCTCACGCCTTCTTCTATTCCAGATACCATAAGGAAGGAGAAAACGATTTTGGCCCAGGAAAGTAAAAACGAGGATCGCAAGCAAAGGATCTGCGAGGCGTTCCATGATGGAAAACAAGTAGCGCGAATGCCTGTCCGAGAGGACATGGCCCCTCAGCATTCCGACGATGTTATCTATCGGGTTGCTCCGTACTGCCGAGTCAGTACGATGTCCGAAATGCAGGCGGAGAGTTTTGAGATCCAGCAGCAGTACTACAACGAGTTCATTGCCAAGCACCCGAATTGGACGCTGGTTCGCATCTATGCCGATGAAGGCATCTCAGCAACTTCAGTGAATAACCGCAAGCCGTTGTATTTTTCATCCCGTTATCGGATAAGCGTTACAGCGGCTTTTGAAAACTCTGTATTGATTTTTCTTCGCGAGGTGATATAATCGGTATATACCGAAAACAGAAAAGAGGGGGGTGTGTCCATGCCAAGACCGCCACGGTGCCGTCGGATTTGTGGCGCACCACAAGTTGATACCTTCTGCCCCAGCAGGTGTGAGGATACCGAGCCGATCCTGCTGACGCTGGACGAGTACGAGGTCATTCGGCTGGTTGACT